>Ga0105045_10004636_pt1 | contig 11963 bp, 10 predicted proteins | sample MAT02_FD_78089 | JGI IMG/M metagenome (GOLD analysis project Ga0105045, IMG submission 78089) | Freshwater microbial communities from Lake Fryxell liftoff mats and glacier meltwater in Antarctica - MAT-02 (megahit assembly) | ecosystem: Environmental > Aquatic > Freshwater > Ice > Liftoff... | reverse complement strand
GTTCCAAAAAGACCAGGTTGGGCGGCGTACCCACGGGGGTGGCCATGCCGCCGATGGTGGCGCCGTAGGCCACCGCTAGCAGCAAAGGCACCGTCAGGCGTTGGCGTACCGCGATCGGCGCGTCCTCATCGTCGATCAAACTTAAGGCGATGGGCAGCATCACCAAGGTGGTGGCCGTGCTGTTGATCCACATGCTGAGAATGGCACAAGCCACCATCATGCCCAGCACCAAACGCGAAGGCGAACCACCCAAACGCGCCACGATGTGCAAGGCTATCCGCTTGTGCAAGCCGCTGCGTTCGATGCCCAGCGCGATGATGAAACCGCCCAAGAAGAGGAAGATGATCTCCTTGCCGTAGTGCGAAGCCGTGGCGCCCGCGCCATCAATGCCGAAAAGCGGGTAGAGCACCAGCGGCAGTAGGGAGGTGACCGGAATGGGCACCGCTTCACTGATCCACCACAGCGCCATCCACGCAACGAGTCCCGCCATGATCGCGGGTTGGTCACCGTGGTGCCGCATGAGCACATACACCAGCAGTGCCAGCAGCGGACCTGCGAGTTGTACTGGGATACGCTTCATGGCGGCGGTGAAGTTATCCGCACAAAAGGATCCCAAGCGTCACTGCATAAGATCCTGTGTGTACAGCCCCGGAGGGCGGATCAGAATGCATCCGCAGATGACGTAATGATAGATCAATGGACAAAACGAATGGTATGATCCTCTGAAAGGGTCGTCTGGCATAGGCCAGGCGCGATCCAAAGATCATGAACAAAAGCTGCTCTGACCCACTCCAGGATCTTCCGTCATAGGATGCCCTACGGCTTGAAGCACGAAGACCGTATGGCTTGGGTCACCTACGCAGAAAGGCCCCGAACTGGGGGCCTTTCCAAAATGATGTGTGCTGTACTTACACCGGCTCCAACTGCAACTCCAGGTTTCCGCCCTTTTCGCGAAGCCAGAGTTCATCCTCTTTCAAGCGGAGGATCTCGTAGGTCTTATCGGCAGCATCATTCTCAAAATCTAAGCGGAGGTCCTCGTTGTCGTTGTCCAAGCTCCAAGTGCCGTTGGTCTCGAACTCGAAAGTGAGACCACCGAGGGTGTATCGTGCGGCAAGTGAAGCAGCGTTGTTGGTTCTCAGATCCAGGCGATACTGCTCAAAGGAGCCGGTAACATCAGAGCCATTCTCCATGGCCTTCTCCACGCGCCACGTGTTGGCAATACGCTCCTCCTTGGAGCGTAGGCTCAGAATGGGGCCGTCCTCATACTTGGAGCAGCTACTGAGTCCGATGCTGCCAAGAATGGCGAGCGCGAGCAAAAGGGTGGTTGTTCTCATGGAGTGCGTGTGTGTGTATGTGTTGTGCCGCTGTTTGACAAGGATCGTACCCCGACCGAGCTGGGCACTCTATCAGTTCTTAAAACACTCGGCACCAATGCCTTATGTCGCTGCTTGTTCGCTGCCGTTGATCGCAGCTTGGGGAGGTCCGGGGAAATGGGACCACACATTTGGGAAGGCTTTCGCCATACCGTTCCCGCTTGACCGCAATAGGAATGGGGAACCATTGGCCTTGCGATACGGCGTGTGATGCGAGTGGTCTAGTTTGGTCATTGCGTTCGCCACACGAACGCGTTGCTGCAAGCACCCAGAACGAGCCTCTCCATGGCCGAGAACTGTCAAGAAAACCAAGAAAGCGCCGTCGCTAAAAGAACGCGAACCTCTATTGGGCACCCTACAAGCGCGCTTCGAGAAGAACATGGCACGCCACAACGCCATTGCCTGGACCAAGGTGGAAGCCCGCTTGGAAGCCGATGCAAGCAAACTTTGGTCGCTGCAACAAATGGAGCAAGGCGGCGGGGAACCCGATGCGATCGGACAGGACAAGAAGAGCGGTGAGTACCTTTTCTGCGATCGCGCTGCGGAAAGTCCCAGCGGTCGCCGCAGTGTGTGATACGGCCGAGAAGGGTTACGATCGCGCAAGGAGCACCTGCGCGCGAACAGCGCTGTGGACATGGCCACCGAAATGGGTGTAGAACTGCTCACCGGAAAGCAGTGCCGCGCGCTTCAAGAGCTAGAGGAGTTAGATTTGAAGACATCGAGCTGGGTGCAGGCCCCGGCCTCTATCCGCAAGCTTGGCGGTGCCCTCTTCTGCGACCGCCGATACGGGCACGTGTTCGTGTGCCACAATGGGGCGCGATCGTACCGTGGCGCTAGAGCGTGGCGGGGAATGCTTCGGGTGTGATGAGGGACTGAAAGCACACGACATGGGAGCCATTCAGGATGAGGATCATCACATCGACCGCGCCGAGTTCAAGATGTCCACTTGGGATGCACCGGAGCGTTTTGTCCCCCCCTATTCGGCTGGATCTTCGCGGCAGAGATCTGAGACCCGCGAATATCGCAGGGGTCACTGCTGCAAGCTGATGTGTTCGCGATCCTTCTCCAAGGCCGCCTCCCGCGCAAGCATGGTCCCTTGGTCGTAGCTGTACTCGCTGATGCTTCGCCCGTCCTGGAAATAGTACACATCACCGGTGCTGTTCAAAACACGGCGGTATTCGGTACGGCGGTCCGCCTTGTCGGCAAATCGGTATATGGTGGTAATGCGACGCGCCTCTACGATCAACTCCCACGTGCAGGTCGGGGTTAAAGACTCGACATCATGCCGTATCAGCGTGGGTCGGGCTGTGGGTGCCACCACCACTCGTGCGACTGCTTTAGCGGTACGGCGCTGCTTAGCCGGCTCAGGCGGAGCTGCCGCCCTTGGCGATGCGATAGGGATGTTAGGCAAGAGGGGCGCAACGGCCAGCAAGGGAAGCTGCGTTAGCACTGGCCGGGGTATTGCGCTGTCCTGCTTGCTCAAGCGATGCACCATGGGGCCAACATGGGCGACCATGGGGGCAAGGGTGCCCATATCGGGCAAAGCGACTTCCGCTTCAGGCGTGACCGTTCCAGGCCCGTTCGTTGTAGCAGTATAGCCCAGTCCAACAGAGCGCAGATCGACACCAGTGAGTTGCAGTTGGGCCATACGCTCTTTGAAGCGCGTGTCGATCTGTACAGTGTGGTCGGTCGTGTAGCTGAAATCGGTGAGGCGGTGTTCATAGAAGATGAAGCCGACCGGGCCTGCGTATGTAAATGGCACCTCGTGGTGCTCAAGTACCACTTTCAGCGGGAAGTCGAAATCACCCGTGCGCTTGTCCAGCGTTACGGTGGCGTCTACGTAAAGCTGCTTGGTCACGCAGTCAGGGTGCTCGAAGGTGAGGAGGTATGTCTCGTCCACGAGCAGGTCCAACACGAAGCGTAGGTTAGTAGGAGTAAGCACGTAGGCTGGCATTGTGCTTGGCATTACCGTCAATCGGGTCTGCCCTTCCGTTGTACCCTTTAGTTGGATGATGCAGTCGGCCCTTAGCGTGCCGCGTTGAGCATACGCCTCAGTGGGCACCATGGCTATAAGGCCGATCGAGAAGAGGATAGTACGTGAGTAGCGCATGGCGAAAGGATCTATGCAGTACTCATTGCATGCGCTGGGCCACATGATCTTTTGACTGTTTCAGGCGCCCGTCCATTCGCTGCGAAAGCCTTGCCTGGCGGAGGTCACAAGAGAATTCGCCCGCTGACAGGAAGTGCTGTGGAGCAACAACGCGTTGGGCGCGGTACTGTGGAATGTAGGACCGATTTCACAACAAATGGGTATTCCGGTCTTCGATCTCCGCACCGAATTGGAGTTGGAGAAGTGTGACCAAGAATGGATGCATGCCTGTTCGTTTCACGAACTGCACCACAGGCTGGGGTGGAGTTGTCAGCTCAGCCCTAAGAGCCTGTTCAGGATCTCTTGAATGATGGGCTCTGAGACTATTTTTTATTGAGGCGAAGCGGGAAAATTTTCTCGTAGCAGCCTGCCCCGGTTTCCGAACCGGGGCAGGCTAAGGGAACATACTCCGGTGAAGCATCGGAGGAAAAGAGGCCAGAGAGCGCATTAGAAGAGCTCTTGAACAGGCTCTGATCAGCCCCGATCAGATCCCTACTTCCAAAGGCTTTACCGCCCCGTTCCCATTCCCCGCATGCACCTCCACTTGAGGCGTCTTCAGGTCGGCCACCGGCACAAAGCGGTACAGGACCTTCATCAGCAGCAGGTACATGATCGGTACGATGACCAGGGTAAGGAAGGTGGCGAAGACCAATCCGAAGATCACTGTCCAGCTCATAGGCCCCCAAAACACCACGTTGTCTCCACCGATGAAGATCTGCGGATCAAGGTCGGTGAACAACGTGAAGAAATTGATGTTGAGCCCGATCGCCAGCGGCATCAAGCCCAGCACAGTGGTGATAGCAGTGAGGAGCACGGGACGCAGGCGGCGCGCACCGGCATCCTCAATGATCAGGAGCACTTCGTCCATAGGTAGGCGCTGATCATCGCGCAGACCAAGTTCCTCTTTCCGGCGCGTCTGAAGCAGGATCATGAAGTCCAGGAGCACGATGGCATTGTTCACCACGATGCCCGCGAGCGATATGATGCCCACCATGGTCATCATGACCACGAACTCCATGCGGAAGATCACCAAGCCGAGGAACACACCAATAAGGCTGAAGACCACGGAGCTGACGATGATGGCCGGGATCGCCGCGCTATTGAACTGTGCCACGATGATGAGGAACACGAGGAACACAGCGATCATGAGCGCGGTGCTGAGGAAGGCCATCTGCTTTTCCTGCTCCTTCATTTCGCCGGTGAATTCGTACCGGTACGCCGGGTTCTTCTGGTAGTCCAGCATGGCGCGTTGCACCTTGCCCACCACCTCGTTCGGGTTGAAGTCGCCGAGCACATTGCTTTGCACCTGTACCATGCGATCCAGGTTCTTACGCTTCACCGCACTGTAGGTACTGGTGTAGCGGGTGGTGGCCAGAGCGCTAATGGGCACTTGGCGGATCGCGCCACTGGTCTGGTCGCGGAAGGTGATGCGCATGCCTGTGAGCACTTCGGGATCGTAGCGGTACTGGTCCATCAGGCGCAGATTCACCGGATAGTCGTCCTCGCCTTCCTTGTAGGTGCTCACTTCGCGCCCATAGAGCGCGGTGCGGATGGCATCGCCGATAGCGTACGTGCTCACGTTGTAGCGGCGTGCCTTGCTACGATCGATCTCTACGGGCATTTCGGGCTTGCCCAGTTCGATGTCGAGCTTCAGTTCTTCCACCCCAGCGATGTGCTGCGCGATGAGGAACTGGCGCAGGTTCTCCCCTTCGGCGATCAGGCCGTTCACGTCGTCGCCCTTGATCTCAATGTTGATCGGTTTACCTGCGGGGGGACCAGCAGCATCCTTATCCACCACCATGGTCACACCGGGCACGCCGCGCACGGCTTCACGGATCGCCTCCATCACTTCAAGTGTGTTGATGCCACGCCGCTCAGCAGACTTTACGAAGCTCACCTGCACACGGCCTTTGTGGGGTGTGGCATCGAAGCTGGGGCCGGCCATGGGGTCGCTGGTGCCTTCGCCCACTTGCGCGATCAGCGAGGTGACCAAGAAGTTCTGTAGGCGCTTCTGCACCGCACCGTCCGTAAGCGTATCGGCGACCTCTTCGTTGTAGCGAGGATCACTCAGCACCGTGATGATGCGCTCTTCGATCATGCGCGTGGTAAGGTCCGTTTCAATGATGTCCGTACCGATCGGTTTCTCGATGTACACGTTCACATAGAGCGGTTGGTTAACCGGAAAGAAGAGGGTCTTCGGTGGGAACACTCCGACCAACATGGACGAAAGGATCAGCAAACCGATGGTTCCAAGGAACATCCAACGGGGACGCTTCCCCTGCAAAGCCCAAAGAAGGAAGGTTCGATACCGTTCCTCCAACCGCGGCATGGTCACCGTTTGGAATCGGACGCTTGCCGGGAAAAGCACGTAGTGGTTAAGGAAACCGAAGAGGCCGAAAGCCAGCATCAAGTTGCCCAAGGTGAAGAGGAAGCGGATCTCGCCGAAATGACCCAACAGGCTGAAGAACAGTCCGAGACCGGTCATCCAACTACCGACTGTGAAGGTGAGGAAGCGCGAGGGCCCGTCCTGTGCGACCCGCATGTAGCGTGCGGCGAGCATGGGGTTGATGATGAGGCCCACGAAGAGCGACGAGCCCAGTACCACCATCAAGGTGATGGGCAGGTACTTCATGAACTCGCCCATGATGCCGGGCCAGAAGATCAGTGGGATGAACACCGCGACGGTAGTAGCGGTGCTGGCGATGATGGGAATGGCCACCTCGCCTATGCCGTTCTTGGCCGCGCGCACTGGCGATTGCCCTTCACTCATCAACCGGTGGGTGTTCTCGATCACCACGATACCGTTGTCAACCAACATACCCAGCGCAAGCACCAGGCTGAAGAGCACCATCATGTTGAGGGTAAAGCCCATGGCGCTGAGGATGATGAAGCTCAGCAGCATGCTCATGGGAATGGCGATGCCAACGAAGAGGGCGTTGCGCAGGCCGAGGAAGAACATGAGCACGCCTACCACGAGCAGGATCCCGAAGATGATGCTGTTCTCCAACTCGTCCACCTGGGTCCGGGTCTGGTCGCTCATGTCACCAGTGAGCGTTACGTGCAGGTCGGCGGGGAACACATCACGTTCCATGCGGCCGATGAGCGCCTTGATGCTGTCCGCGGCCACGAGCAGGTTGCGGCCGCTGCGTTTCATCACGTCTACCATCACCACGGGCTGGCCGTATTCACGGGCAAAGCTCGTGGGCTCCACGTAGGTGAAGGCCACGTCAGCGATATCACCCAAACGCACGATGTCGAGGTTCTCCTGCTTCACGATGATGCCACGCACCTGGTCCATGTCGGTGAACTCGCCGTTCACGCTTACCGTGCGGCGCAGGCCATCCACGAGTACTTCTCCCCCGCTGATGCTCACGTTCTCCTGCTGGATGGCGGAGGCCACATCGCTGAAGGCGAGCTCTCGCGCTTCCATCTTGCGCAGGTCTAAGCTGATGCGCACTTCCTTCTTGGGCACTCCGCGGATCTCCACCTTGTTCACCTCTGGCAGGTCCTCGATCTTGTCCTCGAGCAGTTCGGCCCACTTGTTCAGTTGGTCCAAGCTATAATCGCCGGAGAGGTTGATGTTGAGGATAGGCATGATCTCCGAAAAGTTCATCTCGAAGACATTGGGTTCTGCGGGCAGGTCGGTGGGGAAATCCGGATCGGCCTTGGCCTTGTCCACGGCGTCCTTCACCTTCCGCAAAGCCTCAGCAGGCGTTACGTTGAAATCGAACTTGACGTGGATGGTGCTGAAGCCCTGCACGCTGGTGCTCAGGACCTCGTCGATGCCGGTGATGGTCTTGATCTCCTTCTCCAGCGGACGGGTCACGAGCTTCTCCATGTCGTCCGGTGCGTTGCCGGGGTAGATGGTGCTCACGTAGATCTCCGGCGTTACCACCTCGGGGAAGGCCTCGCGCGGCATGGTGTTGTACGCGTTGAAGCCGATGAGCGCGATGAGGATGGATAACACCATCACGGTGGCGCGGTTGTCTACGGCCCACGAGCTGATCGCGAAGCGTTTGTCTTGTTGGATATTGCCGTTGTCTTGTGACATGGAGTGCGTTCGGTGAATTGTCAACGGTTGTCGTCGAAACGTTCTGTATTCCTTTGGGGGCGGTCCTCAGGTCGACCCAGTGGGTCGACGCAACGGTTGCCGTTCGCGATGTAGTGCAGGCCTGCAACCATCACGCTCCGCGCAGCACCTGCACCTCTTGTTCATCAACCACCAGTCGCGATCCTTGGTCGATCAACGTATCGCCCCTCTTCAGGCCACCCGCAGTGGTCTCCAGCAACAGCTCTCCCCCTTGGGCGCTTAGCACCTTCACGATCACCTTACGGCTGCGTGCGATACCCTCGGCTTCTTCCAGCACGTATACATAGCTCTCGCCAGTGCTGTTCTCCATCACCAATCGGCTGGGCACCACCAAGGCGTCCTTCACATCCAGGTCGCGAATGCGCACATTGGCCAGTTGGTTGGGGCGCAACTTACTGCCGTTCTCCATGCGCAGACTTACCTTGAAGCTGCGGTTGTTGGGATTGATGTACTGGCCGATCTGGTCGATAGTGGCTTCGACCGTTTCGCCGGTCTCGGGCAATACCACTTCCACGGGGTCGCCCAATTTCACCTTAGCCAGAAGGTCTTCCGCGAGGTCCACTTCGATGCTTGACTTGCCCAATGCGACGACTCGGGCCACGGGTTGCATAGGTGTGGCCATGTCGCCCAGGTTGGAGAAGATCTCGTCCACCACGCCATCGAATGGCGCTATGACCTGTGCGTTGCGGAACTGGTCCTTCAGGGCAGCCAGTTGGGCCTCACCCGATTCCTTGCGGCTCTTGGCTTCCAGGTACTGCACCTCGCTGCCGATCTTCTGTTCCCACAGTTTCGCTTGGCGCTCGAATACGGTGCGTGCTAGCTGCACATTGCTCTCGGCCTGCTTCACGTTCTGTTGCAGGCCCTCTGTATCGATGTCCACGATCACCTGTCCTTTGCGCACCGACTGGCCTTGCTGCACTACGATACGGCGCACTTCACCACCGGTTGCGGTATAGACCAAAGCATTCTGGTCGGCACGCACGCTGCCATGCGCTTCGGTCCAGTGTGCGTATTCGCGCGGCTGCAGGGCGAAAGTGGTCACAGTGGGAAGAGCGCGTTTGAGCTCGGGGTCGTGGCGGGCTATCCATTCCTCCACCTCGGCGATGGCCGCAGTAAGCTTTTCGCGCTCGGTCTTTAGCGAGTCGCGTTCGGCGCGTTTGGCCAACACCTCTTTGTCGATGTCGGCACCACCACCGCAGGCGGCCAGCAGGGTGATCAGGGCGAGTGGGAACAACAGGGTCTTCATGGGAATGCGGTGCGGTTTCAGAAACGGTCGAGTGCTTTGCGGAGTTCGGCGCGGGCGTTCACCAGGTCTACCAAACGTTGGATATAGCTCTGCTGTGCGCTAAGGAATTGGTTCTGCTCCTGGGTGAGTTCGAAGCTGGAGGCAACCCCTTCGGTGAACTTCAAGCTGGTGCGGTCGAACACGCGTTGGGAAAGAGCGAGGCGATCGCGTTCGTTGCGGTAAAGTTCCTGCGCGGTGAGCACGTCGTTGCGGCGTTGGGCGTGCTCCAGCTCTAGGCGTTGGGTGGTGAGGGCCAGGTTCACGTCGGCTTGCTGCTGACCCAGCTTCATTTGCGACACCTTGCTGGCGCGCATGCCACTGCTGAAGATCGGCACGTTGAGCTGCACGCCCCACAGCGTTGCCGGGAACCAGGGAATTGGTCCGCTAATGGGCTCGAAGGTGTTGGCGTTCCATTGCTGCTGGTAGCTGAAATAGCCATTGAGGCTGGGCAGATAGGCCGCCTTGGCGTTCTTCAGTTCCAGCGCACTGGCGCGGATGTAAGTGTTGGCGATGCGTTGGTCGATGTGGCGTTCGCGGTCGAAGGGTTCCCCGGCCAGCGTGGCTTCTGCAGGGTCGTTGATCAGGTTCTCCAGGTCGTCCGTCAGTTCGATAGGCGTGCTCAGCTGCATGCCCAGCATGAAGCGCAGGTAGTTGCGCGCCACCTCTGCCTGGCGGTTGAACACGGTCTGCTGATCGCGGGCGTTGGCCACCTCGATCTTCAGGCGGTCCACATCGGTCTCTTCCATGAAGCCGCTCTCGAACATCACGCTGCTCTCCAGCAGGCTGCGTTCCAACACAGGCAACACCTTTCCTACGAGGCGTGCACCTTCATCCGAAGCCAGCACCGCGAAGTAGGCTTTGGCAGCCTGGATGCGAGCATCCTTCACGTTGCGCTCCAACTCCTCGTCGGCCATCTTACGGCCCTCCTTGGCGGCCTGCAGACCCACCAGATAGCTGCCGTCGAAGATCAATTGGTCCAGTCGCACACCTCCGTTGGCGCTCCACGGCAGGCCGAACTGCACTTGGACCAGCTCGCTTCCACCACCGAAGAAGTTGGGGATCACTTGGGTAGGCACATCGATATAGTTCATCAGTCCTGCGGAACCACTCACTTGGGGCAGGCCGATGGCGATCACCTCCTTGATGCGGGCGCGGGCCTTCTCGGCCTCCAGCTCGCTGTTCTGCACTTGGTAGCTTTGCTTGGCGGCCAGGTCCACGGCCTGTTGTAGGCTAAGGCTAACGGGACCCTGTGCCACGCCGGGCAGCACCAGCAAGGCCCACAGGCCGGAAAGAAGTAGTATTCGCATGTTCATTTGCGCGTCGCCGCGGTGACCGGCGTGGTGTTTCGTTCCTTCTGCACCTTCTTTATCAGGTACTTGAGTCCTTGGTCGCTTGCGATACCCCGTGTGTGGTAGCGGAACAGCTCCCAGATCACATCCTCGAACTTGTACTTATCGGCGGGGAATAGCTTACCGTCGAAGGTGACGTCGAAGCGCGAGATGTAGATGCGTGCAATGACATCGATGTCGAGGTCATCGCGGTAAAGCCCTTCGTCCACGCCTTTCCGCAGGTTGTCGGCTATGCACAGGTAGATGTCCGCACGCTCGGTGCTTTCCAACATGTCCCAGACCTCGGGATGGTACTTCTGCAAGTCGAAGTGGACCGAAGGGTGCATCTGTCCGATCTGCCCAGCCACCCAGCGGGTGATCTCGAAGCTCTCGTCAATGGCATTATGGCCTTGGGCACAAATGCCGAGGATGCAGGTACGGTGGTGATCCGCGATCTGCTTTACGGTGCGTTGCACCAACTCGTTCTTGTCCTTCACATACTGGTACAGCGTCTTCTTGCTGATGCGCAGGTGCTGGGCGATATCGTCCATGTTCACACTGCGAATGCCCAAGCGCATGAAGATCTTGCCGGACTCTGCAAGGATGTGTTGTTCGCGGTCTTCCATTTTGATCGGGGGGCAAATGTAATGCGCTGCGATACGATGGAAACACTCCGCTCGTATAATTGTTTCCGCCGTTTATCATATTTCTATCCCACTGGTCACAACGTACAATACCAACCCAGCCATCCACGGCTCGTTCAGCCTTCGTTCCTTTGCGGCCTGAATACCGTGAGGGTCGCGAGGGAGGTAAAGGAGGCAATGAAGGTGCGAACCTCGCCGCTCCGGCTCCCTGTCCTCTCTCACCTCCCTTACCTCCATCGCTTCCATGACCTCCATAAAACAAGTCCTCGACAACGAAGCACTTACCGACACCACCGTCACCGTCGCGGGCTGGGTGCGCACCTTCCGCAATGATCGCTTCATCGCGCTCAACGACGGCAGCACCCTCCGCAACCTGCAGTGCGTGATCGACCAGGAGCAGGTGGATGCCACCACACGGAATCGCTTCAACACAAGTGCCGCTGTAAAATGCACGGGACTGATCGTGGAGAGCAAGGGCAGCGGACAACGCGTGGAGATGCAGGTGACTTCCGTGGAAGTGTTGGGCGATAGCGATGCGGAGAAGTACCCGATCCAGCCCAAGAAGCACTCGTTGGAATTCCTGCGCGAGAACGCCCACTTGCGCTTCCGCACGAACACCTACAGCGCGGTCTTCCGCATGCGGCACCAAGTGAGTTTCGGTATCCACGAATACTTCGACCAGCATGGCTACAACTACTTCCATGCACCGATCATTACTGCGAGCGATGCAGAGGGGGCGGGCGAGATGTTCCGGGTGAGCACACTGGATGCCAAGAACCCACCGCTGAACGAAGCTGGTGAAGTCGACTTCAAGGAAGACTTCTTCGGTGCGGAATCACGTCTCACCGTAAGCGGCCAACTGCAAGCCGAACTGGCCGCGCTGGCATTGGGGAAGGTCTACACCTTCGGCCCCACCTTTCGCGCGGAGAACAGCAACACCACTCGCCACCTTGCCGAGTTCTGGATGATCGAACCCGAATGCGCCTTCATGGACCTGCATGGCGACATGGACCTTGCAGAAGGATTGTGCAAGCACTTGATCGCACGTGTACTGAAGAACAGCATGGACGATCTGCAGTTCCTCGATGCGCGGT
>Ga0105045_10004635_pt1 | contig 11963 bp, 9 predicted proteins | sample MAT02_FD_78089 | JGI IMG/M metagenome (GOLD analysis project Ga0105045, IMG submission 78089) | Freshwater microbial communities from Lake Fryxell liftoff mats and glacier meltwater in Antarctica - MAT-02 (megahit assembly) | ecosystem: Environmental > Aquatic > Freshwater > Ice > Liftoff... | reverse complement strand
TTGGCCCACCAACACTTGGCCATTGAACCATCTGTCTAAAATCCTTTCCTTATCAACTTGAGGTGCGATGAAAAAAAAGCTACTTTTTTTGGGTTGTATGCTGGTGGCCGGCCTGGGCTGTGCGCAATCCACCGCCGTGAAGGGCAAGGTCTATGATCGTCAAACCGGCGAACCTTTGCCCGGCGTGCACATTGCTATGGCCAACGCGCCGATTGGAACCGTGAGCGGCAAAGATGGGACATTTAGCCTGTTGCTCCCCGTCACCCGGCCCATGCTCTCCATCAGTTGCATCGGGTACGAATCGATCCAGCAGGCTGTCCCCGCCGATTCGGCCCAGTCGCTCAGCGTGGGCCTCAAGGCTTCCGTCATTGCCCTCAACCGGGAAGTGATGGTGAGTGCGGGCCGCTACGAAACCAACCAGTTCCAGACCAATGTGGCGGGGGCCGTGCTGTCGGCCACCCAACTGGCCCAGAACACCTTGCGCTCCACCCCCGAGATCCTCATGGGCGAAACGGGCGTGTTCGTGCAAAAAACCAACCATGGTGGTGGATCGCCCTTTATCCGGGGATTGACTGGCCAGCAAATCCTGCTCATGGTGGATGGCATCCGGCTGAACAATGCCACCTTTCGCAGCGGGCCCAACCAGTACCTCAACACGGTAGATCCCCTGAGCCTGGAGCGCGTGGAAATCATGCGCGGGGCTGGTTCGGTGCAGTATGGCAGTGATGCCATCGGAGGCTTGGTGCAAGTGCTGACCCAAAACCCCGATTTTAGCGATCAAGTGAAACTAAGTGGCGCGCTGTATGGCAAGTGGATGAGTGCCGGAATGGAACAGAGCGGCCGCGCCCAAGTGCAGCTAAGTAGCCGGGCGGTGGCCGTGCAAGGTGGGTTCTCTTACCGCAATTTTGGGGACATGGTGGCTGGTGGCGATCGGGGCAAGCTCTCGCCCACGGCCTACCGCGAAGCTGCTTTTGATGGAAAGGCCCGGATCCGGCTGAACCACAACCATTTGTTGACTTTTGCCTACCAGCAATTGACCCAGCGCGATGTGCCGCTGTTCCACCGCATCCAATTGGAAAACTTTGCCGTTTCGGTTTTTGATCCCCAAAAACGACAACTATTCTACGGGCGGTTGAGTGGTTTTTACCGCCAAAAGCTGTGGCAAAAAATTGAGTTGACCCTGGCCCAGCAACAGACCAACGAAGGCCGGACCAACCAGCGCAATGGCAATCCCGTCCGCTCGTTTGAAAACGATCGAGTGCGCACCAATTCCCTGATTTTTCAGGTTTTCTCGGCCCCGGCCCCGTTCTGGACCATTCAGTCAGGGGCCGAATTTTATCATGATCGCGTAAGCAGCTCGCGGGTGGACACCAACGTACCGCTTGGCACGCAGACTGCCCGGCGCGGGCTGTACCCTGACGGGGCCACCATGGGCAATTTGGCTTTTTTTACCCTCCACCAATTCCAATTTGGCAAGCTGGGCCTTGCCTCCGGGTTGCGCTACAATGCCATCCAGTTGAACGTGCCCGAGGCGGCCATTGGCGGGGCCAAGATCAATCCCTCGGCCCTAGTGGGCGATGTGTCGGTGGCCTATCAGTTCCACCCCCAGCACAAGGTCATCGCCTCGGCCAACACCGCTTTCCGCAGCCCCAATATCGATGATCTGGGCACGCTGGGCATTGTGGACTTTCGCTACGAAGTGCCCACCAATGATCTGGCCCCCGAAAAATCCCTAAATACCCAACTGACCTGGAAAGCCAAAACCGACCGGTTTTCGGCCAGTGTGAGCGTGTTCCATAACCGTTTGCGCGGGTTGATCAGCCGGGTCAGGCAGGGCCGGGACTCGGTGCAGGGCTATCAGGTGTACCGGAAAGAAAATACGGCCCAAGCTTTCATCCGGGGGGCCGAAGCCGAACTGGCCTATCAATTTTCGCCCCGGTTTACGGTCCTGGGCAACTTGGCGTACTTGTACGGGCAAAACCAGACCAACAATGAGCCGATGCGCCGGATCCCGCCCCTGCACGGGAAGTTGGCCGCTTTTTATACCCACCAAGCCTTTTACCTTCAGGCCGAAGCCCTCTTTGCGAGCGAGCAGGATCGCTTGGCCCAGGGCGACAAAGACGACAACCGCATAGCCAAAGGTGGCACTCCCGGCTGGCAGGTGGTCAATCTCAGCCTCGGCTATACCTACCGCCAACTGCGCATCACCGGGGGCGTGGGCAACATTTTCAATGAACTTTACCGCGTTCACGGCTCTGGGGTGGATGGTTACGGCCGGCATTTTTGGCTCACCACCCGGTGGCAGTTTTAGGTGGCCCGGCCGCTCGGCTCCCCCACAGATTCTCCAAGGCCGGTGCCCAGTTTTGCCTTGGCATCGGGGATGAGGTACTCCAAGAACTGGGCGATCCAGGGGGTTAGACCCGCAAATAGCAGTACACCGAGCACATTGAACCAGGCATGGGCATTGGCAATCTGGCGGCCCACTGGGGCTTGTCCCGATAGCCAAACGATGAAATCAGTGAAAGGGTGGATCAGCATCAAGCCGATCAACACCGAAAACAGATTTGGGCATTGACCACGTTGGTCGCAAACCGGGCCAATACCTTGCGCATTTGATCCCCAGCCATTTCTTTCAAGGCATTAGCCAGCCCCTGCATTCCGCACAGAAAGACCACCGCACCACCAATCAGGTTGAGGATAAGGCGGATAAACCGCTAAGTTATTGGCCGTAAATAGTTTTCAGGTGGGCGGCGGCATAGCCCGCACTGGTGGTCATCCCTTTGCCACCAATCCCGGTGGTGATATAAATTTTGTTGTCAATCTGGTGCTCAAAAACCCCAGGTCCATAAGTGGCGTAGTAGCCCGCCCAGTAGCTTTCCATTTGCCAAGTGGGGAGATCGAGGATCAGCTTGGCCTCATCGAGCATCAGTTCATTGAGGGTGGGATTGATCCCAAAATCCAAGCTTTCGGTTTGGCTCACTGGCGCATATTCGTGCGAATCCCCGATGATGATCGAGCCATCCGTCCCCTGTTTGAACAACAAGTGAATACCCCATTTTTGCAGGGTTGGTTTTGGATTTTGGGCATACACCAGGGCATAAGACGGGCAGGCGTGGAAGGCTTCGTAGCGGCGGATGGTCAGGCCGGTCAAAATGGCCCCGTTCAATTGTACCTGAGGCTGGGGCACGGTGCGCATCATTTGCAACTTGCACAGCCGGATGCCGCTCTGGGCAAACAACTCAGGGAACAGCACTTTGAATTCGCCCCCACTGCAAATGATCACTTTGTCGGCGTGAAAACGTTGGCCGCTGGCCGTTTTCACCTCACACTGGCCATTGGTCACTTCACAATGTTGCACTAGGGTGGTGGGCAGATAGGCCAACTGGTGGGCTTGGATCAGGTAGCCGATCACTTTTTGGATCATTAGCCTCGGCTCCACGGTGAGCTCCTGCGCAAAATGCAGCCCGCCGATACAATAACTGGCCTTGAGCCGATCCACTTTGGCCAAACAGCGTGCTTGGTCCAGCAAAACGCTGGCATACCCCTTGGCTTGGTAAATTTGGTGCAGCTCGTTGAGCAGTTGCCATTCCCCTTCATCGGAGGCAAGGTAAACCGAACCGTTTTCCCGGACGGTGATGTCGGTCTTTTGCTGGATTTCGCGGTAGATCGCCAGCCCAGCTTGGCCATATTCCCACCATTGCTCGGCTTGGCCCGAAGGCACCACTTGCCCAAAATTGCGGACGGTGGCTTGGGAGGGCGTGTTGTCTTTTTCGACCAATAGCACCGACAGGCCCCGCTGGAGGGCATGGTAAGCGTGGAAAGTGCCCAAGGCCCCGCCCCCAACAATGATTAAATCGTATTTTTGGCGTTGCATCGCTTTGTATTGTGACCAAAATTAGTGGATGCGGCCCGGCCAATGGTCGGGTTGGGGCCTTGGTTTGATCGATTTAATGGAAAGTTTATATTGGCCCCAAAAATTCATCCAGAAACCACTATTTGTTCAACATTGGTTCAGCTCACTTTTGTACTTTTGGCCGTTTGTAACCAAGGTCAACTTTGGCCTTACTTTTTTCCACCCATTGAAATCCATTCAGCATTTCCTGCAAAAATCACCGTCCTATCTATTTGTACTATATGCGGGCTTGGCGGCTTTTTCCACCTACTCGTGCATGTATGCGTATCGCAAGTCATTTTCGGTGGGGATTTTTGCCGATATGGCCTACTGGGGCATCGATTACAAAAGCCTGCTCATCATTGCCCAAGTACTGGGCTACATGGCCTCCAAGTTTGTGGGCATCAAGGTGATTTCCGAGATGCAGGCCAGTCGGCGGCGGTGGGCCATTCTGTTGCTCATCGGGTGCGCGGAGCTGGCCTTGGTGGCTTTTGCCCATGTCCCGGCCCCTTACAACCTCGGGTGCCTGTTTTTGAACGGCCTGCCGCTGGGCATGATCTGGGGGCTGGTGTTCAGTTATTTGGAAGGCCGCAAGACGACCGAAATCTTGGGGGCCATTCTTACCCTGAGCTTTATTGTGGCCAACAATATTTCCAAGACCATTGCCCAAGCGTTGATCCAGTCGGGCATTTCGGAGTTTGCCATGCCCTACATTGTGGGGCTGATCTTTGCCCTGCCACTCTGGTTGAGCGTCTTTTTGTTGGATCAAATCCCTCCGCCCACCCCCGAGGACGAGCGGCTGCGGGTCAAGCGCGTGCCCATGAACGCCCAAAGCCGCTGGCTAGGATTTAAACAATTGGCCTCGGGCTTGGTGCTGCTCATTGTCAATTATATGCTCCTGACTGCTTACCGGGACTTGCAGAGCAATTTTGCCTCCAACATCTGGTTGGCGTTGGGGTTTGCCGAAGTGCCCTCGATCTACCTCACCACCACACTGCCCATGACCCTGACCATATTGGTGGTGATGGGCCTGTTGTATTTGGTCAAGGGCCACATCCAAGCATTATTGGCCATTCAGGGCATCATAGTCTTGGGTTTGCTCATGATCGGGTTGGGCACTTTGGCCTTTGAGCAAGGGTTGATTTCAGGGGTCAATTGGGTAATCCTGATCGGCACGGGAACCTATCTGGGCTATATTCCCTTCAATTGTTTCCTGTTTGAACGCACCATTGCTGCCTTTCGGGTGGCGGGAAATGCGGGTTTTTTCATGTATTTGGCCGATTCTTTCGGCTACTTGGGCAGTGTGGCCACGCTGTTCTACAAAAACCTGTTTGTGGCCGACTTTAGCTGGCTCCAGTTCACGATCAACAGTAGTTATGGTGTGGCCTCGGTGGGCTTGTTCCTCGCCGTGGCCGCCATTTTGTATTATTTGCACAAGTATAAGCTTGTCCAGGCCAATCAATTGCAAAACGCGTCCAATCTTCAAACCACTTAACAATGGACATTCAACTAGTCGTTTTTGACATGGCGGGCACTACCGTCCGGGATGCCAACAATGTTCACCAAGCCCTGCAAACGGCCCTGCAAAAGGGTGGGTTTGAGTTTTCGGTGGCCGAAATCAATCCTTACATGGGCATTCCCAAGCCATTGGCCATCCGGTATTTGCTCGAGCAGCGCCCTGCCACCCAGCACTTGCTGGAGGATGAGGAGTTCGTCCAAGAAATCCACGCGCATTTCGTGGCCGAAATGCTGCATTTTTACCGAACGTCCCCCGAAGTGGCCGAGAAACCGTTTGCCACCGAGGTTTTTCGGGATCTGAAGGCGGCAGGGATTAAGGTGGCCCTGGATACCGGTTTTTCCCGCGACATCGTCGATGCCGTCATCCAACGTTTGGGTTGGGATCGGGATGGGCTCATCGACCTGTCCGTTGCCAGCGATGAAGTGCCCCGAGGGCGGCCCCACCCCGACCTGATTTTCCGGGCCATGCAACTGGCCGGGGTCACCGATGGCCAAGCTGTGGCCAAAGTGGGCGACACCTCCTCCGACTTGCAAGAAGGCACGGCGGCCCAGTGCCGCTACGTGATCGGCGTGACGACCGGGGCCTTCACCCGGGAAGCATTGATAAATGAGCCGCACACCCATTTGGTGGCCGATCTGCGCGAGGTCTTGGCCATTGTGCTGGCCTAAACTGCTTTTTGGCCCCTTGTGCTATTTTTGTTGGCCGGCCAAAGTCTTGTTTAGGCCCAATCTCGTTATTTGTCATAAATTTGCGTTTTGATAGCCAAGAAAAACCGCAAAATTGTTATATGAAGAAAGCTCTTATCACTGGGATTACTGGCCAAGATGGCGCCTATCTGGCCGATCTATTGTTGTCAAAAGGATATGAGGTCCACGGGATCAAACGCCGCAGCTCGCTGTTCAACACCCAGCGGATCGATCACTTGTACCAAGATCCGCACGAAAACAGCCCCCGGCTCATCTTGCACTATGGCGACCTGAGCGACTCGACCAACATCATCCGGATCATCCAGGAAGTTCAGCCCGACGAAATTTATAACCTCGGGGCCATGAGCCACGTGCGCGTGAGCTTCGACAGCCCCGAGTATGTAGCCAACGTGGACGCACTGGGCACGCTCCGCATCCTAGAAGCCGTGCGCATATTGGGCATGATCGGCAAGACCCGGATCTACCAAGCCTCCACTTCGGAACTCTACGGCTTGGTGCAAGAAGTGCCCCAGCGCGAGACTACGCCGTTTTACCCCCGCTCGCCCTACGGCGTGGCCAAATTGTACGGGTATTGGATCACGGTCAACTACCGGGAAGCCTACCAAATGTATGCTTGCAACGGCATTTTGTTCAACCACGAAAGTCCGCTCCGGGGCGAAACCTTCGTCACCCGTAAGATTACGCGCGGTGCGGCCCGGATCGCCCTGGGCATGCAGGACAAAATCTTCTTGGGCAACTTGGACGCGCAACGGGATTGGGGCCACGCCAAAGATTATGTGGAGGCCATGTGGATGATGCTCCAACTGCCCGAGGCCGATGACTACGTGCTGGCCACCGGTGTGACCACCCGCATCCGCGAGTTTGTGCGGATGACGTTTGCCGAACTGGGCATCGAGCTGGCGTTTGAGGGCGAAGGCGCCGCCGAAGTGGCCCGCGTGGTGCACTGCTCGAATCCCGATTACCAAATTGCGATGGGCAAGGAAGTGATCGCCATCGACCCGCGCTACTACCGCCCCACCGAGGTGGAACTGCTCATCGGTGACCCTTCCAAGTTCATGGCCCGCACCGGCTGGAAACCCAAACACGACTTGGCTGCGTTGGTCAAAGACATGATCTGGGCCGATGTGGAGCTGTTCCGCCGTGACAAATACCTGCTCAAGGGTGGTCACAGCGTACTCAACTACCACGAATAGTCGACTGGATAAATCAACCAAAAAACAAAGCCGCCCAACGCAACATTGGGCGGCTTTGTTTTTTGGTTTTTGTGCGCAATTGCGCACATTTTTTTTAAACTCAAGGGTATATTGGCCAGTTTAGGTTTTGCCCGCTCGCTCAGTTTGGAATTTGGATAACTTTTTGGCTATTGAGTACTGGTCATACCATTTTGTAATTGAAACGTAACATGGAATTTCACCCGATCGATCAAGTCATCGACCAACAAATTGGCCCCAAAGGCACACCCAAGCGCGACATATTTGAGTTTGACTCAATATGGCCGTTATTGGGGAAACCATTTTGCGCGTATTCCAAGCCTTGCACGCCAAAGTGAACCTGCGAGTGGAACTAGAAACCCCGATTGTTTAAATCCTGTCATCTTATTGTTGACAATCAACAACAAAGCCGCCCAACGCAACATTGGGCGGCTTTGTTTTTTGGTTTTTGTGCGCAATTGCGCACAAAAACCGAGGGTTATTCTTGCTCTTTTTCGGGCCGCTCGATGTTGATCTTCAATGGTTTGTTGATTTTTTTCAAGCGGTTGTTGAAGGTCGGGATGTCCTGTTCCAGCATGGTTTTGAACTCGGTCTGCACGTTTTTCAGCTTGCCACTGAACCCCGCGTAGGCTTCCTGTTGCTGGTTGGTTGGTTTGAAATCCAGGCCACTGCCTCCTATGTCACTGGCCAGCGAAAGCAGCCGTTCGTAGAGTTGGACCGGGTTGCGGAAGGCATCCTCACGGGCGCCCGTCAGGTGGATGTCGTAGAGCTGGGCAGCCAAGTTGGTCGCTTTGGTCTCCAAGGTTTGGGCGGCGGCCAACACTGGCTTGTCTTTCAGATCTTTGATCATCGTTTTGAGTTCCATCCGGATCCACTCTAGGCGGTTGATCATGCCCACTGCCGTGTTGGTGGCGTCGCGCAGCTCGAGGCAAAACTTCACTTGCTCCTCGATCTCGGCGGGCGTGCCCTCAGCGGCAGGGTCTTTGAGCACTTCCAGCGTTTGGACATATTCCAAATCTCCCACCAACAGCTTGATGGTGTAGCTGCCCGGGGCCACTTTGGGGCCAAGCTTGCCCGCGTCCAGATCGAGGTCCCAAGTGATCAGTGGCCGCCAACCTTCTTTGCCCAGTTCCACCCAAGGCTTGTCGGGCGGCTGGGTGCGGAGCTGGGGCGTGTGGACAGGCTCATGGCGCAGATCCCACCACGCCCGGTTGAGCCCCAGTCCTTTTTTGGGGGTCAAGGTTCGCACCACTTCATTGCCCTTGGATACTTGGATTTTGATCGCGGCACTAGTGTCGGCCAGCATAAAATTGATACTGGCCCCATAAGGCGGATTGCGGCCCACGTTCAGGCTGCGGAAGTCTTCTTTGATGCCCTCCACGTCATGGAAACGGTAAGCTTTGCGGAGCGGAAACAGGGCGTTGTCGGTGTGGGCGGCGTTGCTTTTGTAATAATTGCGCACCGCCGAGACATCATCCAGGATGAAGTAGCCCCGGCCATAGGTGCTCACCACCAAATCGTCAAAGTTTTCTTGGATGGTGAGCCAATACACCGGTGCGGGCGGCAGGTTGTTTTGCAGGCGGTGCCAATTTTTGCCATCATCGGGCGAGAGGTAAACCCCATTGTCGGTCCCGGCGTAGAGCATTCCCGGCATTTTGGGATCCTCGCGCACCACGTGGACGAAGCTCAGGATCGACTTGGGGATGCCCAAGCTGATCATTGCCCAGGTTTTGCCGTAGTCGGTGGTTTTGAAAATATACGGGTCAAAATTGCCCAATTGGTGAAAATCAACGCTGATGTAGGCCGTGCCCGCGTCATAGCGGGAGGGTTCAATGTTGGCAATGGTCCCCCATTTGGGCATGTTGAGGTTGGCCGTCAGGTTTTGCCAAGACTTGCCCCCATCTTTGGTCAGGTGCAGTTGCCCGTCGTTGCTGCCCACCCAGATCAAGTCTTTTTGGCGGGGAGATTCTTCAATGGCAAACAGGGTGCAGCCGTCGAAGGTCATCAGGTTGTCGGTGGCCACACCGCCCGAGCGCTGTTGGTGGGTCTTGTCGTTGGTGGTCAGGTCGGGGCTGATGATTTGCCACGACTGCCCGCCGTCGTCGGTTTTGTGGACAAACTGGCTGCCCACGTACACGCGGTGGCGGGTGTGGGGCGAGAAGCTCAGGGGGAAGTTCCAGTGCCAGCGGAAGCGCATGTCGGCGGCGTTCCAGCCGTAGCCGGCTTCGGGGAACACGCGCACATCCCGGGCTTGGTTGGTGCGCAGGTCGTAGCGTTCCAGCCCGCCGTCGTAGCAGCCCGACCACACAATGTTTTCGTCAAACGGATCAGGCTTGGCAAAGCCACTTTCGCAGCCGCCCACCCCTTGCCACAGCCCCAGCGGGATGGATCCCCCGTCTTTGCTGTTGCTCGGCCCCCGGTACGACCACCCGTCCTGCCGGTTGCCATAGACAAAGTACGGCACGCGGTTGTCCACCGAAACGTGGTACATCTGGGCAATGGGCAACACTACGGACTGGAACGATTTGCCCCGGTTGAGCGTGATGCTGGCGCAGCCATCGTGCGCGACCATGTAGCGGTTGGGGTTTTTGACATCAAACCACAGGTCGTGGTTGTCGCCGCCGCCTTGGTAAGCGAACCCTTTGTCAAAAGTTTTTCCGCCATCATACGACGGGAGGATTTTTACGCAGACGGTGTAGATCTCGTCCGGGTTGTCGGGCGCGACCGCGATCCGGGTGTAGTAAGGTGCCCGCTCGGCCATGCTGTGGTCGTTGCTGACCAATGTCCACGATTCGCCTTTGTCGGTGGAGCGGTAGAGGGCGGGGCTGCTGCCTTCAAACAGGGTATAGACCACGTTGGGCTGGCTGTGGCACAGGGCAACGGCCACTTTCCCCACGGGGCTGGCCTTGCCAAACGGCAACCCCTTGTTGTTCAGGGCTTCCCATGAATTGCCGCCATCTTTGGATCGGTACAGCCCACTGCTGGGGCCGCCGCTGTTCAGGCCCCAAGTGGAGATGGCGATCTGCCACATCCCGGCGTACAATATCTCGGGATTTTGGGGATCCAGGGCCAGATCGGCACAGCCCGTGTTTTCGTTCAAGAAAAAAATCCGTTCCCAAGATTTGCCCCCATCTTTGGTCCGATAGACCCCGCGTTCCGGTTGGGGCGAATACGTGTGCCCCAGCGCGGCCACATAGACAATGTCGGGATTGGTGGGGTGAACGATGATGCGGCCAATGCGGGCCGTTTTTTCCAGCCCCATATTTTTCCAAGTTTTGCCCGCATCGGTTGATTTGTAGATACCGTTGCCGATCGAGTGGGCGGGGCGGATCAGGAAAGTTTCGCCCGTTCCGGCCCAAACCTGGTTCGGGTCGGAGGGGGCCAGGGCCAAGGCTCCAATGGAAGAAACGTCTTGGTCATCAAAAATGGGTTTCCAGTTGATCCCCGCGTCCTCGGTTTTCCAAAGGCCGCCCGAGGCTGCGCCAATGTAGGCCACATTGTTGTTGCCCGGTTCCCCGGCAATGGCAATGGCGCGGTTGCCCTCCGGGCCAATGAACCGGTATTTCAATTGTTCAAACGGTTTGGGGCTGGGCAGTTGGGCCAAGACCGGGAGGCTGGCGCAAGCGCACCAGTAAAGCAAGAAGATAAAGTGTTTCATCGGCGGACAAGATTTGTTTTGCAAAGAAGAAAGGTAGGCAAAGAATCAATCCGTTGGTGTTCTTTGGGCAAATTTTCCCCGTTGTTGGTGCGCTCCGCCAACAACGGTAACGGGGAAACATCGAAAAAAAGTAACAATAAATTAACATTGAAGATGTGTGTGTGTGTAAATTTGCGACAGACCAAACAATATCCTAGATGAAACCGCTCCCCCCGAACTCACTCCCCAAGAGAAAAAAATCCTTTCCCTCATGGGTGAAGGGACAAGCCGAAATGTTTCCATCGGGAAACAGCTCAACATTAGCCTGCACACGGCAAAAAACCACAAATAACATCTCAAAGCCAAGTTTGGCTTGACCACCTGCGAAGAACTATTGAAATTGGCAGTGGAACTCAAAAGTCAAATAAAATAGTACTTTTTGACTATAAAAATAGGAAAAATGTACTACTATAAAGCCAGAAACAAGTTTTTCCTTTGTGGTGTGCCAGATGTTAAAGCACTTGAATTCAACTTTTATACTTTGGGAGTCTTATGAAACAACAATTTCGCAAGTCAGCCAAAGCACTCGTGCTACTGGTGGCATTTACTGGGTGTTTAATGATTGTGTATTCTTGTACCAGTTATTTTGGTGAAAACGACACAATGCTTGATGAGCAGGTGCCTAACCTAAGCCGGCCAAGGCTGGAAATGAACAACCTTAGCTCGGCCGAAAAGGTACTAAGCGCAAAATTGTTGGCCGACCCGGATTTCCTGCAAATGGTCCGACTATCAACTGCCCACCGCAACCAGCGTTTTGCCCGTATAAGTATAGGGCAACCGCACCAAAAATAATAAAGTATTAACTTGCGTCAAAAAGATGAAACTATTGGCAAGATTATCCTTTCCTCTACCCTAGTTTTTAGGGGAGAACGCTAAAAAGAAAATCAAAACAAATTTTCGCCTGAAGGCGAAAGTACCTTTGCCTTCAGGCGAAGAT
>Ga0105045_10004634_pt1 | contig 11966 bp, 11 predicted proteins | sample MAT02_FD_78089 | JGI IMG/M metagenome (GOLD analysis project Ga0105045, IMG submission 78089) | Freshwater microbial communities from Lake Fryxell liftoff mats and glacier meltwater in Antarctica - MAT-02 (megahit assembly) | ecosystem: Environmental > Aquatic > Freshwater > Ice > Liftoff... | reverse complement strand
GCTAATTTGATTCCAAAACTTTTAGCTAATTTATCATTCACAGCATTGTTATCTGATTCTTGAAAATAGTTCGTGATTCTGCGCCATTCCATGTAATCAAACTCATCATGAACAGCACGAAGTCCTCCGTTTTTGCAAAATTCTATAAGTTGTTTTTCATCTTTGGCAGTTATATCGATAACCAACTGATCTATTGCCCAAACATCTTTTCGTTTTTCAACTAGGACATTTTTTGACTTAAAATTGGTGTCCAAATTCACAAAAAGAATACTTCGGTACCTTTTAACTCCTTTCTCAAAATGTGCCGGTGTTTTGTGAATCAACATAAATGTTGGCACATCTGGATAATAAGGCATTATGAATTGAGTCAATGAACTATCCAGAGAAATTTTGAATTCAGAATTCCACAATGGTCTTTCACAAACAACTAAAATTTGACCGATTTCACCGCTTACAGATGGTCCAAGTCTGCGACTTCGATTTTTAAATGTTGGGCTGTCTTCGCAAGATGCGAAAACCAAAAGAGCAACTAGGAAAAGGAATTTAATTCTAAGCATATTTCTGTTTTTTAATTCCTTGCAAAAACTGGGCAAATTTATTTCACGCGAATTTTTTGACCGATACTTAAACGATCTACATTCACTCCAGGATTTAATTTTTTCAATTGGCTAATCGATTGTCCATGGCGCTGAGCGATGTTTCCAAAATTATCCCCATTTCGAACGGAGTAATATTTTTTGGTTTCTTTTGGTGGGGTTGGTTTTGTTGTTGCCGTTTCTTGGGCGGCATCCCCTTCCACTTTCAATTTCTGCCCAACGTAAATACTTGTTGATCTCAAACCATTAATTGTCATAATTTTACTAACAGTAGTTCCGTAAGTTGTCGCAATTGTGCCAAGTGTTTCACCTCGTTTCACTTTGTGATAAACGGTTCCTTTTGGAGTATTCGTCTCTACAACTTCAGGCTCGGCAGTTCCTTCGTTTGTCTCTTTATTCGTTTCTTCCTTTTTTGTAAATACGCTTGTAACAGCGATAGGATCCACTTTTGGAGCATGATATCTTGCAAACTCCAAAGCATACATTGAATCTTCTAGTGATGCTAATTTTCCAATAATTGTGAGCGGTCCTTGCAAACATTGGCTTGGCGTTGTTTCAGGAATAAAAGTTCCACGATAAACAGGATTTAAATCTTTTATGTCCGCTTCACTCCAACCTATTAACTCAGTAATTGTGGACATGTGCATCGCTTTGTTCAAGCAAATGGTGTCTAATTGAACATAGTGAATGGGTGCTTCTGCTGGAATAATATTATGTTCGCCGTGATAAGTCATTAAATATGCTGTTGCTATAAATCGAGGCACATATTCTTGCGTTTCACGAGGTAAAAACGAACGAATTTCCCAATAAGTTGTTTTATTTCCTGATCGACGAATTGCCTTATTTACATTTCCTGGCCCTGCATTGTAGGCAGCTAATGCTAAATTCCAATCATTGTAAATTCCGTAAAGTTGTTTTAAGTAGCGACAAGCTGCATCGGTGGCCAATTCAGGACTCATTCGCTCATCTAAGTAAGAATTTTCTTTTAATCCAAACATCTTTCCTGTGCCATACATGAATTGCCACAATCCTAACGCTCCAGCGCGAGATTTCACTTGTGGACGCAATCCGCTTTCAATTACACTTAAGTATTTTAATTCCAATGGCATCCCGTGTTCAGCCAATTTAGCCTCATACATATCAAAATACAAGTGACCTCTACCAAGTGCAACACGAACAAAACCTCTTCTTTTTGCCACCCAAAATCGAATTGCATCCAACGTTGTTTCGTTGCATTCCAGTTCAAAAGGTGTCAATTTATTCATTTCGGCTAATCGCTGACAGTAAACTTCATTAGAAAATTCAATCGTCTGCCCTGCGTCGTAATTTAAATCTGCAATTACTTTTTCATAAGTGCTCCCTACTTTTTTTGCGTATTCAGCATAATACATTTCCAAACTTTGCTCAACCACGTTGGCAAATTGGTCATCTTTTAGTGGTTTGTTTTTGGATGGTTGCGTCAAGCCCAAACTCACGCAGCCAAATATCATAAAGAAGAAAAGTATTAATTTCATAAAAAAAGGTTAACAGTTGTTTTCTAGATATTCGGCAAAGTTGAAAAGACCGTTCTCATCAAACTTTTTGGCCATGAGTTGAATTCCGAAAGGCATTCCGTTACTATGTTTTCCCATAGGAATAGAAATTGCTGGATGTCCAGTTAAATTGGCATGAACTGTAAAAATATCTTGTAAATACATTTGTATTGGATCTTTAACTCCGTTTAATTCAAATGCTGTTGCTGGTGTTGTTGGCAATAAAATGAAGTCAAAATTTTCAAAAATGGCTTCCGTTTTATCTAAAAGCACGCGCCGAACTTTTTGTGCTTTGGTATAATACGCATCGTAATAGCCATGGGACAGAACAAACGTTCCAGCCATAATTCTGCGTTTCACTTCTGATCCAAATCCTTCACTACGCGATTTTTTGTAAGTCGCTTCAACACCTTGCGCCACAGTTGAGCGATGTCCGAAATGAACACCATCAAAACGCGATAAATTTGAAGATGCTTCTGCTGTTGTCAGAACGTAATATGCGGGAACCATGTATTGCAAGTATGGAAATGAAACCATTTCCACTTCATGATTTTGAGCTTTTAAATTTGCAATAATTGAATCCATTTTCGCACAAACTTCAGGATCAATTCCTTCTGTTTCAAAACTTTCCTTTATGACAGCAATCCGCAATTTACTAGACAGTTTGTGATCCAAATAGGTTGGAACTGGCTGTGAAGAAACGGTTGAATCAAATTCATCTTCTCCGGCCATAATCTCAGTGATTAAAGCAGCATCAGATAATGAATTTGTAAATGGACCAATTTGATCAAACGAAGATGCATAAGCAATTAATCCGTGGCGACTAATTCTGCCGTAGGTTGGTTTAAGTCCGTAAGTTCCAGTGAAAGATGCTGGCTGACGAATCGAGCCACCAGTATCGCTTCCAAGAGCAACGGTGCACATTCCAGAAGCAACTGCTACTGCAGAGCCACCGGAAGAACCACCAGGAACTTTCGTTTTATCTAAGGAATTTTTAACAGGACCAAACGCAGAATTTTCGTTGGAACTACCCATTGCAAATTCATCACAATTTAAGCGTCCAATGATAATTGCGTCTTCATCAATTAAACGTTGTACGGCTGTTCCTGTGAACAAAGATTCAAATCCCGATAAAATTTTAGATGCTGCGCTTACTTTGTGACCTTTATAGCAAAGGTTATCCTTGATACCAATAACCATTCCTGCTAATTTTCCAGCAGAACCATTGGCTATTTTGGCGTCAACGTCTTTCGCTTGTTGTAAGGCTGTTTGCTCAAAAACTTCCAAAAAAGCATTCAAATCTTGATTACTTTCAATGGTTTTAAGGTATTCACCAACGATTGAAACTACTGATTTTCCAGAAGAAATGGCGTCTTTAACCTCGGCAAACGTGCGATACATAAACTTTCAATAATTATTTTTCTTCAGCTGGCTTTTCTTCTTCGGGCTTTGTAGCATCCTTAAATTCCTTCACGCCTCTTCCAAGACCTTTCATTAGCTCAGGAATTTTTTTCCCTCCAAATAAAAGTAAAGCAACTCCAATAATCGCTAAAACCTGCCAACCACCAAATACTCCTAAAATCATAGTATGAGTTATTAATATAAAGTACAAAGGTAATGAATATTGAACAATGTATAGTATTTGTACGTGAAACCTTTGTGATTCCTTAACTTTTTTTACTTCCTCCCTGAGAGGGAGGATTGAGGAGGGTGACAAGCAAAAATTTGAAAATAAAAGAAGGAACGCGGATTTTGGGAGCCGTTTGTTTCGTTTAAATCAATATAATCGCCGACTTCGCCAGATCGAGGACGTGAACACGATTCACACGTAATAAACGCATGAAATTTACTTCCTGATTGAGTCTGACCAACCTTTACCAAATTTCTAATAATTTAAATTTATGGTTTTATATTCTCCTGCTCCAAGAAAAGTTGTGTCATATACGAAACTCTCTACTCCACTGCGTACTACTCTTAATTCATGGATTATTTGACCACTTGCAAGTTCGCCATATTGAGGAGAGAAGTAAGAATAGCAACCTAAACGATCACTAGACCAAGAATCATACTCTGCGTAATTGCTTTTTCTTCTAAAATTCATTACATCGGCTGGACCTTCGCAATTTACTATTGTTATAATTAATTTTCACATACCCACAAGGTGCAAACTTAAAGTCTGCAATCATAGGTTGGTCATCACCAAAACTCAAACTTATATTTTCCGAATAGCAATTATTTTCTGGAGGTACCACACGAATCAGATATGAAACATCTTTTCGAAGTTTTTTAGTAAAATTAGTTCACCATTAGCGTCTAAATCCCCTTCAGCAACTGTTGTAAATTTCTCACCCTCTGAGGTAGATTTTTCTTGTACAACAAAATAATGCAAACCTGAAATGCGCTCGCCTGTGGCAACGTTGGTTGCCGTTATTCGAATGTTACGTTCTTTTTTACAAGAGAACAAAACAGTACAGATAAGAACCAAAAAAATTAAATTTTTCATATAATTTGTATTTTTTTAACGATTTGTTTTCCATTGTTAGAAATCTTAATAATGAAAAATCCTTGTTCCAAATTCAAATTAACGACCGTTTTCTCTTCTTCTAACTCACCGGTTTTTATTTGATTTCCAAGTAAATTATAAAGCTCAAAATGCCCATTATAACTTTCTCTTTTAGATCAATTGTAATTTCGCCATTACTTGGATTCGGATAAATTAGTACTTCAACTTCTTTTTTATCTTGATCTAGAGTGTTAACAACTTCTCTAGGCGCTTGGGTTTCGTTTGTTTCGTTTAAATCAATATAATCGCCGACTTCGGCAGAACGAGGTTTGGAACAGCCGTCACAGCCTATAAAGGCATGAAATTTACTCCCGGATTGGCTTTCAAATCCAGGCATTAAAACAACTTCATTGCAAGCATAAACTGTGATATCACCTGTAGCTTGAATGACGTATGGACCAGGATCGGTTTTAGGTGTAACATTGCTGCCGAAACTAATTTTTTCATAACTTCATGAATTTTGTTTGCCATTGTTTTTGATAAGAATACAATTTTAAAATGTAAATTCCTTTGTCCAATTCTGGTTCAATTTCTATCCCCATTTGGTTTATTTCTTTTAAAACATAACGTAAGTTACCACTTAAATCATAAACTTCCAAATAGGAAATAGGAACACTTTTCAAAGAAGCAATTGTAAAACCATCAGATGACGGATTTGGAAATGCTACGAAATCTTTCTCATTGCTCGCTGTTTCAGACGTAGCAAAAACGTTTACCACTTCTCGAGGGTTGGTAGAATCATCGGCATCATTCAAATCTACATTTGCCTCACCCGATTTACCACTTAAACAACCTTCATAATGTATTAATAAATGTGCATTTGTGGCTATAATTTTTTTTTGCCACAGATGCACGGATAAAAACATTAAAAAACAGGGCATTAAATGACACCGATAAACGAATGCTAGGCATTCATTTTACTCTTCGATGTTCGAATAACTTTCAACACTTGGACAAGAACAAATTAAGTTTCTATCTCCGTAAGCATTATCAACTCTACGAACAGGAACCCAATATTTGAAATCATGTAAGTAAGAAACTGGATAAGCAGCTTCTTGCGCTGTGTAAGGATAATTCCAATTTTTATTGATGATACAATCTGCGGTGTGCGGAGCATTTTTCAATAAATTGTTCGCTTTATCTGCATGACCGTTTTCAATTTCTTTGATTTCAGCACGAATTTTCACCATCGCTTCAATGAAGCGGTCTAATTCTTCTTTATCTTCAGATTCAGTTGGTTCAACCATCAATGTTCCTGCAACTGGAAAAGAAACAGTCGGAGCATGGAAACCAAAATCAATCAATCTTTTTGCGATATCCGCAACTTCAACATCTGCTGTTTTCTTGAATTCTCTACAATCCAAAATCATTTCGTGCGCTACTGTTCCGTTTGCACCACGATACAAAATTGGGTAATGAGCAGATAATTCCACTGCCAAATAATTTGCGTTAAATATTGCAGCTTCAGTAGATTCACGAAGACCTTTTGCTCCTAACATTTTGATATATCCGTAGGAAATTAAAAGAATCAATGCGCTACCATAAGGTGCAGCTGAAATTGCATGAATTGGATTTTCGCCGCCCGTTTTCACAAAAGGATTACTTGGCAAAAATGGCGCTAAGTGTTTTGCAACACCAATTGGACCCATTCCAGGACCACCGCCACCGTGAGGAATTGCGAATGTTTTGTGTAAATTTAAATGACAAACATCAGCACCAATATTACCGGGATTTGTCAATCCAACTTGTGCGTTCATGTTTGCTCCATCCATGTAAACTTGACCACCATTTTCATGAATAATCGATGTAATTTCGCGAATACTTGTTTCATAAACTCCATGTGTTGAAGGATATGTCACCATAATTCCGCCCAAAGAATCTTTTAGTTCGATTGCTTTTGCGCGCAATTCTTCAACATCAATATTTCCGTTAGCATCACAACCGGTAACAACAACTTCAAAACCAGCCATAACAGCCGATGCTGGATTTGTTCCGTGAGCTGAAGAAGGAATAATCATTTTTGTACGATTAAAATCTCCTCTTGATTCATGATATGCTTTCATCACCATCAATCCAGCGTATTCGCCTTGCGCACCAGAATTTGGTTGAAGCGACATTGCATAAAATCCTGTGCATTCGCACAAATCTTTTTCCAATTGAGTGAACATTTCGAAATATCCTTTTGCTTGATCAACCGGAGCAAAAGGATGCATGTTTGCAAATTGCGGGTTGGTTATTGGAATTAATTCCGAAGCGGCATTCAATTTCATTGTACAAGAACCCAAGGCAATCATACTATGAACAAGTGATAAATCTTTATTTTCCAAGCGTTTCAAATAACGCATCATTTTTGATTCTGAATGATATTTATGGAAAGTTGGATGTGTTAAAACCGCATCAGTCCTTAAATATTTTGGATTAATACTTGTTGATTTTTCAGCCGTCACTTCTGGTTTTTGACCATTTTTTAATGAAGCGAAAACGGATAAAATAGTATTTACATCTTCCAAAGTATGCGGCTCTCCGAAACTAATTGTCAATTCGCTTTCGTTCACATAATTGAAATTCATTCTGTGTGCAGTTGCCAAATTTTTCACTTCCCGAGTTGAAGCACCTTTAACCCAGATTGTATCAAAAAAGTCGTCTGCACCTATTTCAAAGCCTAATGATTTAAGTCCATCGGCAGTTTTGCTTGCCAGTGAATGAACATGCTCAGCAATTTCACGCATTCCGTCAGGCCCGTGATATACCGTGTACATACTCGCCATCACGGCTAAAAGTGCTTGCGCGGTACAAATATTTGAAGTCGCTTTATCTCTTTTGATATGTTGCTCACGTGTTTGCAAAGCCATGCGAAGCGCCATGTTGTCATCCGCATCTTTCGAAACACCAATAATTCGACCAGGAATCACACGCTTGTATTCATCTTTTACAGCAAAATATGCAGCATGCGGACCACCAGCACCCATTGGCACTCCAAAGCGTTGAGTTGTTCCGAAAACTACATCGGCACCCATTTTTCCTGGAGCATTTAAAAGCACAAGAGACAGTATATCAGCTCCAACTGCAACACGAATTTGATTTTCATTCATGCGAGCGATGAAAGGAGCAATGTCTTTTACTTTTCCAAATTTGTTTGGATATTGAATCAAAGCACCGAAGAAAGAAGTTTCACCTTCAAAAGTCTCTGGATTTCCAAAAACCAATTCAATTCCTAAATTTTTTGCTCGTCCAACAACAACATCAATTGTTTGCGGGAAAAGTTGTTCAGAGATGAAAAACTTGTTCACTCCATCTTTAATTTGTTGACGCGTTCGAGAATTGTAGAATAAAATCAAGGCCTCAGCTGCTGCAGTTGCTTCATCCAATAAAGATGCGTTTGCAATTTCTAATCCAGTTAAATCGCAAACCATTGTTTGGAAATTCAAAAGAGCCTCCAATCGACCTTGAGAAATTTCGGCTTGATAAGGAGTGTAAGCGGTGTACCATCCTGGATTTTCTAAAACATTTCTTAGGATCACAGAAGGGACGATTGTTTCGTTATATCCCAATCCTAAGAATGATTTATACACTTGATTCTTCCCTGCCAATTCTGAAATGTGCTGCAAATATTCTTGCTCAGTCATTGCTTCGGCAATATTTAATTCGCCCGAAAGTCTGATTTGAGAAGGAATTGTTTTATCGATTAATTCAGAAACTGATTGAACACCAATTTTTGCTAACATGGCTGTTTTTTCAGCTTCATTTGGTCCGATGTGACGTTTAGAAAAACTACTCATTTTAAAGGATTAAAATTTTGAATTGCAAATATACGGAGTATGTCAAAATAATACCAATTGTATTTGAAATTTGGTGATGAATGTTGGTAAAAAATTCGTGTCGAGCAAATAAAGATTATAGGAATATTTTTCACAACAGGAGTCGCAGAGAAAAGTAAACATCAAAAAAAACAACTTAGAGACGCACAATTTCCCCTCTTCGCTTCCTGCGGTTTCAATTTTTTTAATTTGTTTTAAAATGGGTGCTTATTTTATTTTCACCGCAGAGGCACAAAGAAAAATCAACGCTAAAAAAGTAGCACCTTAATAACCATTCAATTACATCTCAGAGGTTTTTTTTTATAAAATCTAACTTTCAAAATCAATCCACATTACTCAGCTTAATCATATTCGATTTCCCTAGTTCTTCCAAAGGAATAGATGCAATGTTCACAACTAAATCTCCTTCTTTCACCAATTTTAAATCTTTCAAAATATTTTTAATATCGGCAATCGTTTCATCCGTTGAAATTCGTCGATTATAATAGAAGCCCTGAACTCCCCAAATCAAATTAATTTGTGTCAAGATACTTCTATTACTTGTAAACACATAAATGGGTGCTTTTGGACGCTGAGAAGCCGTTTTGTATGCCGTATATCCTGAAAATGACATTGTCAGAATTGCATTAGCCTCAACCCGTTGTGCTAATCTACACGCATTAAAACAGACCGAATCAGTAATGAATCGGTCTTGGTTTTTTTCTGGAATTTCCTCTTTATTATAGATTCCTTCAAAAGTTTCCATTTCAGTAACAATCTTTGCCATTGTTTTAATTACCTCTACAGGATGAGCACCAACGGATGTTTCGCCAGATAACATTACCGCATCCGCACCATCGAGCACTGCATTTGCAACATCATTCACCTCTGCACGTGTTGGCGTAATGTTTGTAATCATCGTTTCCATCATTTGCGTTGCAACGATAACTGGTTTTGCATGAATAATTGCTTTGTTGATAATCATTTTTTGAATTAAAGGAACCGTTTGGTATGGAACTTCCACACCTAAATCCCCACGTGCAACCATCAAAGCATCACTTGCTCGAATGATATTGTCAATGTCCTTAACCGCCTCAGGTTTTTCAATTTTGGCGATCACCTTCGCATTTGAAGATTTTGAATCAATAATTGCTTTTAATTCAACGATGTCTTGTGCATTTCGAACGAATGAAAGTCCAATCCAATCTACTTTTTGTTCTATGGCAAAATCCAAATCGATTAAATCTTTTTCTGTCAAACAAGGCATTGAAATTGTGGTATTCGGGAAATTGACTCCTTTTTTGGAAGATAAAATTCCGCCGTGAATCACTTTGGCAGTGAATTGATTTTTACGATTCGTATCAATTACTTCAAGTTGCAATTTTCCATCATCCAATAAAATCATTTCACCAGCATTCACATCTTGCGGGAGTTGTTCGTAATTAATCGAAAATAAAGAAGCCGTTCCAAGAACTTTATCCGTTGTAATAGCAACAATAGATCCATTTACCAAATCTACACCGTTATTTTCCATTTCATGCGTTCGGATTTTTGGACCTTGTAAATCTGCCAGTATAGCGACATTTAGACCCATTTCCTCATTTAATTCATGAATAATTTTGATTGCAGCTAAATGTGCCTCGTGTCCACCATGCGAAAAATTCAAACGACAAACGTTTAATCCTTCTTCAATCATTCTTTTAAGAACCTCTTTACTTGAGCTTGCAGGACCAAGTGTTGCAACAATTTTTGTCTTTTTCATAGTTATATTTTCTCCAAAACCTCAACGAAGCTTAGAACATTCATTTTAATAAAACACTAATTTTTTGGCAGAATCAATTTCTTCGGCGTCAAACGGAAAAACGGCTAAAATACTTGTTACACCTCGCAATTTAGTTATTAATTCCGCCACATCAATCATTTCCTTTTCACAAATAAAAAGGAAAAAATCAATGTTTTGTTTTTCAGGAATTAAAAATTTCCCGAGGGTTTTATTCTTTATTAAAAAGTAATCCAAGTGATTTTCTTTGTCTAAATACTCGTACATCGAAAACTCCATTCTTGATTCGATTCCATTTTTTTTTACATCAGCAATGTAGGGCTCTTGAGATACTTCCAAATGAAATTTAAGTTCTGAATTTATGCTCCACGCCAAACGATAATCGTTGTGATGACTGCAAATTCCAATCATTTCAAAATCGAAATTTTGTTCGAACGATAAATTATGTTTTTTCGACTTAGCCATCACTGAATGCGAAATTAGGCAAAAATTGTCGGTATTTCTAGGATGAAAAAGGCTTAACCTAAAGATAATAGATAAGAAATGTTAAAGTTGGATTTTGACTTGATTGCAAGAAGGGTGTTTTTGTGAAATTTCAACAATTCTAAATACAGGTTTTTAGCATTTCAACAAGATGAGTTAACAGTTCGTTAACAAATTACTACACTTAACTCAATGGTTATCAATATTTTGATTTTTTGGCATGTGATTTGATTTTCCTGCGTTATAAACATATAAATCTTTTTATTATGATCGCAAAAAAAAATCCGAGGTATAACCTCGAAGGGAAGAGAATTGTCATATTTTCTCTAGGTTTACTAACCACAACAGCAGCAACGTTGGCTGCTTTTACCTACCAATCTCCGTATGAATTTGAGATGGAAAAAGAACGAGTTAAGCCGGTAGCAATGGATTACACGGTGGTTGAAAAGGATCCAATAATTAAGCAACAGGATCTAGTTATTCAGCCAATTGTGCAACCGCAGACGCAGGCAGATGAGTCTCAGTCAGCAACAGCAAGCACAAGTGTTGATATTTCTCAAGACGTAACAGCTGCTGACAATCAACTTGATTTGCCTGATTTGGGAGTGCTTGGAAGACCTGATTTTGTAGTTAAAAAGCAAGGTGGTGGAGAAATTGAAAGAGATAGAATCGAGCCTTTTCCTAAAATTGAAGCGGAATTTGTTGGTGGTTATCCAAAAATGCAAGAGTTTATCGTGGATAACACAAATTATCCTGAGCAAGATTTGCAAGGAGGAATCAGCGGAGTCGTATATGTAAGTTTTGTAGTGGAAAAAAACGGCTCAATTTCGAATGTTTTAGTTGAGAAAGGAGTTTCTACAAATTTAGATCGCGAGGCGAAGCGCGTTGTGAAGAAGTTTCCAAATTGGATTCCGGCAGAAAATGAAGGGGAAAAGGTAAGAACGATTATTCGTTTGCCAATTCGTTTCTTACCTCAATAATTCGTTCGAACAGCAGAAAAGCGGAACAAAATGAATTTTGTCCCGCTTTTTTCTTTTAAAAAATTTCAAAATAGGTGAGTCGATTGAAAATATTATTACTTTTACACGCAGTACAACAAATAGAAAGAACATGAGCATTTTTGGAATCGTAGTATTTTTGTTAATTGGTGGAATAGCATTTTGGATGCTTTTATTCTTAATGGGGTTCATTCTTCCTTTCTGGATCACATTGGGG
>Ga0105045_10004633_pt1 | contig 11969 bp, 10 predicted proteins | sample MAT02_FD_78089 | JGI IMG/M metagenome (GOLD analysis project Ga0105045, IMG submission 78089) | Freshwater microbial communities from Lake Fryxell liftoff mats and glacier meltwater in Antarctica - MAT-02 (megahit assembly) | ecosystem: Environmental > Aquatic > Freshwater > Ice > Liftoff... | reverse complement strand
CGTAAACCTTCGCCGAACCCGTCTGAAACCTTCGATTTTTGACGTAAGTCCTTTGTTTTCGTCCAGAATCACGCCCTCTGGACGTGTTCGGCGAAGGTTTACCAAGAAACAGGGGTCTTACGACCCCCGCTCGCCAAATCAACGCAAACACCCATGCTTACGCTGCGGGCTAACTCGCACGAATTCATTATTTCCGGCGCAACGCCCAGACACCCAAGCCCGACGCGACAATGAGCATCATCGTTGCACCGACGGGAATCCAGAATACATTGTTCCAACTCATGCGCGGATTCGGGCGGTAGACACCGTATTCTTTCGATGCGATGTTCGCCACGGCGGGGCGGTCGCGGAGCCAGTTGATGGAAGCGCTGAACAGCCCGACATCAATATTCGCCTCGTCCGCGCTGCGGGCTTCGCGGTTCACGAAGTTGTCGCTGAAGCCGAACACAACCGCGCGCCCAACGGTTTCGCCTTCGACTGTTTCCGAGACGATCGCTGCGGTAATGGCAGATAAGATTTCGCCACTTTGTGCATCTCGGTAGACTTTAGCGCGAACGTCCGGGCGTTTCGCCTGCAAGCCCGCGACGAACTCGGCTTGTGCCTGGCGCGGGTTCGTGGGCAACTCCGTTTCTTCCCAAGGGAGCCGATTTTCAAACGTGAAGAGCAACGGGAATGGCTTGTACTGGCTGGGTTGTTGCGAGGGGAGAAGCGAAATGGGGCGGATGTTCGCGGCCCGGAACGCATCTTCCAGGTAGGTCAGCGCAATGGGGTTTCGGCGTTGGGCGAGCGATTCCGGGATCCGCATGAAGTGCGTGTTCGGCAAGGTGCGGTCGGTCGCTTGGGCATAAAAGACGCTCGGCTGAATCAGCACGCCCAATTCGGCGAGTACCGGCTCGAAGCCGGGTTTCAGAATCGTTTTCGCATCGACGGGGTTGCGATGCGCACCAGCCATTACAATCAGTTTGCCGCGTTTCTTATCGGCCGGCGCAGCGGGTGGAGCCATGTATGCGCGCAGCGCGTTCACGGTTGCGGCGGGGAATGCGGTGGTGGGGTCCGCGATGACAACAACGCTCGCATCGTCGGGCACTTTGGGGTTCGTCGCGAGCGGATCAATGCGGAGCGGGCGTACTTCGCAACCATCTTTGATGAGCGCATTCTTGAGCGCATCGCCGGGGCGGCTCGTAGGATTCAGTTCGCCTTGCTGCGGTTCAATACTAATTTCACCTGAGCCTTGCGTGAAGTAGATCACGGGCTTGCCCGTCGCTTCCGTGAAGAACAGAATCTCGCGGATGATGCGGCCTTCCGCTTTCATGACCAATCGACTTGTGCGGTCGCTTTGCGGTTCTTGCGCGAAGAGCTCCGCGCCGCGGATGAAGGTATGTTGTTTTTCATCATCGGTGGCCGCGACGATGACCCCGAATTCCGTCTTGGTGAATTGCGAATACTTTTTCGCAAGCCTTTCGATTTCGGTTTTATCGAGAGTCGGCGACACCGACTTCACATGCACGCGGGAGGGGTTCGCTTCGCGGAATGCAGAAAGCAACCGAGCAACATCGGTGAATCGCGTCCCTTCTTCGGGTGCGATGAGGTAGATGTCGATGTCTTTCTTGAGGCTCGCCAGGTATTCGCTGGTGGGGGCTTCCAACGTATAGAAGCCACGTTCGCTTGTATCGAGTCGGTTGGGTAACTTCAAACTCGTCACAACATTTACCAGAACTAAGCCGATGAGTACCAGCACGATCGTCATCAAGAGGTTCACCGCATAAACAAGCCTGCGAATGGTCGGCGAATTGCGTTCATCGGCACGAGCCGGTTGCACCGCCAAGAATGCAATGCCCAACCCCAGCACGGCCAGAAGCAACGCCGAGAGCGGCTTCCACATCGGTACTTCGTTGGCAGTCTTCGCACTCGAAAGGACATCGTAGAAGATGTCGAACCACCCACGGAACAGCACGATGCCGAGGATGAAGATGGCAAAGCCGAGGAACCCGCCAGCGCCGAGGATGATCGTGCGCGCCTCGGTAAACTTCAAGGCATTCGTACTTGGCAGCGGTTGCGTGAGGAGCCAAGTTCCACAAGCAGCAAGACCGATTGCGGCAAACATAGCCGCGAGGCCGGTAGCGAATTTCGCCCAACCCGGGTCGTTGGTATCGCTCGTTCCCGTGGCTGCGGCGGTGTCGAGGCCTATCAGCGTCGGGTCTTCGCTCTTCTGCGCGGTCTTGTCGCGCTTGCTGTCGTAATCGTTGGAATTGCTATTGACGAAGAAGACTATGCCGAGAATCAGCAGAATGATCGTGACCGTGACGAGGCCGATGCCAACGGCGAAGCGCCTGTCCGCGATCAAGCGCGTGATCGGATCCGGCGACGGAGTGGGTATTGTTGGGGAAGCCGGCAAAGGTTGCGGTTCCATGGGCAGAATCTCCGGCGGGGGCATTAACCCCATTTACGAGTTTCCAGAACTTTCGTTGTGATGAAGAGCCAGAACGCGGCGAATGTCAGTTGCAGCACGATCGTTTGCAGCGCGAGCGAGCCGCTCAGGGCGGTCGTCCAAGCTGTAAAGAAATCGAATTGTTCGAGGACTTTCCGCACGCCACTGCCGAAGAGCGTGGTTTGCGAATTTCGCAGCCAGACTGTTAAAAGCATTCCGATCATGACGGCGAATGTCATCACGGCGGCGACAATTTGGTTCTTCGTCAGGCTTGAAAAGAAGATACCAATGGCAATGAACGTGGCCCCGAAAACCCCCACCGCGATGTAGTAACTCATGAGCGGGCGATAATCGAACGGCTGACCACCCACCACCCAAAGTGCTATCAAGTACAAGCCCATCGGCACCCAACTGAGCATGAAAAAACCCCAAGCTGCAGCAAACTTACTCACGACAATCGTCCATTCTTTGATGGGAGCCGTGAGCAACACTTCCAGTGTGCCCGTGCGTTTCTCTTCGCTGAACGTCCGCATGGTGAGTGCAGGCACGAGCAGAAGCGCTTGAAATGCCGCAATCAGCGTGGCTGCGTTGTAGCGCTGCACGATGGGTTCTTCGATCACCATCCGACCACCGCGACGCAGTGTTTCCGCGAGTCGTTCGGCATCGGGAATCATGCCATCGAGGAATTGCCAGTAGCCATACGATGCCATCAGGGCAGCGCCGAACAACACGATGTAACCGATGGGCGAGAACAAATAAGCTGCGAATTCGCGGCGCGTGAGTACGACGAAATGCGAATCGGATGTCATGGCAATGGCCAGCATCAGCGCTGCCCCGCCGATCATCATCAGCAGCAATCCCGAAGGTACGAGGTACGGCACGGGTTGAATCGGCACCCAACCGGTGCGGAAACTGCCGACGATGAACGTGCCTGCGAAGAGCAGGCCAACCGTCACGAGGCCGATGCGTACCGGCGCGATGAGATCTTTCGTGCGTGCGACGAGAAGCAAAGAAAGGCTCAGCAGAATCAAGACGATGCGGCCGAAGACCTTTCCAGCATCGTAATCTTGGTTGATTTTCTTCAGCGCGCTCGGGCCCTCGTGAATCACCGTGGGGGCAATGCTGCGACCGAGTGCAAGTACGAGAATCAGCGCGCCAAGAACGCCCAAGCCGAGCGCCACCTGATAACCACGACCCACCGAGACATCCACCCGCGCCAGATATACCGCGAGATACGCGAGGCCAATCAACGCCATCACGATGCCGATGCCAACTAAAGCCGCAGGCCAAAACACGCCAAGTATCGCACTGCTGATGAAGAGCACCCCGCCCGTGCCCAGCAGAACCACTTCGCCCCATTCGCTGAAGTTACTTTCATTCTCGTGCTTCAAGAACGCAGCGAGGAAGCCGAGTCCAACGAACAGCGCGAACGCACCCCACGGTAGGAAGTGGTATGCCAACGTACTCGTTGTGGCTTCGGTCGGCTTGCCAGGCACTACCAGCGTGATCAACCCGGCGAGAACGAGAACCGCACTGGCGATGCCATACACCCGGCGGATTTCTGGATCGCCATCCCGCAGAGCGTGATACAGCAACGCGAAGATGCCAAAGATCGCAAAGAGATAGCCCCCGCTCAGGCCGACAATGCGAGGGGAATATTGATTCGCAATAATCGCGGCGATGCCAAGCGTGGTGAAACCCAGCCCCGCCAGCCCGATCATGCGCGGGAGCAGAGGTTGATCGGCTTGGACATTCGATGGGGCGAATTCTGCCGCGTACGGGGTGCTATTCGGGCTGCTCGGTGCCATGGGTTCCTCAGACCAACTTCAACATGAGTTGCCAGAAATTACGCACGCTGATACGCGACACGCATGAACGTATCTTCCAGTTTTTCTCGGCGTTGATCGACTCGGCGAATACCCCAACCTTTCTCGACTAGGCTACTCACCAACGCCTCGCGGTTGTCGGTGTCGCTGCGAATTACAAATGTCGTATATGGCCCTTCGCTGGCACCGACTTGAACCGAAGTAACGTGCTGCGCCTTCTGCAAGAACGATTGCACATCGGCAGAAGGCCCGCGCACTTCGAGGAACAACACCGCAGCGCGTGCCGCAATCGTGCTGAGCCGATCATCGAATTCGAGCCGCCCACGGTGAATGATAATCACGCGGTCGCACACCTTCTCGACATCCGTCAGTTGATGGCTCGAAAACAACACGGAGTGTTGCCCACTCAACTCGCGGATGGTTTGCAGGCTTTCTTCTTGTTGAATCGGGTCGAGGCCGGAAAGTGGTTCGTCGAGGATGAGAACCTTCGGCATCGAGATAAGTGCATCAGCCAGGCCGACCCGCTGGCGATAGCCCTTGGACAGCGTGCCAATCACACGCCGGCGCACCTCGCGGATGCGGCAACGCTCGATGCAATAATCGATGCGTGCGGTGCGGGCTGTGCGTTCCACGCCTTTGAGTTTGGCCCGCGATTCCAGATATTCCTGAACGCGCATTTCCGGGTAGAGTGGCACACTTTCCGGCAGATAGCCGAGGTTGCGCCGAACATCCATCGATTCGTACATGACATCGTAGCCCGCGACTTTCGCAATGCCGCTGCTCGCGGGCATGAACGTCGTGAGGATGCGCATGGTCGTCGTTTTGCCAGCACCATTGAGGCCGAGGAAGCCGACCAGCTCGCCGGTTGCGACTTCAAAACTGACATGATCGACGGCCACAACTGGGCCGTAATTTTTGCACAGGTCGGTGACCTGGATCGCGGGCGCGGACATACTGTTCGGTCTCGCGGTCCTAAGAATTGGAATTAAGGGTTATGGTAGTACGCAGGCGCAATGCGACAAGCGGAGATGCCGCAAAGCAAGAAATCTCCCTCGCCCAGCTGTCTGGTTTTCGTTGGCCCAAATCGCGAGCGACGGCCCTTTATCGGGAATCGCCTCAACGTGCGAATAACTGCATCGCCTAGCGCTTGGCTCAGAACCATTTTCCGTAATCTTTGCTCACTTTCGGCGAACAGCTTGTACGGTTCCACGCGCGTTCGGCTAGAATAATTCATTCACCTGCAATGCGCGGGCCAAATGTTCATTCACCTGGAGTTCACCATGAAAGCACTCTCTGTTGCTTTGGTGTTCGCGCTGTCGGGGGCGTTCGCTCTCGCCGACGAGAAGCCCAAGCCCGAGCCGAAAGAGCCAAAAAAGGTACCTGCAAAAGCGGAACCTTCCCTCGAAATTCCCTACCGCCTGACCGATACCAAGCATGTGCTGGTTCGCGCGAAACTCAACGGTAAAGGGCCGTTCAACTTCATTCTGGATACCGGCGCTCCGGCTGTGTTCATCCCGAATAAAGTGGCGAAGAAAGTTGGTCTCACCACGGATCAGAAAGGCTGGGGTACCTTCGATATATTTGAAATCGAAGGCGGGTTGAAAGTCGAGAATGCGAAAGGTCGAGTCGAGGATTTATTCCAACTCGAAGGGATGAACGGCATGGGCTTGGCGGGAGTCGAACTCCACGGCGTGATCGGCTACAACGTGCTGGCGAAGTATCGCATCACCTACGATTTCACCAAAGATAAACTGGTATTCGCTACGTTGAACTTCGATCCGCCGGAGCCAAAAGGGATCGGCGAGAAGGGCGGCGGCCAAGGCGGACTCGAAATGATGGGCACCATGATGAAAGTGCTTTCGGGCTTCATGGGCATCAAGCCGAACTATGAAGTGCAACCGACCGGGTTGCTCGGCGCGGAGTTGGAACAGAAGAAAGATGGCGTTTATGTTGTTTCGGTGCTGGCCGATGGCCCTGCCGCGAAGGCGGGCATGAAAAAGGGCGATAAGCTCGAAGACGTGAAAGGATCTTCAATCGACGACTTCGCCGACCTGAACCGCGTACTCGGGAAATCGAATGCGGGAAGCGAAATCAAGTTCACCATTCTGCGCGGCGAAGAGAAAAAATCGTTCACACTCGAACTCGCAAAGGGGCTGTAACATGACCACGAAAACGCTACTTCTGCTAGCACTCACCGCATTCGGATTCGTGCCCTCGGCATCTGCGCAAACGAAAGCGCCGCCCGCGAAAGAGGAAGCCAAGCCGATCATCGTGAAGATGCAAATGCTTCCGTCCCGGCACTTCCTCGTGAAAGTAAAAATCGAAGGGAAGGGGCCGTACAATCTGATTCTCGATACTGGCGCGCCGCTGACGATCATCACCACCAGGCTCGCAAAAGATGTCGGCCTGATTAAGAAAAATGCACCGAGTGGCTTTAGCCTCTTCGGTGGCGTGAATCAGATTACGATTGATAAACTCGAAGTCGGCGAACTCGTCACGGCAAAGACAAACGCCGTCGTGATGGATCACCCAACCGTGGACGCGATTTCCAATGCGTTCTTGAAAGAGCATGGCCCGATTGATGGCATCGTCGGCTTCCCGTTCTTTGCGCGCTACGCCATGACGGTGGACTACCAGAAGAAGGAATTGAGCTTCACGCCGAATAACTACAAGCCCGGCGATTACATGGCGGACATGATGAAGAACCTGATGTCCGCGACGGAAAACAAAGGGCCACGTTCGTTGACCGCAGGCGGCTTGTGGGGCATCGGCATCGATAAAGAGAAGGACGACGAGAAGGCCGGCGTAACCGTGTACAAAGTGTTCGAGATGAGCGCTGCCGCGAAAGGTGGCATCAAGGAAGGCGATCGCATTCTCACAATCGACGGTCGCTGGACCGATACGCTGGCCGATGCGTTCTTGGCAACGAGTTTGGTGAAGGCCGGCAAGAGCGTGCCCGTGGTGGTGCAACGCGATGGCAAAGAACAAAAACTGATGGTCACGCCAACTCCTGGGCGATGAGCAAGGGGCTGACATGAGCGGCGGACGGATGTCCGCCGCAGCTTTTCGCGTCACTAAGTTGCGTTTCATCTGCAGGTATTGTCTGGATATTTACAAGCGAGAAGACTCATCCAAAATGGGCAGATCAGGAGAAACTATGAGCAACACAACTATCCGCGAAGAGACGCACCGCATCGCAGCACAACTCCCCGATGATGCGACTTGGGAAGATGTGTTTTATGAGGTGTATGTGAGGCAGTCCGTCGAAGCCGGGCTAGCAGATTGTGAAGCAGGTCGGCTCCTGTCGGTCGAAGAAGTCCGCAGCAAGTTGGGGTTGGTGAAATGAGCGTGCTTTGGACTGCAACGGCCGCGGACCAATTGATCGCCGCTCGCGATTTATTTGGCGAAGAGTAGCCCTGGATACGCCCAGGCTTTAGTCGAGCGAGTGGTGAATCGAACGGAATTGCTCGGAGCAGAGCCATACCTGGGAGCAGAAGTACCGGAGTACGGCTCCCCTGAAATCCGCGAGGTTTTTGAACACCCGTATCGGATCATATATCGGGTTGAAAGCACCGACGTTCAAATTGTTGCGATCATTCACTCCTCACGCCGGATGCCTCGAACAGCACCCAGTTGATGTGCGATAAAACTTGTTCATGACGAATCAGTAACAAGCTGATATTATACCAATTATTTGTTAGACGCGCGAGCGACGGTCTTGAAGAACCCATGCTTACGCTGCGGGCTAACGAAGAGTGTCGCTCACGCCACGTCGGAAGTGCAAAATAAACAGCGTGTCGCTTGAATCGGAATCGTCGAAATGCACTTCGGGCATTCTTTCGTGGTGGGTGGAAGATTCTCCTGCGGGGCATTCAATCGGTTAATTGCCTTCACCAGCAAGAACACGCAGAAGGCGATGATCGTGAAGTCGATGAGGGTATTCAAAAACGCGCCGTAGGCGATCACAGCAGCGCCCGCTTCATTCGCTTGTGCCAGCGATTTCAGCCCTTCAGTTTTGGAAGGCTCGAGGCTGATGAACAAATCGCCGAAGTTCACGTTGCCTAGTAGTTTACCGATCGGCGGCATGAGTATATCGCTGACAAGCGAACTCACAATCTTCCCGAATGCTCCCCCGATGATGATGCCGACCGCGAGATCGATGACGTTTCCACGCATCGCAAATTTCTTGAACTCTTGAATCATGCTCATGAGAGCCTCCGGGATTCTGGAAATTCTCTGAACCTTTGCAATTTTCATCTCGTTTTTTGGTTCAGCGTATGGTAAATATTGCTAGTATAGATAGGTTCCTTCAATTACCTGTTTTTTCGAGGTGATTGTTCCATGACAAAGATGAGCCGAGAATTCAGCCTAGTTTTACTCGGGGCTGGCGTTCTCACAGCCGGATATTTCGCTGCCGAATCGATTGACGCGAAACTTGAAGCTAAGGCGAATGAGCAAGCATCGACTCGCACGGGCCACGGTTTCTATCCTGGCTTATTCCTGTTCATTCACAGCCCAGGCTATGCAGGCCGAGCAGGAACCGGTGGTCGCCCGGCAGCCTATTCGCCTAGCACGCGCAGCGGCGGCTTCGGTGCCGCAGGCCGCTCGTTCTCTGGCGGCGGGAGCTAACGCCGATGAGGCGGACGGCCATCGACCCTCGACCCGATTGGCAAAAACGGGTCGAGCAACTCGGTCTACATTTCCACACGCTCAACGATGAACCCTATTGGGATGAATCGGCGTGTTACGTCTTCTCTCGATACCAGATCGATACGATCGAGCGCACCACCTACGCATTGTGGGAAATGTGCCTGAGCCTCGTTCAGCATGTCATCGACAATCGTATGTTCGGCTTGTTCCTCATTCCACCCGAGTTTGAAGAAGTCGTCATTCGCAGTTGGGATGAAGATTGGCCGAGTGTCTACGGCCGATTCGACCTCGCCTTCGATGGCGTTGGTCCACCCAAGTTGCTCGAATTCAATGCAGATACGCCGACCGGCCTCGTCGAAGCGAGCGTCGCGCAATGGCACTGGCTCAAAGATGTCGATGATCGCGCCGATCAATTCAACACGATTCACGAACGGCTGATCGAATCGTGGCAAGCCGCACATGCTTTCGATGATGCGCACTTGCACTTCGCCGCGATCGAAGGGAATGTCGAAGATTACATCACAGTCGAATACCTGCGCGATACCGCAATCCAAGCCGGGTTCGACACGAGTTACCTGGATATGGAAGCGATCGGTTGGGATGCTTCGAGCCGGCAGTTCGTCGCGCCGGGCGGCCGACCCATTCGCCAGGTCTTCAAGCTGTACCCGTGGGAATGGCTCGTCAAAGACGATTTCGGCGCGAATGTTCCCAAGGCGAAGACACGCTGGATCGAGCCACCCTGGAAAGCGATTCTCAGTTGCAAGTCGATTCTGCCATTGCTTTACCAGCTGAATCCCGATTCGCCGTTCTTGTTGCCCGCCTGGTTCGAGCGACCAGAATTTGGTAGCTATGTCAAGAAACCGGTTCATGCCCGTGAAGGCGCGAACATCGAAGTGGTCATCGACGGCGAACGAGAACTACTTACCGCTGGGCCATACGATGAGTCCGTGTCGGTGTATCAGCAACTCGCGCCACTGAAAGCGCACGATGATCGCTACCCGGTGATTGGCAGCTGGATCATCAACGGTTGGGCCTGCGGCATCGGCATCCGCGAAGACGACAAGATGATCACGCAGAATACCAGCCGATTCATTCCGCATAAGATCTCGGATTGAACCAGGCTGGCGTTGGATTAACTTTTGCGCGGTGAGGATCGATGCATTATATTTGTCTCGCCCGCCCAGGGTTTCACCCTGGGCTATGCGCAGTCGTCCCTTCGGGACTCAGAAAGTGCCCTCTTTTCTGCGTCGCGGAGCGACGGGAGAGAATAGCCCAGGGTGAAACCCTGGGCGGGCTATTTGAGTAATTGCCCATATCATTCATGTTCAGGTAATCCTCACTCATGAATACGATTCAATACGTTCGACTAAACTCGGAAGCCAAGGCTTACTTGGATTCCGTGAAGCAACTCAACGGCCGCGGCGCGCCAGGCATCTACGTTAAGCTCAGCTATAACCGCCCGCTTTGGGGCTTCATTCTGGGTACGATTACGATCTTCTTGACGTTCATCTTCGCCTTCTGCATGCCACCTGCGAAAGGCCCGATGGCGATGTCCCTGATCGCCACCGCCGGGTTCCTCCTGGGTGGCTGGCTCCTGCTCTATGCCATGCGACGATGGATGGCGAGTAAGGAGAGTTTCAGCGAGAAGTTCCTCTATTGCGATCCGGAGCATGTGTACCTGGGTGAAGGCGAAAACATTTCGATTGCGTTTCTGGGCCGCGAACCGGAAGTAGCGCCGTATGGCGAAAATGCTTTAACATTTGAAACGGAAGAAGCGAAGTTCTCGGTGCCAGTGCCGAACCGGTTCGTCGCGCAGTTCATCACGGATTATTACCAAGCCCTCAGTTGGGCGCAGGGCCGCACCGAAGGCGCATGGGTCAACCTCAGCCCGCCCGAACAAGGCGCATTGGCCAAGCACCTCGCGGAGTTCGATGAAGAACCGAGTACGCTCGCCGATACCGACTTGGAAATTGATGAGATGCCCGAAGAAGTCTTCCCGGAGAAGTCCGGGAAATCGGGCATCTTCATGCTGTTGCTCATTCCGATTGTCGGTTTCGGTCTATTCATGCTTTTCTGGGGTCTGTTCAGCCCACTGAACGACGAACGCGCGTTCTCGAATGCCAAGGAAGATGGCGCGCACGGTCTCCGCGATTATCTGAACAACGACAAGAACACTACACACGTCGTTGAAGCGAAACAGATGCTCTCCCAGATGTACGATGCGCCTATTCTCACGGTGACTTCGCAAGCCAAAGACCCCGAGTTGAAGAAAGGCATGATCGCACTTCTTGAATCCTTACGTGGGCCGGAAATTCCTGCAGTGTCGTTGCGGGTCCGGGAAACTGGTGGTGTCACGAACGAGAACTCGAACCTCAACACGCGCTTCGCAGATGGGATCGGTCAGGCACTCGGCGGGCCAAAGAAAGACCTGATTGTTTGCGTGAGTGCGCCCAACGAAGATGGCAAGAAAGCAATGATTGAAATTACCTACACTAAGACTAAGGCTGTCAATGGTGTTCTGAACTGGGTCGTCGAGATTCGCACGAAGCCCGATGCCGCACCGGTGGCCACCAAAAGCGGTAGTTGCACGCCGAACCCAGTCGTATTTCCTGGGTTTCCGATGCCCGGCATGGGAATGCCTCAGAGTCTGAACGGAGTGGATGAAGCGATCTACAAAGACATCATGGACCGCATGATCGGGCAGGCTCCACCGCCCGCAGCCCCGTTGCCCGTCGATACTGATGACGATTTTTGATGCGGATTTTGCAAGTTTTGTTAGCCGAGTGCGCAAGCACTCGGGGTGTGGGGAAGATATACTCCGCGCGGGGAGAATTGATACCGCAGTGAACTAACTGTATTACTCAAATGGCCCGCCTAGAGTTTCACCCTGGGCTACTCTCTCCCGTCGCTCCGCGACGCAGAAAAGAGGGCTTTTTATGAGTCCCGAAGGGACGACCGCTCATAGCCCAGGGTGAAACCCTCATCGTTCTACACAACTATTGGCGGCGCAAGTCGTTGCTGTGTATATCTTTAAGACTACAACCATGCTTTTCAAGGTGATTTTG
>Ga0105045_10004632_pt1 | contig 11970 bp, 13 predicted proteins | sample MAT02_FD_78089 | JGI IMG/M metagenome (GOLD analysis project Ga0105045, IMG submission 78089) | Freshwater microbial communities from Lake Fryxell liftoff mats and glacier meltwater in Antarctica - MAT-02 (megahit assembly) | ecosystem: Environmental > Aquatic > Freshwater > Ice > Liftoff... | reverse complement strand
CTTTTGGCGCGCATCGCGGTCGCAAGGTCAACAAGGCCCGGAAACGGCAGTTGCAGGTCGATGATGGCGACGTCGATCTCCACAGATGCGCTGACCCGATCCAAGGCGTCAGCCGGGCTTTCGGCTTCGACTGGCATATCCCCCAGAATTCCGCGGCCTGCCGTAGCACCAGTCGGTTCGTCGGCTGGTCGCTGACGATAAGGCTTCGCAGCCCGTGTCAAACAGGCTCCAACCCTGGCGGGATCGCTTGCTTCACCGGAGCCAATCCTGCGACTGCAATGTTGAAGCTGAATGCCGACCCCTTGCCCGGCTCGCTTGTGACGGAAACCTCGCCCCCCATGAGTTCCACAAGGCGCTTGCTGATCGCAAGGCCCAGTCCCGTTCCGCCGAACCGGCGCGTGGTCGAGGCATCGACCTGACTGAACGATTTGAAAAGACGATCAAGACGATCCGCAGGGATGCCAATGCCGGTGTCGCGGACAGTAAACTGAAGGTCGACCCAGTCTCCGGCCGAGCGATACGCTGCCACCGAAAGGACGACTTCGCCCTCTTCTGTGAATTTGACTGCATTGTTCAGAAAGTTGAGCAGGATCTGACCCAACCTAGTGGGGTCGGTGCGAACGCGCTCCGGGACGGCCCCGTCGAAGACATAGGCGACATTGATCTTCTTTTTTGCGGCACGGAAGGCGACCAATTCAAGGGCGCTTTCGACGCAGTCACGCAACTGTACCTCGGTGACGTCCAGATCGAGCTTGGGCTGCAACAACGAGACCGGATTGTATCAGGCTGCTTTCGGCCAGCGTCGGTGGAACTCGTCGATGACAACGGCATGTGCGTGGTGCGGCCCGTGTTCAGCTAGGTGCGGGTGACCGGGCGGCAGTTCGGGGTGGTCGTGCGGCAGGACTGTCTGGTCACTGGCGGGCCAGAGCCGGAGGACGGCGGCAAGGCCTGCCGCGCCAATGGCCGCGAGGGTAAGCGCTGCGACCGAAAGCCCCGCCCCGGCACCAACCCACCCCGCAAGCGGATAGGTTGCCAGCCAGCAGGCGTGGCTCAGCGCGAACTGCGCAGCAAACACAGCACCTCGGTCGGCCTCGCGGGCAGAACGGTTAATGATGCGTCCGATGGGGGTCTGGGTCACGGAAAAGCCAAAGCCGATCAGCGCCCAGAGGGCAATCAGGCTGGCCAGCCCGCCCACCAGCGGGACCAGTGCGACGCCTGCCACCATCAGGCCCGCGCCACCGATCATCACCGGCCGATCCTGTAGCCGCTCAAGGATACGCGGCAGCAGGAACGCCGCCACCATCGACCCCGCACCGAAGCCCGCGAAGGCCAGTGCCACAGACTCCTCACCCAGCCCCAACCTGGCCTGCACCAGCACGACAGTGTTGACATAAACCATCGCCCCGGCTGCGGCCACCGCAGCCTCCATCACCATCAGCCCGCGTAGGCGGGGCGTTCGGGTGTAGATGCGGATGCCTTTGGTCACATCCGCCCAGAAATGGCTGTTCTCGGAGCGCACGCGAACCGGCAGGCTAGCGGTCATCACCAGCAGGGCAGAGGCCACGAACCCCACGACCGTGCCCGCAAACAGCACCGGAAAGCTGACCACCGTCAGCAGCGCTGCGGCAATCATGGGTGAGGCAAGTTGTTCCAGATCCTCGGCCAACCGCAGGAGCGAGAGAGCGTTGGTGTAGTCATCCTCGTCTTTCAACACATCCGGGATCACCGCCTGAAACGCCGGGGTGAACCCGGCCGATGCCGCCTGCAGGAAGAAGATCAGCAAGTATATCTGCCAGACCTGATCGACAAAGGGCAGGCAGGCGATCACGCCCGCACGGATCAGGTCGAGCGCCACCAGGAAGTCCCGGCGCGGCAAGCGTTCGGCCACAGCCGCAGCCACCGGGGCAAGCGTGACATAGGCAATCATCTTGATGGCAAGCGCCGTGCCCAGAACGGCACCGGCATTGTCGCCTGCCAACTGCCAGGCGAGTAGCCCAAGCGCCACCGTCGCCAGACCCGTGCCTAACAGCGCCACGATTTGTGCGGCAAAGAGGTGACGGAAAGTCGGGCTGCGCAGGGTCTTCAGCATCTAAAGAAGCTTCGTCAGGGATTTGATCTCGGCCAGATCGTGTTCGCCCCCGGCTGTCACACAGTGGTCGATGTGATCATGGATCAGCGCCCGCTTTGCCTCGGCCACCGCGCGTTCGACGGCGTGCAGTTGTGTTGCCAGATCTAGGCAAGGTCGCCCTTCCTCGATCATTCCGATAACCCGCCGCAGATGCCCCTCGGCGCGTTTCAGCCGGGTCGCGAAGGCAGGGTGGCTTGCATGGACATGAGGTTCTGACATAAGAAAGGCGTATCCCCCATGGGGGGATAACGCAAGAAGCAAGAAGGGCCCTGCGAACAGGGTTTTGCCGTGGAGCAGATGAGCAGATTTAATCGGGTCATACAGGTGCTTGCAGTATGGATGCTGCTGCTATCGCTGGGGTCTGCCCCGGTGGTGGATGCATTGACCCACGGCCCGGGCACGCTGGCCGCTGAGGCCGACCACGCGGCCTGGCATGCCGAAAAGGGCGAAATCTGGCAGGCCGACGGCCATCAGCATCACGACAGCACCGACCATGATCATTCAACCGTGATCATTCTGGACAATCATGACAATGAGACGTTCGATCTGCGGATTGCGATCGAGCTCAGCGATTTGCTTGCCCTGTCGAGCGCGACCCATGATGGACCGCGACGCCCGCCCCGCGAAACGGTCTGAAGACCTGAACCGGTCAGCGTGCGAGTCCGCGGCCCCAATCAGACCTTTCCACCATAGGACCCTATAATGACTTACACCACCCGGATGCCGCGGCGCATCTGGATTCCTCTTGCCGCTCTGGCCCTCGCCCTTCTGATGGCAGGCGCTGCCCTGGCCCATAACGTGACCGAAGGCGACGCAGGTTACGTGCAGGAGGTTTCCGGCTTCCTGCCCATCCAGTTCATCTATCTGGGCGCCAAGCACATGGTGACCGGATACGATCACATCCTGTTCCTGTTTGGCGTGATCTTCTTCCTCTACAAAATGAAGGACATCGGGCTTTACGTCAGCCTGTTCGCCATCGGCCATTCAGTGACGATGCTGGCGGGCGTCTGGTTCGGCATCAAGATCAACAGCTATATCATTGACGCCATCATCGGCTTTTCAGTGGTCTACAAGGCGCTGGACAATCTTGGGGCGTTTCAACGCTGGTTCGGGGTGCAACCCGATACCCGTGCGGCGACGCTGATCTTCGGTCTGCTGCACGGCTTCGGCCTTGCGACCAAGATCCTCGACTATGACATCGCACCCAATGGCCTGTTGGGCAACCTGATTGCCTTCAACATCGGGGTCGAACTGGGCCAGCTTCTGGCGCTGTCGATCATCCTGATTGCCATGGGCTTCTGGCGCAGATCGCCCCGGTTCTGGGGCCAGGCGTATACTGCCAATGTCGTGATGATGTTGGCAGGCTTTCTTCTTGTTTTCTATCAACTGACGGGCCTCGCGCTCTCGTGAAAGGATAAACCATGCACAACGCACAAAGACCGAACATTGATGACCTGCCGACTGCACGTCAGCTGTGGCGCTCTACCGCCATCGCAGCTGGGGCGGCTGCGCTAATCCTTGTGACGATGGTCTGGCCCTCGGAATACGGGATCGACCCGACTGGCATCGGCGGTTTCCTTGGCCTGACCGAGATGGGCGAGATCAAGTCGCAACTTGCCGAAGAGGCCGAGGCCGATCGTCTGATGATGGAAAGCCAGGTCGAGCCGCAGTCGTCACTGCAGCCGGGTTTAGTGGATATAATCTTCGGCGCCATCGTCGGAACGGCTCACGCTCAGGAGACGAGCGCACCGACAGAAGCGGCAGTGTGGAAAGACGAGATCACCTTCACGCTGGAGCCTGGTCAAGGGATAGAGATCAAGCTGGTGATGGAAGAAGGTGCGATTGCCTCGTTCGAATGGAAAGTCGAGGGCGGTGAGGTCAACTTCGACCTGCATGGTGATGGGTCTGGCAACGAGATCAGCTATGAAAAAGGCCGTGCCGTTCAAGAAGCCGCTGGCGAACTGACGGCCGCCTTCACCGGAAACCATGGTTGGTTCTGGCGCAATCGGGGCGATGCCCCCGTGAGTGTGACCCTGCGCGTGGCAGGTGCGTACAGCAAGATCAAGCGCTTCGATTGAAGAATCGACTGGGTGGCCTGAGGCCACCCAGCCCAAATTTTGAAGCCTTTCTTGCAAGCTCTAACGACCCTGCTTGTCAGCCACCGACTAGACGACCCAGCCAATGGTCAACAGCGCGCCGATGAGAGGTGCGATTTCGGTCGCTTCGACGTAGCCCTTTGCCACCAGCGCGGTGCCTGCGACGGTCAGAGCTTGGCGGATCAGCGCGAGGATTGCAGGGTTTAGCATGGTGTTCTCCTGTTCAGATTTCATTGGTGGTTGCGAGGAATTCGCCCGGTTTCATCGTCAGCAGGCGGTGCAGGCGGGGCGGGTGGGTTGCGGGCCAGCGCGCGCTTAGGAGCCGGGACTTGGCGATCCGGGCGATGGTGACGGCATCAGATTGGTTGCCGCCCAGCACGTAGAAATGCGCGTCATCTTTTCCGATCGCGAAACCGACATGGCCACTGGAGCCCCGCGAGAAGACCAGCCCGGCGCCAATGATCGGCTGCTCCTCGCGGCCAAACAGAAGCCAGTTGTGGGCCCAGCAGGGGGTGGCGCCCAGCGCGCCGAGCAGCGGTTCATCTGGCAGGGCGACGCGGATGCGGGTTTCGACGAAATCGCCGCACCACGGGTTCTTGGACGGATCGCCCAAGGACCAGCCGGCGCGTTTCAGCCAAATCCATTAGCCAGGAGCGGTCGCGGGTCTCGTGGCGGCAGAGGGCGGATTTGGCCTCGGTGATCCAGGGCAGCGGGCCAGGCGGGCAAAAGATGCTGCGCAGCCGTTGGCGGCCACTAGCGCTTTCATCGACCGTGCTCGCGGCCTGTTGGCTGCTGTTAGCGTCGGCATTCTTGTCGGCGACACTTTTGCCTGTCTCGTCTGAAGCGGTTCCTTTTGGCCTTCTGGCCAGCGGCACGGGTCAGCCGGTGCTGCCTGTCACCGCAGCGTCGCTTGGCAATATTGCCGGTGCGGTTGTGAATTAAGGCATGGGACGGTATTTTCTGCTCTTCAAGGACCGTTCTTGGTTTCCGATAAAGGATGCCACGAACGCCCGCGCACAAGCCTGGTTCGCCCGCTATGGCATCTGGTCGCTATAGCTGTCGTGGGTGCCGATTGTTGGAGACCCGCTGACTCTCGTGGCGGGGGTCATGCGCGTGCCAATTGGGCGGTTTTTGATCTTCGTCGTCGTCGGCAAGGTGCTGCGCTATGCGTTGATCGTGTTGGCCTGGCAATACTGGCCAGCGTAAAGCGCGGCATAGAACTTAGCCCTTGCTGCAGGCCTTTGGCAAAGCCGCCTGTTCCATCTTGATGATCTGCGCGACATCCGCCGCCGGGATGGCCCCCATAAACACGCTGCGGCCGATAACTGTGGAGGGAGTTCCATAAAACCCAAACACCGTTGCTATTGCCTTTGACATGTCGAGGGCGGAGGCAATTTCTGGCGTCTGCATGTCGGTCACAAGGCGTTCTCCGTCCAGGCCCGCTGCGTCCGCAATGGCGACCACGAATTTCAGATCAGTGACCATGCGCGTCCGCATAAGCCGATCATGCATTGCCTGATAACCACCTTGCCGGTCGGCAGCCAGAACGGCCTGACTGGCGATGGTGGACGCAGCCCAAAGCAAAGGCAGTTCATGGCGGATGATCCGGATGGTGCCGGGGTGGCTTGCGTCATAATCGAGCAGGATCGCATCCAGAACGCGGCAGCTCGGGCAGTTGAAATCTGAAAAGATTGCAATTTGCAGTCGAGAGTCGGTTTGCGTGCCAAACAGCGCAGCGCAAGGATCGGCGCGCACCGCTGTAGTGCGGGCGTCTTGTGCGGCATTAGCAGGTGCTGCCCCGTCCAAACCGGCGAGCAGACCAGCAACGGTCGATAGCGCCCCAGCGGTTTCGAGTTCGCGAAAGGGGGACAGCCCTGACAGGTCACGAAAGACAAGCCGCGCAGGCCATAGACTGGCAAGACGAGGCGCGCCAATCACCCAAGCCGTAGCAAGCAGGCTGCCTGCTATGATTGCGCGTCGCCGCCAAGGTCGCAGGGCTTTTGTCACAGCACCACGCGCCGCAGCCGCAGGGCGTTAGTTATGACCGACACCGACGAAAGGCTCATCGCCGCCGCCGCAATCATGGGCGACAGCAAGGTGCCAGTCAGCGGATACAGCACACCTGCCGCAATCGGAATGCCTGCCGCGTTGTAGGCAAAGGCAAAGAACAGGTTCTGCTTGATGTTGCGCAACGTCGCCTTTGCCAGTTTGCGCGCCCGCACGATGCCCATCAGATCACCGCCGAGCAGCGTGATCCCGGCGCTCTCCATGGCCACATCGGCGCCGGTTCCCATGGCGATCCCGACATCGGCTGCAGCAAGGGCAGGGGCACCATTCATCCCATCGCCCGCCATGGCGATCTTGCGCCCTTGCGCGCGTAGGGAGTCGATCAGCGCCTTTTTGTCCTCGGGCAGCACTCCGGCGCGCACCTCGTCAATGCCCAACTTGGCCGCGACGGCCTTTGCGGTGCGTTCGTTGTCGCCCGTCGCCATGATCACCCGCAAGCCCAGCGCATGCAGGGCGGCAATCGCCGGAATGGTGCTGTCCTTGATCGGGTCGGCGACAGCCACAATGCCTGCCAAAGCGCCGTCGATGGCAATGAACATCGCGGTCTTGCCAGCGGCGCGAAGGGCGTCGGCGGCAGCTTCGGCGCTGGCTGTGTCCAAACCTAATTCCTGCATCATCGCGGCATTGCCTAGGGCGGCAGGGCGACCGTCAACCATGCCTTTGACGCCCTTGCCGGTCACCGCCTGAAACTCTGTGGCGTCGAGCTTGCGCACGGCTTTTGCGGCGGCCCCCTCCACAATGGCCTCGGCCAGCGGGTGTTCAGACCCGCTCTCCAACGCGGCGGCAAAGGCAAGGATGTCCGCCTCGCTCACCAGGCCAAGCGCCACCGTATCGGTCAGCGTGGGCTTGCCCAGCGTCAAGGTTCCGGTCTTGTCGACGATCAGCGGGTCCACCCCGGCCATCCGTTCCAATGCCTCGGCGTCTTTGATCAGTACTCCGGCCTGCGCCCCGCGCTCGGCTGCGGTGGTGATGGATATCGGTGTAGCCAGCCCAAGCGCGCAGGGGCAGGCGATGATCAGCACCGACACCGCCGAGGCAAAGGCGAAAACCAATGCAGGCGCAGGCCCGAAAATCATCCATGCCGCAAAAGCCGCGATGGCAACGGCCACGACCGTCGGCACGAAGACGGCCGAGACCCGGTCTGCCAAACCTTGTATGGGCGCACGCGACCGGCGCGCACCAGAGACCATCGCGACAATCTGTGCCAGCACGGTATCCGCGCCGACTTTTCCCGCCTCGATGATCAAAGACCCGTTCTTGTTGATCGTGGCCCCCGTGACTTTGTCGCCGGGGGTTTTTTCGACCGGCATCGACTCGCCGGTCAACATGCTTTCGTCCAAGGATGAAGTGCCATACATCACAACGCCGTCAACCGGCACCGCATCTCCTGGGCGGACCCGCAACCGGTCGCCAGCCATGATGTTTTCCAATGGCGCATCGTATTCCGTGCCATCCGGCAAAATCCGCCGCGCGGTTTTCGGGGCCAGATCCAGCAGGGCGCGGATCGCATCCCCCGTGCGTTCCCGCGCCCGCAGTTCCAGCACCTGGCCGACAAAGACCAGCGGTCCCATCGTCAGAACGACAAGCGGAACTGCGGCTGCCGCGCTGATCCACATGCGCCTGGTAAAGTCGGTCAGCTCTTCACTCGGCGCGTCAGATGGCACCATGGGCTTCCAGTGCCATGCCGCAAATCGGGCAAGACCCCGGCGCGTCACGAAGGATCTGCGGGTGCATCGGGCAGGTGTATTGCACGCCCGCACTGGCGACCTTGCCGCGCTTGGCTGCATTGCCCGACGCATAGAACCACGGGTCGCCTTTGAATTTGGTCTGGCACTTGTCAGAACAGAAATGAAACGGTTTGCCGTCGAAACTCTCGGTCCGGGTGTCGGCTGTCACCGTGACCGTCATGCCGCAGACTGGATCTATGGCTGTCTTGGCCCCACCGGCTGCGTGTGTTGGGCTGGACATGCCGTCGGACATCGGGTCAGCAAGTGCGTTTTGTTGATCGGCGCTCACGGGCATTTTTGGGACTTTCGTTGCTACGCGCTTTTGCATCTGCGCGACCTTGACCAACCAGAACTGGCCAAGATGGGGGTAAAATATCTGGCAGCTTGCGGTTTCATCCCCCTGTTTCACCTCTGACAAGTCAAGAGCATGTGAAGTTGGGGGCGAACGAACACCGACGCAACTAGGCGAGCAACTGTACACCTGAAATTGGCGTGCAGGTTGATACATGTTTGGTATCTGCGACATCACGCACATTTGCACTCGCCATCGCGGTGTTCCCCGGCTATCTGCGTCGCCAGCTTCACGATAAAATCAGGCGCAAACGGTTGGCTGAGAGAGCGGCACTTGTGACACAGCACAGCGGCGCTGTACCCCACCGCGTGGTGCCTGTGCATGTCTCCGCATTGCTTTTGCGGATCGGGGCGGTCTTCGCCCTTTTCGCTGTTTTGTTCTTCGGTCCTTTGGCCAGTGACGCGCAGGCCCATGGCCTTCATGCCGGTTTGTCGGTTCAGACCGCCCCGAACTGGGAACAAAGCGCAGGGTCGGAAAGCGGAGCCGAAGCGCAGCGCGCCACCGAAGCCGATTGTGGCGTGAACTGCTGCTCTGCAACCAGTTGCGCAGTCGCCTTTCTGAATGGGTCTTATCCCGGCATCGCCGCAATTCCTGCCGATACCCGGTTCGCCCTGCAAGACAACGCCCTGACCAAACCGTCAGCGCAAACCTCGTTGAAACGCCCGCCGAAAGCCTGACTCCACCCGTCAATGCTGCGCCCGGTCGCAGCACATCTGGAGCAAGCAACTTCTTGAGGCGTCTCATGACCTTTTTCCGTTTGGGCTTTTTCGTTGGCCTGTTTGGCATCACATCGGCTTTCGCAGCGACGGCCCACGAGGGTCATAAACATGGTGATGAACCGCCGCCCCCCACCGTGCAGACAGCACCCCGCGCGACAGCGGCGTCGCCGTTGTTTGAACTGGTGGCCGTCGCGAATGGCACTGGATTGACCGTCTATCTGGACCGGTTTGACACCAATGCCCCTGTCATCGGTGCGATCCTTGACGTCGAAACCCCGGCAGGGCCGGTCAGCGCTGTACAGGATGGCGACATCTACCTGCTGGAGGCACCGTGGGCTGCGAACCCCGGAACCTATGAGTTGCTGTTCACGGTCGCAGCAGAGACGGATATGGATTTTCTGACCGCGACACTGATAATCCCGGAACCGCTGGTTGTGGCACCGGCCGCGGAACAGCCGCTGGCCATGGCGATTACCGGGCGGCTACGCGCGGCAATCACAACTGTCCCGGATCGTCTGAGGCGCGCTGACCCGGCGCTGATCGGCATCGGGACTCTCGGCCTTTTGGGGGGCGCGTTGGTTATGGCGCTGATGCGGCGGCGGATAATGGCCGCCGGAGTTTTGGTGACAGTTCTGGCGCTTGTTCTGGGATCGTCAGTGGCATTTGCCGAAACTGCGCCCGCCCCGGTGATCCGCGATGTGGCGCAGCGCCTGCCTGATGGCCGGGTTTTTGCGCCAAAAGCGGCGCAGCGCATTCTGGCAATCCTGACCATGGCCGCCGTGGAGGCTGAGCATCGTCGTAGCGTGGAGATGGCCGGTCGGGTGGTCCCTGATCCAAACGCCAGCGGTTTTGTGCAAACGGCGATTGGTGGCCGTCTATTGCCGCCACCCGGTGGCTTTCCCTCGCTTGGGCAGGTGGTCAAGGCAGGTGATGTGATGGCCCTGGTGGAGCCGTCGCTTGCCGCGGCTGATCAATCCTCTATCCGGCAATCCAAGGCCGAACTGGATCAGGACATTGCGCTGGAAGAACGCGAAGTTGCCCGATTCCGCACGCTGGCTGCAACCGGAACCGTATCCCAGACGCAACTTGAAGGAGCGGAACTGACCCTTGAGGGATTGCGCCAGCGTCGTGCGGCTCTGGATTTCATGAGCATGGAGCCAGAGGCACTGGTGGCACCGGTTGCAGGCGTTGTGTCAAAGGCAAACGCTGCGCCGGGTCTGATTGCCGAGACCAATACCGAAGTGTTCCACATCATCGATCCTGCGCAGCTTTGGGTCGAGGCTTTGTCGTTTGGCGGCGAACCGGTGTTGGACAAGGCCTCGATTGCCAACGCAGCTGGCGCTGCCATTCCGCTAAGCCTGATCGGCGCGGGTTTTGCCGAAGACGGACAAGCGCAGCCCATCAATTTCCGGATCGACGACGCCACGGGTGGCTTGCGCGTCGGTGACCGGGTGACGGTCTTTTCTGAAACAGCCGGCGTGACCACGGGCATCGCCGTTCCGCGCGACGCGGTGATCCGGGGGGCCAACGGCGAGGACATCGTCTTTGTCCATGTCGCCCCGGAATTGTTCGAGCCACGTGCCGTGCGCATCGAACCCTTGGACGGCGGCCGGGTAATTATCGTGGCGGGCGTAGCACCCGGCGACCGCGTGGTCACCCAAGGTGCCGAACTTCTCAACCAGTTGCGATAGGGAACCAGACCAATGTTCACATTCCTTGTCACCCAATCCCTGCGCAACCGCGTGCTTGTTCTGGTACTGGCCGTGGTCCTGATGGGCTACGGCGCATTCACCGCCATACGCCTGCCGGTCGATGTCTTTCCCGACCTGAACCGCCCCACCGTCACCATCATGACCGAGGCCGAAGGGTTGGCCCCGCCCGAGGTTGAACAGCTTGTCAGCTATCCGATTGAAACCCAGATGAACGGCTTGCCGGGGGTGGACCGCGTCCGGTCCGTCTCGGGCGTCGGGCTGTCGATCATCTATGTCGAGTTCGACTGGGGCACCGACATCTACCGCAACCGTCAGCAGATCGCGGAAAAGCTGACGCTGGTGGCCGCACAACTGCCCGAGGGGGTGGTGCCGCAAATGGGGCCGATCAGTTCCATCATGGGGCAGATCATGCTGGTCGCGATGACCGCGCCCGAAGGTGTCACGCCCATGGAGCTGCGCGAAGCCGCTGATTTCATCGTGCGCCCGCGCTTGTTGACCATCTCTGGCGTGGCACAGGTCATCCCAATCGGGGGCGAAGTGCGCCAATTCCGCGTGGCGCCAGACCCCGCTGCCCTGCGCGCCCTTGGGGTGACCTTGGCCGAGGTGGAGGCGGCCATTACTGCCTTTGGGGCCAACACTGGCGGCGGCTTTACCGACCAGTACGCGCGCGAGTTTCTGATCCGCAACATTGGCAGCACCCTCAGCCTTGAGGATTTGCGCAAGGTGGTCGTGCAAAGCGATGGCCGCCGGTCGATCCTGTTGCATCAGGTGGCAGATGTGGGTTTTGGTGCACGCCTGAAACGCGGCGAGGCCGGGTATATGGGGCAATCGGCGGTCATCATTTCGGTCGAAAAACAGCCCGACGTCGATACCGTGCAACTGACCCGCAATGTCGAGGCGGCGCTGGCCGAAATCACCGCTGCCCTGCCAGACGGGATGCGCGCCGATGAGGTGCTGTTCCGGCAGGCGGATTTCATCGAAACTTCGGTCAAGAACGTGCAGACCGTGCTGCTGGAAGCGATAGTCGTCGTGGCCATCGTGCTGTTTGCGTTCCTGCTGAACGTGCGGACAACGCTGATATCGCTGACCGCGATCCCGGTATCCATCCTTGTCACCTTCATCGTGTTCAAGATGCTGGGCCTGTCGATCAACACCATGACGTTGGGCGG
>Ga0105045_10004631_pt1 | contig 11970 bp, 8 predicted proteins | sample MAT02_FD_78089 | JGI IMG/M metagenome (GOLD analysis project Ga0105045, IMG submission 78089) | Freshwater microbial communities from Lake Fryxell liftoff mats and glacier meltwater in Antarctica - MAT-02 (megahit assembly) | ecosystem: Environmental > Aquatic > Freshwater > Ice > Liftoff... | reverse complement strand
GGAGTCGACCATCATGAAGAGCGGGCTCGGAAGGTTTTTCCCTTCGTTGTGCTCGATCGTGCGGAAAAGCGCCTTGGTGATCTCATCACCAGCGTGCGTCCAGATATCGACGATCTTGTTGTAACGCTCCTTGTTGGTGATAACGCCGGACCGGTACTGGTCGTTCGCCTTTTTGACCTCGGCAGTGGCCCGTTCGACCTCGCCCGCTTTCTCATCGGGGATGAGCATGTCGAAGATACCGACGGAAGTGCCCGAGCGGGTCGCCTCACGGAACCCGAGGGACTTCAGCGCATCGAGAGACGTCACGGTGCCATCCTGGCCGGCGACCTGATAACAACGCCAGATAATGTCCGAGATCTGCTTCTTCGCGACGGTCGCGTTGAAGAATCCGAGTCCTTCGGGCCAGATTTCGTTGAAACGAACGCGACCGGCGGTGGTGATGAGGATCCTGCGTTCCTTGTCACCGTAAATGCGACCGGTCGAGGCATAGTCGGGGTTGCGCATCCGGATCGGGTCGTGCATGTCGATGCGACGGCTCGCCACGGCGAACTCCACCTCTGAGGTGTCGGCAAAGAGCGGCAGGGTGCGCTCAAGCTCGGGATCCCGGAGCGGGATCTGACGGCAATAGGTGAGGAAATAAACCCCGAGAATGATGTCCTGCGAGGGCACCGTGATCGGCTTGCCGCTCGACGGGGTGAAGATGTTGTTCGGCGCGAGCATGAGCATGCGCGCCTCCAACTGGGCTTCCACCGAGAGCGGGACGTGTACGGCCATCTGGTCACCATCAAAGTCAGCGTTATACGCAGTACAAACGAGGGGGTGAACCCGGATCGCCGATCCTTCGATGAGGACGGGCTCGAAGGCCTGGATCGAAAGACGGTGCAGGGTGGGCGCACGGTTGAGGAGGACGGGGTGACCCTTCGTCACTTCCTCGAGGATGTCCCAGACTTCGGATGTCTTACGCTCGATCAGTTTCTTGGCGCTGCGCACGGTGTGAACGTAGCCGAGTTCCTTGAGGCGGCGAATGATGAAGGGCTCGAAAAGGACGAGCGCCATCTTCTTGGGAAGACCGCACTGGTGCAGCTTCAGGTCGGGTCCGATCACGATGACGGAACGGCCCGAGTAATCGACCCGCTTGCCGAGGAGGTTCTGGCGGAAACGTCCGCCTTTACCCTTGAGCATGTCGGAGAGCGACTTGAGTGGGCGGTTCCCGGCGCCGGTGACGGCACGTCCGTGGCGACCGTTGTCGAAGAGCGCATCGACCGCTTCCTGCAGCATGCGCTTTTCGTTCCGGATGATGACGTCCGGAGTCTTGAGCTGGAGCAGGTTTTTGAGACGATTGTTCCGGTTGATGACCCGACGGTAAAGGTCATTCAAATCCGAGGTCGCGAAACGGCCGCCCTCGAGCGGCACGAGCGGACGGAGATCGGGCGGGATGACCGGGAGCACTTCGAGGATCATCCACTCGGGACGGGTCTTCGAGTTGTAGAAGCCCTGGGCGAGCTTGAGACGCTTCGCTAGCTTCTTACGGACCTGCTTGGAGCGGGTCTTGCCCATCGCTTCTTCGAGTTCGACGATGATGGAGGGCAGGTCGATCCTCGCGAGGAGGTCGCGCACCGCTTCCGCGCCCATGCCGGCCTGGAAGCCTTCGACGCCATACTCGTCCTGCGCATCCCGGTACTCGAGCTCGGTGAGGAGCTGGCCGGCCTCGAGCGGAGTATTGCCCGGATCGATGACAAAATAATCTTCGTAGTAAATGACGCGCTCGAGCTGGCGGGCGCTCATGTCGAGCATGAGACCGATGCGCGAGGGCATGCACTTGTAGAACCAGATGTGCGAGACCGAGACGGCGAGCTCGATGTGGCCCATGCGCTCGCGACGAACGCGGGAAAGGGTCACCTCAACGCCGCAACGGTCACAGACGGTGCCCTTGTGCTTGATGCGCTTGTATTTGCCGCAGGCACACTCCCAGTCCTTCGTCGGACCGAAAATACGCTCACAGAAGAGACCGCCTTTTTCCGGCTTGAACGTGCGGTAATTGATCGTCTCCGGATTCTTCACTTCGCCGCGGCTCCACGAACGGATCGTGTCGGGGTTGGCAACGGTGATGCGGACGTGGTCGAAACTGTCGGACTTGCGCTCAAGGCCGAAGATTTCGTCGAGGTGGGATTCAGAGCTGAGGGAGGGAACTGACATGATGAGAAGTGGCTGAAGTTCGAAGGCTGCGAAGGTTTCCGTAACGGGACACGATCAGATGATCGCGAGGCTGTCGGTGAGGATTTCCTCGGGCGAGCGGTCCGAGGAACCGACGCGGACGTCGAGACCCAGACTCTGCATTTCCTTGATCAACACGTTGAAGGACTCGGGAGTCCCGGCATCCAGCGTGTTGTCGCCTTTGACGATAGATTCGTAAATGCGGGTACGTCCCTGGACGTCATCCGATTTGACGGTGAGAAGCTCCTGCAGGGTGTAGGCGGCCCCGTAGGCTTCGAGAGCCCAGACCTCCATTTCCCCGAAGCGCTGACCACCATACTGCGCCTTACCACCGAGCGGCTGCTGGGTAACGAGGGAGTAGGGCCCGACCGCCCGTGCGTGGATTTTGTCCTGCACGAGGTGACCGAGTTTGAGCATGTAAATGGTTCCAACCACGACCGTCTGGTAGAAAGGATCTCCTGTCCGGCCATCGTAAAGTTGTGATTTCCCGTTGGTCCCGATCCATTCGAATCCCTTGACCTTCTGGGCCTCTTCGAGATACTCGACGATCCTCGCTTCGGGAATCCCGTCGAAAACCGGCGTCGCGACCTTGAACCCGAGGGCCTTGGCGGCCACCCCGAGGTGTGTCTCGAGCACCTGCCCGACGTTCATCCGGCTCGGCACCCCGAGAGGGTTGAGACAGATGTCGATCGGTGTGCCGTCTTCGAGGAAGGGCATGTCTTCTTCGGGAACGATGGTGGCGACAACCCCCTTGTTTCCGTGACGTCCGGCCATTTTATCCCCGACGGAGAGCTTGCGCTTCTTCGCGACGTAGACCTTGACCTGCTTGATGACACCGGGATCGGCTTCGTCGCCGGACTCGATGCGGTCCAACTGGCGTTCCCGCTCCATATCGACGTCGGAGAACTTCGTCTCGTAGCTCGCGACGATGTCGAGGATCTTGTTGCGGATCGGGCTCGGATCGATCTCGATGTTCGAGTAATTGTCGGCGAGTTTGCGCAGGAGCGTTTTGGTGATCTTGCGATTCGCGGGGACGATGATCTCGCCGGTGCGGCCGTTCACGACATCGAGCGGGATTTTTTCACCCAGGAGGATGTCGGAAAGTTTCTCGGTGAGCTGCTCGGTGAGTTCCTCATGACGGCGCTTGTGCTCGTCGACGATATTCTTCTGCTGCTTCTGCTGCTCTTTCGGATCGAGTTTTTCCTTGCTCGAGGAGTTGCGCGAGGAGATCCGGACATCCATGACGATGCCGACACAACCCGAGGGAACGCGGAGAGAGGTGTCTTTCACGTCCGCCGCCTTCTCACCAAAGATGGCACGAAGAAGGCGCTCTTCGGGGGCCAGTTCGGTCTCGCTCTTCGGCGTGATCTTGCCGACAAGAATGTCGCCGGGCTTCACTTCCGCACCAATGCGGATGACGCCGTCAGGACCGAGGTCTTTAAGCGCCTCTTCCCCGACGTTCGGGATGTCACGGGTGATTTCTTCCGGGCCGAGCTTCGTGTCGCGGGCTCCGATATCAAACTCATCGATGTGGATCGAGGTGTAGACATCCTCTTTCACGATGCGCTCGGAGATGACGATCGCATCCTCGAAGTTGTAACCGTTCCAGGGCATGAAGGCGACGAGCACGTTCCGGCCGAGGGCGAGTTCGCCGTGCTCGGTGTTCGGCCCGTCGGCGAGCACCTGACCGGCCTTGATCTTCTCCCCGCGGCGGACGATGGGCTTCTGGTTGATACAGGTGCCGGCATTCGAGCGCATGAATTTGCGCAGCGGGTAGACGTAGGTGCCGTTCTCTTTGTCGCTTTTGAGCTTAAAGGGATTGGTCATGAACTGCGCCTCGGAGCAAGGCAGCTCGCCGTCCTTGGTGACGATGATGATCTCGGCGGTCGCCGCAGCGATGATCCCGTTGCCCTCGGCAACCACCACGGCGCGTGAATCACGGGCGACTTTGCCTTCCATCCCGGTGCCCACGTAGGGGGACTCGGAGACAAGGAGCGGCACGCCCTGGCGCTGCATGTTCGAACCCATGAGGGCCCGGTTCGCATCATCGTGCTCGAGGAAGGGAATCAGCGAGGCCGCCACCGAAACAAGCTGCTTCGGCGAGACGTCCATGTAGGTCGCCTCGGTCGGGTCTACTTCGATGAATTCACCGAGGTGACGGACCGTGATTTTTTCGATAAGGAAATTACCCTTGTCATCGATCGGGTTGTTGGCCTGGGCGATGAGGTAGCTTTCCTCCTGATCAGCGGTGAGGTAATCGATCTTCTTCATCACCTTCCCCTTCGCGATGCGGCGATAGGGAGTCTCGATGAACCCGAACTCGTTGATCCGGGCATAACAGCTCATCGAGTTGATCAGACCGATGTTCGGACCTTCCGGGGTCTCGATCGGGCAGATCCGACCGTAGTGGGACGGGTGAACGTCACGGACTTCGAAGCCGGCGCGGTCACGATTGAGACCGCCCGGCCCGAGAGCGGAGAGACGGCGTTTGTGGGTCAGTTCCGAGAGCGGATTGATCTGATCCATGAACTGGCTCAACTGCGAGCGACCGAAGAAGTCGCGCACCACGGCGGCGAGCGCCTTGGGGTTGACGAGCTTCGACGGGGTCATGCCATCGAGGTTGATGTCAAAAAGAGTCATGCGCTCTTTGACGAGGCGCTCGGTGCGGGCGAGACCGACACGGCACTGGTTGGCGAGCAGTTCGCCCACGGCCCGGATACGGCGGCTGCCGAGGTGATCGATGTCATCGAGAACGCCTTCCCCGCGACGGAGACCGAAGAGATAGTCCATCGAGACGAGGAAGTCGTCGGCGGTGATGACACGCTCGTTGTCATCAACATCGAGGCCGAGCTTCTGATTGATCTTGTAACGTCCGACGCGGGTCAGATCATATTTCTTGGCGTCGAAGAAGAGACGCTTCAGCAGCGCGCGGGCGTTCGCCACGGTCGGCGGATCGCCGGGGCGGAGACGGCGGTAGATGTCCTTGAGCGCCTCTTCCTCGTTCTTCGCGGGATCTTTGCGGAGCGATTTGATGAGGAGGTCGTCGTGCGAGGCGGTGATCACGGGGACGGACTTCACCCCGAGGGAGTGGAGCTGGGTGATCGTCGCGAGCGTGAGCGGCTCGTAGGCTTTCGCCACGACCATGTCACCGTCGAGGACGTCGTTAAAGATGACCTTGTTGGCGAGCTCGGCTTCGTCGATCGAGGGATCGATCTTCAATTTTTCGAAATCGTAGAACTGCTGGATGATGTCCTCGTCGGTCGGGTAGCCGATCGCACGCAGGAAAGTGGTCGCGAGGAACTTGCGACGACGACGACGGCGGTCGAGGTAGACGTAGAGGAGGTCGTTCGTATCGAACTGGACCTCCATCCAGGTGCCGCGGTCGGGGATGATGCGGAAACCGAAGAGAGTTTTGCCGTTGAGGTGAAGGTTCGTCTCGAAGCAGACACCGGGCGAGCGGTGCAACTGGCTCACGATAACGCGCTCGGCGCCGTTGATGACGAAAGTGCCGCGGAGGGTCATCATGGGGAGTTCGCCCATGTAAACGCGCTCTTCTTTGGTGCCCGATTCATCGGTCAGGGCGAAAGTAACGTATAGCGGAGCGCTGAAGGTCTCTCCATCACGAAGCGCCTCGAGAGCTGTCAGCTTGGGCTCGCCGACTTCGTATTTGGAAAAGTTGAGGGTGAACTTCTCGTCGTAGCTCTGGATCGGGAAGACTTCCTGAAAAACAGACTGCAGACCGGTTGAGACCCGATTCTCAGGGGCGACATCCTGCTGGAGGAACTCTTTGTAGGAGTCAAGCTGCACTTCGATGAGGTTGGGCGTTTCGATCGCCTCCTCAATTTTGCCAAAGTACAAACGTTCAAGTTTTTCGGGTCGTGCTGACATATGGGCGCTGATAGGTTGGTCTAGGGGTCGTCTCATCTTGAATTCACGGCGACAAAGGCACGACACAGCCCTAAAGCTGTACAAGCACCCTCGCCGGAACCCGAGAACCGGTCGTCAAACGAAAAGACGACGAAGTCCGGATGCTTGGGGAAACATCCGGAATTCGGCGTCACTTCAATCTTGCGGTAAGGAGGAATCCACTTTCTCTAAATTGTCTACGATTGATGCAAGGACTTTCTTAACAAAAAGTGAAAAAAGTTGTCCCGGCCCGCGAACGGACCGGGACAGTTAAAGGTCAACTTACTTGACTTCGATCTTGGCGCCGGCTTCTTCGAGCTTGGCCTTGATTGCAGCCGCCTCGTCTTTGGTGGCGCCTTCCTTAACCGGGATCGGTGCGCTCTCAACGAGTTTCTTCGCTTCGGCAAGACCGAGACCGGAGACTGCCTCACGGACAGCTTTGATCACGGCGATCTTGTTTTCACCGAAGGAGGTGAGGATGACGTCGAAGGCGGTCTTCTCTTCGACGGGTTCAGCACCGGCGGCCGGTCCGGCCATCATTGCTACGGGAGCAGCGGCGCTGACGCCCCACTTTTCTTCAAGGGCCTTCACGAGGTCCGCGACTTCAAGAACGGTGAGACCGCTCAACTGATCAACTAATGCGTTTGTATCTGCCATATTTTTGGGTGGGTGTCTCCGCGTCGAAAAGCGCTCCGACAATTAACATGCTACGCTCAGCATTCGGAAAGGAACCCGGTTTTGTTTTTTGTTTTCCAGGCAACCCCATTGGGAGCGCCCGGATAAAGAGAGTATCAGCCCTGGTCGGCTTTCGCCTGGAGGACGCGGGCAAGAGCGGAACCGGGCTCGTTGAGCACCGTGACCAGCTTCTGCGCAGGCGAGGAGAAGACCCCGAGCAACTGAGAGCGCAGGATGTCCATCGGCGGAAGGTCCGCAAGAGCGATGACCTTGGCGTCTTCGAGGAAGGCGCCGTCGAGCACCCCGCAACGGATCGCAAGCTTGCCGATCTCCTTGCCGTAGACCTTGAGAACCTTGGCCGAAGCACAGACCTCGGTGGCTCCCGTTACGATCGCGGTCTGACCGGTGAGGTGGCCGGCCAGTTCGGCGGGATACTCCGCAGAACTCGCGGCCTGCTTCACGAAGGTATTCTTGGCGACCTGGAGCTTGGCTCCGGTAGTGGCAAGGCGCTTTCTTAGTTCCTGGAACTGGGCAACTTTCATCCCCGCATAGTCAATGACGATGAGGAAGGGCGAATCGTTGATGCTGCTCAGGATGTCGTCGATGACGACTTTTTTTAATGCTTTCATCGTTTCGGAAATTGGATGGGATTATGGGTGGGTGCCGCCTCGATGGATTAATGCCAGGGCGAGACGTCGACGCGGATTCCGGGCACCATCGTGGCGGTGAGCGCCCCCTTTAGAAGAAAGATCCCCCTTGCCGTGGCGGGGCGGGCATTCGTGATCGAATCCGCCACCGCTTTTCCGTTCTCGACGAGAGCGGTTTCATCGAAGGAAAGCTTCCCGATCGGAGCGGAGATATTCCCGTTCTTGTCGAGCTTGAAGTCGATACGACCCGCTTTGACCGCTTTCACTGCCCCTGCAGTATCATCGGTCACAGTACCCGTCTTGGGGTTGGGCATGAGGCCGCGCGGCCCGAGCTGGCGACCGAGTTTCCGGACTTCGGACATGGCCGACGGCGTCGCGATGACCGCGTCGAAATCCATGAAACCGCCGAGAACTTCTTTGATGAGCGCCTCGAAACCAACGAACTCGGCCCCGGCTGCTTTCGCGTCGGCCGCTGCTTCGCCCTCGGCGAAGACCAGCACGCGAACGTCCTTGCCACTTCCGTGGGGAAGGGGGCAGGTGCCGCGAACCATCTGGTCGGACTGACGGGGATCGACCCCCATGCGGAAGGTGAGAGTGACCGTCTGATCGAACTTCGGCGGGGGGAATTTCTTCACCAGCGAGACCGCGTCTTCGATCGAGTAGATCGCCATGCTGTCCACCATCTCGGCGGCAGCCTTGTATCGTTTGCTTCTTTTCTTTGCCATGTTCAGAGTGCAGTTCGAGCGGGTGGTTTTCACCCTCCTGCGTTATTGTTTACTAAAAATCAGTCAACGATTTCGAGACCCATCTGGCGGGCGGTCCCGGCGAGGATGCGGCACGCCATCACCTCATCATTGGTGTTCATGTCTTCCATCTTGTTTCGCGCCACCTCGAGGAGTTGCGCCCGGGTCAGCTTCCCGACCTTCTTTTTGTGAGGCTCGTTGGAACCGGAAGCGATGTTGGCCGCCTTCTTCAGCAGCACCGCTGCTGGCGACTTCTTCGTGATGAAGGTGAAGCTCTTGTCCGCATAGACGCTGATCACGACGGGAAGGATGTCGCCCTCACTGCCCTGGGTCTGCGCATTGAACTGCTTGCAGAACTCCATGATGTTCACCCCGGCCTGACCGAGCGCCGGACCCACCGGAGGAGAGGGGTTCGCCTTGCCTGCAGTGATCTGCAGCTTGATTAGTTTTACTACTTCTTTAGCCATCGTGCTTCTTTGTTGAAATGTGTATCAGTGCGGGCTTTCTCAGCCCAGTTCGACCTGCCAGTATTCGAGCGGAACGAGCGTCTCACGCCCGAAAATATTGACCGAGACCATCAGCTCGCCCTTCGCCTCGTTGATTTCGGCAATGACACCGGTCTGACCCTGGAAGGGACCGTCCGAGACCACGACCGCGTCGCCCACCTCGTGAGTGATGGCGGGTTTGACACTGCCTTCGCGCTCCTTGATCTGCGCCAGCATGCTCTCGACCTCGTGCTTCGGCATCGGCATGGGATTGCCCTTGGTGCCGGCATAATTAATTACACCGTCCGTCTCCTGGATGAAATACCAGCTACGGTCAACGAGGGTGTTATCCTCGTTGAGGAGATGCATGTTCACGATGATGTAACCGGGATAGAACTTGCGGTTCGCCTCGCGCTTTTGCCCCCCCTTGACCTCGGAGATACGCTCCTGCGGAACGAGGACCTCGAAGATAAGATCGCTCATCTCCTCGGACTCGCGGCGGCGCTCGATATTGTCACGCACTTTCAACTCCTGTCCGGAGAGAACGTGAATGACATACCACTGGTCTTGGGCTGCGGGGATCTTGGGCATCGATTGGGAAATTCAGGTTGGCCGGAGGACTAGAATCCGGTCGTCAGAAAGGACATGACTTGGTGCATCGCAAAATCGATCGTCGCGACGAACGCGCCAAGTAGAACCATCGCGATCAAAACGACGATGGTGGAGTCGATGAGTTGCTTGTATTTCTTGAGACCCTTTTCTTTGGGATCCCAAGGCCAGGTAGCCTTCTTCAGCTCACCCCTCACCTCACCAAGGTATTTTCCTATTTTCATGTCAATATCGGCAATCCGGGACCCCGGCCGTTAAATGGCAGGGCAGGCGAGACTCGAACTCGCAACCAACGGTTTTGGAGACCGCTACTCTACCAATTGAGCTACTGCCCTCTTTAAAATGTTCACTTAGTGGCGGAAAGAGGGGAGCCGACAGTTCGGGTCCCCTCCAGGCTTTTCGGTATTGAGCTGAAGGTGAATCCACCCGCAGCTCCCCGAAAACTTTTCAAATATTAGGCGACGATCTCAGAGACACGTCCCGCACCGACGGTACGCCCACCTTCACGGATAGCGAAGCGGATCGTCTTCTCCATCGCGATGGGGGTAAGGAGCTCAACCTCGATCGAAACGTTATCGCCGGGCATCACCATTTCCACCCCTTCAGGCAGCTTCACCGAACCGGTCACGTCCGTCGTGCGGAAGTAGAACTGGGGACGGTAATTGTCGAAGAAAGGAGTGTGACGGCCACCCTCGTCCTTGCTGAGGACATAGACCTCGGCTTTGAACTTCTTGTGGGGCTTGATCGAACCGGTCTTCGCGATGACTTGGCCGCGCTCGACGTCGTCTTTCTTAAGGCCGCGAAGGAGGAGACCGACGTTGTCACCGGCACGACCCTCGTCGAGGAGTTTCCGGAACATTTCGATGTCGGTCACGGTCGTCTTCTGCGTGTCGCGGATACCCACGATCTCGACTTCGGACATCTTCTTGACGATACCGCGCTCGATACGACCGGTGGCAACGGTTCCACGACCTTCGATCGAGAACACGTCTTCCACGGGCATGAGGAAGTCACCATCGATGGGACGCTCGGGAAGCGGGATATACTCATCCACCGCTTCCATGAGCTTCATGATGTTGGCGCGCTGATCCGCATCACCTTCGAGAGCCTTGAGGGCGGAGCCCCGGACAATCGGGACATCATCACCGGGGAAATCATATTTGCTGAGGAGTTCACGGATCTCCATCTCGACGAGATCAAGAAGCTCGTCATCATCCACCATGTCGACTTTGTTAAGGAACACGACGAGCGCCGGGACGCCGACCTGACGGGCGAGCAGGATGTGCTCACGAGTCTGGGGCATCGGGCCGTCAGCAGCGGAAACCACGAGAATACCGCCGTCCATCTGCGCGGCGCCGGTGATCATGTTTTTCACGTAATCGGCGTGTCCGGGGCAATCCACGTGGGCATAGTGACGGTTTACCGTCGCATACTCAACGTGAGCGGTGTTGATGGTGATACCGCGCTCGCGCTCTTCGGGAGCACCGTCGATTTCATCATACGCGCGCTTCTCAGCCAATCCGAGATCAGCAAGAGTTGCCGTGATCGCCGCGGTGAGCGTGGTTTTGCCGTGGTCAACGTGACCGATCGTGCCCACGTTCACGTGAGGCTTGGTGCGTTCGAATGCTGCTTTAGCCATTGTCGTTTGGTTTTTTGGTTGGTTTTTCTTAAAGATGACCGTCCTGCACGGACTCTAAAAAGCTACCGCTGCGGAATCGCTCTGTGTTATCGTTCTCTACTTAACTCAAGTGGAGCTCTTGATGGGAATTGAACCCATGACCTCTTCCTTACCAAGGAAGTGCTCTACCCCTGAGCTACAAGAGCCTCTCGGCACCTTGAGCTGCATGGATCAGGGATCCAGTAACTCAGGTTTCTAAGCCTCCCTGAAAGACAACAAGCCCCGGTTACCTTACCCTTGCGGGAGGGAGCACCGAGGCCAATGGCCGGACTGGCAGATTTAGGGGCGAAAGCTACTCGACCCCTCGCGTCTGTCAAAAAATTATTCCTATTTCGTTTAAAAAAGCCCTCACCTCCCGTTCACTCAGGCAAATCCTCGGCAAAACGCCGGATCGCGAGGGCTTTTCCGGTCTCTTCATCGACGTCAATGATCGCTCCGCGGAGTCCGACGGGCCCCTTTGCGACGGGAAAGCGGCTCGGCGTCGAGGTCCGGAATCGCTCGATGACGGGCTCAACCTCACGCCCGAGGACCGAATAAAGCGGCCCGCACATGCCCGCGTCGCAGAGAAAAGCGGTGCCGCCGGGGAAGATCTGTTCGTCGGCGGTCTGGACGTGAGTATGGGTTCCGACGAGGGCGGAGATGGTGCCGTCGAGGGCCCGCCCGAGGGCGATCTTCTCACTCGTCGTCTCGGCGTGGAAATCGAGAAAGATGACCTTCACCCCCTCTTCGGCCCGAAGACGGGCGATCTCCGCCTCGACGGCGAGGAAGGGATTCTCCAGGGGCGGCTGCATGAAACTGCGGCCCTGGGCATTCATCACCGCGACTTTCCCCTTGGCCGTGTCGAGGACGATGGACCCGCCTCCGGGGACGCCCGGAGGATAGTTGAGCGGGCGCAGGACGCGGGGCTCCATTTCCATAAATTCCATGATCTCGATCTGATCCCAGACATGATCCCCCGTCGTAATTACGGCAACACCGGCCCGCAGGAGGTCGATGGAGATCTTCGGCGTGAT
>Ga0105045_10004629_pt1 | contig 11974 bp, 10 predicted proteins | sample MAT02_FD_78089 | JGI IMG/M metagenome (GOLD analysis project Ga0105045, IMG submission 78089) | Freshwater microbial communities from Lake Fryxell liftoff mats and glacier meltwater in Antarctica - MAT-02 (megahit assembly) | ecosystem: Environmental > Aquatic > Freshwater > Ice > Liftoff... | reverse complement strand
GGTGGCCGGATTGGCAACGGCACCGCCAAAGACGCCGGAGTGGAGGTCGTGCGAGGGGCCGAAGACGCGGACTTCCATCGCAGCGATGCCTCGGAGCGAGTAGCAGAGCGTGGGAAATCCATCAGCGGCCATGCCGGTATCGGAAATTGCAATGGCATCGCAGGCGAGCGCGTCTCGGTGGGTCTCTAGGAAAGCCGCAAGGTTTCCGCTCCCGACCTCTTCCTCACCCTCGATGAGAAAGATCACATTCACAGGAAGATCGCCCCGAGACAGAGCGTCCGCTACGCCGAGGATGTGGGCGAGGATTTGACCCTTATTGTCGGTCGCCCCGCGTGCGTAGATGCGCCCGTCGCGGAGCGTGGGCTCGAAGGGCGGAGTCGTCCAGAGGTGGAAAGGTTCTGCTGGTTGGACATCGTAGTGGCCGTAGATGAGAACGGTTCTTTTCGTGGGATCTCGGCGCGTTTTTCCGAGCACGACCGGATAGCCCGGCGTCTCATGGAGAGTCGCTTCGAGTCCAATGTCGCTTAATATGGCGCTGAGCCATTCGGCGCAAGCGCGTGTGTCGGAAGCGTGTTGGGGCTGCGCAGAAACACTGGCAAATCGAAGAAAATCACAGAGTGTTCCTTGTGGGTCGGTATTCATTTATCTGGACAGGCGGTGGTTGGTTTTTAACTCTGGTGGAGAACGTTTCTATAGTCCACGCCCCATGTATCTGCAATCACTTGAAATTATCGGATTTAAATCGTTCGCCCCGAAGACCACGTTAAATTTTCACCGTGGCGTGACTGCTATCGTTGGCCCGAATGGGTGCGGAAAATCGAATGTCCTTGATTCCATTCGTTGGGTGCTTGGCGAGCAATCGGCCAAGGCCCTCCGTGGTGGTGAAATGGCGGATGTGATCTTTAGTGGCACCGATAGTCGCGCGGCGCTGGGTATGGCAGAGGTGTCAATGACCTTTTCGGAATGCGAAGCGCAGCTCGGCGTGGAGTGGAACGAAGTCCGCATCACACGACGAGTCTATCGCGATGGGAAAAGTGAATATTTTCTAAACAAGACAGCCTGCCGCCTGCGGGACATTCACGAACTGTTCATGGATACCGGTGTCGGTCGCAGCGCCTATTCGATCATGGAACAGGGCAAGATTGATCAGATCCTCAGTAGTCGGCCCGAAGATCGCCGAGCCATTTTTGAGGAAGCCGCCGGCATTACGAAATACAAGTCGCAGAAGAAGGAAGCACTTCGGAAGTTGGAATACACCGAGGCGAACCTTCTGCGCGTTCAGGACATCATTAAAGAAGTGAAGCGCCAGATCGGCTCCCTCCAGCGCCAAGCTGCAAAGGCACGTCGCTACCAGGCCCTCATGCAAGACCTGCGCACCTTTGATACTCACCTCTCGCATCGCACTTACGGAGCCTTTCACACCGAGCTTTCCACGCTGCGCAGCGAACTCACCAAGGGCGATGCGACTCGCCAGCTGCATGAGGATCAAATTGGCGAGCAAGAAGGCGAACTGGCCGTGTTCCGTGCACGCATCGGAGAACTCGAGGTCGAAGCAACTGGTCTTCGTGAGGGAATTCAAGCACTCAAGAACCAGATTTTCGGGGCTGAAAGTCGTATCACTGCCAACAGCGAACGCAGCAAGGAGGCATCGGAAATGATCGTGCGCTATCGCAATGATATCGCCAGTGCGGAGGAAAAAATTCGCACACAACAATCCCAACTCGAGCAAACGGATTCCTTGTTGCAACAAATGATCGAGGCACTGCGGACGCATGAAGCCACGTTGAATGAGCATACTGAAAAGCTGCGCCTGGCCCGCGAGGGGCGAGTGCAAGTCGAACGGACTATCCAACAAGCTGCGAGCGATATCGCACGCAATGAAGCCCGATTTAGCACGTTGCAGAGCCAGATTGCCGCCGCAGCGGGAAGGCGGGAAGCTGGCGAAACGAGGCTGAGTCTTTTGCAGGGAGAGTCCGAGCTGGCTCGTGTCTTGGCGGGGGAATTGACTGCGATTTTGGAAGACCTCACGCAGCGTTCTGATAATGCCCGCCTTGGCCTGGAAGCTTCTCAGGCGGATGTTTCGTCCTCAACGGCGGCGCATGAAGAAGCGCAACAATCCCTACGCAGCGCCGAATCCGTTCTCAACCTCGCTGGCAAAGAGGCCGCTGGTATCGAATCGCGACTGGAAATTCTTCGGCAACTTCAAGAGCAAGGTGAGGGATTTGACGAAGGAACTCAGGCGGTTTTGCGGGGGTTGGACAATCCCGGTCTTTTTCGTCCGGCGATTCGGGGTGCCTTGGCCCAGACAATCCAAGTTGAACCAGACTTCATTTCTGCGATTGAAGCAGCGCTGGGTTCCGCCCTCCAAGCCATTGTTTTTAGTGATTCCGCGGTTGCGGAATCTGCGCTTCTCGTCCTCTCGACGGGGAAGCTCGGCCGTGCGTCTGTGATTCCGACAGATTGGATTGTGGCAGCGTCTGCTGCACGTGCGACTCTGCCTGTGGGAGCCATTGGGTGGGCGGCAGATCACATTTCCGGGCAAGGCGACGGAGTGCTCTTAGCGCAGAAACTCGTTGAGAACTACGCGCTCGTGGGCGATTTGGCAGAAGCCTTCCGCCTTCGCGAGGAGAATCCGGAAACGGCTTTTGCCACGCTCGCCGGAGAAAGTATCACAGCGGCAGGCATCGTGCAGGGAGGTGTGATCGGAGGAAAAACCGGACAGTCCACTTTGCAACGAAAGGCGCAGATTGCTGAACTGGATAGAGCTCTCACGGCCGCCACGGAGCGCATTCAAACTCTGGCAAACGAAAAGGCAACAGCCGCGGCGGCCCTCGACGACTGCATCCTGCGACTCCAATCTGCGCGCGATGCCGTTCAGAAACACCAAATCGAATCAGCTTCTCTCGACAACGAGCGCAGGCACATTCAGCGTCAGCTCTCAGAGACCGATGCACGTTGTGCAGCCTTCGCTCGGGAGACAAACACGATCGAAGAATCACTCCGTTCCAGCCTCGCCCAACTAAGCGAACTCGAAGTGTCAGTTTCGCAAGCCTCCGAAGGCCTTGAGGCATCGCGCGCGGCGAGGGGGAAAGCAGAAGCTGAAATCCTTTCTGCAAGGGAGCACGAGAACACGGCATCCGATACACTGAATGAAATTCGCGTCCGGATAGCCACGGAGCGTCAGCAGCAACAAAACCTGCACAGCCAACGCGGCCCAATGTCCGCTCGCCTGGTCGAGCTCTCCGAGTTGCTGGATACGCGGCGCGTGGATATTTCTAACTACGAGCGCCGCACGGAATCACTTACGCTTGAGAATGGACAACTCCAGCAAACCATCGCCACGGCAGGCGAAGCCTTGCAAGAAGAAGAGCGAAAAATCCAAGCGCTCGTGACTGCCAAGTCAGAAAATGCAGCAAGTGCCGATGCCCTCGAAATAGCGCTGCGTGCCGCAAGGCAGTCTCTGGCCCAATTGCAGAGCGAGCGGAGTCGCATTGAGGTTCGGACGGCACAAACCGAGATGCGGATGGAAAACGTGCGCAACCATGTCTCGCAGCGTTACCAGACTGACCTCGAACTTTTTCAGCCCGACACCTACGCCCTACTCGCAGCGCTGCGAGACCGAGTGAAGAGGACGCCAGATGCCGCGCAAGATGGCGAGGCGAACGAGCCTGAGGAGCAAATACCTGCTGACGAGGAGACAATTCCGTGGGAACGGATCGAGGAAATCGTGGCCGAATTAACCGAACGCGTTGAATCCATGGGGCCCGTTAACGTCGAGGCAATCCAGGAATTTGACGAACTCGAACAACGCTACGTTTTCTTGGAACAACAAAATGCCGACCTCGTGAACTCCAAGGCCGAGCTGCTCGAAGTGATTTCAAAAATCAACCGCACCACGAAGGGCCTCTTCGCTGAGACGTTTGAAAAAATTCGAGTGAACTTCCAAGAAATGTTTACGGAACTCTTCGGCGGTGGCCGCGCCAATCTCATGCTCGTGGATGATAGCGATCCGCTCGAAAGTGGGATCGAAATCATTGCCAAGCCACCCGGCAAGCAACTCCAAAGTGTGAGTCTGCTCTCCGGTGGAGAGCGCACCATGACAGCTGTCTCCTTGCTTTTCGCCATCTACATGGTCAAGCCAAGTCCCTTCTGCGTGCTGGATGAAATGGACGCTCCGCTCGATGAATCAAATATTAGTCGGTTCGTAAAAATCCTCGATCGTTTCGTAGGGCAGAGCCAGTTTGTGGTCATCACACACAACAAGCGCACTATCAGTCGCGCCGACATGCTCTACGGCGTGACGATGGAAGAACACGGGGTGAGTAAACTCGTAAGTGTGAAATTTAGCGGCAAGGCGGAGGGCGAGAGCCAAAGTATTTCGGGCGCCTTCGGAAAATCGGGAGATCTCGCTGGCGAATCTTCGCTCGTCTAAAACACCACATGCTTGCACCCTACGAAATTGCTCTGCGAGACGCACTCGCCAACCGCCTCGCCATCGTTGCAGACCATGCGCTTCGGGACAGCGACCCCGGCGGGCACTTGGAGAAGCTTAAGTCTGCTGCGGCAGAACTCGACAACGTAATCGCCCATTTACCCCCTACCTGCGATCCACAACTCAGCCACTTCCTCCGGCAACAAAGCTACACCAAGGCTCTAGCCTTTCTCACGGCAGCCTGAGCCCGTGAGACCAAACTCATTGGATGGGGCTCCCTGCGCGCCACACAATCCCTAGTAGAATCGTGCGGGCTGGCCGGTGGATTCGAGCACGGAGAGCCAGATGTCCTTGCCGGGATCAACGGTTCTTCGGGCGGACGTAGCCACGGCGATCGGCACATGGACATAGGTGCTGTGCCATCGGGCTACGATGAGGCCGGTCTTGCCTGCCATGGCGGCGTGGACGGCGGCTTGGCCGAGCCGCATGCAATAGATGCGGTCTTGGGGCGAGGCAGGAACACTCCGGATCATATAGCTGGGCTCTATGTATTTCAACTCAATCGGAGTCTGGCATTTCCGAAAGTGGTCGGTGAGCTGCGTGCGGAGAAATTTTCCAATGTCACCAAGTCGCGGATTGCCGGAAGCATCTGTCTCGCCCGTGCTGCCGAGGTGTTCTTGGCCGGCGCCTTCCGCGACGATGATCACGGCGTGTCCACGTGAGACGACACGCTGGCGCATGACTTCCAAGAAACCGTGGTCGCCCTCAAGCACAAAAGGAACTTCGGGAATGAGTACGCAATTCACTTCACCATTGGCGATCGCGGCAGCGCAGGCAATAAAGCCCGAATGCCTGCCCATGAGCTTAACAAGGCCGATGCCGCCGCGTGCACTTCGGGCCTCGGTGTGGGCGGCATGCACGGCTTGCACGGCAGCGGCGACGGCCGTTTCATAGCCGAAGCTCTTGTCCATGTAGATCATGTCGTTGTCAATCGTCTTGGGCACGCCCACAACACCGAAGCGAGCACCTCGGCGCTGGGCTTCCTTTTCGATGGCAAGAGCGCCACGCTGTGAGCCATCGCCACCGATGACAAAGAGCAAATCAATGTTCTTCTCAAGCAAGCGATCAACCATGCGCCCGACATCCTGAGGTCCACGAGAAGTGCCAAGCCACGTGCCTCCAAACTCGTGAATGCTGCTGATCGTGTCCGGCGTAAGACTCAATAGTGGATGTCCGAACTCGGGAATAAGTCCCTCGAACCCATACTGCACACCTAGGATGCGGCGAACTCCGTAGCGGTAGTAGGCCTGCATGACGATGGCCCGAATCACGTCATTGAACCCAGGGCAGAGTCCGCCGCAGGTGACAATGGCACAGGTGGTCTCAGCGGGATCGAAGAAAATCTTGCGCCGAGGACCTGCGACTTCGAAGCAAGGAAACTCTGCTCCGCGCTGGATAAAATCGGTCACGCCCGCAAGATCTTGCTGAACGAGGACGCGATGCTCGTCGCCGTAGAACGTATGGCCTTGCGTGCCTTCGCAGAGAAGTTTTTCTAAAGGAGACGAGATGTTTCGCTCTCCGAGTGAGCGAATCTTGAGGGCTTCAGGATCCAAGGCTTCGGCCATAAGTGCACACTACTTCACTTCAGCTTGCTGAGCGGTGAGGACTTCTGCGTAGATTTCCTCGTAGAGCTTCGGGTCCCCCTTTAACACTTCCTTCGCAGCATCCCGGCCTTGGGCGAGTTGGTTGCCTTTATAGCTCAGCCATGAACCACGCTTCTCGACGATGTTTTTTTCAAGTGCCAAGTCGAGTAACGATCCGGTATTAGAAATGCCTTCGTTATACATGATGTCGAATTCCGCTTCGGTGAAGGGTGGGGCGACTTTGTTTTTTACGAGTTTGATTTTTGTGCGATTGCCCGTAACGGTTCCGTCTCCACTTTTGATCGCCCCGATGCGGCGAATGTCCACGCGCACGCTGGCGTAAAACTTGAGTGCTTTGCCTCCGGGAGTCGTTTCTGGGTTTCCAAACATGACGCCGATTTTCTCGCGGATTTGGTTGGTGAAAACGCAGACGGTTTGGGCCTTAGAAATAAACGCAGTCAGTTTCCGCAAGGCGTTGCTCATGAGCCTAGCCTGAGCGCCGACGACCGCGTCGCCGATCTCGCCTTCAAGTTCGGACTTAGTAACCAAGGCCGCAACGGAATCAAGGACGATGATATCCACAGCATTTGAGCGAACAAGCGTTTCACAGATGCGGAGAGCTTCCTCACCTGAGCTTGGCTGAGAGACAAGGAGTTCATCGAGGTTCACTCCAAGGCGCCGTGCGTATTGTGGGTCGAGGGCATGTTCCACATCAATGAAAGCAGCGACGCCTCCTCGCTTCTGGGCTTGCGCGACAGCGGTGAGCGTAAGTGTCGTTTTGCCGGAAGACTCCGGGCCATAAATCTCAACGATCCGGCCACGTGGAAAGCCGCCGACTCCAAGCGCACGATCAATAAGGATATTGCCGGTGGGAATGACTTCCACTGGCGAGACCGAGGCGTCGCCAAGGCGCCGAATCGCCTCGCTGCCATAATCCTTTTCAATTTGTTGAAGGGCGAGGTCGAGGCTCTTGGTGCGGGCAGTCGAAAGTTTGTCCGCTGCGGTGGAATCATCGTTTTTTGCCATAGTCGTATGTGGGTGGCAGACCCTAGCCGTTCAATCCGCTCTCAGGGAATGAAAAACATACCGGCGGTAGAAAAAAAGAAGCGCCCATGTCTGGCATGGAGACGCAATTGCTTTTTCTTTCGCCCACAGAAATGTTTTTTTCGGTTGCCAGTGTTGCTTGCTGTGATATTTGTTTTTCTCTCTCAGGCTCCGCCTTGAAGGTTTGGTGTGTCACAGTGCCTTATACCTTCGGAGGGGCCTTGGCTGTTTGCTGATTCCTGTAATGTCTTTTCTCTTCATATTCTCATCCGTCTTACCGATTCCAGCGCCGTCGATCATGTCTCGACATCCGGAGTTGGCATTCCTGGATTGGCTTACGAATTCGATTCTGGTCTGCGTTTTTGTTTCCTTCGGAGTGATCTGGTTTTGCCGGCGGGCGACGAGCAACATGGCACTAGTGCCGGGCGCACGGCAGAATTTTTTCGAAGGCATAGCGGAGTCGGTTTATGAGATGGTCGAGGGCATCGTTGGGAAGCACATGGTGGCTCGGACATTTCCCTTTTTAGCGACGCTGTTTTTATTTATTCTGGCATCAAATTGGTTCGCTCTCGTGCCGGGGGTCGGTTCAATTGGATTTGGGGAGAAAGCGGCGGACGGATTTCCGCTCGCGCTCTCTCGCGTTGATGTCCCCCTGCTACGACCGACGACGGCTGATCTCAATATGACGTTCGCTATGGCGGCACTCTTTATGGTGCTCTGGCTCTGGTGGAGCCTGAGAGAAGTTGGGCCAAAGAATTTTCTCGGACACATGTTTGGTGTGAAAGGCGGGCTTAGCGGCATTGCGCCGATAGTGCTTTTTTTCTTCGTGGGGCTGATCGAAGTGGTCTCCATAGCTTTCCGTCCGGTATCACTTTCACTGCGACTTTTTGGAAATGTCTATGCTGGTGAGAACTTGCTCACGACCATGATTACGCTCGGCAAGCAACTGAATCTTCCGGATTGGGTAGCCGCCATCATGTCGGTAACGATCCCGATTCCCTTTTATTTTCTGGAACTCCTCATCGGGTTCCTTCAAGCGACGGTCTTCATGCTTCTCTGCGCTGTATATATCCAGCTCTCGACGAGTCACGACGAGGAAGAGGCGCACTGACAAAAACACTTTTCCATCGGGACCGTGGCCAGACTGCGGGCGGTGGGGAAAACCATAACACAAACACGAAATAATCAATGAACGTATATCTCATCGCAGAGGCCGCAGCAGCGGCATCAGGAGTCACTGGTAGCTTCACCCTCGCCATAGCCGGCACAGGCGCAGCTATAGGAATCGGAATGATCGGTGCTAAGGCCGTGGAAGCCGTTGGTCGCAATCCCGGTGCATCCGGAAAAGTGCTCACGCTCAGCATCATCGGCATGGCACTCGCAGAGGCCATCGCCATTTACGCCCTGATTCTCGCCCTCACAGGCCGATAATCCCAACGTCCGAGCCTTTCCCTCGACAGCGGGGGAAAGGCGTCGGAACTTTTTCTCTCTCCCTGTTGACATGGAAATCCTTCTACAACTTCTCGAAAACTTCGGTCTGAGTTGGCCGAAATTCATTGCCCAGTTGATTCTTTTCACGACGGTCTATCTGATCTTGAAAAAAGTCGCATTTGGTCCCGTGGTGGCCATGTTTGAAGAACGTCGCCGCCGGATCGAGGAAGGACAATCAAACGCCGAACGCATCAAGCGCCAACTTTCAGAATCCGAAATCCGCTGCCAAGAAATCCTTCGCAAAGCCAATGCGGATGCGCAACGTATCATTGACGAAGGCCGCTTAAGTTCCGAGGCGCACACGCAGAAGGAACTCCAGAAAGTCATCAAGGATGCCGAGGACATCATCGTGAGAGGCCATGAAACAGTAGAACTTGACCGCGCAAAAATGGTTTCTGAGGTGCGCAAGGAAATGCTCAATCTCGTGGTGGACACGACGACGAAGGTAGCCGGTCGCGTGCTCACTGCAGCCGACCAAGAGCGACTTTCAAATGATACAGCTCGCGAGCTTGCCCGCGCATGAAAATTCATCGCGAAGCCCGCCGCCAGGCCCATGATCTTTTTAAGATTTGTCTCGTCAATAAACGACTCGATGAATCTCGTCTTCATACCGTCTTTGATCGAGTCTCGGAAGTGAAGCCCCGTTTCCATCTCGACATTCTGAAAGAAATCACGCGACTCGTCCGCCTCGAGGTCGCTAAACACCACGCCATCGTCCACAGTGCCAGTCCGCTCTCGCCGTCCCAAATTGCCGAATTTAAAAAGAGCCTCACCGCACGCTTCGGCGAGGTCACCACAGAATTTTCGTCCGATCCCTCGCTCATCGGCGGCGTTCGTATCCAACTCGGCAGCGACGTATGGGACGGAACCGTCCTTGCTCGTCTGCAGGCCCTCAAAAACTAACTTCCCCACCCCTCCATACCCAACGCAACTATGAGCAATATCGTCCTCGAACTTGAAGAAAAAATTGGTGCCATTAAGAGCACCACAGCACGCCAAACTAATGTCGGTATCGTCCGCGAGATCGGTGACGGCGTCGCCCGTGTCGAAGGCCTCAGCGCCGCCATGCTTAATGAAATGCTCGAGTTTCCAGGAGGAATCATCGGATTGGCTCTGAACCTCGAAGAATCCGAAGTGGGTGCCATTATCCTCGGTGACTACACAAAAATAAGTGAAGGCGATGAGGTTAAGACAACCGGCAAGCTCCTCCAAGTGCCAGTGGGCAAGGGCCTGCTTGGTCGCGTGGTAGATTCGCTCGGCAAGCCCCTCGATGGAAAAGGGCCGATTAATTCGAACCTATTTTATCCAGTGGAAAAAATCGCCCCCGGCATTATCAACCGCCGCAGCGTAAGCCAGCCAGTGCAGACAGGAATTATGGCCATTGATGCAATGATTCCGATCGGTCGCGGCCAACGCGAACTGATCATTGGAGATCGTGCCACAGGAAAGACCACGATCGCCATTGATACCATCATCAATCAGGCAAAAATTAATCGCGCCGGCGAAGAGAGTGGTGATCCCGACTTCCGTCCCTTGTACTCGATCTACGTGGGCGTGGGTCAGAAAAACGCGAACATCGCACGCGTCGTCGGGGCCCTCGAAGCGAACGATGCGCTGAAATATACCATCATCGTCGCAGCCACTGCCTCGGATGCAGCCGCCGACCAATACATCGCCCCCTTCAGCGGAGCAGCGATGGGTGAGTGGTTTATGGACAACGGTATGGATGCCTTGATCGTCTTTGATGATCTCACGAAGCACGCAAATGCCTACCGCCAGATTTCCCTCCTGCTTAAGCGTCCCTCCGGGCGTGAGGCGTATCCGGGCGACGTTTTCTATCTCCACAGCCGCTTGCTGGAACGCTCGGCGCGCCTTGGTGAGAAATATGGTAATGGGTCGCTCACGGCACTGCCGATCATCGAAACTCAAGCCGGCGACGTGTCCGCCTACATTCCCACAAATGTGATTTCGATTACCGACGGGCAGATTTACCTCGAAACCGACCTTTTCTATCAAGGCATTCGCCCTGCCATTTCGGTCGGTCTCTCGGTCTCTCGCGTGGGTTCTGCCGCCCAAATCAAAGCCATGAAACAAGTGGCCGGAAAAATAAAAGGTGACCTTGCACAGTATCGAGAACTCGCCGCCTTTGCGCAATTTGGCTCTGATCTCGATGCCCGCACGAAGGCGACACTCGATCGCGGCGCCCGAATTGTCGAACTCTTCAAGCAACCACAGTATCAACCCTCGATGGTTCACGTGCAGGCGGCCATCCTCTGGGCCATGCAGAAGGGCCTCTTCGATGCGGTTGCGACCGATAAGGTCAAGGCAACGCAAAACAAGCTCGCCGACTTCCTAGAAACCCGCAAACAACCTCTCCTCCTAAAGATTGCTTCCAAGAAGCAATTCGACGAGGAAATCGAAAAGGAAATGCTCGCGGCTCTCGAAGAATTCAAATCTTTCAACATCTAAGATGCCGAATCTGCGCGATATCCGCCGACGAATTAAGTCGGTAAAAAACACCGCCCAAATCACGAAGGCCATGCAGATGGTCGCCGCCTCAAAGATGCGCAAGGCTCAGCAGGCTGCGATGAATGGCCGCGATTATGCGCTTCTGATGAATCGTGTGATCGTATCGCTGCATGATACTGTTGACTCCGCAGCACACCCTCTGCTGGCTCAGCGCGAGGTGAAACAGGAACTCGTGCTTCTCTTCAGCACGGACAAAGGCCTGTGCGGAGCACTCAATACCAACCTCCTCCGCGAGGCCATGGCCTATCCCGTTGAGACGACTTCGTTTGTTTCTGTGGGACGCAAAGGCACACAATTTCTCGCGCGCACGAAACGCAAAATGATCGCCGACTTTCCTCTCAATGACCATCCGACCTACTTGGAATCGAAGAGCATTTCGAAGTTTTGCATGGAAAAATTTTTGGCTGGATCAGTGGATAAAGTCAGCGTGCTCTTTCCCCGCTTCGTCAATACGCTCAGCCAACTGCCCTCAGTCGCGGTGCTTCTTCCCCTGACGAGTCTCGAGGAGATGGAGGTAAAACAAGCTCCCCTCAACGATTTGACAGCGCCAGCGGGGGACATTCAGTTTGAACCGGACGCCAGTTCGGTGCTCGATGCGATTCTTCCAGCCTACCTCCACTTCGCAGTCTTCCAGACCCTTCTAAACGCACGGGCATCCGAACAAAGTGCCCGCATGGTCGCCATGAAGAGCGCGACGGACAATGCGAAGAGCCTCGTGAAGGATCTCACGCTCGAATATAACAAAGCCCGGCAAGCCAGCATCACGAATGAAATTCTGGAGATTTCGACGGCTCAGTCGGCTTTGAGCTAACGACTCCCAGGGCGCGCGAAGAAG
>Ga0105045_10004628_pt1 | contig 11975 bp, 10 predicted proteins | sample MAT02_FD_78089 | JGI IMG/M metagenome (GOLD analysis project Ga0105045, IMG submission 78089) | Freshwater microbial communities from Lake Fryxell liftoff mats and glacier meltwater in Antarctica - MAT-02 (megahit assembly) | ecosystem: Environmental > Aquatic > Freshwater > Ice > Liftoff... | reverse complement strand
CCCGCGACCACCACGGCGTCACCGGGATCGTCCAGCGCCGACGGCCAATCCGGCGCCCCCAGCGACTGCATGACGACGCCGTGACCGGCCGCGCGCGCGGCACTTCGGAGCGCCTCGGGACTGTGACGGCCGTGGCCGGCCGATGGATTGTGGAATAGCGTGATGCGCACCGGCCAGAAGCCCCCGAGTTGTCGACCATGGTGGAGGCTGGCGAGCGCTTGTCGAGCGGCTGAAAAACCGTCCGCGCCGCCGTGCACCGGCGCCCCGGGTTGCTATGCCTCCTGGGTAACCATGAACATACTGGTGACCAACGACGACGGGATCTACTCCCCCGGCCTGACCGCGCTGGCCCGCGCGGCACAACGTATGGGCACCGTGCGCATCGTCGCGCCCGACGTCGAGCAGTCGTCGATGGGCCACGCGATCACGCACTCGCGCCCCCTGTCGTATCGCCCGACCCCGAGCCTCCCGTTCGACGCCCACCGTGTGAACGGCACCCCCGCCGACTGCGTCGCGCTGGGCTGCCACATGTGGCACGACGTCGACGTGGTGCTGTCGGGGATCAACCTCGGGCTCAACCTCGGCACCTCGGCGTGGCACTCGGGCACCCTGGCCGCCGCCAAGCAGGCGGCCTTGCTCGGCGTGCGCGGCATCGCGTTCAGCACCTCCACCGGCGAGCACGACGCCGAGCCCGACTTCGAGGCGCTCGCGCCCCACGTCGACGCGGTCCTGGCCTTCGTGCTCGAGCATCGCGATCTCACGTTGGTCAACGTCAACCTGCCGGCCAAGCCCGGCCCCATGCGTTGGACCCGGCAATCGATCCGCCACTACGACGGGCGCGTGGTGCCGATCCAGGATCCCCGCGGCCGCCCGTTGTACTGGAGCACCGTCGCGCCGATCGAGGCGCCTGAGGAGGGCACCGACCGGTGGGCGGTGGATCACGGGATGATCTCGATCTCCCCGCTGCGGCTGGACATCACCGATCACGCGCTGCTGACCGCGGTGCAGCGCGACCACCCGCTCGGGTGAGCGCGAGGCGGTTCGGACCCCACTCTATTCGACGTAGTACGGGGCGCCGGCGTCGATCCACGCGCCGAAGCGATCGGTGTCCTCGACCGGGAACACTGCGCCGAACTCGTTGGTGATCTGCAGCCACGTCTGGCTCGCCTGGTGGTCCCCCGGCTCGACGAGCATGAGCCCGGTCGTCGCCACGACGCCCTCGAGGGCGAGCCGGACCTGCTCGTTGTCGATGTCGGCGTTGGGCAGCACCAGGTTGCCGTTGCTGTCAGTCGCGTGGCACCCCGAGCAGTTCACCCGCAGGAAGTCCGCGACCCACACGAACTCCGGATCGTACTCGAGGGCGCCGCCGCTGTCGCTGCCCGAGCTCCCATCGGCGGTGGATGATTCGTCGCCTTGGCCGTCGTCCGTGCTCGAGCCGTCCGCGGTGGTGGGATCGGTGGAGGCGGCCTCGCCGATGCCGCTGCTCGAGCCCGAGGTCTCGGCGCCCCTCGTGGTCGTGGGGGTGCTGATACCGCCCATGGTGGACGAGCCATCGCCCTGGGTCTCGGCGCCGCCCTCGTCGGCCGCGCACGCGCCTGCGACGATCACCATGGCCACTGAACACACGCGGACACGAATCATGATCGACATCGCGACACGGTAGGTCGGTGGAGCGCGGCGCGTCAACGCGATCGGCTCGGGCGGCCGCCCGCCTGTAACCGCGGTGCGCTCGCTGACGTGATCGCCACCGATTTCGAACGCCGACGCCGATCGTCTCGCCCTACCAGCGTCGCCGCGGTCGACGGCCATGCATCAACGCCGTGCCCACCCCGACCCCAGCGCCGATCGCCGAGCCGGCGATCACGTCGCTCGGATAGTGCTTGCCCGCGACGACCCGCAGCGCCGCGGTGGTGCCGGCGGCGAGCAGCCCGAGCGTCCAGACCAGCGCCACCGCGACCTTTGCCCGCCGCGTCTTCGGGGCATCGAGGGTCAGGATCGTCGCGAGGGAGGTGACGGCGGCGAACGCCGTCGCGCCGTGCCCCGAGGGGAATGACAGCGAACGATCCGCGCTTCGCAGATCCTCGGCGAGCTCGGCACGATCGCGCGCGGCCACGTCGGCCGCTGCCAGGGTCGTGTACGGCCGTGGGCGCGCCACCGCGAACTTCATCACGTTGACGAACAAGCTGGTGAGCGCGAGGGCCTCGGCCTCGATCAGCACCGCGGTGCCCCACGTCTTCGCGAACGCAGCCGAGCGCCGCGTCGGGGTCGAGCGCGCCGACCAGTGACCGTCCAGCAGCGCGACCAACGGTGCCGCCGCCATCGAGACGCCGAGCAGCACGTCGCTCGCGGTGGCGGCCCGCGGCGCGTATCGACCCGAGGCGATGGCATCGACGCGGCCGAGCTCCGGTGGGTCGCTGGGCAGCGCCGGCGCGGCGAGCTGCGGTGCCACCCATCGGGCGAGCACCAGCGCCGGCACCCCTGCGCCCGCGGTGATCGACGCATCGAGTGCCCAGCGCACGCGCACGGGGCCGAAGGCCGGTACGCGTTCGCTTCGTGATCGTTCGGGGGCGTCGACGTGCGCGGGCCGAGGCGGCGGAGGTGTCTGCGGCGCTCGAACGTCGGTGGCCTCGGGTGCGGACGCGACCTCGGTGGGACCGTGGTAGTCCCGTGGGCTCGCCAGGGCGAGCGTGAGCAGCCAGTGCGCGGTCAAGGGGGCAGCTCCGCGGCCACGCAGGGGCCATGCGGCTCGGCTCGGGTCGCGAACATCCGAGGAGCGTAGCAAATACGCGCCCGGTCGCCTGCCTTGCACTCGGCCATCGGCGGCGCGCTCGTCCAGGCACCAAGAAGCGGGCCTTTCGCGATCGCGGCAGGCTCGCCCGACCAGCGCGAGCGCGAGCGCGAGCTCGGGCGTCGGCGCGGCCGCGGCCTGCACCCCACCCACGAAGCTCCGGCCCAGACGCAACGCGGCGAGCGCAGCGACGACCGGGGCCTTCGCGAGGTAGCGCGCGAGGGGAAAAAACGCCAGCGATTGGGCACCGAACTGCACATAGGGCAGGAGATCGCCGGGGCTCAGCTCGGAAGTCGCGCGACGGCACAGCGCGTCGAGAGGGCCCATCGCAGGCGTGAGAGCAGTGAAACCGACGGCCCAGAGCACACGCGATACAGCGCGACGGGCCCATTTGTCGGCCCCATCGCGCCGTGCCCGACCCACCCCGGGAGCGCAACGCCGGGCTCGTCCGCGCCTGCACGCATCCTTCGTGCTGGCGACCTACTCGCGATCGGACGGCGGCATTCGCTCGGCGGCGGGCGTCAGTGGCTCGGCGGGCTCGGAGATCGCAGGGACCACCATGGGCGGGGCCGGGAACTGGGGCGGTGGAGCCTCGGTCTCCGGGGAGAGGTCGTCGGGGCTCAACTTGGACTTGACCATTGGAAATGCGGCGGCGAAAAGCAGGATCGTCACCACGACCGCAGAGAAGGCGAGCACGGGAAATAGCTCCGTCCCGGGCACACCCGCGTGATGCGGTAACATCGCGAGCACACCCGCGGCCATGCCACGAGGCAGCGTGATCGTCACCAGCGCCCGGCCGCCCCGAGAGAAGTGGCCGCCCAGCGTGGCGAGTCTCGTCACCGGGACACGAATCACGAGCAACAACACCGCCATCACGGCACCGATGGCGATCATCGGCAGCGGCGGCCCGAGCATGGCTCCGATGAACGTGAAGAAGAACGATTTGATGATGAACGCCAACTGCGTGTGAACGTGGCGCACTCCCTGCCCCAACGCAGCGTCGTCTGAGAGGCCGAACGCGCTACCGATCGAGCGAGCGTTCCCCACCAGCACGGCCACCGCGAGGATCGCCAGCGCGGCACTGCCCCCCAGCTCGCCGACGACCACGTAAAGGATCAGCAACGCACCGAGCAGCGCCGGGTACGCGTACTCACTGCGCTCGAGCATTCGCAGAAACAACAGACTCACGAGGCCGACGAGCGCACCGATGCCCAACCCGATCCCGAACGACCGCCCCACCGCCGCCCCGGCGGCCACAGGGTCGGCGGAGCCGGAGACCATGATCTCGATGCACGCCACGGTGACCACGACGCAGAGCACATCCGTGATCGCAGATTCGAGATTGACGAGATTCGAGATCCGCGGCGCGAGGCGAGCCTTGCTCATCGCCGGCATGATCACGACCGAGCTCGAGCCTCCGAGGATCGCGCCGAGCGTCACGCCGTGCATCATCGTCCAGCTCGAAGGCAGCAGCTCCATGGAGATGCCCGCCGAGACGACACCGGCGACCACCGCCACCGAGCTCACGAACGAGAGCAACGCGAGCAACGTCGCGCGAGGCGCGGCCGTGGTGAGTTCCGAGAGATTCAACCGGCTCCCGCCCTCGAACAGCACGACGACGAGTGTGAGCGCCCCGAAGAACGGTGCGACCCCTTCGAGCATGGGGCGCTCGAGCAGACCGGTGACCGGGCCGAGCGCCGCGCCCACCGCGATCAACCACACGACGTCGGGGACGCTCGTCTTGTCGAACACAATCTCGCCGAGAATACCGACGAGGAAAATGCCCGCTACGGTGAGAAGAAAGAGAGAAACGGGATCCATGGGATGCGGCGCCGACCCTACACCACGAGCGTGCCGGTCGCGACCGCTCGCGCGCCACGCATGGCATGAGCGGGTGGCATGCCGCGCCATCACGCCGCAGCGCCACAGACCGACGCCATACAAGCGCGTCTCGTCCGCGCACCGCCCACGTCGGCGCCCAGGACGCTCTCGACGTAGGCGGAGTGCTCGATGGGCCGCAACCGCGCAGGCTCATCACCTCGATCGGACGCGAATCATCGGCTTGCCGCGACGCTGGGAGATCGCAGGCTGGCGCCATGCAAACCCAGACTCACGAGACCCACTCCTCTTCCCGCGGCAAGCATCGCGAAGGCAAGGTGGCCGAGGCCATCGAGCAGCAGACCGCGAAGCTGCCCTCCGATCTCTTCCTGTGGACGGCCGGCGCGGCGATGGCGGCATCGCTCGTCAGCCAGGTCGTCAACATGGGCTCCAAGCGCGCCGCGCCGACGTCCACGTTCATCGGCCAGTGGGTGCCCACCTTGCTGCTGCTGGGGCTCTACAACAAGATCGTGAAGCTCCAAGGCTCTCAGCCCGAGGCCGACTGAACGGATCGACGCAAGAAGGGCCGCGCCGTTCGCCCCACGACGCCCCACGACATACAAAGACGACGACTCGCGCGACACCGGCCGGGACAAGTCCGCGGGCGTCGTGAAGTTCGGCGCGCTCCTCGGCGTGTCGACGTGGTTCTGACCCGCGTCGAGACGTCTGCGGCAGCATCACTGCGCCAGGCCGGCAGTCGAAGTGCCACCTCCGGAAGTCCGTAGCTCCCCATCGACTCCAGGGCACGCGTGGCCCGACGAGCGCGAGCGCGCGTGCGTGTCGGCCCTCGGCGCTCGAGCAAGAGCGCGACGTCGCGGGCTCACGCCCTCCGCGGCGCCTCGCGCAACCCATAGTTGCGCGCCGACACGGTCCACGGGGGAGCCCCCGGGGAAGCCCCGGGACGAGAGCTGCCAGCGCGACCACCGGGGCCCGAACAAGTGGAACACGCCACCCCAGAACATGTCGACCTTGCTCGTGCGAGGGCGCGGATGTCGAGCGTCGCGAGCGATTCGCGTGACGGATCCGCGCCCATACGTCGACGTTCGTGAGGCAGTCAGGGCACGCCTGCGCCACACCTGTCGCGAAAGCGCACGGTTTCGCGGCCAACAGCGCGAGGGTCCCTGAACAGGCGAGGGGCATGCGAGCCGCGGCGCAAGCAGCGGAGCCTCGCTTTGTGCCGCCGACCCAGGTACGGCGGCGGGGGCGAGACGAAAACGCTCGAAGTCCTCACGTCTGGGCGCAGCGCAGCCCGCCCCTCGACTGAGCCGCCGTCGCCGGCGACCCAGCGCGACCGCGAGCAGCTGCGCTTGACGGCGTGAGCCACTTCGTGTTCAAGGGGTATCCGGTCCCACGGGCCCCGGACCGAATCGTCCGATGAAGCCCGAACTCGCAGAGATCGCGCGCCGAGTGCTCGGGCGAGAGGCCGGCGAGTCAGCCTCCCCGGAGCGCGTCGCGATCGGTGCCGCGAACGCCTGCGAGCAGCTCACGCAGCACTTCTCGCGACTGATCGGCCGCACCGGCATGCGCCTGCTGTTCGATCGCAGCGTGCTGCTCGCGCGCCACGAGTATCCGTGGCTCCCGCGCGGAGCCAACGGGCTCGACGACGACGCCTGCTCCGCGCTCGCCGACGCCCTCGCGCAACACGACCCGGGCACCGCGACCGCGGCCTTCGTCGCAGTGTGGGCGACCGTCGTCGAGCTCCTCGGACGTTTCATCGGCGACGCGTTAGTCGCACGTCTGCTGACCGAGCTGTGGCCCGAGATTTCTCACCACGCCCCCTCGTCGGGGCGGACCGAGGATGAACCATGAACCAGCGCGTCGAGATCAAACGACTTCCGAGCGGAGTTCCCGGCCTCGATGCCGTGCTCGGCGGTGGGCTCCCCGAGTTCTCGTTCAACTTGATCGCCGGCTCCCCGGGCGCGGGCAAGACCACGCTCGCGCACCAGATCATGTTCGCGAACGCCAGCGCCGAGCGGCCCGCGTTGTTCATCACGATCCTCGGCGAGCCGCCGATCAAGATGCTCCGCTATCAGCAGCAATACTCGTTCTTCGACACTGCGAAGGTGTCCGAGAGCGTCCGGTTTCTCCACCTCGGCGCCGATGCGCTCGACCGCGGTCTGGAACAGATTCTCGCGGGAATCGTCGCCGAGGTCGAAGCCACGCGCCCCGCCCTCGTCTTCGTCGATTCGTTCCGTTCGGTCGCCCGTCGCTCGAGCGACGAGATCGAGCTGCAGAGCTTCGTCCAGCGCTTGAGCCTGCAGCTGACCAGCTGGGAGGCCACCACGTTCCTCATCGGGGAGTACGAAGAGCCGGAGGCCGCCGGCAATCCACTCTTCACGATCGCCGACGGGATCCTGTGGCTATCACAGCAGACCAGCCGCAACTCCATCGTCCGTAAGCTGCAGGTGTCGAAGATGCGGGGGCAGGGCCAGGTGCCGGGCCTGCACACCATGAAGATGTCCGACGACGGGATTCGCATCTATCCGCGTCTCCCGAATCCCCCCGAGCACACCGCCGTCGCGGTCGACCATCGCGAGCGCCGCAAGACCGGAATCGCAGGTCTCGACCAGATGCTGGCGGGCGGCATCCCGTCGGGTTACTCCGTGATGGTGCTCGGGCCCTCCGGCTCGGGCAAGACCGTGCTCACGACGCAGTTCATCCGCGAAGGCATCGAACGCGGCGAGCCGGGCGTGATCGCGGTGTTCGAGAAGCGGCCCGACGAGTATCTCACCACCGCGCCGGACCATCCGCAGCTGACCCAGCTCGTCTCGTCGGGCATGCTGAAGGTGCTCTACATTCGGCCACTCGATCTCTCGGTCGACGAGACGATGGAAGCGATCAGCGCTGCAGTGCGGGAGGTCGGGGCCAAGCGCGTCGCGATCGACTCGCTGTCGGGATTCGAGCTCGCGCTGGCGCCGTCGTTCCGTGACGACTTCCGCGAGTCACTCTATCGCATGATCGGCGGCCTGGTCGGCCTCGACGTCACGGTGATGATGACCTGCGAGCTGGTCGAGTCGTACACCGAGCTGAGGTTCAGCCCGCATGGTATCTCGTTCCTGACCGACGGAATCATCCTGCAGCGGTACGTCGAGATCGCCGGGGTGCTGCGCAAGCTCCTGCTCGTGGCCAAGATGCGCGGCATCGATCACGGCAAGGAGCTGCGATTGTACGACATCGGCCCGCACGGCATCGAGGTGGGCGAGGCGCTCGCTGAGTACGAGGGCCTGCTGTCCGGCACGCCTCGTCGTATCGGCCATCCGATCGAAGGCGAATCCTAGCGCACCCGCGCTTCGAGGTGGAAGGCGAGCCCACGTGCACGAGCCCCCAGACGATGATCGCCGCGCACAGACCCTCGACAGTCGAGAGGCTGGCATCTGCGCGCGCGAGGCCAGCGCGGCGGAGCGCGAGCAACGGCTCACCTTTTACGAGCCACTGCTTCGCCTGCGCGAAGAGGCGTTGTCGGTCCGGCAGCGAACCGGAGGATCCCTGGCGGAGCGAGACGACCTGGTCATGCAGCTCCGCGAAGCCAATGAACAGCTTGTCTTCGCAGTCGTACGGGCCCAGGAGCTCACCGACGAAGCCACCGCGAGCCGCAACGCCTTCGAAGCCAGCGAGCAGCATTTCCTGATGCTCGCCAACATGGTCCCGATGCTCGTATGGTACTGCGACCCCCAGGGTCGGGTGCTCTGGTTCAATCGGCGGTGGTTCGACTACACACTCGGCTCCAACCCTTCACCGCAAGACCTGCCCGACTGGGAGTGGGCATCGGCGCTCGACCCCGCAGACATGGAGCGCGTGCTCGCGAAGTGGCGGGATACCGTGGCAAGCGTCGCACCCTGGGAGGATCAATTCCGTTTGCGCCGCCACGATGGGGTGTTGCGGTGGTTCTTGGCTCGGGCGCTGCCGCTGGTGAACAGCGAGGGCCGCATCGTGCGGTGGTACGTCACGAGCATGGACATCGACGACCAGAAGCTCGCCGAAGCCCAGGCGGACGCGGGCAGCCGGGCCAAGGACGAGTTCCTCGCGCTGCTCGGCCATGAGCTGCGCAATCCGTTGGCACCGATCACCATGGCGCTGGAGGTGATGGACGCCGGGCGGCCGGAGGTCGCCGTGCGCGAGCGCGCCATCATCGCTCGGCAGGTGAACCACTTGATCCGCCTGGTCGACGATCTTCTCGATGTCTCACGGATCACCCGCGGAAAGGTCGAACTCAAGCTCGAGCGCGTGGAGATCGCCACGATCGTCGCACACGCGATCGAGATGGCCGGCCCAGTGCTCGAGCAGAAGAACCACGAGCTGACGATCGAAGTGCCGCCAGTCGGCCTCGCCGTGCTCGGAGACGCCGACCGCATCGCCCAGGTGTTCGCGAACCTGATCACGAACGCCGCGAAGTACACCGATCCGGGCGGCGCGATCGAGCTCGTGGCGGAGCGTGTAGGGACGATGATCGCGCTGCGAATTCGCGACAATGGCATCGGGATCTCGGCGCAGATGCTGCCGAGGGTCTTCGAGCTCTTCGCGCAGGAGCGGCAAGGGCTCGATCGGCCGCAAGGCGGCCTAGGACTCGGGCTGGCGATCGCCAAGAACCTCGTCGAGCTGCACGGTGGCACCACCAGGGCCGAGAGCGACGGTGTCGGACGTGGCAGCGTGTTCGTCGTCGAATTGCCGGCGTTCGAGGCGGGTACCGCGGAGGCGCCGGAGCAGCAAGGCGCGGTGACGACCTCGACCCACGCAGGCGCCCGCTCGGACGCACGCCTGCGAATCCTCGTGGTCGACGACAACGAAGATGCAGCCGAGATGATGGCTTTGGCGTTGATGGGGGCGGGCCACGAGGTCCGCGTGGCCTCGGACGGCCAAGGCGCACTCGCGATCTCGGAGGGCTTCGCGCCCGAGGTCGCGCTACTGGACATCGGCCTGCCCGGAATGGACGGCTACGAGCTCGTGCGACGATTGCGTGAGCGCCTCGCCGGCAGCCCCGCGCGATTCATCGCGATCACGGGCTACGGACAAGCCCGCGATCGAGAGCTCTCGCGCGCCGCGGGCTTCGATCTCCACCTCGTCAAGCCGGTGGGTCTCGCAGAGTTGCAGGACGCGATCGCGCGCGTCGCGGCGGCCGGCATCGCTCCGACGATCAAGCGATGAGCGCGCTCCGGGCCCGGTGGACAGACCGTTACCGGCTGCTACGACACCTTCGTGGCCACGCGCGTACGTCCAACCATGGCGATCCTCGACGACCAGTTGCCCACGCGGCTGCAGGCGGAGCCCCACGAGCTCGCCGACGTCGACGTGGTGTGGGCCGGCCAATCGGTCGCGGCCCTTGCCGCGGCGTTGCCCGAGCTCCGACCGCAGGTGCTCGTCTTGCAGCTCGAGCACCTCGGACCGGATCCGATCACACAAGTGAAAGAACTCTCGGCGCTCGCCCACGCCGAGCTGACCATCGTGCCCTACGCCTTCGCGCGGCGAGAGGTGCTCAAGAGTCTCAGTCGTGACACGGTGCGGCCGCTGCGTGCTCCCGTGAGCGTGACCGCGCTGCGCACGCAGATGACGAGTCTCATCATCCGGTCGCTCATGGACGGTGGCGCGGGCGAGGTGCAGGCGGCCGTGGGCGCCGTACGTCCACCGCGGTACTCGCCGAGCCAGCTCGCGAAGCTCGAGTCGATGGAGTCGGCCGTGAACTGCGAGTGCCCCCAGCACCTGTCCACCCTCCTCAGCTCGCTGGTGTATTTCGAGGCGTACTGCAGGGACTGCGAGAGCCGCAACCCCGAAGACGCGAGGGTACATCACATGCTGCTCGAGCGGACCGCTCGCGCCCGCATGCTGCTCGAAGACGGCCTCGAGCAACTGCTCGAGCACGAGGACGTGCGGGTGTAGCGAGGCGGCAGTGGTCGGGACGCGATCGGCGTCATCGGGTGTGTTCGACACCCGCCCGAAGCTCGCGCGGGCCGTCGGCGACGCCCACCGGCTGCAGCGGCGCGAACCCATGCGCGCGCACCCAGTTCACATGGACGCCCTCGCACTCCCCGACGTGCACGCACCCGCGGCACCGCAGCGACTTCACCCGATCATGCCCGTGCACGAAGCGTCGGGCATACCGGAAGATCTCGAGCCCGCCCGCCGGTGCCAGCATCGCGGTGTCGAGGGTCGGCGGTGATCGCCGCGGCGCCCTGCCGGTCAGACACACGGGCGCCCCGTCGATCGGCACCGCATCGAAGTCCTCGAACTGCGCCCGCATCGTGGCGACGAACGCGGGCAGATCCACATCCCGCGCGCTCGCGTCGCTCGCCAGATCGTAGCTCGGCTGCACGAGCGCGAGCCGCCGCGGCCACACCGGCTGGAGCCCCAACCACGCCGCCAGCGACCCACCTATCGCCGCGAGCACCTCGTGCTCACCCTCGATCAGGAGCGCCGCCTCGGTGAGCGCCACCGAAGCGGTGCGAATCCCCGCCAGCACCCGCCCCTGCAGCCGCCCGTCCACGAGCGCTTCGGCGACACCGCGGAGATCGTCGAGCTCGAGCACGACGTGCGACACGGTGGGCATCGTCGCCAGGCTGGCCATGGCCGCCGCGAGATCGGGCGCGACGATCCACGCCGTGCGCGCGCCCGACTCGGCGATCCGGGTCGACAGATCCAACTTCGCCACAGGCCCGGCCCTCGCCGCCCCGAGCACCGGCAGACGCCGCGCGGCCTCGACCCGCTCGGCGCTCGCCGGGTCACCGCCGAACGCCTCGGGCAGCTGCGCCTCCCACCGCGTGTCGACGCGCACCGTCTCGAACCGGTTGCGCGCCGTCGTCTCGCGCACGCCGTCGAGATGATCGCACAGCCGCCGCACATAGCAGTGGCGGCAGCGGTCGGGCTCGCGACACGACAGCGGGATGCCCTCGTCGAGCCACCGCGTGTACTCCTCTTTGCGGCCGCGGACCTCGTCGCCCAGCTTGTACGGATCCTGGATCAGCTCCTCGAAGCCCTCGAGGTGCTCCACGGGAAAACGGTTGAGCCACACGTGCATGTCGGGCAGGCGCGCATAGGCGAAGGCCTCGAGCAGCCAGGGGCGGGCCTGCTCGAGATCGTAGAACAGCGTGTCCTTGCCCTCGCGGTACGCCCGACCGAACGGGATCACCTGCAGCAGATCGAACTCCCGCACGCCCATCGCGGTGAAGCGGCGCAGCATCTCGGGCAGATGCCGGACGTTCGCCCGCATCACGCACACGTCGATGTTGACGATCACCCGACCGTCGTCGAGCGCGTGACGCAGCCCGGCGATCTCCTCGTCGAACGCGCCCTTCACCCCGACCAGCGCGTCGTGGATCTT
>Ga0105045_10004627_pt1 | contig 11975 bp, 15 predicted proteins | sample MAT02_FD_78089 | JGI IMG/M metagenome (GOLD analysis project Ga0105045, IMG submission 78089) | Freshwater microbial communities from Lake Fryxell liftoff mats and glacier meltwater in Antarctica - MAT-02 (megahit assembly) | ecosystem: Environmental > Aquatic > Freshwater > Ice > Liftoff... | reverse complement strand
CGGCATGGGGCTGTTGAACAAATGCTGGTTGCAGTTTGACCATGCTTTCTGGCCTGCCGACGTGGACTGGCTGGAGTATCTTGGCCCAGAAGACGGGCTTTGGGCCGAATGGGTCAGCCTTGCGCATGGCACGGGCCTGCCTGTGCTGGTCGGATTCAACGCCGCCGCCGCCGCGCGCAAGCTTGAACTGCTGGATGACGCGGCTACTCTTGCCTCTGCCATGACGGCCCTGCGCGCGATGTTCGGCCCCAAAATCCCCGACCCCGTTGCCAGCCTGATCACCCGCTGGGCCAGCGATCCGCTGGCATTCGGCTCATACTCGTTCAATGCGACTGGGGTCACGCCCGATACCCGCGCCGCGCTTGGCGGTACTGATTGGCAGGGCCGGTTAGTGTTCGCAGGCGAAGCCACATCGGTTGATCACATGAGCACCGTCCACGGCGCCTACCTGTCGGGCCTTCTGGCGGCTGAAACGGCGCGCGGCTAAACCGCAAGCGCCGTCGTCTTCACCACCGTCCTCAACGAAAACGAGGTCTGCATCTGCCGCACCCCCGGCAACCGCGACAGATATTGCCGGTGGATGCGCGCGAAATCCTCGGTGTCCGCCGCCACGATCTTCAAAAGGTAATCCGCCGTCCCCGCCATCAGATGACACTCCAGAATATCCGGCACCCGCGCCACCTCCCGCTCGAACGCGTCCAGCACGTCGTCCGCCTGCCCCTGCAAGGTGATCTCGACGAACACCACCGTCGGCCGCCCCATCCGCCGCGCATCCAGCAGCGCTACATATCCGGCGATGAACCCCTCTTCCTCCAGCCGCTGGGTGCGCCGGTGGCAGGCCGATGCCGACAGGTTCACCCGTTCGGAAAGTTCCGCATTGGTGATGCGGCCCTCTTTCTGCAACACCCCAAGGATGCGGCGGTCTGTGGCGTCCAATTCCATGCGCGCGGTGTTTTCTTCTGCAAATCGGTCAAATCGTCGAAGATATTTGCACAGATCGGCTACAACGTCATCCCGAAAACAAGACATCGCGGCGGAAAAGAGCAGATGATTCAAACAATACTTTCACCCCGCCTCGGAGGATTCAAATGAAAATCGGTTGCCCGAAAGAGATCAAGCCGCAGGAATACCGTGTCGGCCTGACCCCCAACGCCGCGCGCGAGGCGGCCCGCCACGGCCACACCGTCCTGATCGAAACCAGTGCCGGAAATGGTGCGGGGTTCACCGATGCCGACTATCTGGCTGCCGGGGCGGTGATCCTTGGGACAGCGGCAGAAGTGTTCGGACAGGCCGACATGATCGTCAAGGTCAAGGAACCGCAACCCGCTGAACGCAAGCGTCTGCGGGCGGGTCAGGTGTTGTTCACCTATTTGCACCTCGCCCCCGACCCCGAACAGACCGCCGACCTGCTGGCGTCCGGCGTCACCGCCATTGCCTATGAAACCGTCACCGACGATCGCGGCGGCCTTCCCCTGCTGGCCCCGATGTCCGAGGTGGCAGGGCGGCTGGCCCCGCAAGTCGGGGCATGGACGCTGCAAAAGGCCAACGGCGGGCGCGGGGTCCTGCTGGGCGGGGTGCCGGGCGTGCTGCCCGCCAAGGTGCTGGTTCTGGGCGGCGGCGTCGTCGGCACCCATGCCGCAAAGATTGCCGCCGGGATGGGGGCGGATGTCACCGTGCTCGACCGGTCGATCAAACGTTTGCGCTATCTGGACGATGTGTTCGGCGGGGTCTTCAAATCCGCCTTTTCCGATGCGGCGACCACGCTGGACCTTGCCCGGCAAGCCGATCTGATCATCGGTGCGGTCCTGATCCCCGGTGCCGCCGCCCCCAAACTGATCACCCGCGCGCATCTTTCGGAACTGAAACCCGGCGCAGCACTGGTCGATGTGGCGATCGATCAGGGCGGCTGCTTTGAAACCTCGCATGCCACGACCCATCAGGACCCGATCTATGAGGTAGACGGCATCGTGCATTATTGCGTTGCCAACATGCCGGGGGCGGTCGCGCGCACCTCGACCCAAGCCTTGGGCAACGCAACCATGCCGTTCATGTTGGCCTTGGCCGACAAGGGCTGGCGGCAAGCCTGCACCGATGACCGGCATCTGCTGGCAGGGTTGAACACCCATGCGGGGCATCTGACCTATGCGGCCGTCGGCACGGCGCTTGGCCTGCCGGTGATCAGCGCTGCAGAGGCGTTGGCGCTTTGACGACAACGGCCCCCGGAACGCTCCGGGGGCCGCCAGCCTTGCCGCCGCGAGGGCGTTGCTTCTTCAGCGAATCCCGGATTTCCTTCAGAATATCCGAACCTGATGTGGCAAGACACGCCGCGAAACCCTCATTCCAGAACCTTGACCATCGTCATCGACGCGGCAAACCCGAACACCAGCCGCAACGGCCCCAGCCTTTCGCGCCGCAGCACCTCGAACCCCAGCCGTTCATACAACGCCCGGGCGCGCCAGTTGTCGTCGATCACTTCCAGTCGCACGGCATGGTAGCCGCGTCGCACCGCCTCGGCCTCGATGGCGGCCAGCAGGCGCGACCCGATCCCCCGGCTGCGCGCCTCTTGCGCGACACAGATGCCGTCCAGCAGGAACCGCTCGTTGTCCACACCGTGCATCAGCAGCCCCAGCAACAGCCCGCGCCACAGCCCGCCGATCCTGCCATAGACCGCCGCCAGATCGGTCAGATCGCCGCCCGCGAAACTGCCCTGCGGCGATTTGAACCCGGCCATTCCGCGCAACTGCCCGTCCTCGACCGCGACAATCACATGATCCGCCCGCATCACCCGTTCCAGAAACCGCAAGGCCACAGACTCCGGTCCCAGCACGAACCCCAGCTTGCCGCCAAATGCCTGCCAATACAGCGCCGCCGCCTGACCGCGTAATGCTGCGGGCAGGCCGATCTGTACCTTCAACGTCACACCGCACCTGCCAGGGTGGCCTGATGCCCTGCGCCCAGGATCCACCCCTCTTCCGTCACCACATCGCCCCCCGGCACATCGAACAGCGCCCCCAGCCGACCCGCCTGCGACAACCGCCACAGCGCCCGCGCCAGCAGCCGCACCTGCACCTCGTCCTTGATCGCCCCGCCATCCGCCGCCACCGCCGCAGCCAACAGCGACGGGTAAACTTCGGCCACCACCACCCGCGCATCCGCCCGGTCAAACGGCCAAACCGCCGCCCCCGCTGCTGCCAACCGGTGAATCACGGGCAACCCCATCAGACTTTGCGACCCCACCGAGCCGGTGGTGAACAGCTTCCACACTGGCTGGGCGCGCGGTACCAGCCGTTCGACCGCCCGCCGTTCCGCCAAACCGAGTGCGGCATAATCGACCATCTTGCGCGGGTGAAGCGCAGGCAGCAGCAACCCCTCCGGCCGCCCCCAGAACGGACCCGACCCTCCGAACTGCCGGTTGATCGCCTCGGCAACCTGAAAGCGGTTGTTGCGGTTGCGGGCGTCGTCCTCGATCCGGTCTGCCAGCCAGGCCCAAACCGCCTGCGCCCGTGCCTGCCCGGTTAAGCGTGCGGCAAACCCCGCCGGGTAGCCCATCGGAAAATCGAACCCGACCAGAACCCGCCGCCCCGCCGCCGCTTCCCCGGCCAGAACGGCCGTCAGATACGCCTCTGCCGCTGCCCGCGTCCGGTGATACTGCGGCTCTACCAGGTCATCGCGCGCAATCGCGGTCCAGATCGCATCTGCCGACGGACGGTCGGGCGACGGCGTGGCAGAGGCCGACCAATCCACGATGATCACCGTATCGAACGCGTCGTCAACCGCGTCCACCCTGCCGGGCCGGGGTGCGGCAATCAACCCCACCTGCTGCAAGATGAAATCCGCGACCGCCCGCGTATCGTTCAAATCCAGCACCGGCACCGACACCTGCAACTCCGCCAGATCCGTCGCCACCGCCCGCACCAACGGATCGCCGGGCTGGATCAAGCCCTGCTCGGCGCCCTCCCGATAAACTTCGATCTTGCAGTGAATATCGCGCTTGTAACCTTCGACCAGAATCAGATCGACGGGCATCATACGCGCCAGAACGGCCGGCAGATCAGGCTCCGGACCGCGATGTTCCCGCATCAGCGCGAATCGCCTGGCCGAGGCCAGCACCACCTCGGACGCCCCCGCCGCCCGATGGCGGAAACTGTCCTTGCCGGGGTGGTCGAGGTCCACATCATGATGCACATGCTTGACGGTCGACACGGTAAAGCCCCGCCCCGTGATGTCGGCCACCAGCCGCTCCATCAGACTGGTCTTGCCCGCGTTCTTCCACCCGACGACCCCGTAAACCCTCATGCCGTGCCCGCCAGCAACTCTTCGGCCAAGGCCAGATCCTCGGGCGTGTTCAGGTTCAAAAAAGCCCCGTCATCGGGAAACACCGCCCGCACCGCGCCTTGCGAGGCGGCAAAATCCAGCACCCGCGCCTTGACCCCCGACGCCAGAAATGCGGCCAGCGCGGCCTGCACCCCCACCGGCCACACCGCGCAGGTCGGATGCGCCCGCCCACCGCTTTCAGCGACAGCCACGCCCATGTTACCCGCCATAACCAGCCGCGCGACCAGATCGCCGGGGACGAACGGCGCGTCGACCGGCACCGTCACCACGGCATCCGCCCCCTGACTTGCAGCCCAGCTTACCCCCGCAAGAACCCCTGCCAAAGGCCCAAGGTATGCCCCCGCCGCCCCCGCATCCGTCAGCACGCGAAATCCCGGATGCGCCGTGCGTGCCGACACTGCCAACCTCTCGACCTGCGGCTCGAACCGCGCGACCACGCGGTCCAGCAGGGTCTGGCCGCCCAACCGGATCAGCGCCTTATCCGCGCCGCCCATGCGCCGCCCCTGCCCGCCTGCCAGAATTATCCCGAAAATCCGCAACTCGACCCCTTCACCTTGTCGTGTCAAAGGCCTAAGCCACCCCCACCGCCGCGTAAAGCCGCCCGCTTGGATCGACAGGCCCCAGATGACGCCCACCCGCACCGCCTTTCTGCGCGGCTTCCGCCACAGCCTGCCGTTTTTCGTGGTGCTGATGCCGTTCGGAATGCTGTTCGGCGTGCTGGCGACCGAGGCGGGTCTGACACTGACCGAAGTCATCACCTTCTCGCTGACGGTGTTCGCCGGGGCGGCACAGTTTGCCGCGTTGCAGATGATGCAGGATCAGGCCCCGCTCTGGGCCATTTTGGCCACCGCGATGGCGGTCAACCTGCGGCTGCTGATGTATTCGGTGGCGCTGACGCCACATCTGGGCGGGGCACCCTTGGGTATCCGGGCAATCATCGCTTATTTTCTGGTGGACCAAAGCTTTGCGATGGTGATGGCCGAATACACCCGCCACCCGGCAATGACCCGCTCCGACAAGATCGCCTATTTCTTTGGCGTCGTGACGCCGGTGATGGTGATGTGGTTTGCGGCGAACCTTGCTGGCGCGCAGATGGGTCAGGCGATTCCGCCGGAATACGCGCTGGATTTCGCGATCCCGATCACCTTTCTGGCGCTGGTCGCCCCCTTGCTGCGCAAACCGGCGGATTGGGTCGCGGCGGGGCTGTCGGTGACAGGGGCGCTGGCGCTGGCGGGGCTGCCCTATGGCACGGGATTGCTGATCGCCGCCGCAATCGCCATGGTCGCCGGTGCTTTGGTCGAGACGATCCAAACCCCGCAGGTCGCGCCATGAGTGTGGACAAAACCGTGCTGTGGACCGTGATGCCCGCCCTGGCCGCCGGCACTTACCTCCTGCGGTTTTCGTTTCTGGGGCTGCTGGGCAGCGCCGTCCTCCCCGGCTGGCTGCAACGCGTCCTGCGTTACACGGCGGTGGCCATCCTGCCGGGGCTGGTGGCCCCCGGCGTGCTGTGGCCGACCGCGACCGGAGGCGACCCCGATCCGGCGCGCCTGCTGGCCGCGTTGGCGACCGTGGCGGCGGGGGTCACCTTTCGCAGCATGCTGGCCGGCATAGGCGCGGGGGCCGCGACGCTGTTTGCGGCACAGACGCTGTTGGGCTGATCCCGCCAGCGCTTAGTTCTGTCCCTCGGGGAAGGGCTGGCCATTGGCCTGCACCAGCAAAACACCGTGGTTTTCGTCGGCATCGTCATCGGTGATCGTGCGCGTCGTCACCCCCGGAAGCGCCGCGAACCCTTGCGACAGAATCTTGGGCAGCATGGTCCGCCCGACGCTTTCGAACCCCGGCACCCCCGACAGGATCTCGGTAATCGAGCTTGAACAATAGGCCTTGCGTGCCGCCCCGTATTGCTGCGCGCGCGCCTTGACCAGGGCCGCCTGCTGCGGGGTGACCGGAACCGTCTGTTCGACCACATTGAACGTCTCGCGCGCATGATAGTCGATGTAGAAATTCACCATCTTGTCACTCATTCCGTAATGCATATCATATCGTTCGGGCAGCTTGGGATGATGCCAGGTGCCAGCCGGGTCATATATCACCCGCTCCGCCCCATTGATCAGCAGCCCGGAATGCGCGCCCGACCCGTTACGCGTGCTGATCACGGTGAACAGCGTCACAGACGTCGGTGCGCTCGAGACAAACTGCGCGGCGGCCACTTCGGCATCGCTGGCAAATTCGCGGTCCGCCGCACAGGCCGTCAGGCTCAATACCGCCAGAAGCGCCATCATCAATCGCATCATCGTAAAAATTCCTTGGATGAACTGCCGCGCCCCGCAAGGCCCCGCATCACGCGTTGACCAGCGCCATGAAGATCACCAGCACCAGAATGATGATCACTGCATTGGTGACCATGCCCATGAATCCGGCAAAGGTCTTTTCCTGCGCGCGGATGTCCATTTTGCCGTGTTCCTCATCGGCTTTGTGTTCGGCCATTGGTTCCGTCCCTCGTTACACGTGCCGCGCCTGCGGCCTGAAAATTCGCTTACCCGATTATTCGCAGCCTGTCACGCCGTCACGCAGACGCATCGCCCGCCTCGCCGCCCTGCCAGCCGGTTTCTGGCACCAGATGAAAGCCGATGCCCTTGATCCGCAACACCCGTGCCTCGTCGCCCGCAAAGCCCTTCGCGCCCTGGTCATCGCGGTCCAACCCGGCCTCGAAGCCGCGAATCGCAAGGATCACCATCTGACAGGCACGTTCGGCGGGCGATGGGTCTACCGTTGTGGTCGTCGCATGGCACTTCGCCCGCCCCCTTGCACCGCGCGCCACATCCATGCCCCATCGGTCGCCAGATCGCGCACCACCATTCCGCGCGCCCAAAGATAGTTCAGATGCGCCACCGCCTCGACCAAGGCCATGCCAAAGGCATCCCCCACGATCTCGCGCTTGAACAAGGGCAAGAAAACTTCGGCCGCCCGTCGCGGCACCGCAAGACAGGTCAGCAGTCGGTCCAGCGCCTGCTCGTGATTCTCGACCATCTGCACCAACCGGAACGGCAACCCGGTAAAGGGCAGCTTGTGCCCAGGCAAGATCACCTGATCGTCCCGCGCATGGACGCCAAAGGCCCGTTTACTGTCCAGCCACTCGCCCAAGGGGTCGGCATCCGGTTCGGTCGGATAGACCCCGATATTGGCCGAAATACCCGGCAACAACTGATCGCCACCGATCACCAGATTGTCGTCCATCGACCACAGCGTCACATGATCGGGAGCATGGCCATGGCCCAGCCGCACCAGCCAGCGCCGGCCGGCGGCGTTGAACACCTGCCCCTCGACCAGCCGGGTGAACCCCAGCGGCAACGCCGCCACCACGTCGCAAAAGTTGAACGGCCGCGCGGCCGCGCGCCGTTCCCGCATCGGGGCCGGAACCCCGGCGCGCGCCTCGAACAGCATCGCCTCTGGCGAGGGCGTTGCCTGTTCGTCCAGCACCAGCATCCGTGCGTAAAGCCAACTGGTGCGGGTGGTGATCAACTCTGCCCCCTGCGCCTGAAACCATCCGGCCAGCCCGATGTGGTCGGGGTGGTAATGCGTGACCAGAACCCGCGTCACAGGCTTGCCCGCCAGCGGCCCCGCCAGCAACGCCCCCCAGATCGCGCGGCTGCGTCTGGTGTCCATCCCGGTGTCCACCACCGTCCACCAATCGCCCTCGTCCAGCGCATAGACGTTCACATGGTCCAGCGCCATCGGCAGCGGCAGGCGCATCCACAGCACGCCTTCGGCGACCTGGACCGCCTGCCCCTCGGTGGGCGGTGCGTCAAACGGATGCCTGATCACGCCGAAAGCGCCATCGCGTCCAGCGCATAAAGCCCCGCCGCGCCCTCGCGCGCTTGCGCCAAAAGCGCGCCGTGTTCCGGCAACAACCGCTTGATATAGAACCGGGCGAGCGGTTCCCGCGCCGGATCCGCCGCCGCCGCAATCAGATGGTAATGCGCGCCCAGAACCCGCGCGAAGGCCCGCAAATACGGCACAGCCCCGGCAAAGCGGTCGTTCATCTCCTGCGCCACCAGTGCTGCCGTCGCCGCGCGCAGCGCCGCCGCAGCCGCCACGACATCGGCCACCAGATCGTCCGGCCCCGAACACCCCGCCAACTCGTCCAGCACGGCAAACGCCGCCGCCCCGCCGTCCATCAACTTGCGCCCCACCAGATCCATCGCCTGAATCCCGTTGGTGCCCTCGTAGATCGCCGTCACCCGCACATCGCGAGCGAACTGCGCCGCCCCGGTGTCCTCGATGAACCCCATGCCGCCATGCACCTGAATGCCCATCTGGGCCACCTCGCAGCCCACGTCCGTCCCGTAAGCCTTGGCAATCGGCGTCAGGAACGCCGCCCGCGCGGCCCACGCCGCATCGCCCGTCGCGTGCCCCATGTCGATGGCCACCGCACAAGACAGCGCAATCGCCCGCGCGGCAAAGGTCTCGGCCCGCATCTGGCCCAGCATGCGGCGCACATCGGCATGATCAAAGATCGCGGTCGTCCCCAGCGGTGTCTTCCCCTGCTTGCGGTCCAGCGCATAAGCGAGCGCGGCCTGTGTTGCCGCCTCGGCCACCCCGATACCCTGCGTGCCCACCCCAAGTCGCGCGTTGTTCATCATGGTGAACATCGCGGCCATTCCGTGATGCGGCTCTCCTACCAGCCAGCCGGTGGCCCCGTCATACTGCATGACCGCCGTGGGGGACCCATGCAGGCCCAGCTTATGCTCCAGACTGATGACTTTCAGGCTGTTGCGCGCGCCAAGCGTCCCCTCGGCATCGGGAATGATCTTGGGCACCAGAAACAGACTGATCCCCTTGGTTCCCTTGCCCGCATCGGGCAAACGCGCCAGCACTAGATGGCAGACGTTCGCCGTAAAATCGTTGTCGGCCCAAGAGATATAGATCTTCTGCCCGGTCACCGCATAGGTTCCGTCGCCCTTGGGCTGCGCTCTGGTCCGCAACGCCCCCACGTCGGACCCCGCCTGCGGTTCGGTCAGGTTCATCGTGCCGCACCATTCGCCGCTGATCAGGCGCGGCAGATACAGCGCCTTGAGCGTATCGCTGGCATGATGCTCCAGCGCCTCGATCTGGCCTTGGGTCATCAGCGGGTTGATCTGCAGGCTCAGACAGGCCGAGGCCATCATGTCATTGACGCAAGTGGCAAGCGCCATCGGCAACCCAAGCCCGCCAAACGCCGGGTCCGCCGCGATGCCGACCCAGCCGCCGTCGACGATCGCACGATACCCCGCAGCAAACCCCGGCGGCGTGCGCACGACGCCATTTTCCAATCGCGAAGGATGCGTGTCCCCGACCCGCTGCAACGGAGCCAGCACCTCTGCGCACAACCGCCCGGCCTCGGACAGGATCGCCTCGACGGTTTCGGGCACGGCATCCGCAAACCGCGTGGTCGCGGCCACGCGGTCAAACCCCACCACATGGTCCAGCAGAAACCGGAACTCCGACACAGGCGCTACATACGGCATAACATCCTCCCAAGGTCACGGCTTGGCAAAGGCCAGGCGCAAGACTATGCCCGGACCCTAATCGAACCCCGGCATCACTCAACCCCAACGCAGCGTCAAACCGTGACCGAACACCTGTTGCCAGACATCCCCGGACTTTCCCGCGCCGCTCACCTGCTGCGCGAGGGCCTGCTTGTGGCCTTTCCCACCGAAACCGTCTACGGCCTTGGCGGCGACGCCCGCAGCGATACCGCCGTGGCCCGCATCTTTCAGGCGAAGAACCGCCCGACCTTCAACCCGCTGATCGTCCACGTCCCCGACCTGCGAACCGCCCGCCTTTATGCGCATTTCAGTGCAGAGGCCGAAGCCTTGGCCGCCCGGTTCTGGCCCGGCCCCCTGACCCTCGTGCTGCCGCTGATCGAAGGCACCCTGTCGCCGCTGGTCACTGCCGCACTGCAAACCGTGGCGATCCGCATCCCGGCCCACGCCACGGCCCAAGCCCTGCTTCGCACTGCAGCCATCCCGCTGGCCGCGCCCTCGGCCAACCTGTCGGGCAAAATCTCGCCCACCACTGCCGCCCATGTCGCGTCCGGCCTGACCGGGCGCATCGCCGCAATCCTTGATGGCGGGGCTTGCTCGGTCGGCCTTGAATCCACGATTCTGACTTTGAAACCCCGCCCCACCCTGCTGCGCCCCGGCGGCCTGCCTGTGGAACAGATCGAACCCATCACCGGCCCGCTGGCCCAACCCGGCGCACAGATCACCGCCCCCGGCCAACTGGCATCGCACTACGCCCCCAATGCCCCCCTGCGTCTGAACGCCCGCGAAGCCCGTCCCGGCGAAACCCTGATCGGTTTTGGCGATGTGAAGGCTGACCTGTCTTTTTCGCCATCCGGCGACCTGATCGAAGCCGCAGCCACCCTGTTCGCCACCCTCCGCACCGCTGACGCCATCGCAGGCCCCCAAGGCCGCATCGCCATCGCCCCGATCCCCGACCACGGCCTTGGCCGCGCGATCAACGACCGCCTCAGCCGCGCCGCAGCCCCAAGACCATTACCCTGAAGGGGCACAAACCTAAGGCGCGTCGTCCATCCAGCCCATGAAATCAATATCCCGCACCCCGATCCCGCCCCAGATGATGACGCTCGCCATCACAACGAACAGTCCCATCGCAATCCACGTGGTCAGGCGCGCCTTTCGGCCAATCTGCGCATCGGCAGGGGCGCTTTTGGGGGTGCCGGGTACGACCGACCCCGCCTCGGCCTGACTCTGGAACCGCAGCGGCAGCACACAGAAAAACACCATGAACCACGTCACCGAAAACAGCACCAGTCCGGCGGTGATCGTCATGCCTGTTCCAACTCGACCAGCGTTCCGGTGAAATCCTTGGGGTGCAGGAACAGTACAGGCTTGCCATGCGCGCCGATCTTTGGCTCGCCCGACCCCAGAACCCGCGCGCCCCTGGCCTTCAGCGCATCGCGCGCCGCCAGAATATCGTCCACCTCATAACACAGATGATGAATGCCGCCCGAGGGGTTCTTTTCCAGATACCCCGCAATCGGACTGCCCTCGCCCAGCGGAGTCAGAAGCTCGATCTTGGTGTTGGGCAGGGTAATGAACACCACGCTGACCCCGTGGTCGGGTTCCTCCTGCACCGGGCCTACCACGGCCCCCAACGTCTCGCGGTATTGCGCGGCGGCGGCGGCAAGGTCGGGCACCGCTATGGCGACATGGTTCAGACGGCCGATCATGGGGCACCTTTGGTTTGCACGTCACTGGTATGGGCGGCACCGGGCAGGCGGGCAAGAGGCAACACAGGAATAATTCGTCGCGGACCTGCGGCGGATTTAACCGGGCGTTAGCCATCCGCGTGTTTGAATGAGTTGTCCCCGATGTAAAGGCTGCCGTCATGCCCCAGATGCCGACTGTCGAACTGCCCGCAATGCCCCGATCTGCCGGATATGCGATGGCGGGTCCGCGTGATGATCAGCCCCGGTTGCCATTGCGCGGTTTGACCGTACTCGCGGTCGAGGACAGCCGCTTTGCGTCCGAGGCTTTGCGCCTGATGTGCCAAAGGTCGGGCGCGCGGTTGCGCCGGGCCGAAACGCTGACGGCGGCGCGCGGGCATCTGCGGCTTTATCGCCCCGATGTGGT
>Ga0105045_10004625_pt1 | contig 11978 bp, 7 predicted proteins | sample MAT02_FD_78089 | JGI IMG/M metagenome (GOLD analysis project Ga0105045, IMG submission 78089) | Freshwater microbial communities from Lake Fryxell liftoff mats and glacier meltwater in Antarctica - MAT-02 (megahit assembly) | ecosystem: Environmental > Aquatic > Freshwater > Ice > Liftoff... | reverse complement strand
TGAGACGGGTGAAGACTGTGCGAGCGCCTTGTGCTCGCTCGGACGCTGCGCCCCCTGACGACGCACTTCACCGTGAGGTGAACCAGCGACTAAACTCTTCGAGACTGATTGCGAAAGACTGGGCCCTTTGCCCGGTCTTTCTGTTTCCGTCGATCAGGATGAGGCGCGCGAGCCTTGGAGTGCGCGCCTTGGACCTTGGAGTGCGCGCCGCGATCCTGAGCTTGAGCGTCCCTCCGAGTCAGGCCTGGGTTGCGGCGACGAACGCGTCGCTCAGCGACACATCGCGCACGGCTCTAAGCAGCGGTGATGCCGCGAACGCTTCGTCCACGTCGAGCGATGCAAGGTGCGGCGACCTCGCGAGCACATGGCGAATCGGCAAGGCTGGGTCGCCGGATGCGACGAGCCCCCACGCGAGCGCATGGGTGTCCGAGCAAAGCGTGAGCGATTCGAAGTCGAAAGTGGCCCCAGCTAGCCCCAGCTCACGACGAACTTCACGCTGTGCGATGGGAGGCAGCGTGCTCCAAAGGTCCGAAGCGAGGAGTGCAGTCTCGCGCGAGCGCGTGGCGTCCGCGCCCGGGGTCGCCTCGCCGAACGCCGCACAAATCGCGGAGAAGAGCGTTCGGCATGCGTCCTCTTCAAGGGCACCGAGCAGCACGAACTCGGGGCGTGTTAGCGCGAAGGCGCGTGCCAGCTCGAAGCGAAGGCTTGAACTCGAACGGGCAAGGGCATCGGTCACACGGACGGAGGGCGGCGCCGTCCGAAGCACATCGGTACGCAGGGCTCGGTCGCGAACGAGGTAGACGACAGGATCGATCTCCATCAGCACGGCGAGCTCTTGAATGACGCGTCCAAGAGGCGACGTGTCGTGAGCGCCCACGCGGTCCGTGCCGAGGATTCCGAGGTCGCGCGTCGTCGTTCGGAAGAGCGGCAGCGCGTTCTCCCAAACGCGTCTCAAGAGCGTGAGCGGGCTCTCTGGATTGACGATGAGGACAGGCAGGGCCCTCAGCAGCTGCGTGTCGAGGGTGAGCGGGGCGATGTCCTCGGCGTTGCGGTCGAAACCGGCGAGCAGACGCTGCGCGATCTTGGCCACGCGGTCGGTTCCTCGTGCGCGCTCGGCGAGCGAAGGCGCGACCAGAAGCTCAGGGATGGATTGAATTGTGGAGGGCGGAGGCGCGGCCGCAGAGGACCAACCGTTCCAGGCTCTCTCGGAGCTTCGCTCCACCGCTTCGATGCGCTGCGCGTCCTCGGTGGCCTGATCTGCTGTCGCATCGGAGGGTGGAGCGTGCTCATCGCGATCATCGCGCGCGTCCGCCGGCTCAAGCGCCTCGTCGCTGGGCTCGTCCGGCGTCGCGGCCGGCTCGGAGAACTCCGTTTTCGAGACGCCGGATTGACCCTGTTCTGGGGGCGAATTCTCGTCAAGCGGCGATGCCTGGTCGGCCTCCGGAGCTCTAATCTCGCCGGGCGTGGTGGGCGCATCGATCGGCTGCAAGCGCGCGATCCAGCTCTCTAGATCAGGCGTCTGTCCGGCGGCAACGAACCAGGTCGCGAGCTCATCCAACGGCACGCGTTGCGCATCGAAGTCAGCGTCTTCCTTCTGCAGCGCATCCACCGCACGCCAGACGTAGGCCTCCGCGCTGGCGATGTCGCCGAGCCCCTCGGCGAAGAGACGCGCGGCCTTGCGCAGGAGGTGTGCACGCTCCTCGCCCATCCAGGCTTCGGCAGCTTTGGATTCGAGCAGCGCCACGACCTCGTAGACGTTCTGGCGCGCCTCAGGGGCGTCACGGAGCGCAAGCCTCGCGGCCTCGCGACGCAGGTCAGGCTCAAGCTCGGCCGAGAGTGATTTGGACCACTCATCGATCAGGATGCGCAGGGCCGCCCGCGGGTCATCGAGCTCATTCGAGACGACGGTCGCGGCACGTCGCAGGAGCATCCAGCGCACCGTCGGATGTGGCGCATTTTCCGCGAGCGCCCGCAGGCCACGCGCCAGTCGAGCGAGCTCATTCTGCCCGCGGGCCAGCCGCTCCAGCGAGGTCAGCAATGCACCCGCGCTGGCCTGATGCTCGCAGGCCTGCACATAGGCATCGAGCGCTTGGCTACTGGCACCCGCGCGCTCAAGCCATCGCGCCTTTCGGTAGGCGAGGGCGCGACGTCCATGTGGACCTATCGCGTCTTCAACGAGTCGTGAATAGACGCGCCCGGCCGATGCGACATCGCCGAGCTGGAGCGCGATATGTTCAAACGTAATGAGCAGCTGTCCTCGTGTTCCGCATCGAAGGAGCGCGTCTTCCGCAATGATCAGCGCCCGCGCGGGCGCGTCCGAGAGCGCATCAATGGCCGCCTGGTAGAGCACGACTGCGCGCGCAGCGTCTGCGCGCGTAGCCTCATCGAGGAGCAACGAGATCCCTCGCTCCGTGCGCCCCATCGCGATCAGCGCATGACCCAGCGAGAGGCGTCGCTCCACCGATGTTTCCTCCAGTGGCGCCTCTTCGTGATCAAGAAGCTCGAGCTCGGCCTCGGCTGCAAGCAGGTGCTCTTCTGCGCGCTGAGGTGCGTGGAGTGTGCGCGCATAGCAGGCTGCGAGCTCCAGGTGGCCAATGGCGCGCTCATGCGCCGTCGCGCCCTCTTCAATGCGCAATGAGAGCGCTGCGATCAGCCGCTCACGCTCACCCGCCTGGGCGTAGATGGAAGCGAGTCTGTGGAGGGCCTCGGCGTCTCGTGGTGCCACTGCGAGGAGTCGCGTCCACGTGCGCGCTTCGCCCGGCGCATCGCCATGCTCACGACGCAGCCGCGCGACGCGACGGAGCCCCTCGGCGTGGTCTTCCTCCTGCGAGACAAGGAGCGCCTCGGCGGCGCGAATCAGGCCGTCGTAGTCCTGATGCGAGATGCCAAGTTGGAACGCAGCTGCGCGCAGCGGAGCGCCGGTCGCACCAAGCGTGGAAGCTGCATCAAGCGCTCGCTCCAAGGCTCGCCTCGGCCTGCGCTTGGCAATTCGAAGCACAGCCCGAAGGACGGGATCGAGCACGCTCGGGTCGCATCGCCACTCCTCGCAGAGGGCAGCCGCAGCCGCATCATCGTGCTCGTCAAGCTCGTGCTTTTCGCTTACGGCGAGCGAGGCGAAGTAGGGCTCCGCCGAGGTGGAATCGAGCTGCGCCCAGCGTTCCACGAGGGCAAACGCCGTGGGCGACTCGGTGGCCGTCAGGATGCGCCCTCGAAGCGACTCAGGTGCATCGCCGAGGAGGTCCTCCATGCGCGCCGCGACGTTGGCGCCAAGGCGCGGCCAGTCAGTCGAGACGGACTCCTGTCGCGCGAGCAAGAGCGCGGCGCGAGCGCACTCTGCATCCTCACGCAGCGCCTCGGACGCGAGCTCGACTGCGCGCACGAGCTGTCCGCGTTGCTCATCAATGCAAGCCAACTCGGCCAGCGCACGCGCGCGTCGAGGACCTGCGCTGTGCGCCGCTTCGGCTGCCCAGGCGGCGCCGGTGCTCGTGGCGTCGATCTCTGGATCGCCGGTGCGTGCGCGACGCAGTCGAATCGCAATGTCTGGGTCGGTGATGCCTTGTGCAATCGCGTCACGGCAAGCGTTCGCCGCGCGTGTGGGCTGCGCACCGAGGGATGCGAACGTGGCCTCCAGCGCGCGGAGTCGTGAGCGCTCGATCGCATTGGAGGCGTGTCCCGCCTGGAAGCCGTAAGCCGCAGCGCGCGCGCTGTCATCGCCTTCCACGCGCGCGAGGTTGGCAAGAGCGCGACAGAGCTCAGGGTCATAGTGCGCCTCGACCGCGCTCCGAACGAGCTGGATGGCGCCCCCACGGGCAGCGGGATCACGCACGACGAAGTCGACCCAGGCTGGCGTAATGTTGCCGACCGAGAGCGCGTTGCCCGTGCTGGGGATGGCGCCCTGCTCTTCAATGGTCTGCGCCCAGGCAACGATAAGCGAGAGCGCATTGCGCTCCGCCATCGAGGACAGCGTCCTGGCGAGTGCACGCCGCGTCTCGACTGCGGTGCGCGGGCTTCGGATCGCCCGCTCGATCGCGGCGATGAGGATCCACGGATCCCTCGTGCGCGTAGCCAGTGACTCAAGTTCCCGTAATGTTGCAATATGAGAAGGATCGGCCACGAGCGCGCGCGTACGCAGCTCGACCTCAAGGGTGCCGTCGGGGGTCAGCGCTTGTCGGGCATTGGCCGCCCGTCGCCACCACTCCGCGTCGTCGCCACCTGCGTGCGCGGCGATCTCTTCAAGAACGATCGCGTGCTCACGTGGCGCATCCGCCTCGCGCAGGTCTTCTTCGAGTGGTGCCCAGATGACATCGACGCTTGGTCCGGTATCGAAGGCCTCAAGGAGAAAGCGCGCAGCCATCAGCGAGGTTCCGTGAAGCTCAGCGCGCTCGGCCGCTGTGAGCAGCAGTCGACGCTTCTCGTGCAGGTCCGCTGACAAGCGGGCGAACTCGGCACGCAGCTCAATCGCCGCGAGGTGACGATGCGCGCGGCTCAGACAAGTGGCGTACTGCTCCACCGCGCGAGGTGAAGCTGGGTCCACCGCGTAGGCGCGTGCGCTCATGAAATGCGCGCGCTCGGCGTCATCCACCGAGACAATGGCCGCGGCCTCGGCGAACGACTCTGCGGCGATGCTGCGGCGTCCCGCACCGAGTTCAATCTCACCCGCGAGCCACCAAGCGCTGGCTTCATTCGGGGCGGCCTGAACCGCGCCCTGCATGGCTTGCCTTGCCTCATCGCGCCTTCCTAACCGACGACAGAGAAGCGCGTACGAGATCATCCCGTGGGCGCGATCCTCACTGCTTCGTGCGACGCCTATCCGCGCTTTTCCATAGGCCAGCGCGACCTCAACCTCCTCAATGCTCACACACGCGAGCGCGGCTTCGCGCAGGTAGGCCGTATTGGTAGGGTCGGCTGCGGAGGCCTCACGTGCTGCGCGCGCGTGCTCGTCGAGCGCGCCAAGACGCGTGCGAAAGAGCTGGGCAACTTCATGCCATGCGCGGGCTCGCTCTGGCCCCGATGCGCCGCTCGACTCCAGCAAGCTCGCGTGCTCCTCGGCATCCTCGATCGGGTCGAGCAGAGGTGCATCGCCTAGCGTAAGGATCGGGAAGACAGGTTGCTCTGGCTTGGAGACTGGACGCGCAAGCCCAGGCGCGAGCTGCACCCGCGCGAAGCGGGAGGCGGGAAGAATCGAGGCGTGAGCGGGCTTTGGCCCCGTGACGCGTGCGGCGTCTCCCGGGGCGATAGTTTGCGGGCTCACCTCGCGGTGATTTTCGGACGGCGGCCGCATGGATGCAGGTCGAAGAGAGGGCGGGCGCGCGAGCGTTGGCGGAGGCCGTGAAGACACGCGCGCGGCATCGACCGCGGGTGGACCCAGATCCGAGCCGGGGAGAATCTCAAGCAGGCCCGCGCTCGCCAGCGCGGCGACGCGGGAAGCCGCAGCCGGAGACTCGGAGAGCAGCGCGCTGACGCGTGTCTCACGTGGGGCATCAAAGCGCGCCCAGCGCTTGGCGCGAAGCACGGTAGGGCCGACGCCAAAGCGAATCCACTGCTGCGCACGCTTTCCCACGGCCTCCGCGTCGGAGGCGGCCGCATGTCGCTCAAGCGCATCCAGGACCAAGTTCAGCAGGATGACGTCGTGCGTGGGATCCGAGGGTAGTGATGCTGTCTGTCGAACCAGCGCGCCTGCCGCAGGACCCACCTCTTGGAAGGCGCGAATCAATCGCTCCATCCACACCGAGCGCAGTCCCTCACGGAGCACTTCCATCTTCAGCCCGCTGTACTCGCTCGCGCGTAGATCCCCATTCACGATCGCGGCTTCGAGCCCGACGTTGTCCAGCGCGATGGAGCGAAGCTTCGCGTGCTCCGCCTCGGTGAGGCGTCCCGCGAGCACCAAGAAGTCGCCGACGCTGGGGTCGCCCTTTGCGAGCGACACATGCGCGACGCGCCCCGAGCGCAGATGCAAATTGCGAGAGCCGAATGTGTAGACGCCTGTCGCTGCACGCGACTCAAGCGCAAGCATCTCCACGGCAGACGCATTCGCGCGGACAGGCCACGCCCCCGATCCAGAGACCGGCGTCGCCGGTTTGGCTGTTTCGCCAGACTTCATTTCGGCACGATACCAGGGCTCCTCGCACTACGAGAAATTCACAGAAGAAGTGAACACTTGTTCGCCGTCGCTGCGCGCTTTTCGTGCCTCGTTGGGATCGCGGTGAGGCTGCGCGTCATGCCGATTTGGGCCTCGACCATTGGTTTATTAATCCCTCCAACGTCTTTCCCGCGAGGGAAACCAGCCAACAGCTGATGACGTACGCCTGGTACGGCCATCTTCGCGACCTGCGAGAGAGCCCGATGTGGGTGGCGGTCCTCGCGATCTGGGCATCGCGTTCTTCGAGTATTCCCTTCAGGTGCCGGCGAATCGCATCGGATCCGGACACTTTGACCTCGGCCAGCTCAAGGTGATCCAGGAGGTCATCTCAAGGGTCGTGTTCATGTGCTTCGCGACCTTCTGCATGCGTCCTCCTGAACGAAAAAGCGCGCTGGCCGAAGCCAACGCGCCTTATTCCTCGTCTCGCGCCGCGAGACTTCAAACTCACTTCTTCGTCACGCGAACGTGCCAGCTGTTGCCTTGAACCAACTCAATGAGGGCATCCCCCCCGAGCGGAGCCACCAGCCGCTGCATGTCCGCGCGCGTCCAGTAGTGCGCGATGTGCGGAAGCATCTGATCGAAGATGATCGACTCGACGTTCTTCTTCGAGAGCGTCTTGAGGTGGTTGTAGTAGTCGGTGCGGAAGGGAACGCGCTGCATCACGGGCCAAGCCACCGCGGTCGTCACGCGGGCGAGCGTGTGCGTGGCGCCGATGGGGAGGCGTGAGCCGATGAAGCGGAACGTCTGAATCACTGGCAGGAGAAGGCGATTTCCTTCTTTGCCGTAGCACCAGAGGACGAGATCACCGCCAGGCGCCACGCAGGACCACATCGCCTTTAGCGCGCGCTCGGGCTCGGCGAGGTGATGCAGCACGCCGATATTCGTCACGCGATCGAAGGTGCCAAAGAGCTCAGGGCCGAGGTCGTAGACGGAGGCTTTGTGCACCTCGGCGCGCTCATCGTTCGCGAGGTTGCGACGGGCTGAGCCGAGCGAGCCTTCATCCACATCGACGGCGACCATCTTCGCGGCGCCGTTCTTCAGCATGAAGAAGGGGTTGCGGCCCATCCCGCAGCCAACGTCGAGTACGCGCTTGCCGGCAAACGACGCGAGGCCAGTGGAGCCCATCCAGCGCCCGAGTTGTCTCTCGTGTTCGGGAATGATCGCGTCGTAGTGCGCCCACTCGTAGCCGAATCGATCGGTGGATCCGCGCTCTACCGTGGAGGGTTCGTTGGTCTCAGAGTTCGTCATCGCGCGCAGTAGTAGGAGAAAGAACGCGGGAGGTCCATCACGCACGTCTTCAAGAGCTGCGACGAGGTATCGCTAGAACTGGTCACATATCGCAATATGCTCAGATTGAGTCGACCAGGCCCATCACGCCTGCGGCCGAGCCGACGACCAGGAATGCGATGCCGAAAGCCAGCGTGAGCACACCGCCGATGGCGAGGCCAAAGACCAGCAGTGGCGTGAGGGCGCCGACACCGAGGGCACGCTCATGCGTGAGCCCGTGGATGCTCTTCGCCGCGCCATAGACTGCAAAGCCGCTCCAGAGGAGCATCACCAGGCGCGAGCCCCAGTGCAGCACCATGCCGACGATGGGGATCCACGTGACGAAGAGCGGGATGCAGAGCCAGGTGCGAATCGCGCCCGTGTAGAGCATCGCGCGAAGGGAGAGGACGAGGCCTCCCGAGCCGCCGGCCATGCGCGAGAGGATGAAGAAGACCGCGCCGTAGCAGAACTCCACGTAGAGCGAGAAGAGCAGCAGAAAGATTGGAATGGAGGCGACGCTCGCGCAGAGCATTCCGGCGCCAAAGCGACCGAGAAAATCACCGGCTTCCGGGGAGGCCATCGCGATCATCCCGATGAACATCGGTAGCGTCGCGAGGCAAGGAAGGATGAGCCACATCGGCAGCCAAGCGACGAGGCTCGCCATCCACGTGAAGCGGAGCGCTGCCCAGAGAGAGCCGGGCTCCGCGAGGCTGCCGAAGGTCTCGATCGGCGCCGTCGTTGCGCTCCAGACGGTGCCGAAGAAGCGTGAAAAGAAACCCCGACCTGCCTGCTCCCAGGCGATGCCGCTCTCTGTACTCGTCGCTTCGAATGCGGAGGGTGCGAGCGCCGTGGTCGGGACTGCTTCGTTCATTTCCGGCTGGGCCTAATCGCGAAGCGCACGCTTGAGAATCTTGCCCGTTGGGCCCTTGGGGAGGGCTTCGACGAATACGACGACACGCGGATATTTGTACGCGGCGAGCTTCTCCTTCGTGTAGGCGGTGATGAACTCGGCGGTGACATCATCGAAGCCGGGCTTCTTTGCGATGACGGCCTTCACTTCCTCGCCGTGGCTCTCATGCGGTATCCCGATGACCGCGCACTCGGCCACGCAAGGGTGGCCATAGAGCACCTCTTCGATTTCACGCGGATAGACGTTGAAGCCGCCGCGAATGATCATGTCCTTCTTGCGATCGACGATGAAATAGAAGCCATCGTCGTCGCGATATCCGATGTCACCCGTGTAGAACCAACCATCCTTGATCGACTCGGCCGTGGCTTCGGGGCGCTTGTAGTAACCGCGCATGACGTTGTGACCGCGCACGGCGATCTCACCGGGGACGAGGGAGTCGCTTATCGTGTGGCCCGCATCGTCGACGAGCTTGAACTCCACGCCCCAGATCGGAAGCCCGATCGAGCCCGGCTTTTTTGGCCTATCGAGCTGGTTGAAGCTCGCAATGGGCGAGGTCTCCGAGAGGCCAAAGCCCTCAAGAATGTTGAGGTTGTATTTGGCATCGAAGGCCGTCATCACCTCGACGGGCATGGCCGCGCCACCCGAGACGGCAGCACGCAAGCTCTCCGTCTTGAACTCCAACGCGCGCGGGAAGTGCAGCATCGCGAAATACATCGTGGGGACGCCAGCAAATATTGTAATATGATGCTTTTGAATGAGCGTGAACGCCGACTCAGGATCAAAGCGTGGGAGCAAGACCACCGTGCCGCCTGAGGCGAGTGTGGCGTTCTGAATGACGGTCTGACCAAAGCTGTGAAAGAGCGGTAGCGCTCCGAACGCGACGTCGTTCTCGGTGAAGCGCAGCAGCATCGTGCGCGCGTAGTGCGCGTTAAAGAACATGTTGAAGTGCGTGAGCTCCGCACCCTTCGCTTTGCCCGTGGTGCCCGACGTGTAGAGGATGACGGCGGTGTCATCAGGCATCGTCGCGGGGACATCGATCACGGGCTGCGAGGTGGCGATCAGCATCGTGAATGAGTGCGCGCCCTCGGGTGCCGTCACATCGGACCGGTCGGCACGCGCGATGATCAAATGCTTGCACGAGGGCACACGCAGGACGGCAGCCTGTGCCTGCGGCGCGAAGCCCTCCCAGGCAACGAGCGCGACCGCGTCCGAGTCTTCCAGGTGGTAGGCAATCTCATCGGCTGTGAGCAGCACGTTGAGCGGCACGATGGGGTTCGCGGCGTAGTGCCCGCCGAAGTAGGCGATCGTGAAGTGAGGCACGTTGGGGAGCAGCAGCGCGACGTGCTGACCCGGCCGCAGACCCAGGCCGTGAAGGCCACCCGCGAAGCGTCGCGCCATATGGTCGAGTGTCGCGTAGTCGATCGTGGTCTCACCGAGCACGAGCGCTGTGCGCTTAGGAAATTGCTTGGTGGCTTCATGGAGCAGCGTTGCGAGATTCAGGCTCATCGGACTCTCCCTTGTTGGAACAGGTGAAGAGGAAGGTCGTCGCTCTCGCAGCGGAGATCAAGATGCGCTTGATGACGCACTGGCGATGATGACGCAGTGCTTCACGCGCTTGATTCAAATCCCGAAGAGCGACGCGAGTCGTGTCCGCTCAGTCTCGCCGCACAAGCGTCGGAACGTCGTGGCGTTGGCCGCGAGGACCTCGCCCTCCGGCAAGAGCGCGTAGATGCGATGTGCAACCCCCAGGTTGCCGTTTGCATCGAAGCCGAGCGCATGCGAACGCACGGAGACGCGCTGGCCTCCACGCACACCGAAGCGAAAGGTCACCTCTTCTGCGGCCGGCTGCAGTCGCACCGGGTCGAGCCCCTTGGCCGCGATCGCCCGCGAGAGCGCCTCATCGCACCAGTCGACGTAGGCCGGATGGTTCGCGTGATCGAGCGGATCCATCCACGTCCACCAGGCGTCGAAGTCGAAGGTCAGCGTCGCGCTTGTCTCGGCTTTCCCGCCAGGGAAACCAGCAACAAACGGCTCGGTGATGGCGGGCAGCACAGCCTCCAGCGATTGCCCCTCGGGCGACTCCGGCAAGAAGGCGTCGATCAGTGTCTTGGGTGCACGCGTGGGCACCATCGCCGCGGAGACATGCACCCACTCTTGGCGTGCCGATGCGATCGCGCCGCGCTCATGCGAGACGATGCGCACCTCGCGCGTCGAGAAGAGTTCGCGACGCATGCGACTGACCCAGGTCGTGCCCGTGAGCGACTCGCCGTAGTAGGGCTCTTGCGCATGACGCACCGTCATGGAGCGCACGATGAACGCGGCGTTCTCATCGCGGTATCGTTTCGGTGGCCAGCCCGACTCTGTGGAGGCATCCACAGCGATCTCTTGAAAGCTTCGCCACATATCCCCAGCACGCGGAGCATCGCGAAGAGAGAAGGCAGAGCGGGGAATCAGCGCACGCGTTTCGAACATGGCGCGGACGATGTGAGGCGTGCTTGAGACGGTCAATGTCGCGATGCTACTTGCGACTTGGGATGTGCACGGCCGTCACGACCTCACCCGTCTCGAAGGCTTGTAGGAGGAACGAGCCTGTCGCGACTTCATGCCTCGCGAACCGAACGTGCGCTGGGCCGACGTCATTCTGAAAGATGCAGGTCAACTGGCCCTGCGTAGGGCTCGTGCATATCATGCGCACTTCGAGCTCATGAAAGCCCATATAGGTCTGCGTGAGCGGATACTGCGCCTTGTAGAGCGCCTCCTTCGCCGAGAAGAGCACGAGCGCCATACGCCCGCGTATGGAAGCGTCGAAGGCGTCCAGCTCGGCAATCTCGGAGGTGAGAAAGACGGTCTTCCATAGGTCGCGCTTGAGCTCTTGGCGATGCTCGATGTCGATGCCGACCGTGCCGATATGCTTGGGCGTGACGGCGACAATCGCTCGTGTGTCGCAATGACTGATGCTGCCGTAGACGGGCTCGGGCCAGATCGGTGCGCGGTCTTGATGATTGATCAACTCGACGTGATGCACGCCGAAGTGCGCGAGCGCCTGCTTCGCGAGATGTCTGCCTGTCGCGAACTCACGCCTTCGCTTGTCGATGGCCTTGGCCACGATGGCGGCCTCAAGGGACGTGAGTGAGGGAACAAAGCGCGCGTCGATCACAGCGCTGAGAACGCGAATGGAGGGCTCAGTGAAGAGGCCTTCAACGCGCTCCGCTGTCATCGCGACGATTTCCCGAGAGGGAAACCAGCAAACGATTCCCCGAGAGGGAAACCAGCAAACAGTTCTCCGCGAGGGAAACTAGCGACCAAGTCCATCGAACCAAAGACGCGCTCGTCTCCTTCTGGGTCCTCGAAGATGCTCTCCACACGCGCGTTGCCTTCGCTTGTCTTTCGCAAGCGGAGTCGGAGGCGCAGCTCATCTCCGGCAAATGAAGGCTTGCGGTAGGCCATCTCGAAGCGCGCGACGAAGCTCACATCCTTCAGCCCATGTGCGTGAAGGAGACGCAGCGCGGCTTGCTCCATGAAGAGCGGATAGACGAGCGAGTTCACGTGCTGGTTCGAGTCCGTGTGGCCCAGGCCAAAGACGATCGGCGCGACATCGAACTGCCACTCGGCGAGCCAATCGACCTTGGTAGAGAAGAGGCTCTTCGGGACGAAATGCGAGAC
>Ga0105045_10004624_pt1 | contig 11979 bp, 11 predicted proteins | sample MAT02_FD_78089 | JGI IMG/M metagenome (GOLD analysis project Ga0105045, IMG submission 78089) | Freshwater microbial communities from Lake Fryxell liftoff mats and glacier meltwater in Antarctica - MAT-02 (megahit assembly) | ecosystem: Environmental > Aquatic > Freshwater > Ice > Liftoff... | reverse complement strand
CGCTGCCAACAAGATCCTTCGGCGGGAGGTCAAGGCTCGCGTGCTTGCCCGGATGGAGGCCCTGACATGATCGATACGCGCCACCTTGTTCTCCATGGCCTGGCCGTCCTGAAGGCCGCCCCCGCTGCCGATATCGCGCGGCGGGTGGGGCTTGCAGACGATCGGGTCGAAGCCGAGCTTTCGAGTGCGGAAGCCGCCGGCCGTGTGGTTCGTGCAGGCGAGCGCTGGACTCTGTCCCCGCTGGCAAGGATGGCACTGCAGGCCGATTATTCGCGGGTTCATGCCGATGTGCGCAACGATCCGGAGGTGCGTGCGGCCAATCGCGATTTCGAGGATGTGAATCACGCGCTGAAAGCGCTGATGACCGACTGGCAAGTCGTGACGATCGCCGGTGAGCGCATTCAGAACGACCATCAGGACAAGGCTTACGATGCGCGCATCCTCGATCGTCTGGGGTCGCTGCACGAACGGTCCGAGCCCATCCTGAAACGGCTGGAAGCGCGGATTCCAACGCTTGCCTTCTATCGCCTGGCACTGCTGGAGGCGCTGGAAAAGGCGGAAGACGGGGACAGTGCCTGGGTAAGCGATGTTTCCTGCGAGAGCTACCATACGCTCTGGTTCGAACTGCACGAGGAGCTGATCCGCATCCTTAGTGGAAGCCGGACCGACTGATGCGGCTGGGGGACCATGTTCTGGCGCTGTCTGGCGGCCCGTCTCCTGACCGGGCCCTGATCGGCAACAAGGCCGCATCGCTGGCCGACATGGCCGCGCTGGGCCTGCCGGTGCCGCCGGCCTTTGTTGTTACCACGCAGGCGTGCCGGGCCTATCTGGAGGGGGGGCGCTTACCCGCCGGGCTGGAAGCCGCCGTCGATGCCGGCATTGCCTGGGTGGAGCAGGCAACCGGACGGACCTTTGGTTCGGGACCAAGCCCGCTGTTCGTTTCCGTCAGATCGGGCGCGCCTGTTTCCATGCCGGGCATGATGGACACGGTCCTGAACCTGGGCATGTGCCCGGAGGCAGCGGCAGCGCTTGCCCGGGAAACGGGGGACAGCGGCTTTGCAGCGGATACGTTCGCCCGGTTTGAAAAGCAGTTTGCCGAGATCGTCGGCCATGCGCCCCCGGCAGATCCCCGGGTGCAGTTTCTGCATGCCGTGGCAGCCGTTTTTCAATCCTGGAACAGCCGCAGGGCGCGACGCTGGCGGGAACACCAAGGCATTGCGCATGACCTCGGGACTGCTGTCACCGTGCAGGCGATGGTTTTCGGCAATCGCTGCGAACTGTCGGGGACCGGCGTTCTTTTCTCGCGCAATCCGCTCTCGGGTGAGCGGGTGCCTTATGGCGAATGGCTTCCGCGCGCACAGGGAGAGGATGTTGTGTCGGGCAGGCACACCCCCCTCCCGTTGTCGGCTTTGCGCGAAGCCCAGCCGGCCGTGGCCGCAGCCCTTCTGGATGCCGCCGCCATACTGGAGCGCGCGGGAGGTGATGCACAGGATATTGAATTCACGGTGGAAACCGGGCGGCTCTGGCTGTTGCAGACCCGCACCGCCAAGCGCAGCCCGAGGGCTGCTGCGCGCATGGCGGTGGAGATGGCAACCGAAGGACTGATCGATCGCCGGACAGCGGTGGGGCGTGTGTCGGCGGGCCAGCTGGAGGCGCTTCTGCGGCCGGCGCTTGCAGACGATAGTGTGGCGGATGCAACGATCCTGGCGCGGGGTGAGGCGGCTTCGCCGGGCGCAGGCCAGGGCGTCCTTGTTCTCGACAGCGACGAAGCCGAGCGGCGCGCAGCGGCCGGAGAGTTGGTCGTGCTGGCGCGCCCGACCACCAGCCCGGAGGATGTTCATGGCATGATCGCAGCCGCCGCCATCCTTACGGAACTGGGAGGATCGACATCGCACGCGGCTGTCGTTGGGCGGTCATTGGGAAAGCCGGTTATCGTTGGATGCGGCGCTGGGTCCCTGCAAGCGCTCGGCGGCCGTATGGTGACAGCCGATGGCGGGCCGGGCGTGGTGTATGAAGGCCTGCTTCCGCTTCGATCGCCTGTCGATGATCCCGTTGTCGCAACGCTTGCCGCATGGCGCGCGGCGCTTGCCGAAACCGTCTGAAAGGCGCTCCATGGCAATCAGCATGGCCGACATCGAAGCGATTGTTGCGCAGTTCGAAAAGAGCGACTGGCGCACGATCGAGCTTGTTGCAGATGGCGTGGAACTCCGATTGTCGAAGGACGGCAGCGCGGGTGTCGTCTGTGCTGCCGCGCCCAGAGCGACGCCAACCCCCGCACAGGGCGCTACCCATGGCGCTGCAGAGGGTGCCGAACAGGGCGCTGCACCGGCGACGGATGCATCATCACCACCGTCGGGCCTTGTCGTTACCGCGCCGAGCCTTGGAACCTTCTATCGCGCGCCAAGGCCTGGCGAGCCATCCTTCGCCGAAGTCGGGCAAGTGGTTGCCAAAGGCCAGGAGCTCTGCCTCATCGAGGTGATGAAGCTGTTCACCACGGTCCATGCACCATCTGCAGGCGTCGTCATCGCGATCCATGTCATCGACGGTCAACTGGTGGAATTCGGGCAGCCGCTCGTTTCCATCGAGCCGGAATCCTGATCGACAGCATGGCCGCTCCGCATCGCCTCTTCATCGCCAATCGCGGAGAGATTGCGCTGCGCGCTATCGAAACCGCGCGTGCGCTGGGTGTCGAGACCGTGCTGGGTGTCTCCGCAGCCGATCGGGACAGTCTTGCAGCCCGGGCTGCAACCCGCGCGGTCGTGCTCGGCCCCGCTGCTGCATCGGCCTCCTATCTCGATCAGCGGCTCGTTCTTCACGCGGCCCGCGCCACCGGGTGCACCGCCCTCTATCCCGGCTATGGATTCCTGTCGGAACGGGCCGAGTTCGCAGCGCTCTGCGAAGCCGAGGGCATGATCTTTGTCGGGCCATCCTCGGCGCAGATCGCAGCCGTCGGAGACAAACTCGCCGCCCGGTCGCTCGCTGAAACGGCCGGTGTTCCGCTGACCAGCGGAAGCCCGGAGATCGCCGATGTTCCCGGGGCCCTGATCGCGGCCGAGCGGATCGGCTACCCCGTCATCACCAAGGCGTCTGCGGGCGGCGGCGGTCGCGGGATGGTGGTTGCCCGGTCCGCAGACGAGCTGGCCCGCGGATTCGGCCCGGCCGCGGCGGAGGCGGCAGCGGCTTTCGGCGACGGGCGCCTGTATCTGGAACGCTATGTCACAAGGGCCCGGCACATCGAAGTGCAGGCCTTCGGCCTTGGCAATGGCGATGTGCTGCATCTCCATGAGCGCGATTGCTCGGTGCAGAGACGATATCAGAAGATGGTGGAGGAGGCCCCGGCGGCGATCCTTCCTGATGCTGTGCGCGCCGGGCTGCATCGCGCTGCCATCGCGCTTCTGGGATCGATTGCCTATGCCAATGCCGGAACGGTCGAGTTCCTGTATGACGAAGAGCGCGCGACATTCGCGTTTCTGGAAGTGAATGCCCGCATCCAGGTGGAGCATCCGGTTTCGGAAGCAGTGACCGGCATCGACCTTGTTCGCTGGCAGCTGGGGCAGGCGATGGGAACGCCCCAAGAAACGCGGCAAAGGGATATCCACTGCCGGGGGCATGCGATCGAAGTGCGAATCCTTGCCGAGGATCCGGCGCGGCGCTTTGCGCCTTCGCCGGGCCGGATCACGCGCTGGCGTCCGCCTGTCGGGCCCGGCATCCGGCTGGACAGCGCTGTGGCCGAAGGCAGCATGGTGCCACCCTATTACGACAGCATGATCGCAAAGCTGATCGTGCACGCCGAAACCCGCGCCGGGGCCGTGGCGCGCCTGCTGCAAGCCCTTGGCGATTTCGAGGTGGAGGGCATTGCGACCAATATCGGCTTTCTTCAGACGCTTGTCGGCCATCGCGATTTCCGGGAGAACCGGGTGCACACGCGCTGGCTGGAGCAAACCCTTCTGTTGCCGGAGGCGGCCGCGGCATGATCGAGTTTCTCGACCAGACCCTGCGCGACGGCCAGCAGAGCCTTTGGGGCATGCGCATGCAGGCCCGCCACGCGCTCGCTGCGTGCGAGGACCTGGACAGGACGGGCTTCCGGGTCATCGATCTTACGGGCTCGCACCATTTCGAAGTCCTCATCCGCCACTGCCGGGAAGACCCGTGGGCCTTCCTGGATGCGATGGTCGAGGCAATGCCGCGCACGACGCTGCGGTCGGGGATGCGCTCCAACGCGGCGGTCAGCTTCGCGACCACGCCCGACGCGCTGATGGATGCCTGGATGCGGCAGCTGAACCGCCATGGCGTCCGCAGCTTTTGGATCTACGACGTGCTTTTCAACATCGACAAGATCGCGCGGCTCGCAAGGGTCGCCAAGGCGTTCGGCTCCGAAGTTTCGGGGGCGATCATGTTCACGCTCTCCCCCGTTCACACCGATGCCTATTATGCCGACAAGGCCGACCGGCTTTCCGCCATTCCGGAAGTCGACACCGTGCTCTTGTATGACACGGCCGGGGTGCTGGAGAAGGAGCGGCTGTCGACGCTTCTTCCGGCCATCGTCGCCAACGCGCGGGGCAAGCCGATCGAATTTCACGCCAACAACCTGATGGGGCAATCGGCCAAGGCCTATCTCGATTCCATCCCGCTGGGCGTGTCCATCCTGCACACCGCAAGCCGGCCCATGGCGAACGGGCCATCGGTTCCTTCCACGGACATGATGGCGCACAATCTCCGCATGATGGGCCTCCCGCATGGCCTCGATCTTGGTCGGCTGCCCCCGGTGGCGGAGCATTTCGAGCGCGTCGGCAGGGCTTCGGGCTTCCTCGTCAACCAGTCAGCTGACTATGATGTGCGGTCTGTGCAGCACCAGATTCCGGGTGGCATGTTCGGCACCTTGAAGGCGCAGCTTGCGCAGCATGGCATGGCGGACAGGCTCGATGATGTGCTGGCCGAAGTCGCCGTTGTCCGGCGCGAGCTGGGATGGCCCGGCATGGCGACCCCGTTCAGCCAGCTGGTCGGGATTCAGGCTGTCCTCAATCTTGTCTCGGGCGAGCGGTACGGGATCATCCCCGACGAGGTGATCGTATATGCGGCCGGGCATCATGGCGAACCGGCCGCGCCGATCGATCCGCAGGTGCTCGACCGCATCATGGCAGCCCCGCGCGCCAGGGACATCGTTGCGAACCCGCCCGAGCAGCCCACGATAGAGGACCTTCGCCGTCGGCACGGTACCGACGACGACGACGAGCTGATCCTGCGCGCCCTTGTGCCCGCGGCGGATATCGCCCGCATGCGTGCGGCCGGGCCACTGGTGCGCAGCATGCCCTTGGCTGGCTCGCAGGAAGCCGACGCCGTGCTGCGGCTGATGAAGACGGTCACGTCGCCTGCCTTTTTGCTGCGCACCGAGGCCCTGTCCCTGGTGCTGGAGCGATGAGGCGCGCCGTCATCGTCGATGCAGTGCGGACTCCGTTCGGAAAGGGCCGTCCGGGCGGCGCGCTGCACGGCGTCCACCCCGTCGATCTCTATGCCGGCCTGCTCGCGGCGATCGTGCAACGCAACGGCCTCGATCCGACATTGGTGGAGGACGTTGTCACCGGCTGCGTGATCCAGGTGGGTGAACAGGCCGGCAACATCGGTCGTCAGGCCGTGCTGGCGGCCGGGTTTCCCGAAAGCGTTCCAGCCGTCACGATCGACCGAAAATGCGGATCTGCCCTGCAGGCGATGGACTTTGCAGCCACGGGCGTGATCGCCGGGGCCTACGATATCGTGATTGCCGGCGGCGTCGAGATGATGAGCACGGTGGAAGCCAAGTCGAACCGCATGGGGCGGGACAGCCTTGGCCCCCGGTTTGCCGAACGCTATCCGGCTGGCATGGTCCACCAGGGCGTGTCGGCGGAGCTGATCGCTGCACGCTTCGGCCTTTCCCGGGCCGGGATGGATGGATTTGCGGTGCAATCGCATGCGCTGGCTGCGCGCGCCGAAGATGAGGGCGTGTTCGACGGGGCCATCCTTCCTGTCGGCCGCGTCAAACGGGATGAGGGCCTACGCCGGGGGACGTCTGCCGACGCGCTCGCGGCCCTGAAGCCCGCCTTTCGCACCGAGGAGATGACGGCGCGCTTCCCCGAGATCGCGTGGCAGGTAACGGCGGGGACTTCGAGCCAGGTCAGCGATGGCGCGTCGGCGCTCCTCATCATGGAGGAAAGCCGCGCCATCGGGCTTGGTCTCAGCCCGCGGGCCGCCATCACCCATTTTGCTGTTGTGGGGGATGACCCCCTGATGATGCTGACCGGCGTGATTCCAGCGACCCGCAAGCTGCTGGAAAAGGCCGGGCTGGCAATCGGCGACATATCAGCGTTCGAGATCAACGAAGCCTTCGCCAGTGTCGTGCTGGCCTGGGGGCAGGCGGTCGATGCCGACATGGACCGGGTGAACCGCTTCGGCGGGGCAATTGCGCTCGGCCATCCGGTGGGGGCATCTGGCGGGCGGCTGGTGATGAACCTGCTGGCTGCGCTGGAGCGGGACGGCGGACGCTTTGGCGTTGTGTCGATGTGCGAATCGGGCGGAATGGCCAATGCCACCTTGCTGGAGCGGCTGGGCTAGTGGAGCGCGAAGGCCGCGTCGGGAAGCTTGCGAAGCCGCGCCGTCATGCGCTGCATGTGCCGGCGCATCGCTGTTTCCGCCCGCTTCGGGTCTCCGGCAACGACCGCTTCGGTGATGGCGGCATATTCGGCCGTGCGGTCGCGCAGGTCGTCGGCTGTGAACCAGGGCTGGGCCTGAAGGCGCAGCAGGTGGATTTGCATGAGCGGCATCACGCCCGCCAGCTGGCTGTTGCCACCGATGGCGATCAGCGCATCGTAAAAATGTCGCCGCTTCGCGATCAGGCCCGGGTCGCTGCTGCCCCAGGCAGCGAGTTGGGCTTGGGCGTCGCGCATGTCCGCGCTGCTGGCTCCACCGCAAACAGCGTCTGCCGCAAGCCGCGCCGCCACCGCCGCCAGCGCTTCCAGGATTGCCAGAAGGTCTTCGGTTTCAGCCCGGCTGAAGGCACGGATATAGGCCCCGCGATGCCGCGTCAGCGTAACCACGCCCTGGGCCTCCAGCCGCTTCAGCGCCTCGCGGACCGGACCGCGACTCATGCCCAGCGTAGACGACATATCCGCCTCGATCAGCTTCTGGGCCGGTACCAGCCTGCCGGCGAGGATCGCTTCGCTGATCCAATCGACGACCGTGTCGGCCAGCGACAGCCCGTGGTCGGACTGTTCGCGCGAAGACTGCAGCCGGGAAGCGATCGGGATTGTCCTTGCCGGTTCGAGCGGGTTGTTGCCTGCTATGCTATGTCAGACAATGTGGTCGACAATCCGGCGGCCCGCAAGCACTTGTCAAAAGCCGGTCTGACACTCCGCAGGCCCATGGAAAGATCCGCGACATGAACCTCGAGCCTCCGCCCCACGTCCAGGACCTGCGCGCCAGGCTGCTCGCCTTCATGGCGGAACACATCTATCCGAACGAGCGGCGATACTATCGCGAAGCCGAGCAGATCGGTCCGTGGGGAGTGTTCCCCGTGATCGAGGCGCTGAAGCCGCTGGCGCGAAAGGCCGGGCTGTGGAACCTGTTCCTACCGGACAGTCGCCACGGCGCGGGGCTGACAAACCTGGAATATGCGCCGCTATGCGAAGTCATGGGCCGCTCTTTGATGGCGCCCGAGGTGTTCAACTGCGCAGCGCCCGACACCGGCAACATGGAAACGATCGAACGCTACGGAACGGCAGAGCAAAAGGCGCAGTGGCTGGAACCGCTGCTCGCCGGCGAAATCCGATCCTCTTTTGCGATGACCGAGCCCGACACGGCATCGTCGGACGCAACCAATATCCGGTGTTCCATCATCAGGGACGGCGACACCTATGTGATCAACGGCCGCAAATGGTACACGACCGGCGCAACGGACCCCCGCTGCAAGATCATCATCTTCATGGGCAAGACCGCCCCCGACCACCCCGAGCGGCATCGCCAGCAATCGATGATACTGGTGCCGAAGGACACGCCGGGCATCACGGTTCTGCGGCCGTTGCCTGTGTTCGGCTTTTATGCCGTGCCCGATCGCGCGTCGGAGGTGGTGTTCGAAAACGTGCGGGTTCCGGTGTCGAACATCCTGCTGGGCGAAGGCCGCGGCTTCGAGATCGCGCAGGGCCGCCTGGGCCCTGGCCGGATTCACCATTGCATGCGGCTGATCGGCCTGTCGGAGCGCATCCTCGAGCGTATGTGCCGGCGGGCCGACAGTCGCGACCCGTTCGGCAAGGCCCTTTCGGAACAGACGGTCACGCTCGAGCGGATTGCAGAGAGCCGGCTGGCGATCGAACAGGCCCGCCTGCTGACACTGAAGGCTGCACACATGATGGACACTGTGGGCAACAAGGAAGCGAGGGCGGAAATCGCGATGATCAAGATCGCGGCACCGGCGATGGCCTGCAAGGTGATCGACATAGCGATGCAGGCCTTCGGCGGCGGTGGCACCAGCAACGATCATTTCCTCGCAGCCGCCTATGCAACAGCGCGCCTCCTGCGCCTGGCGGACGGGCCGGATGAAGTGCACCGCAACCAGCTCGCACGGTTCGAGCTGAAGCGCTATCGCAACGCCGATCCAGCAAAGAGCGGCGGCGGTGCAGACGTGATCGACCTCGCGGAACTGGCTGCCGACTTCAGCCACCTGCGGCCCGGGAGCCCCGACTACATCTGGCAGCCCCGAGCCTGAACCCGGCCTGTTGCGCCTCGGCACATGATGCGAAAACCGGACCGGCGTGGACTGCGGGCACCCCAAGCCTGATGGAGACGCGTGTGCTGAAGCCGAGGTGGGAGCCTTCGGGACGGTCGTAACGCGCAGCGCTGCGGCACCGGCTACGGTGATTGCCTCATCCCCTTTTTCAGCGCGCCGGCACGTTGATGTGTCAAGACCACCATGCTGTCGATCCTGTCGGTGCCGGTATCGTGCGCCACCATTTCGGCGAACGTCTGAAGCCATTTCCTGAATGCAGGGCCGGTTGCCACCGGCGGGACGACACCCGATACCACAGCCTCCGATGCCAGAAACGACCCGGACAGCGCCCGATCGCCGTCGCTGATACCTCAGCAACAACCGGTGGGAACCCCGAGATGGCTTATTCCGCTTCGGGGGCTTTGCTGGGGCTCTGCTGGCATCGGAGGCTGTGGTCGGGCTGATCACAATCCGGCTTGCAATGCGCATTGCGTCGGCCGGTAACAAAGATGATGCCCAATTTCTGGACAGACCTGCGCAAGTTTCTTGCTTCCGCAGTGATGTTGGGGTTGCCGTGGGCCACGCGCGCCGAACCCTACACTGCCTTGCGCAATAATGTTGATCGCTATGTCGGGTTCGGCCAGCATCGAGCGGGGACTCTGGTTGAACGACGCACCGCTGAATGGGTCGCCTCGCGCCTGCTCAGCTTGGGCGATGCCACGAATGTCGAGCCAGTTGCGACTGAAACGATTGTAGAACCCAGGGCTGCCCTGCAACTTGGCAATGAAGCGATCGAGGCGTTTCTGCAGTGGCGGCCTGGCTTGCCGTTGCCGGGGATGATCCTAGCGAAAGCCGATCTGGCGGGCATTTTGACCGCTACGGCATCGGGCGCTGTGGTTCGGCTCGAACTTGGTGGCGTGCATCAGCCAGTAAACATCTGCAACGTTATTGCACACAAGTCCCGGACGGGCCCGATGACATATATTTCGACGCCTCTGACGGGATGGTTCCGGTGCGGTGCGGTGCGGAGCGCGGTGCGGGCGTGGCCCTGTTCCTGGCTTCCCCGCGCGCGATGGCGGCCGGCGTCCGGCCGAAGGCTGGCGCGGGGGCCAAGTGACGCAGAAGCAGCAATCCCGTTACGTTCGTCGGTGCCGGGAGCCAGGCGATGCCGCACGCGACCCGGGCATTGGCCGGCCGACGATCCGCCGGCCCGACGACAAGAGTATAGCGACGGTCGTGGCCGATGGGTACGTCCTCGTCGGCGATACATGCGGCTGCCCTGTCGGACGGCTCACGATAGGCGCAGATCGACCAGTAGCGTACCTGCCTTCCTTTCATCATCCTCTGGCCGTTGCGCGTGAACGGGCTGAAGGGCGCGCGTCCGTGCAGGACGATGACGCCTTCGCGCCTGAAATCGGTCACGGCATAGGCATTATCACGGGCAACAAGCAGATCGCCGACGCCGCTGCCGACCGGCGCGCGTGAGCCGAGCCATGCATTGGGGTTATCTGCGGTGCCGGGCCCCGGTGGAATATTGGCCGGACCGACGATGTGCGCCGGATGGACGGCTGCGGGATCTGGACAGGCGGAGCCAAGAGACCGTACGGCCCCGGCGCTGTCAATCACCCGAGCTTCAGGCAAGGCGACCCCTCCACTGGGACGTGCCGCATCGGGAGGATAGATCCGGTACAGCAAGCGAAGCGGAACGCTATCGGGAACGGTGTCGGGCCCGCCGCTTCCGGTGCTTGAATTGCCGGTTATCCGTATCACGACGCGCCCCCAGGCGATATGGATTGGTCGCGCCGGCATCGGGCAGGATGTCCTCGTCCCGGACGGCGGAGACCATCACATCGTCGGCACGGCGATGGACCGCAAAGCTCATCCGCCGGGCATGCGGGAACTGTCCCCGAAGCTCGAGAGTCGCTGCTGGTTCGAGAACAAAGTCGGCGCGCTAATAGCGGGTATTGGTTTCGACCAGCGCGAGATCCCGCGGATAGCTCCAGAAGCAGGCGGCAGCAGCCGTTGTGGCGGCAATGAGTGCGGCACCAATGGGCATAGGACCAGAAACTCCCAATCGCTCGTCAGTGCAAAACGCTCGTCCAAGTAGTCGACAATTTTCCACCGGAATAGCGCGTAAAGCCCCTTGCAAGCTATTGAGCGGGTAAATCGCATACAATTTTCTTAACGCTCGGGCCCCATCGATTCACGTTCGTATTTCAGTTCGGGCAACGGTCTCGTATAAAATGGGCAGGTTCGATCATGCTTCTATGGATGTTTCTTATCGCGATGGCCGGTATCGCATCGGCTGCTGCGGCACAGCCAATTGCGCCCCCTCAGCCGGTTTCAGCCGGAGAGAGCGACTACCCCGACATCACAATCGTCACTGCGACGCGTCGGAATGAGGCTATCACCGCGGTACCGCTTGCGGTCACCGCGCTCAGCGGGCAGGCCCTCGAACTCAATGCCGTGCGCGACACCCAGGATTTGACCCGCCTTGCCCCGGGCCTGATGATCACGACATCTACCAGCGAGGCGACCGGTTCCACCATTCGCCTTCGCGGCGCCGGCACCTCGGGGGGAAATCTTGGCCTCGAAGGTTCGGTCGGGGTTTTCGTTGACGGCGTCTACCGGTTGCGCACGGGTATATCGCTCAGCGAGCTCTATGATGTGCTTGCTGTCGAAGGGCTGCTCGGGCCGCAAGGCACCCTGTTCGGCAAGAATACGACCGCCGGCGCCCTGGTTATCCGCACCAACGAGCCGACATTCGATTTTAGTGGCATTGCCGGCGTTCCTTACCAGAACTTGAACGGCTTTCGGGTAACGGGGGCTATCAGCGGGCCGCTTGCGGGGATACACTTGCCTTCCGCATTTCCGGCGTTTTCAACAAGCGTGACGGCTTTTTGACGGATGCAGTTACCGGCGTCGACAGCCAGAATCGCGACCGTCTGGCGCTCCGTGGGCAATTGCTGTTCAAGCCGAATGATCAGGTCAGCATACGCACGATCTTCGACTACGCGCGCAAGAACGAGCGCTGCTGTTCCGCGACGTATATCGTGAAGGGCGCACGGGTGCCGACCGTGCTGGCCTTTGGTAGCGTAATCCCGGCAAACCCGAACAGCTACCTGGCACTACTTTGGCAGATCTGTGTTTGCGGGGTTGTTGAGAGGCTTTTCACGGTGCGGACATCGTCGGATTGGAGGCCGTGCGAAGAGGTTGAGTATGGCCTGTCTTATCGCTGGCATGCTGGG
>Ga0105045_10004622_pt1 | contig 11983 bp, 10 predicted proteins | sample MAT02_FD_78089 | JGI IMG/M metagenome (GOLD analysis project Ga0105045, IMG submission 78089) | Freshwater microbial communities from Lake Fryxell liftoff mats and glacier meltwater in Antarctica - MAT-02 (megahit assembly) | ecosystem: Environmental > Aquatic > Freshwater > Ice > Liftoff... | reverse complement strand
GATAAAACAAACTAGCGACTGATATCCAAAAAGCCGCATCAAAAATAGCCCCCGCCATATTGGGCTTTTGATAGGCTGAGAAAACGCGCCCCAATGCAAATGGCAGAAAAGTGGCCGCCACCAAAGGAGCCGACAAAAACAAAAAATCTGGCATGGCACTCGCCACCAACGCGTAAAAAAGGCCTGGAAACCAGTTTCTATCCGCCATAAGCCGAAATTCATCTGCTACCACGTGGATGGAAATGGCCTGAATCAGCACTAAGACGGTAGCACCTACTGCAGCATAAAAAGGGCTAGTAGGTACCCAAGAAAAAAAATCATCATACAATAGGCCACCAACCGGCAGCGTGGTAGGTGCCTGAATGTAGCCCAATAACGCCCCTGCGTGCAACCATACGACGTATAGTGCCAGAAAAAAACCGATGTAAAAAGGATTGCTGCGAAAAAAATTGAGCACGGGCGAAATTTGAAACGGCGAAGTTCGGTAAAACCCTGAAAAGGCCGCATAGGCGTTGCAATAAACTACCAAAAATAGTCACATTTACCCGTACTTTCGCCCTATGCGAATCCTTTTGATTGAAGATGAGGTAAAAACGCTCCAATCCCTCCGGCAGGGAATGATGGAACACGGATGGACGGTGAACACCGCCACCGATGGCTTGTTGGGGCACCGAATGGCACAACAGGCCGATTATGATGTCATCGTATCGGATATAACAATGCCCGGTATGACGGGGCTTGAAATGTGTCAGTCGCTGCGGGAAATGGGTATTGCTACGCCTATTTTGCTGCTCACGGCACTTGACCACACCGACGACAAAGTGACCGGATTAGAAGCCGGCGCCGATGATTACCTCGCTAAACCCTTCGAATTTAAGGAGTTGCTGGCTAGGATCCGAGCTTTATCTCGTCGCCCCTCCCAAACGGTTCGGCCGGAGAACGTGCTGCGCATACACGATGTGGAGCAAGATTTAGACGCAAAGGTGGTGCGCCGAGCAGGGAAAGAAATCTTGCTCACGCCGCGGGAGTTTGCCCTCTTGGAAATATTTATGCGAAACCCCGGCAAGGTGCTCTCCAAAACAGAAATCGCTGAAAAAGTATGGGACGTTGATTTTGACACGGGCACCAATGTAATTGAGGTGTACGTCAATTACTTGCGGAATAAATTGGATAAGAACTTTGGTCAAAAACTGATACATACCCAATTTGGACAAGGGTACATTCTTAAATAAGGCTTAAACCCTACTTCATTTTGATTGCTTACCTTTGATCTATGATGACAAAAACACTGTATTTAATTCGGCACGCCAAATCGAGTTGGGGAAATCCGGGCTTGCGTGACCACGACCGACCGCTCAACAACCGCGGCTTACACGATGCGCCCAAAATGGCTCTTTTTTTAGCCGAAAATGCTGCAAAACCCTCATTAATTATCACCAGTACCGCAAAACGAGCCCTAAGCACCGCGCTCTATTTTGCCGATACATTTGAGATACCCGAAGAAAAAGTACGTCGAGAGGCCGCCATTTATGAGGCCCACCCAACCGATGTGTTGAAAATTATTCATCAACTGCCGGATACGGAGTCCTGTGTGCTGGTTTTTGGGCATAATCCCACTTTTACCAGCCTTGCCAACGTTTTTTCTGAAGATATGTACATTGAAAATGTACCCACCTGCGGCATTGTAAAAATCACCACCACCGCCGAGTCTTGGAATAAGATGTATGAAGGCAATGCCAAAGTAGTAGCCTGTTATTTCCCTAAAGAAGTGCTGTAACCTCGTTCAAATGACACAAAAAACGAATTTTTGGGGCTTTTTATCCCTGTTGGTTATGGTGTGCAGCCTGCTGGCTTGTGCGGCGGAACCTGTGAAACAAACCAGTTTGCCCGACGAAAAAATTGCCCGCATCATGGCTGATTTAAGCATAGCAGAAGCCGCAACCAACGGGCTGGTGGGCTACTCTAAGGATAGTTTACTTCATGTATATATCAGACAAGTATTTGATATACAAGAAGTTACAGCAGAAATGTATGAAGAAAATTTGCGCATTCTAGCGCAGGACTTACCGCGTATGGAGGCCATTGTGACGCGCGCAGATTCTATGCTGATTCGAGATGCTCCTGAGAAAAAGTAGGGGACTGATTTAGCAGCCTAGTTACACTTCTAGGCTGCTAATCCAGTCTGTACTATTTCGCCAACACCTTAGCCACCAAATCAGCGGCTTCTTGGAATTCGGTGGCACCCATGACCTCCAAACCAGATTCGTCAATAATCTTTTTGGCAATATCTGCATTGGTGCCTTGTAAGCGTACAATGACTGGAATCGGAATGGTACCGATGGCTTTGTAAGCATCTACCACCCCTTGTGCTACGCGGTCGCAACGAACGATTCCACCAAAAATATTGATCAAAATCGCCTTTACGTTTTTGTCTTTCAAGATAAAACGCATGGCATTTTCAACGCGCTGGGCATCTGCGGTACCACCTACATCGAGGAAGTTGGCCGGTTCGCCCCCCGACAATTTAATCAAATCCATGGTCGCCATGGCCAAGCCGGCTCCGTTGACCATGCAGCCTACATTTCCGTCGAGTTTTACGTAGTTCAAGTCCATGCCCTGTGCTTCCACATCGGCTGGATCTTCTTCGTCTTTGTCACGCAAAGCCAACAGGTCTTTGTGGCGATACAAGGCATTTTCGTCGAGTGTCACCTTAGAATCCACCGCGATGATGCGATCATCTGAGGTTTTGAGGCAGGGATTGATTTCGAACATGGAGGCATCCGAGCCTATGAATGCGGCGTATAGTTTTAGGATAAAATCCACCATTTCGCGCAGGGCTGTACCGCTCAATCCTAGATTAAACGCCACGGTTTGCGCCTGAAATGGGCGTAAACCCAACAATGGATCAATAAATTCAAAAAACACGCGCTCGGGCGTATCGTGCGCCACGGTTTCAATGTCCATACCACCATCGGGAGAGTACATAATAACGTTGCAACCCCGACCACGGTCAGTTAAGATACTGACATAGAACTCTTTAGGATCACTGGCACCTGGATAGAACACATCTTGCGTCACGAGTACTTTGCGCACCAATTTGCCTTCTGCGGAGGTTTGGGGCGTTACGAGGCGCATACCAATCATGGCTTGCGCAATTTCGCCGGCTTGCTCTGGGCTTTTGGCCAGTTTTACGCCTCCGCCTTTACCGCGTCCGCCAGCATGTACCTGTGCTTTCACGACACTAAAGTCAGAATTGTACAGCAATTTCATTTGTTTGGCGGCTTCAACGGCTTCAGCGGCGGTATAGGCCACCATGCCTTCTTGGATTTTTACGCCGTAAGATTTGAGCAATTCCTTGCCTTGGTATTCGTGAAGATTCATGCGATGCTAAAAAATATGATGAGTGTAAAAAGGTCTTTTTTCAAAAGATGGGCAAAACTACGAAGCATTGCCATACTTCAAAGTACGAAGGGCAAATATTAGCGCAAAGAACTTCCTTCGTCGTCAATTAATTTGCCTCCTTGCACGCGGATGATGCGGGCGGGGAAATTTTGTATGATTCGGTAGTCGTGGGTGGCACAGATCACGGCGGTGTTGTGTTGTTTGGCCAAATTGCGCAGCAGGATTAGTACATCGTCGCTGGTTTCAGGGTCAAGGTTTCCGGTGGGCTCGTCGGCGAGTAGCAGTGCTGGGTTGTTGAGCAGCGCGCGGGCAATCACTACGCGTTGTTGTTCGCCACCAGAAAGTTCGAACGGCATAGCGGCCTTTTTAGCGGCTAGCCCGACCTCTCCTAACACGGTGTTGATGCGCTTTTCCATGGCCTCTCGCTCCGTCCAGCCCGTTGCTTGAAGTACAAACAGCAGGTTATCTTCCACGTTTCGGTCGGTCAGCAAGTTAAAATCCTGAAAAACAATACCGAGTTTGCGCCGAAGTTCGTGCACATTGTGACGAGAGATGGTGCGTAGGTCAAATCCGGCTACTTCTCCAAAGCCTTTTTTTAAGGGCAGTGCGGCGTACAGGGTTTTGAGCAAACTGCTTTTTCCACTGCCTGTTTTGCCAATTAGATAGGTGAATTCGCCTTCACCAATATGAAGGCCGATGTCTTGTAAAATGCTGGTATTATCAGACTGATGAATGTCGGCTTGGGAGAGTTTTACGATGCTTTGCACAGGTCAATGGATTGAAATGATGTTATTTTTAGGGTCAAATGTGCTCAAAAGAACATAAATTCCATAAATTGCGCTGCGAAAGTCAGGCTTTTTTCATTTTTATTATAAAAACCTGAAAATGTGTGCGATAATTGTCCCCTGAATTGCCTGAATTTTTTACTTTTTTATCCGCCTTATGAACTCAAGAATCCTCGTTTTGGTTGTTTTTGCCCTGTGGAGCGTTTTTTGCTGGCGGTGGTATGTGTGTGGTATTATGAATGCTTGCGATGGCGCCGATAGCATTGAAATGGAATCCCAGCCGTCAACACTTTCGGAAACGGCTCCCGCCCCCGCCGACCAGTCTGACATGCAAGTAGCCAGCCAGCCTGTTACGCCCGAAAGAATGGAAGAAGTGCAGATGGAAACGGTCGAAGACCAGATGATTATTCATTTTCCCTACAATTCTACCCGCAAAGAAGACAACGCCGCCATAGACGCCTATATGACGCAACTGGCTCGCCAACTCTCCGCCTCGGGTGAAAAAGTAACCATTCACGGCCACACTGACTTTGTGGGCGATGCCCGCACCAATTATCCGCTCGGAATGCACCGCGCCACCGGAATACGGGATATTTTGATTCGAAAAGGCGTTTCTAAAGCACAAATTACCTGTAAATCTTCCGGCGATAAAAACCCAGTAGCCAGCAATGACAAACCGTATGGTCGGTATTTAAACCGCCGTGCCGAAATCCGAGTCGGGAATTAGCCCGTACGCTTACTCCTTATTTTTCTCCCGTTCTTCACCAGCGGCTGCTATCCGGGCCGGACTAAAAAAATCAGACTATGTTTGCCAATAACGCATTTGCCACCCACACGTTGGAAATCCTAATCATGCTGCTCGGGACTTTTGTCATCGGCCTGTGGTTGGGCTGGGTTATTTGGGGGCGATTGAAAGCAGAACTCGACCGACTCCGCATTGAAAATCAGAGCAATGTGGTGACTTTGGATGCCATTCGCCTAGAAATAGATGCCGTAAAAACCCGCGCAATGACCGCTGAAAACGAACAGACAGCGTATGCTGCTCAGGTAGCCGATTTTAACCATGATAATATTGCACTGCGGGAGCGAAATATGTTTTTAGACAAGGAATTGGAGCAAATTGCCGCCCGTAACCGTCAGTTAGAAACCGAATTAGGGCTTTCCTACACCCCCGACACGCCTTTGGCCGACGATATTCCGGAGGAAATCAAAAAATTGGTGCAGGATACCCCTCCACCAGCAGAGACAAAAGCACCGGTAGAAACCGAAATCAAAGTGATTGTAAAATCAGAAATACTCACGCCACCGGTATTGATTGTACAGCCCGTTTCTTTGTCGGACGATACCATTGAGAAAAAACCGAAACCCAACAAATCCAAGAACGTGGTGGCCGCCGAACCCGCTCCTACCCCCGACTCTGAAAAAGATGATTTGACGGTAATAGAAGGGATTGGGCCTAAAATTCAAATGCTGCTCAACCAGTTTGACATTAAGACCTATCGCCAATTGACCGAAGCCGATGTGGTACGATTGAAAGAGATACTCGCCACCGCTGGCCCGCAATTGGCCATGCACGACCCCGGCACTTGGCCTTCTCAAGCCAATTTGGCAGCCAATGATCAGTGGGATACGTTGAAGTCGGTGCAAGGGTTTTTGAAGGGGGGTAAGAAGCCTGATTAGGTTTTTTTATTCTTCGATAAAAGGGGCACATCTTATGCAGATGTGCCCCTTTTTTATGTTTTCGTTACTAGAAAGCGCCGCTATCTCCCCACCCCCTACCGCACCAAAAAACGAACACTACCCCTACCCTCCCCAGTCTGTACCTGCGCCACATAAAGCCCAGCCGGCAAAGCCCCCAAATTCAAATCAAACATTTGGTTGCCCACTCGCATGTCAACCGATTGCTGGTAAATTTCACGTCCCAGTGCATCCAACACCGAAATAAGGGCAGGCGTCGCTTGAGGGGCTGCTATGGCCAACTGAAACTGACCCGCGTTCGGATTGGGCGTAAGCCCGATTTGCCAACCTGCATCCGTCAAAGTCTGCGTACCAATAATTATAACAGTTGCATTTTCCGAAATTTCCACCACACCACAAGAATCTATCAAAGTCAGGATTACTGTATAGGTGCCCGATTGGTTCACTTCGAAGGTGTAGGGGCTTTCATTCACCCCTTCTGGATTGCCAAACAGCGTCCAATAAAAGGATTCCACAGAGGCGGTGGTTTGGGTACAGACGATGTTTCCGCCCACTACCTCAATATCAAAACCCGGATTGAGCAAACCAGCGGCATTGACCGTGATAATATCGTCGTAAGTAATTATTCCGACGGCATTTTCGAGCGACAACGTAATATTATACGTCCCTGGCGTAGTGTACACCACATTGGGCGCTGGATCAAAAGACTCAGCAGGTGTACCACCGGGGAACAACCAGTGCCAAGTATCCACGTGGTCTTCGCTGATTACCACCGTTTGCACATTCAGGGGCACGCAACCCTCCGTATTTTCAGCAAATACAAATGCGTTGGGCAAGGCTCCAGCAATTATTACGGTCTGGGAAATGGTATCCACGCCACAATCATTGGTCGCAATCAGCGTCAGTTCATAAGAACCGGGCTGCTCGTATTCATGAAAGAACGAGAAAAAATTGCCACTTTCGGTTTGTCCATCGCCGTAATCCACCGCAAAAAAGGATGCTGCGCCCATAGTTTGGTTGTTTAGTATCACGCTCCAAGGGCCTACATTTACGGGTGTGAAGGCGGCGGCTGGAGGCGCGTTGCACACAAAACAGGTAACCCCTTCCATATCGCAAAACATCATTTCAAAGCCCTTTACCTGACCAATATCGTTGGCTTGGTTGTCGAATGCCCGCAGGGTCCACTCGCCCGTCGCGGAACCCAAGTTAAAGTCTTCCAGACAGCCAAGGGAGGGGAAATAAAGGCCGGTATAACTGCCTGTTTGTCCCCAGGCTTGGTCGCTGTTCCAGGTGCCGGTAAAGCCAGGGTCGGGACTTGCTTGAAAAGTACAGGGCACGAACCCTATATTCCATTGGGTATTGGTGGTAGCGCCCCAGAAGCCGTTGGGGCCGATGAGTTGCACCACTTGTCCGGCGGGTGATCGCAATTCCATGCGTACGTCTCCGATGTAGCCGTGTTCAAATTCCACCCGTACGCCACAAACGCCTTGGGATGGGTCGGCCAAATCATTTTTGCTCGCAGCCACTACCGAAAAGGTAAAATCGCCGTAAAAAAGGTCTGGAATCTCGTTGGGGCAGTTGTTGCAGCCACAAATAATTTCTTCCAAGGCCAGTTCGTCGGCACCTGCGTCGCGGAGTCCTAGGCGTAAATCGCCGTCAAAGTCGTCGTTGGGCAGGCCGAAATTGAGGGGGAGAAAATGGTGCGCCGGAGAAATTTCGGCGGCCAAATGAAAATCGCGCCCCCCAAAATCCACAAAATTCAAATCGCCGGGGGCTTTTAGATTCAGTTTATCTTGCCATTGCGCGTTGTTGCTCAAAATATATTGATTGGTGTCGGCGATGCCTTCAAAAATCAAAATATTGCCTTCGGCTTGAATGGGCGTTTGGTTGCAACAAATCGCCAATGGGGCTTCGTTCTGGCTGTGTAATGTGTTATTACGAAGGAGGGTTGCGCTGGGTTCGCCGAGGTTGGAGGCGTTTGGATTCCCCTCATAGGCGATACTGCTGCCGCCATTTTCGTAGATAATATTGTTGAAAATGCGCAATTCTTCTGTAGATACGGTTGAGTCGGCCAGATACAGGATGCCATGCCCCGCGCAGTTGTGAATTTCGTTTTTGACTACAATGGCGGGTGAGGAAAGGAATAAACCAACACTTCGGCAGTTGCCAGTGCCACAACCCGCGTCTTGGGCGTTGTAAAAATGGTTTTTTTCGATTCTGGAATCACTTCCATTCCAGTAAAAACAGCCCTCACCGATATCGGGAATGCCGCCTTCAAAGCCCGGGAATTGTATTTCATTTTCCCGAAATATGGCGTTTTGGACTCGATTGGTATAAATACCCCAATCAAAGGTGTGGCTAATCTTATTTTTCTGAATACTCACCGTCGAACTGGGAATCGAGTCGCCTACATCGCCCAAAAATATGCCATAACCATAACAAGTATCTAGCACGCAATCTTCTATGCTTAATAAATCAATTGATATGGCAGAAATGCCTCCTCCTTCTACCTGACGAATCTGATTGTTGACAATATAGGACTCCTCGTATCCAGCGCCGCCGAACAGGAAAATACCGCCCAAAACGTCCGAAATTTGGCAATCTCTCACCTCCCCGACCTCGCATTCATTGAGTTGAACGGCGGCTCCCAGTATATTTTCAAGGATGCTATTCAAAACTACAACGGCACTAAAATTACCCATAATTGCCGTGCTTCCAATCTCCCGAATGGTATCTTCCACCAAATACACCTCACTGACCAATGCTACTACCGCTGAACCACTGATACCCTCAAAAGTGCATTTGGTAATGAGTACCCCTGCTCCTTCTATATAAATTGCATCGCCGTCAATGCCGATAAATCGGCAATTGGTGAAGGTGACGAAATCATCAGGGTAGAGGACAAAGACAGGGTCCGTGAAAGTCGTATCTTGATAGGTTTGGGCTTGAACGGTGGAAAAAAGTCCTAAAAAAAGAAAGAAGGCGAGGGAAATTGGTTTCATAAAAAATCGAGTAGTGAGATTAAGAGACTAAAAAACGCGACAAGAATGCTGCCGTGCAGCGACAAATGTCGGCTTTTTACCTCTTTTAATCACCCTAACTTTCCTTACTCACCTAAAATACCGACTGCCCATTGCAATCCTGCCTCTGCCTTGCGCATTTCAGCCAGCAGTTTAAGGTACTTCAACTGGGCATCTAACCAATTTTGTTCGCGGATATTGACCAAAAAAACGGAACTTTCTCCAATGAAAAATTTCTCATTTTCCGCATCGAGTAATCGGCGGTAGTTGGTCGTAACCGATTGGAATAGAAGGGTTTGCGTACGAAAATTTTGCACTTCATTGGCGTATTGCCGTACTTTTGCCGTTACGTCTTGTTGTTTTTGCTGGAGGGCTAATTCGTTTTGTACTATTTTTATTTGCGTGATTTGATAATCCCCTCGCGCTTTTCGGTTGGGAATGGGATAACTAAAATGCAGGCCCCATTTTACATCGTTGGCCAGCATGGCGGGGCCTTCCGCCGTGGCCGTGGGAAAAAATTGCCAGCCATTGCCTAACAGATAATAGTCAATATCCAGCACGGGCTTTCTTTTTTCATTTTTCAAACGGCGTTCGATCTCCAATTGCCGTAATTTCACAGCATACATCCGCAATTCAGGATTCAAGGAGCGGGCTGTTTCCAGCAAATCTTCCACGTTGAGGGCGGCTACTGGAGCCATCAAATCGGTTTCTAATAATAAGGGGGCTGCGGGTATGGTCTCTGATGCGAGGGTCTGTTGGTCGTCGGTCCATAAAAAAGTGGACAACTCAAGAGCCGCATTTTGAGCATCCAGCTGGGCGAATTGAATTTCGACCAAGCGAATTTGCACCTGAATAAAGGTCTCCAGGGTATCAATAGCCGCCCGTTCGCCCTGAAAAAAACTTGCGCGCAGTCCTTCATGCCGTATGGCGGCTTGCTCGAGGGCATTTGAAATAATAATCAGGGCATTTTCTGTGAAATTCCACGACCAATAGGATTTTGCTGCGTCAAACATGACGGCATTGCGCGTCATTCGACGTTCGGCTTCGCCCATTTCTAGTCCCACTCGTGCCAGTTGCAAGTTGGCCCGTCGTTCGTCGAAAAACAAGCCTTGGCCTAGGGTCCAGTTGAGTCCAAAAGAAGCCTGCCCTACCGTTGGCAAAGCATTTTCTTGATTTAAAAAAGTACCGGAAGCCAAGTTGTAAGCACCTTTCAATTCCAAGCCCGCCCAAGTGGGCAATTTTAGCCCGGCTTCGGTATATTCAAAATAGGTTTTACCATTAAATTGCTTCCTACTATGGTCGGCAAATGCTACGGGATCGAAGCCGCCTTTAGCCCGAAACATAGCCGCCTGGGCTTGGTCTATGTACAAATCTCCTTGTCGGATAAGTGGATGATAGTCAAACACTTGCTGCCGAAAAGTAGCATAGTCAAAGGATTGACTACTGGCGAGGTAAGTACACCCCAGCAAAGCCAGCACGATCCCGAGTAGCCTTCCATAATGCTGGTTTGAATGGATGGATATCCTCATTTTTTTTCCTCCTTTTTCTTATACAAATTGCCCGGTAAACCTTGGTATAAATCGGGCGGAAATCCATTAATAATTCGCCAGAGTTCGTACCAAACAGGTACATCGTTCAACAAAGCGATGCCCTTTGCGCCACCACCCGGCATTAAGGCTGTGGGCCACTCCTGCTCCTCTGGCGCTGGGGCTATGAGTACTCTAAATTTGCCATTTCCGCTGATATTTCGGTCTATTGCCACCACTTCTCCGCCAAAAGTACCGAGGGATACGCCCGGCCAACCACTAAAGAAAAAAGCCGGCCAACCATCAAAAATAAAACGGACTTGACTTCCTATTGACAACAAAGGCAAATCAAGGGGCTTGACGAACATTGCCACCGCAAGCTCATAATTGGCGGGCTGAATACTCAAGAGCGGCTCGCCTTCTTTGATAATTTCTCCGATACCGGGTTTCAAAGCCTGCACTACATAACCGTCCTGCGGGGCTAAAATGTAGTAAAAGGCTTGCCTTCTTTCATAATTTTCGCGCTCAATCTGCAGTTTACTCACCGTAGCCTGAGCATCGAAGCGATCGCTTAAGGTGCTAAAACGATCGCTCTGCGCTTTAGCCACTTTATTGGCGGTTTCATTTTGCACCAGCATCAGTTCGGTGATATAAATAGCGTAATCATTTTTGCTGGTAGCCAGTTGGTTTTGGGCTGCTACGAGTTTGGTTTGCGCGTCTTGTAGTTTTAAGCGCCTTTCTTCAAGTTTTGTGAGCGGCTCGAGGCCTTTGTCGTATAAACTTTTAGTACCCGAAAATTGGCGCTCAGCCACTTGCAAATCAATTTTGGTTTGCACAACTTTCAGCGAATCACTTTCAATTTTTAATTTAGCCTGTTCAATTTTATTAAAAATTTGACTGGTTTTGCTGTTTAGTTCTCGGCGCATAGCATCTATTTGATTCACCAGCGCATTGGCTTTCTGTCCATACGATTCAATAGAGCCTTTTTTGGCCGATACCTGATCGCCTACCCTTGCTACCAAGGCCGGATCAAAATAATCGGCTTTTACCTCCGACAGGAACACCAAGGTATCGCCTCGCCTGATGGCTTGTCCTTCTGCCACATACCAGTGTTCGATGCGACCTGCAATGGTGGCATGTACCGTTTGTGGCCGATGTTCGGGTCGCAGGGTGGTCACTTCGCCATCGGCGCGGACATTCTGCGTCCAGGGTAAAAATAGAAAGATTAATATTATGAGCATCAAAATGGCCAACAAGCGTCGAAAAGTCCAGTGCCAAAGGGGCATTTTGGAGCGGCGCATGGCATTCATCTCCATCGGATAGGCCGAATTTGGGAGGGTATTATTGGATATATTTAGCATAGAAAGGGAATTGCTGAAGGCATTTAGGGTTGGCGCACTTTTTTCAATTTACGGAGTAAATTCGACACACTTGATGGTCCTCTTTCCTTTTTTTACAAGGGTTCTTAAATCAAATTTGAACGAAAAACTTTCTCGTACTCCTTTGATCTAACGGCCTCTTCAAAAGTGCCCTCAAAGGTAATTTCGCCACT
>Ga0105045_10004621_pt1 | contig 11983 bp, 11 predicted proteins | sample MAT02_FD_78089 | JGI IMG/M metagenome (GOLD analysis project Ga0105045, IMG submission 78089) | Freshwater microbial communities from Lake Fryxell liftoff mats and glacier meltwater in Antarctica - MAT-02 (megahit assembly) | ecosystem: Environmental > Aquatic > Freshwater > Ice > Liftoff... | reverse complement strand
TTGCCGCAGGCGACGAGCAGGATGGCGGTAAGCGCAAACGCGCCGATGACCTTGTTTGAGAGTTTCATGACTCTTGCAGCTCCATTCAAAAATAGGTTCACACCAAGAAAAAAGCGCGGCCGGCCGTCCGAGGGTACACCGCCAAATTATTATAGAAGTGCATCGCCCGCAAAGGACCGGACACTTCAGCAATTGGACTACCGGCCATACGGCTTTCAGCCATCATGTCCAACCCCGCGCCTTGAGTTCTATCTGCGTCCTGTCCAGCGCCTGGCGGATCAGGGCCATCATCTCGTCAATGTCGCCAGTGGTCATCACCAGCGGGGGAGCAATGATCATCCGGTCGCCGACCGCGCGCATGATCACGCCATTATTGAAGCAGTGCATGCGACAGATCGCGCCGACGCCTGCGCCCGCATCAAACAGCGTCTTCTTGGCCTTGTCCTTGACCAGAACCAGCCCGGCGACAAACCCGCTGGCTTGCGCCATCATCACCAGAGGATGGTCATTCAATTCAGCAAAACGGCGGCCGAGATAGGCACCCAGCGCGCCTTTGACCTTTTGCGGCAACTGCTCGCGCTCCATGATCGCGATGTTTTCGAGCGCCACCGCGCAGGACACCGGATGGCCGCTGTAGGTATATCCGTGGTTGAACTCACCGCCCTTTTCGATCAGCACCTTGGCCACCCTGTCACCCACCATTACCCCACCCAAAGGCACATACCCGCTGGTCACCGCCTTGGCGAAGGTCACGAGATCGGGTTTGTAACCGTATTTTTCGTACGCAAACCAATGGCCCAGCCGTCCAAACGCGCAGATCACCTCGTCGCTGATCAGCAAGATGCCGTATCGGTCGACGATGCGCTGGATCTCAGGCCAATAGGTATCGGGCGGGATGATCACACCGCCCGCGCCCTGCAAGGGCTCGGCGATAAAGGCCGCCACCTTGTCTGGTCCGACCGCCAGAATCTTTGCTTCCAGCCAGCGCGCCGCACGCACGCCAAACTCGTCGAGGGTCTCGCCGTCCTTGCCAAGCGCGAAAAAATACGGCTGTTCGATATGGTCGATGTTGGGAATCGGCAGATCGCCTTGCGCGTGCATGCCGCTCATGCCTCCCAACGAGGCACCCGCCATCGTACTGCCGTGGTAGGCGTTGTGGCGGCTGATGATCATCTTGCGCTGGGGTTGACCCAGCAAATCCCAGTAGCGGCGCACCATGCGCACATTGGAGTCGTTGCTCTCGCTGCCGCTGGACGAATAAAAGACATGCGAAAAGCTGCGGTCGCCGACCGCAGGGGCCAGTTCAGCCAGTTTGGCCGCCAGCGCGGTGGCCGGCACATTGGTGGTCTGAAAGAAGCTGTTGTAAAACGGCAGCGTCATCATCTGCTGGTACGCCGCATCGGCCAATTCGCGCCGACCGTAACCCACATTGACACACCACAAGCCACTCATGGCATCGAGCAACCGGACCCCCTCGGAGTCCCACACATAAATGCCCTGGCCGCGCACGATGACGCGCGAGCCCTTGCGAGCGAGTTCCTTGAAGTCGGTGAAAGGATGCAGGAAATGCGCGCTATCCATCCGCTGGATCGCGCGGGTGTCAATGTCCATGCTCATCGGATCAGTCCTTGCGTCGCCATCGGGCCTGTTGCGCCAGGCTCATACATGCAGCAACAGATGCTCACGCTCCCACGGCGAAATGACTTTCATGAACTCGTCGAATTCGAGCTCCTTGACCTCGGTGTACACGGTGATGAACTCCTTGCCTAGCACCTCGTGCAGATCGGACTCACGCCGCAGCCAGTCCAGTGCCTCACCCAGACTGCGTGGCAGCGCATAGGGCGACAGATAGGCATCACCCTTCATTTCCGCCTTGGGCTGAATCTTGTTCTTCAAGCCCAGGTAACCACAGGCCAGCGTCATTGCCAGCGCCACATAGGGATTGGCGTCTGCCCCGATGACCCGGTTCTCCACGCGCCGCGCCTGCGGCGACGAAATCGGCGAGCGGATGCCGACGGTGCGGTTGTCGCAACCCCATTCGATGTTGATCGGTGCCGCCGAATTGCGCGAGAGCCGGCGGTAGCTATTGACATACGGTGCCACCAGCACCATTGCCGCCGGTACATACCGCTGCAGGCCGCCGATGTAGTGCATGAAGGCTTGCGAGGGAGTGCCGTCCGGGTTGGAGAAGATGTTCTTGCCGGTAGCCTTGTCCAACATGCTCTGGTGCACATGCATCGAGCTGCCGGGTTCGCCTTCGATCGGCTTGGCCATGAAGGTGGCGTACATGTCGTGGCGCAGAGCGGCCTCGCGCACCGTGCGTTTGAAGAAAAACACCTCGTCGGCCAGCCCCAGCGGCTCGGCATGGAAAAAATTGATCTCCATCTGCCCGGCACCCACCTCGTGGATCAAGGTGTCCACGTTGAGCTCCATCTTGTCGCAATAGTCGTAAATCTCCTCGAACAACGGATCGAACTCGTTGACCGCGTCGATGCTGTAGGCCTGACGTGAGGTCTCGGCTCGCCCGCTGCGTCCGATCGGTGGTTTCAGCAAGGTATTGGGGTCGGTGTTGCGCGCGGTCAGGTAGAACTCCAGCTCGGGCGCGACGATCGGCTGCAGGCCCTCGGCGGCAAACAGGTCGCAGACCCGGCGCAATACGCTGCGCGGCGCGAACGGCACCAGCTTGCCATCGTGGTCGAAGCAGTCATGGATCACCTGTGCCGTCGGGTCGGTCGCCCAGGGCACGAGCCGACGCGTCGACGGGTCCGGTCGTAGCTGCATGTCCTTGTCGGTCGGGTCGATCACGTCGTAATACGGGCCACTCTCCGGAAATTCGCCAGTCACGCCCATCGCTACCACCGCCTGCGGCAGCCGCATGCCGCGGTCCTCGGTGAACTTGGCGCGCGGCAGGATCTTCCCCCGCGCCACGCCGGTCAGATCTGGCACCAGGCATTCGACCTCGGTCACACGGCGCTCGTTGAGCCATTGCTCCAGGTCATTGAAACTCATCGGTTTTTCGTCGCGCATCCTGTGCTCCATGGATCGGTCTTGTTGCCGCCACCGCACACCAGGCAAGGCGTGCTGCAGTCAGGACTTGCAAGGTGAACCGTTATTCAAGCGCCTATTGTGCACCTTGCCACCGGTGCCGGGCCGCCTCAGCCGGCGCTGTCCTTATGGGCAGTCAAGTCTGTCAACGCACTCTCGCTACAGCCGATCGCGCAGTCGCTCGTACCACATGGCAAGGGCTAGTGACGGCGTCCTGAGTAAGCTGCCGCCCGGAAAGGGCTTGTGGGGGATACGGGCAAACAGATCGAAACCTTCGGCCTGACCGGCAATCGCTTCAGCAACCAATTGCCCCGCCAGGCCGGTGGCGGCCACACCGTGGCCGCTGAAGCCCTGCAGGTAATACAGGTTGTCCGCCAGGCGGCCGAAATCGGGCATCCGATTCATGCTGATGTCGACGAATCCGCCCCAGACATGGGTGACGGCCACCGACGCCAGCTCAGGAAACACACGGGCCATGCGCGTGCGCATCGATTGCGCCAGGTTGCGCGGGGTGCGGCTGGTGTAGCTCACGCGCCCTCCAAACAGCAGCCGGTGGTCGTCGCTGCAACGGAAATAGTCGAGCGCGAAGTTGTTGTCGCACGCCGCCGCACGCCGCGCGATCAGGCGTTGGCAGCGCTCGGCCCCCAGCACTTCGGTAGCCACCACATAGGTTCCCACCGGCATGATGCGGGCGCGGATCTCGGGCGCTACACGCGCAGCGTATTCGGACAGGGTGCAATTGCCGGCCAGCACCGCGAAATCGGCGGTGACTGCGCCATGCAGGCTACGCGCCCGCAATCGGCGACCCCGGTCGAGCGCGATCGCCGCTGAATGCTCGTGGATGCGCACACCCAGCTGGCGCGCGGCCCGCGCCAGCCCCAGTCCATAACGCAGCGGATGCAGATGGCCCGAGATCGCCTCATAACCGGCGGCGCAATACAGCGGGCTGTCAATGCACTGGCGTACCGCATCACCGTGGGCAATGGTGCAATGCAGCCCGTAGTCGCGCTCGGCCTTGCACAGCTCCAGCTCAAGCGCACGTGCCTTGCGGGGCGAATCGGCCACATAAAGGTACCCTTTGACCCGGTCGCAATCGATCGCGAATTCGGCGATCCGCCGGTCGATCAGGTCGATCGCCTGCAGCGACATGTCCCAGACCCGGCGCGCGTCGGCTTTGCCCAGCTGCGCCTCGAATGCCGCCTGGCCGCTGGCGAAGCCGACGATCGCCTGGCCGCCGTTGCGCCCGGAGGCACCGCTGCAAATGCGGTCGGCCTCCAGCACCACCACCTGCATGCCGCGCTGTGCCAACTCGATCGCAGCCGACAGGCCGGCAAACCCGGCCCCTACCACCACCACGTCCGCGTCGTGGTCGCCGGCCAGCGGCGCTGCATCCGGCCCGCGCTGCACGGATTCCTCGTAATAAGACGTCTGGTTGAGCTGGGTGTCCGAACCCAGGAGGGGACTGCTCCACATCGCCGTCGTCTCAAAAAGGTTCAAAAAGGTTCATGAAGGAGCAAGAAGGCTCAACAAGCTGCTGGGGCTCTCACCGCGCGCGCCGGGCCACTTGCCCGCACAGGTAGGTCCAGACAAAGGCAGCCGCCGCCTGGCTGGTGAGTTGGGCATGGTCGTAGGCCGGGGCGACCTCGACGCAGTCCATCGCCACCAGGTTCAGGCCTGCACTGAGTTCTTCCAGCAGCGTCAGCACCTGGCTGCTGGTCATGCCGCCAGGCTCCGGGGTGCCGGTGCCGGGCGCGAACGCCGGGTCGAGGCAATCGATGTCCAGCGTCAGGTAACACGGTCGATCGCCCAGGCGCTCCTGTATCTGCGCCACCAGCGGGAGCAGGCTGTCGCCGTCCCTGCCGCGCAACTGCCGCGCGGGCAGGATCAGCCCGCCCTGGTCCTGCACATATTCACGTGCCGCCCGTGTGCCCGCCGAGCGCAGCCCGATCTGCACGGTGTGCGGCGCCGATACCAGGCCTTCGGCGATCGCCTCATAGGTCCAGGTGCCGTGGCCCGAGGGTTCGCCGAAGTGGTCGGTCCAGGTGTCGCAATGCGCATCGAAATGTACCAGCGCCAACGGGCCGTGCATCGCATGCGCGGCGCGCAGCAACGGCAAGGTCACCGAATGGTCGCCGCCCAGAAACACGCAGTGGTGACGCGCCATCAGGTGCCGGGCCTCCGACTCGATGCGCGCGCGTACCTCGGCCAGCGCGCAAGCGTTGGGCAGCCGCATGTCCAGCGCATCGCCCAAATGGCCGAGCGGCGTGACGCCGAAATACGGGTGCAGGCCGTCGCACAGCATCAGGCTGGCGCGCCGAATCTCTGCCGGGCCGAAACGCGCGCCAGGCCGGTTCGTCACCGCGCCATCGAACGGAATGCCGACCACCGCAAAAGCCTGCGCCTCCAGTGGCGGCGCGGCCAGAAAACGGTTCCCATCCTGCGCATAGGCAAACTCACCGATTGACATCCCGACTCCTTCTGGCGGACGCGCCGCGACTTATCCCGCACAATCAAACCCGATTTTGCCCTGCCGACGCACCGTCCCCGCCGCGCTGCACGACTCCCGTGTCGCAGGGGTCGGCGCGTCCTTTCCATGAAACCGCTGCCCTCCCACCTGATCGCCTACGGCTGCCTGGCCCTGAGCATGGCGCTCACCGGCACCTATGTCGCCCTGTCCAAGCCGCTGGTCGCCGCGCTGCCCGTCTTCCTGCTGGCCTGGATGCGATTCGGCATCGCGGCAGTCGCCATGCTGCCTTGGCTGCGCAAGCCGGCCGACGAGGCACCCCTGACGCCGCAAGTGCGCCGACTGCTGTTCCTCGAATCGTTCGTCGGCAACTTCCTGTTTTCCATCTGCATGCTGTACGGCGTGAGCATGACCAGCGCGGTCTCGGCCGGCGTGATCCTGGCCGGCATTCCGGCCGTGATCGCACTGATGAGTTGGTTGTTCCTGGGCGAGCGCATCAGCCGGCGCATGTGGGCTGCGGCGCTGTGCGCCGTGCTGGGCCTGGTGGTACTGGCCTTGGCGCGCACCGACGTGTTCACGCACGATGCAACGCAATCGGGTGCCACCCCACCGGATGCCTGGCTGGGCAACCTGCTGGTGTTCGGCGCGGTACTGTGCGAAGGCGGTTACGCGGTGATAGCCAAGAAACTCACCGGCACTCTCGGACCCAAACGGATTGCCTCCCTGATCAATCTGTGGGGTTTCGCCCTGATGACGCCGTTCGGCCTGATCCTGGCGCTGAATTTCGATTTCGGTGCCGTGACTGGTGGCATCTGGATGCTTCTGGTTTTTTATGCTCTGGCGGCCAGCATCGGCACGGTCTGGTTGTGGATGACCGGCACGCGCTACCTGCCGGCCGCACAGGGCGGTATTTTTACGGTGATGTTACCGATCTCGGCCGCCCTGGTCGGCGTGCTGGTGTTGGGCGAAACCATGACCGGCCTGCAACTGGCAGCATTCGCGATCGCCTTGTTCGGCGTCTTCCTGACCTGGAACCACCGCTGAGAGGGTGAGAGGGTGAGAGGGTCAAAGCGGGAGAGCGTGACAGGCATCGCCAGGCGCTCGCACCGGCCGATAATCTAGAAGCGATCGACCCGGTACGGTGCCATATCGATCCCCGGTGCCCGGCCCTGCATCAGGTCGGTCAGGATGCGGGCTGTGACGCCGCACAGCGTCAAACCCAGATGCTGGTGGCCAAAGGCGAAGAAAACACCGCGATGGCGTGGTGCCGCACCCAGCACCGGCAGATGGTCCGGCAAGGAGGGCCGAAAACCCATCCAGGTGCTTGCTGTGCTTGCTGCCTCGGCGCGCACGCCCGGTACCAACGCCTGCAAGTGCCCACGCAAACTGGCATAGCGGCGCGGGTCCGGTGGCAACTGCAGACCGCCAAACTCCACCGTGCCGGTCATGCGCAGGCCAACCGACATCGGCGTCATGATCACGCTGCGCTCGGTCGATGCGATCGGGCGACGCAAGCCGATGGTGCCGACGCCGTATTCGCCAGTGCCAGGCCATGGCAGAGTGATGTGGTAGCCCCGCTCCGTGTCCAGTGGCACGCGATAGCCCAGGCTGCGCGCCAAGGGGCGTGACCACGCGCCAGCGCAAACCAGCACCTGCCGGGCGTGCAAAATCGGGCCATGGTCCAGCGTCAGACGTACCAGACCCTCGCCCTCCTGACAAACCTGCCGAACGCGGGCGCGCTCAACACGCCCTGACAGGCGCTGCAGTGCATCGACCAGGCCGGTACAGACGGCGTGCGGATCGGCCACATGCCCGGTATCCGGATAGCAGATGGCACCGGTCACGTCTGCGCTAAGGGCGGGCGCTTCTGCGCGCAACGCCTGCAACGACAACACCTCGGTGCGGATCCCATACGCGCCCACCTCCGCTGCCTGGCGCTTGGCACCGGCCTCGCCTGCAGCCGTTTCCCAGACCCGCAGATAACCGTCCAGCGACAGCAGGTGCTCGATCGCGCAGGTCTGCATCAATTCGCGTAAGTCGTCCCGCGAAGTCTGCTGCAATGCGATCAGCGCCTGGATGCCGCGCGCCAATGCAGACGGACGCGCAGCCAGGACGAACCGCGCCAGCCACGGCAGGATCGGCAGCAGATAGGCCAGGCGCAGGCGCAGCGGGCTGTCGGCATCGCGCAAATAGCGCCAGCTGCCGCGCAGGACCTGCGGGTTTGCCAGCGGAACAAGCTGCTCGGTGGCGACATGTCCGGCATTGCCAAAACTCGCACCCATTCCGGGTGCCTGCATGTCCAGCAGCAGAACCTCGCGCCCTGCCTGCGCCAGCCGCGCGGCGCAGGCAGCGCCTATAAGGCCCGCGCCGATCACGATGGTGTCGCTATCCTGAAGGATGGCCATGGTCCGCTTCTCGATGGAACTAAGATGAATGCCGGCCCAGCGCCAACGGCTTACGCAATACCCCAGACATACGGGTCCGTGGGGTTGAGCAGCAAGGTGGTTTCGGCACAGACATGGGCCTGGCCGATGATCGTTGGCATAACCAACTCCCCGGCCATGCGGTAACGCGCCTCGAACACACTGCCCACAACGCTTTCCTGGCGCCAGACCGCGCTGGGCGCGAGCAGGCCGTCTGCAGCCAGGCAGGCCAGCTTAGCGCTGGTGCCGGTGCCACAGGGTGAGCGGTCATAGGCCCGACCGGGGCACAGCACAAAATTGCGGCCATGGTTGGCAGCGTCAGCGGCGGGCCCCATGAGCTCGACATGATCGATCGGCGCGCCATCGGCACCGGTCACGCCCGCCGACTCCAGGGCCTGGCGGATCGCCCAGGCATGGTGGGTCAATCGCTCGACGTTGTCCATCGCAATACCGATGCCGCCGGCGTCGCACAAAAAGAACCAGTTGCCTCCCCAGGCCACGTCGCCACACACGGCTCCGATCCCAGGCACTTGCAAATGCACATCAGCGCGGTGGCGGTAAGCCGGAACGTTGTCGATCTCCACCACCCCTTTGCCGTGCAACTGCACGGAAACCGTGCCCACCGGCGTATCCAGCACATGGCGTCCCGGCACCACCCGCCCCAGATATTCCAGCGTTGCCATCAAGCCGATCGTGCCGTGGCCACACATGCCCAGATAGCCGACGTTGTTGAAAAACACGACTGAAGCCAAAGCACCAGCCGTGCGGGGGGGCAACAGCAAAGCACCGACGACGACGTCGCTGCCACGCGGCTCGCATACCGTGGCGCTGCGGTAACGGTCATGCCGTGCGCGTAACTGCTGCACCACATCGGGCAGGCTGAGAGCGCCCATGTCGGGAAAACCGGACATCACCAGCCGGGTAGGCTCGCCGCCCGTGTGCGAATCGACACAAACGATTTTTTCCATGGTTCTCTATGGTGTTGGCTCGTCCGGCGAGCGGCTAGGGTCTCGTCACCACGACGACGCCATCTTCGTCGGCATGGAGCCAGTCGCCCGGCCGTACCCATACGCCCTGGATCAGCACGTCCACGTCGCGCTCGCCTTGCCCCTGTTTGCGTGGTGGCATCGGCATCGGTGCCAGCGCCAGGATGCCAATCGGCAGCGGCAGCAGTTCGGCGCAATCGCGCACACAGCCGTTCACCAGCACACCAGCCCACCCGTTACGCGCAGCGGCGGCACCCAGGTTGCCGCCGACCAGTGCGCGGCGCAGCGATGCGCCACCGTCCACCACCAGCACCCGCGCCAGCCCCGGGCTGTCCAGCGCAGCCTTGACCAGCGCGTTGTCTTCGAAGCAACGCACCGTGCTGACCCGACCGGAGAATCGCACGGCAGCGGCAAACGGCCGGAACACCGGCGGCAAGACGCGAAATGCGCCGCGGGTGTCGTCCTGGTGTGCATCGCACAGGTCACATACGGGGGTCGTGTCCAGCATCATTCGTGTTCCTTTCCAATGGGTAAATCGTCAACGCTCGCGGCATGTTAACGCTGCATCCTGCGGCACTGCGCGAAGCTTCCGCAGAACTTCCAGGCACGCACGCATGATGACGCGGAAGGCTTGCGCCACACCAGCGATGCAGTCCCTTGGGTCGATGGCGCGCGTTTTCCGAGTGAAAACGCCCGATTCGCCACGCATGAAAAAACAACACGCCACAGTGAAAAAGATGCGTTTTCGCTTGGAAACCGGTTTTTTCTCCAGTAGCATCCGCAATGCCGGAGAAGAAGCAGTTCTTCGCTGGTGATTAATCAACTTCGAGAAGGACAATTCAATCATGGCAACTGCAAAAAAAGCCCCGGCCAAAAAGGCCGTCGCCAAGAAAGCTGCACCCGCAAAGAAAGCAGCTCCGGCGAAAAAAGTAGCAGCGAAGAAAGCTGCTCCGGCCACGAAGGCCGCTCCCGCGAAGAAGGTCGCAGCCAAATCAGCTGCTCCGGCCAAGTCAGCTGCTCCGGCCAAGAAAGCTGCCGCCAAGAAGGCCCCCGCCAAGAAGCGCGCCGTCAACGCCGCTTTCATGAAGGCCTTGACCCCCAGCCCCGCGCTGGCTGCGGTCGTCGGACCCACGCCGCTGCCTCGCACCGAAGTGGTCAGCAAACTGTGGACCTACATCAAGAAGAACAAGCTGCAGGACGCAGTCAACAAGCGCATGATCAACGCCGATGCCAAGCTCAAGGAAATCTTCGGCAAGATGCAGGTTTCGATGTTCGAGATGGCGGGCCTGATCGGCAAGCACCTCAAGTAAGCGCTGCAACAGCACTTGCCCAAAGGCCGGCTTTTGCCGGCTTTTTTCATGGTGCGGCATCGTGCCAACCTTCATGCTGCGCGGGCAACTCACCAGGGCAGGACGGAGGTCTGCGGGTGATGGGCCTGCTGGGCTGAACATCAACCGAGCCGCAGCACCTGGTCTGGATGCAGACCGGCAGGCACTTCGTAGTCGGCCACGATGACGATGCGCCGCCCACCGCCACGGAGTTGTTGCAGCAGGTCGGTGACGACGCGGATCGAAGGCGCATCGAGCGCCGCGAAAGGCTGATCGATCAATACCAATTCGGCGTTGCACGCCAGCGCGGCGGCCAGCCAGACCTTGCGCTTTGATCCGGTGGACAACATGTAGCCCGTTTTTTGCAGATGCTCTCGCAGGAAAAGCCGGTCTATCCATTCTTCGGCCCGAGACCGGTCGAAGTCTGGATACTGGCTGCACAGGCGCTCGAACCACTGCAAGGGCAGCAAGGCGTTGAAACCATCGCTGGCGGGATCGGTTCGAAACACCGTTTGGCGTTGGATGCTCCCCTCGCCGCCCGGCTGTTGCGTCCTGCGATGTATCACGCCCGCCTGTGGCAACAACTCCGCTGCAAGCAGCCGCAGCAAGGTAGTCTTGCCACAACCGTCATCGCCACAGACCAGGTGCAGGCCAGGCGCAAAACTTGCGCTCCAGTTGTCGAACACCGGGCGCGAGGGATACGAAAACGTCAAGCCTTCGACCTGCAACAAAGGGGGCGCCGGGCCTGTCGCAGGTTGCTGCGGCGTTGGCATCAGGTGGCCTCCAAGGCGATCACGCGTTGCAGCCGATGCGCCATGTGCCGTACGCTCACCCGGTCTGGACGCCCGCTGCCCCGCCGGCGCGCGAACGGCGCGCCCGCTCCAGCGCAACACCGGCGGTACGCGCATCAATGCCATACATGTCCGCAAACGCATCGACTGCGTGACCGCTGGCTTCGAAGGCGCGCAACAAGGCCTCATCTTTGGCAGCTTCGGCGCGAGCTTCTTGCAGTGCGTCGTTCAGCAACTGGTTGGCCTGGTCGTCGCGGCTGTGTACCAACGCGGCGTAGGCCTCCGGCTGCAGCCCGGAGCGAACGAAGGCATGGGCGATGCGCCGACGCAGCGCGGGTGCCAGATCTTCCTTGCTGCGCGCCTGGCGACGGCGAAAGACTTCCAGCAAGGCATGGTGCACATGCTCGGGTGCCATCGGCTCGACCGCTTGCCCCGACAGATCATGGCGTGGCCGCCCTTCTGCCACGACGACCAGGTAACGGGTCGAGCGGGTGTGCTGCGCCAGTGCCGCCTTGAGCGACACACTGTCCAAGACATCGGGATGCATCTGCAGCAGATCCTGAAAGATTCCGCGTTTGAGCGGCTGGAACGCGGCACCAAAAAGCTGCGGATACAAGCCTGCAAGTTGCTCAAGCACCGGCATGGTATCGATGCGTCGATGGGCGCGCTGCGGTGCCAACGCTGTTGCTGTTGCTGTTGCTTTTGCTGGGGCCGGTGTCGATGTCGGCGTCGGTGCCGTGACAGCATCTTCGGGAGCAGGTGTTTCGGTCATGGAATTGGGCTGGTTTTCAGTGGCGGTTCAACGCAGCGTGCGTGATGGCAGCCAGCGTGCCTCGGGTCGTTATCACTTCGGGGTCGAGCGCCACCTCGATCAGCGTGCCTTGTTCGCGTTCGAGCGCGGCCAGCAACTGAGGTTCAAACTGCGCCGTCTTGTTGATCTTGACTC
>Ga0105045_10004620_pt1 | contig 11984 bp, 12 predicted proteins | sample MAT02_FD_78089 | JGI IMG/M metagenome (GOLD analysis project Ga0105045, IMG submission 78089) | Freshwater microbial communities from Lake Fryxell liftoff mats and glacier meltwater in Antarctica - MAT-02 (megahit assembly) | ecosystem: Environmental > Aquatic > Freshwater > Ice > Liftoff... | reverse complement strand
GGCGCGCCCTTCGACGAGCTGACGTGCGCCTTCACCGGCACGTCCAAGCTGGCCACCCCGCTGCCCCTGGACGACACGTTCTCCTCGGCGCCCAACCGGATGACGCTCGAGCCGGGCGCCGCGTTCGACTGCACCGGAGGCGAGTCCGCATCGGCCGGCACGATCGAATTGGATGCCACGTTCGACGAGCTCGGCGCGTTCGCCGGTGTGGGCGCCGGCACGGGCCGGATCAGCTGGCGTGACCTGCCGCAGGACCAACAGGTGCCGGGTGAGCTCGCCCCCGAGTCCAGCACCGGGGTCGAGGTCCAGTTGGAGTTCCCGGTGATCGTGGTCTGGACGACCATCCTCGACGGCCCCTACGCCGGTTACCGGGGCCGACTCGTCCTGCGCGACTGGGAGCCGATCATGTCGCCCGACGGGATCGCCGGGGTGAACTTCGCGACGACCTCGACAACGTTCGCCCCTTTGTGACGGCGGCGGGGCTGCGCCCTCCAGCGAACAACGCCCGCTAGCTTGAGCGCACATGGACCGCAGGATCTACGGGCTCGAGAACGAGTACGGCGTCACCTGTACCCTGCGCGGCCAGCGACGACTCAGCCCCGACGAGGTCGCCCGCTACCTGTTCCGACGCGTGGTGTCCTGGGGCCGCTCGTCGAACGTCTTCCTTGCCAACGGAGCCCGGCTCTACCTCGATGTCGGCTCGCACCCGGAGTACGCCACGCCCGAGTGCGACTCACTGCACGACCTCGTCGCCCACGACAAGGCGGGGGAGTGGATCCTCGGACAGCTCGTGGAGTCCGCCGAGGCCCGACTCGCCGAGGAGGGCATCCGGGGCGACATCTACCTGTTCCGCAACAACACCGACTCGGCCGGCAACAGCTATGGCTGCCACGAGAACTACCTGACCAGCCGCGACGACGACCTGGCGCACTACACCGAGGTGCTCATCCCGTTCCTGGTGAGTCGCCAGATCTATGCGGGCGCCGGCAAGGTGCTGCAGACCGCTCGCGGCGCACAGTTCACGATCGCCCAGCGGGCCGAGCACATCTGGGAGGGCGTCTCGTCGGCCACGACCCGCTCGCGTCCCATCATCAACACCCGCGACGAGCCGCACGCTGATTCCGACCGGTACCGCCGGCTGCACGTCATCGTCGGTGACTCGAACATGAGCGAGTACACGACCTTCCTCAAGGTCGGCGCCTGCTCACTCATCCTGCGCATGCTCGAGGACCCGTCGGTGGTGCTGCGTGACATGACGCTCGAGAACCCGATCCGTGCCATACGCGAGATCAGCCACGACATCACCTGCACGCGCCGGGTCCGCCTGGCCAACGGGCGCGAGGCGTCCGCGTTCGAGATCCAGGCGGAATACCTGAACCGGGCGCTGCGCTACGCGGACAATCACGAACTGCACCCCCAGGAGAAGCAGGCGCTGGGTATGTGGGAACACGTGATGCGGGGCATCGAGAACGACCCGCTGACCCTCGACCGGGAGGTCGACTGGGTGACCAAGCACAACCTGATCCAGGCGTATCGCGACCGTCACGACCTCTCGCTCAGCGATCCGAGGGTGGCGCTGTTGGACCTGCAGTACCACGACATCAGCAGCGAACGCTCGGTGTTCTACAAGCTGCAACGTGCCGGCAAGGTGGAGCGGGTCGTGACCGACGCTGCGATTGCCGATGCGATGGAGACACCGCCCCAGACCACTCGTGCACGTCTGCGCGGCGAGTTCATCCGCAGGGCCAAGGAGCGCAAGCGCGACTACACCGTGGACTGGGTGCACCTGAAGCTGAACGACCAGGCGCAGCGCACCGTGTTGTGCAAGGACCCGTTCAAGGCCACCGACGAGCGGGTCGACCGGCTCATCGCCTCGCTGTAGAGCAACCGGCGGACCGGGCGACCGGGCGATCTGGGCTAGACCACCCGGGTGCCGAGCTTCCGGACCGCGCAGGTCACCGAGATTCTCTCCGAACGACCCGGTCTCCAGCGCCTGCGGGTGCGGATGGGCGATGACAGCGAGTCCCGTGCGTATGCGGTGACCCAGTTGACCGGCACGTGCGCAGTCGGTGACCAATTGGTGCTCAACACCACAGCGGTCGAACTGGGCCTCGGTACCGGCGGTTGGCACGTCGTGCACTGGAACCTGGAGCGCGAGGAGTTCGTGGAACCGGGCCCCGAGCACATCATGAAGCTGCGGTACACCAGCCTGCAGTTCGACGCCGGGACCGACGAGTTGGGTCATCCCGAGATCGACCTCCCCCTGGGAGGGGTGCCGGTTGCAGTCTGCTCGGTCCACAGCCAGGTGGCGACGGTCGCGGCGGCGTTCGCTGATGCCGCCCCCGGCCGACGCCTCGTGTACGTCATGACCGACGGCGCCAGCCTTCCGATTGCGCTGTCGGACCTCGTGGTGGCGATGCGTGACAAGGGCCTGGTCCACAGCACCGTCACCGCGGGCCATGCGTTCGGCGGCGACAAGGAGGCCGTCACGGTGGCCTCGGCGCTGGGCCTGGCGGTGCACGTGCTGGGCGCGGACGCCGTCGTGGTCGGCATGGGTCCGGGCGTCGTGGGCACCGGCACCCGGCTCGGCACCACCGGGATAGAGGTCGCGCCGATCCTGGACACGGTGGTCGCACTCGGCGGCACGCCGGTGCTGTGCGTGCGCGCTTCGAGCGGCGACCACCGCGACCGCCACCGGGGTGTGTCGCACCACACCCGCACGGTCCTCGCGCTGACAGGCGCCGAGCCGTGGATCGCTCATGTCCCCGAGGAAGCCGCCGACCTGAGCGGTGTCCGCGTCGCCGAGGTCGCCGACGGACCGACCGCTGCAGAGCTGTTCGACCGACTCGATCTGCAGGTCACCACGATGGGTCGCACGGTGCACGAGGACCCGCTGTTCTTCGCAGCCTGCACCGCGGCAGGACGCCTGCTCGCGCAGCGCACGCTCGACCCGTCGGAGCGGCACGACCCGTCGGAGCGGCACGACCCGTCGGGGCCGGACGACCCGCCCGGGGCGCCGGCCGACACCCCGTAGGATCGCGGTGTGGCCAAGCTCGATCGCCTGCTCAACCTCACCGCCGCACTGCTCGAGGCACGCGTGCCCATGACCGCCGAGGAGATCCGGACCCGCGTGCCGGGTTACGCCGGCACCTCGAACGAGGCGTTCCATCGGTCCTTCGAGCGCGACAAGGACGACCTGCGCGAGCTCGGAGTACCCATCGAGACGGTGCAGGTCGGCCACCACCAGCAGCCGACCTCGGCCTACACGATCGAGCGGGACCGCTACGAGCTGCCCGACCCCGGATTCGAGCTCGACGAGCTCGCTGCGATCCAGCTGGCGGCCACTGCGGTGCAGCTCGAGGGACTGGATCCCGACGACGTCGAGGAGGGCCTGCGCAAGCTCGGTGGCGTCGCACCCGCCACAGCTGGGGACGTGACATCCGGCGCACGACCCTCGATGCCACTGGGTGCGGTACCCACCGCCCCGGCACTGCTCGACCTGTTCGTCGCGGTACTCGAACGTCGCCAGGTGCAGTTCGACTACAGCGGCGAGGCGCGTACCGTCCAGCCACACCGCCTGCAGTTCGAGCGGGGCAGGTGGTACCTGACCGGGTTCGACCTGGGGCGTGACGCCCGTCGGAGCTTCCGACTGGACCGGATCGAGGGTGACGTCGACAGCGGACCGCCCGATGTCTTCGAGTCGCCCACCGAGGTGCACGGGGTGCGGTTGCGGCCCTGGGAGCTGGGCGGCGGCGACGCCAGACCGGCCAGGGTGCTGCTCGACGTCGACATCGCCCGCTCGGTGCTGAACGAGGACCCCGGCCTGGACGTGGTCGAGCGACACGACGACGGATCGTTGGTGATCGAGCTCTCGGTTCGCAACCCGGTCGCGCTGCGCAGCTTCGTGCTGAGCCAGCTCGATCGTGCCGAGCTGCTCTCACCGCCGGACCTGCGTGCCGATGTGGTGGCGTGGCTGCGCTCGTTCACCGACGCGGGGACCGCCGCATGAGCAGGGTCACCGCCACCGAGCGGGTCCAGCGCATCCTGGCCGTCCTGCCATGGATCGTGCAGCACCAGGGCGCCACCGTCGAGGAGATCTGCGCTCGATTCGGGTTGGAGCGCGCCGCGCTGCTCGACGACCTGGACTTCGTGTTCTACAACGTGGGCCTGCACCCCTTCACCCCCGACATGCTCGCCGAGGTCACCATCGACGAGGACCGGGTCACGGTGCACCTGGGTGACTACTTCCGTCGGCCGCTGCGCCTCACCCACGGAGAGGCCCTCACACTGCTGGCCGCCGGCCGAGCGCTCGGCGCCCGCCCCGGCACCGACCCCGACGGCACGCTGCAACGAGCGGTGGACAAGCTCGGCGCCGCCCTGGGTGAGGGCGACTCGGAGTCGGTCGACGTCGCGCTGGGTGAGGCCGACCCGGAGGTGCTCTCGAGCACCCGTCGGGCGGTCGAGGATCACCAGCAGCTCTCCATCGACTACTACAGCTACGGGCGCGACGAGCGCTCCCGGCGCACCGTGGACCCGTACCGGCTCCTGTCACGAGAGGGCCACTGGTACCTCTGGGCCCTGTGCCACACCGCAGAGGGCGAACGGCTCTTCAGGGTCGATCGCATCCGCAGCGCCGTGATCGAGCCGACCCGCTTCGAACCGCCGACGTCGCTGGTCGACGCAGCGTTCGACCTCTCCGAGAGCCGGCGCACCGTCGAACTGCTCGCGCCCGCCGACGCGGCGTGGGTCGCCACGACCTATCCCTGCGACGAGGTGGGCGAGATGCCCGACGGCCGGCTGCGCATCGTCCTGCCCGTCACCACCACACAGTGGCTCGAGCGCCTCCTGTTGCGCCTCGGACCCGACGTGACCGCCACCGAGCTGGGCACGGGCAGACCGCTCGCGAGCACTGCTGCGACGGCCGCCCGCCGCGTTCTGGACCGTTACGAGCGGGGCCAGGACGCCCCGGGACCGCTGTAGCGTTGCCACGATGAGTGAGCCGACCGCCAGCGACGCCAGCCCACCGACGTCGCCCGAGGTCGTGCGGCGGCGGCGGGGTCACTCCTCGACCCGCAACACCCTGGAATGGGTGGCGGTCATCGTGGGTGCGGTCGTGGTCGCTCTCCTGATCAAGACCTTCGTCGTCCAGGCCTTCAGGATCCCCTCGGAGTCCATGCTTCCCACACTGGAGATGGGGGACCGGGTGCTGGTCAACAAGCTCAGCTACGACGCCCACGACCTGAACCGCGGCGACGTCGTGGTCTTCGAACGCCCCGCCAACCTGCCGGGTGGCGTGGACGAACCCAAGGACCTGATCAAACGGGTCATCGGGCTCCCCGGCGACGAGATCATCACCCGGGACGGTCGGGTGTACATCGACGGACGGCTGCTCGATGAGCCCTACCTGCCGCCCGCGACGCCCACCGTCGGCATCGAGGACGAGCTCACCGTTCCCGAGGGAGAGGTACTGGTTCTCGGCGACAACCGTCAGAACTCGAGCGACGGGCGGGTGTTCGGCACCGTGCCCACCGAATCGGTCATCGGTCGCGCCTTCATGATCATGTGGCCGCCGGGTCGCATCGGAGCCCTCTGAGGCCGCCGAGCCCTCCCGCCCGGCCCGCTGAGCCCTCTGAGCTGCGGGATCAGATGGTCGCGGTCGAGTCCACCATCCGGTCGACGTGGTCGCTGACGACCCCATCGATGCCCATGCCGAGCAACGACACGACGACACGCTCCTGTTGCGCGTCAGATCCGATGCAGTAGCGCCCGAAGCGGTGATAGAGGGCCACCGAACCAGCGCCCCACTCCATGTGGTGCAGGTCCACCGCGTCCACGCCCAACTCACGCAGACGGGCCCCATGGTGTTCCGGACCACGCTCCATCGACGTGATGCGCGTGCTGTGTACGAGGCGCGCCGCCCCGCAGCGCCCGCGCCACGACGCCAGCTCTTCGAGGTCCGGGTGTGACAGCCACAACCTCGCGAGCGCGCCGTTGGCGCTCGCAGCGCTGAGCACCGGGTCCAAGGCGGCGGGGTCGGGCAGCTCGAGGTACAGCTCGAAGTCGGCGCCGATGTCGCGATAGAGGTCGGTCAGCGTGACGAGGTGCTCGGAAAGATCCGCTGCAGCCGTCCCGGCGATCGAGCGACGACGGAAGCGGCCGCCCACCGACCCGGATGCATCGAACACCGCCGAGCCATCCGCACTGCACCATGCGGTGCTGCGGATCCCGGTGGCTCCCAGACGGAGAGCGAGCCGGAAGGCCTCCACGGTGTTCTCGGGGGCGTGCGCACGGGCGCCACGGTGTGCGAACAGCACAGCGGGAAGTGACAACGGCGGGTAGGTGGGCGGCATCGGGGGCCATGTTGCCAGCGCCACGCTGCAGGGTCGAACCGCCGATTTCAACGGGAAAGGTCAACTGCTGAGGGGTCGGAGCCGAAAGAGATCGGGTACGGCGAACGAGGAGACATCAATGGCGCTGATCCGTGCGACCTGTAGTGACTGCGGTGATGTGGAGCTGCGTTCGCGCGACCTGCGGGTCCGGACCTGTTCCGACACCGACGAGGCGAGCTATCTGTTCCGCTGTCCCGTGTGCCGCATGATCGAGGTCCGGCCTGCCGAGACCCATGTCGTCGATGTCCTGCTCGCTGCAGGCGTCGACTCCGAGACGTGGCGGCTCCCTTCCGAACTCAACGAGCGCAGGGGTGGCCAGGCCATCACCCACGACGACGTCCTGGATTTCCACGATCTGTTGAACACCCCCGACTGGTACGTCACGCTCGCCACGATGACCGAGAGCTGACCGGGCGCTGATCCGGGACCTCGGTGCGGTCGGGGCTACGGTGAGGAGGTGATCACCGTGCTGCTGACGCTGTCGTTGCTGGCCGTCGCGGCGATGGCTGCCGCCCGGTCCGCCGGCCGCGTCGAGAGCGCTGCACGGACCCTGTCGGGCATCGACCCGACGCTGAGCCGGCAGCGAGCCGCCGAGCTGCGCAGCTGTGCCGACACGGTGCGTGACGCCGTGGCCGAACGAGCACCTCGGTAGGCTGCTCCGATGGCCGGGACCGGCCTCACCGGCTTCCTCGAGAACCTGAAGAGCACCGAGATACTGATCATCGCGCTCGTCGCGCTGGTCGTGCTCGGCCCTGAGCGCATCCCCGAGATGGCCCGCGGCGCCGGGAAGATGCTCAACAAGTTGCGCACAATGACCGAGGGAGCCCAGTCCGAGCTGCGCGATGTGATGGCCGACCCGTCGATGCAGCCGCTCAAGGAACTCGGCGAGCTCGCCGCCCGACCACGCCAGAAGCTCACCGAGTACGCGCTCGAGGCAGAAGCGGAGGAGCGCGCCAAGCGCGAGGCCAAGATCGCCGCGCAACAGCAGGACGCGGCCGATGATGCAGATGAGAGCAGCGAGCAGGGCGCCGAGGCGGACGATACCGCCGAGGTGGCGCTCGACACCGAGCAGGACGACAGCCGCACGGTGAGCGACAGCGCCGATGCTGCTGCGCCGGACGCCAGTGCTGAGCTGGTGCCTGAGACGGCTCACGACGAGAGCGGAGAACGCGCTGACAGCGCCGATGCTGCCGGGCCGGACGACGCAGCGACCCCGTCCGACGTGACCGATGCCGGGGCGGGTCCGGGGTCCTCGCTGCCGTGAAGATCCCCGAGATGCTCAAGGGCGCGGAACGCAACGGCGCTGACATGACCCTCGGGGACCACCTGCGCGAGCTGCGCTACCGCCTGCTCATCGCTGTCGGGTCGGTGTTCGTGCTGATGATCCCCGCGTGGTTCTTGTACCCATGGTTCATCGACCTGCTCAACCAGCCGTACTGCTCAGCTCTGGTGGGCCAGAACCCCGACGCGAACTGCGACTTCCTGGTCACCAACATCCTCGACCCGTTCAGCCTGCGTCTGCGGGTGGCGGGGTACGGCGGGTTGTTCATGGCCATGCCCATCCTGTTGTGGCAGCTGTGGCGCTTCATCGCACCCGGGCTGTACCGGCGGGAGCGGCGCTATTCGATCGCATTCGTCGGGTCGTCGGTGGCGCTGTTCGCCATGGGCGCCGCAGTGGCGTACCTGACCCTGGCCAAGGCGGTCGAGTTCCTGGTGCAGATCGGTGGTCCGGACCTGGACATCCGATCGGGCCCGAACGAGTTCGTCCGCCTGTCCTTGTTCATGATGCTGGCGTTCGGCGTGGGCTTCGAATTCCCGGTCGTGTTGATCTCACTGCAGTTGATCGGCGTGGTGACACATGAGCAGCTCGCCAAGTGGCGCCGTCAGACCGTGCTCGTGATCGTCATCCTGGCTGCGGCCATCACCCCGAGCGGCGATCCGTTCACGCTCGCGGCGCTGGCAGTACCGATGTACCTGTTCTACGAGCTCAGCCTGTTGTTCGGACGACTACTCGTGCGTCGACGCGCCGCCGCGCCCGATACCGAGTCCGAAGGGGCGTCGGCCTGAGCACCGAGTTCGAGCGGGCGTTCCCCCTCGACCCTTTCCAGCAGGCGGCGATCCGGTCACTGGACCAGGGCCGCAACGTCCTGGTCGCAGCGCCGACCGGGTCGGGCAAGACCGTCGTGGCAGAACACGCTGTCACCCTGGCGGTCGCCAGCGGCACCAAGTGCTTCTACACCGCCCCGATCAAGGCGTTGTCCAACCAGAAGTTCACCGATCTCCGACGCGAGCTCGGAGATGACGCCGTCGGCCTGTTGACCGGTGACCACTCGATCAACGCGGACGCACCCGTGGTCGTGATGACCACCGAGGTGCTGCGCAACATGGTCTATGCCGGATCCGCGGCCCTGGAGGGCCTGGCCTGGGTGGTCCTGGACGAGGTGCACTTCCTCTCCGATGCCTACCGCGGACCGGTCTGGGAGGAGGTGCTCGTCCACACGCCGCGCAGCGTGGGGTTCGTGTGCCTGTCCGCGACGGTGTCCAACGCGGGTGAGCTGGGCGACTGGATCGAGGCTCTGCGCGGACCGACCGACACCGTGATCGAACACGAGCGTCCCATCCGCCTGGACCCGATCATGCTGGTCGGGGACCGCTCGGCCGAGCGTGAACACCTGGTGCCGCTGCTGGTCAACGGTCGACCCAACCCCGAAGGGCACCGCTTCGACGCCGACCGACCGGTGCAGGGGGGTCGTTCCCGGGGGCGTCAGCGCTCCCGCTTCTTCACTCCGCGCCGACTCGAGACCGTGGAACGTCTCGACGACGAGGGGCTGCTGCCCGCCATCTACTTCATCTTCAGCCGCAACGGCTGTGACGAGGCCGCCCGGTTCTGCACGACCGCCGGGATGCGACTGACCGACGCTGCGGAACGCCGTCGGATCCGTGAACTGGCCGAGCACCGGACCCGCTCGCTCACCGACGACGATCTGGACGTCCTCGGGTACGACCCCTGGATCACCACACTCGAGGCCGGTTGCGCAGCACACCACGCCGGAATGATCCCGGCGTTCCGCGAGACCGTCGAGGACTGCTTCAACGAGGGCCTGCTGAAGGTGGTCTTTGCGACCGAGACGCTGGCGCTCGGCATCAACATGCCGGCCCGCGCCGTGGTCATCGAGCGGCTGTCGAAGTACAACGGCGAGGGCCACGAGTTCCTGACTCCGGGCCAGTTCACCCAGCTGACCGGCCGCGCCGGACGGCGGGGCCTCGACGACACCGGCTCGGCGGTCGTGTTGTGGTCGCCGTTCTCCACCTTCGACCAGATCGCCACTCTGGCCGCCAGTCGCGAGTTCCCGCTGTCGTCGTCGTTCCGGCCGACCTACAACATGACGGCGAACCTGGTGGACCGCTACGACCGCGACACGGCGCACGAGGTGCTGAGTCGGTCATTCGCCCAGTTCCAGGCCGACCGGGCGGTCGTGCTCCTCCAGGCGCGCCGGGACCGCCTCGCTCAGGACCTGACCGCTGTCACCAGCGAGGACGCCTCGTCGGGCGCAGCGAGCACCACCGCCCAGGTGTTCGACGTCGCCGGCTACGCCGACGCACAGCACGACCTGCGCGCCGCCCGACGGGACGCGAAGGGCACGCGGCGAGACATCGAGCAGTCGCTGACCCGTCTGAAACCCGGCGACGTGATCGAACGGGGAGTGCCGCGCCAGCGCCAGCTCCTGGTGGTGCTCGCTGTGTCGAACCGGCGTGGGGGAGCGGTCAAGGTCCGTGCCACCGGTACCGCCGCCCGACCGGTCAGCCTGGACCTGTCCAACGTGAACGAACCGCTGGTCGCTCTGACCCACCTCCAGCTGCCCGTGCCCCACCAACCACGAGACCCCGCCTACCGGCGTGACGCGGCACAGGTGCTGCGTCGGGTGAACCGCAAACGACTCGATCGAGCAGGGCTGGTCTCGGACCGGACCGACGCGGTGGGCGCCGCACGCGAAACACTCGAGGCCCATCCGCTGCACCACCATCCCGATCGCGAGCAGTTGCTGGCCGGACACCGCGACGTCGCCCGGCTCCGTGACGAGTTGGCCCGGTTGGACCGGGACATGTCTCGGCGTGGTTCGGGCCTGGTCCGCCAGTTCGACAACATCCTCTCGGTGCTGACGCGGACCGGCCACGTCGAGGGCTGGGCGCTGACCACCTCGGGGCAACGGCTGCGCCGGATCTACCACGAGTGCGACCTGCTCCTGTCACTCGCTCTCGAGGACGGGCTGTTCGACGGTCTCGAGGACGCCGAGGTCGCGGCGCTCGCGAGTTGTTGCACCTACGAACACCGCAGCTCCGAGCCTCCGCCGCCCCCCGTGCTGCCCAGCACCGCGCTGCGCGACAGGATCGGACGCCTGGACGAACTGGTTGCACGGCTCCACGGCATCGAGGGAGCGCAGCACGTGCCGCTGACACGACTGCCGGACCCGGGGTTCGCAGCCGCAGCGTGGTCATGGGCGGCGGGTCAGGATCTCGACGTGATCCTGGACGAGGACCTGACCGGTGGCGACTTCGTGCGCAACGTCCGCCAGCTGATCGACCTGCTGCGGCAGTTGGCCGAGGTCGCGCCCCGGCGCGACACACGCGACGCAGCACGTCGTGCAGCGGAAGCGCTGGTGCGCGGGGTCATCGTCAGCTCCGGCAGCATCGAGTGACCATCCGCAAGGGCGAGAGCTGGGGCGTGCCCGGCGCGCTCGCCCCGGGTTCGCCCGTGGTGCACACCGACGACGGCGCTCGGCGTCATCTCCAGCAGATGTGGTCGGCCGGCGGGGAGCGCCCCGATCGGCCGGAGGTGGGGATCCTCGGCGGGGACCTGCACCGCACCCTCGGCGCCCCGCGTCACGACGAGGCCGACCTGCTCGCCGGTCGGGCCACCCGGTTCCCGATGGACCTGTGCAGTGTGCGGGTCGACGACGGGCCGGAGCAGGTGTTCGTGGCGCATCTCATCGCGACCGCCTCCCCGTCGGGGCGCCTGTGGTCCTCACGGACAGTCATCGCGATGAACGGATCCTTCGCCGGCGCTCTGAACCTCGGCCCGCGGGCGCACCCCAACGACGGGCGTGTCGACGTCGTCGACGGCGAACTGCCACGTTCCCAGCGACGCGCCGGCCGGAGGCGGGCCCGGACCGGCACGCACCTTCCTCATCCCGACCTCGCGGACCGCCGCACCGCCCATCTGGTCATCGACGCGGACCGGCCACTGCACCTGCTGCTCGACGGCGTGGCGGCGGGTGCCGGCACCCGACTGGAACTGCGCTGCCACCCGGATGCCTGGATCGCAGCGGTGTGAAGCACGGGTTCGGGGCCCGGTCGGTACCCTCGACCGGATGAAGGCATGGCACCTACCCGAGTCCCCAGGCCAGTACGTCTGGGGTGAGGTCGACACCCCCGAGGCAGGTCCCGGCCAGGTCCGGGTGCGTGTCGTGGCCTCTGCGCTCAACCACATGGACCTCTGGCTCACCACCGGGCTGCCCAAGCCGCCCGCCTTCCCCCACGTCCCCGGCAACGACGTCGCCGGGACCGTCGATGCGGTCGGCGACGGCGTGCAGCGGT
>Ga0105045_10004619_pt1 | contig 11986 bp, 8 predicted proteins | sample MAT02_FD_78089 | JGI IMG/M metagenome (GOLD analysis project Ga0105045, IMG submission 78089) | Freshwater microbial communities from Lake Fryxell liftoff mats and glacier meltwater in Antarctica - MAT-02 (megahit assembly) | ecosystem: Environmental > Aquatic > Freshwater > Ice > Liftoff... | reverse complement strand
GGCGGGAGGCGAGAAGGCGTGATGGGGAAATTTAGATCTGGCGATTGTCCTCTGGGAGACTGGGCGGTTTGAATCAGGGGGGTTGCGGTTGGACGGTATAAAACCCCGGAAGGCTTGAATTTTGGACTGGTAAAGGTAGAAGCTCTGGCCGGGCAGAGACGGGTTTTGGGCGGCAAAGATGGGTTGGGGGTGGGCGGGTAGTGGGCAGGGGTTTGGAGCGGGCGGGCGGCGGCGGGCGGGACCCTGCTAAACTGGGTCAATGCGGATCATTCTTGCCAATCCTCGCGGTTTCTGTGCAGGCGTTCACATGGCTGTGGACGTTGTTGACCTTTTGCTTGACATGGCGGCGGGAAAGCCGGTGTACGTGTATCACGAGATTGTGCATAACAAGCACGTGGTGCTGCGACTGCGGGAACGGGGGGCGATCTTTGTTGAGGCGCTCGAGGCGGTGCCGGAAGGCTCGATGGTGGTCTTCTCGGCCCACGGTGTGAGCCCGGCGATTCGTGAGATCGCAAGGAGCCGGAACTTAACGGTGGTGGATGCGACGTGCCCGCTGGTGACCAAGGTGCATTCGGAAGCGATCCGATATGCCCGGCAGGGGTACCAGATTCTGCTGGTGGGGCACGCGAACCATCAGGAGATTGTGGGCACCCGGGGCGAGGCCCCGCAGGCGACGCAGGTGGTTGAGTGCCCGGAAGATATCCTTGGTCTGACAATTCTTGATCCAAACAAACTGGTGTATCTGACGCAGACCACCCTGAGCACGGATGATGCTCAGGTGATCATCGATGCGCTCAAGGGTGCGTTTCCGAACATTAAAGAGCCGCCGGGTTCGGACATTTGCTATGCGACGACGAACCGGCAGATGGCGGTACGGCAGATTGCCCCGGAGTGCGATGTGGTGCTGGTTGTGGGGAGCACGAACTCATCAAACTCGGTAAGGCTTACTGAGATTTCAGCGAACGTGGGCACCGCGGCGTACTTGCTGGATGATGCGCCGGAACTGCGGACGGAGTGGTTTGCGGGCACGCCGGGAGAGGGCCGCGAGGCGGTGGTGCTGGTGACGGCGGGGGCGAGCGCGCCGGAAGATTTGGTGGCGAATTTGTGCCGCACTTTGCTGAAGAAATATGGCGGCAGCATCGAGCAGCGGGACGTGGTGCCGGAGGATGTGGAGTTTGGACTGCCGCTGACGCTAAAGAAGCTGATGAAAGAGAACGGGATTGACCCCGAGGGCAAAAAGATTCGCGTGGGCAATTGGGACATCAGTGAAGAGCATTACGGGGCCGATCCGGTGGCGGGCGCAGTGGCGGGGTTGGGCAAGGCGGATTCAGTATCGCTGACGGTGGGCGGGGCGGAGGCGTCACGGAAGAAATGAAGTATCGAGGCGGGGGAGAAAAGAGAAAAGCAACAAGATGAAAGGGAAGGCGGGGGAAGTTGTGAGTGGCGAGACGCGAGGGAAGGCAGCGGTGTGCGAGGGGAGGCAGCGTGCCAGGTTTTAGATTTGAAAATCGAGAGTCGGGAAGGTGGGGCGGGGGTGATGCTGGGAGTGGCGATGCCGGCAGGATGGGCGGGATTGGGGTGCTGTGGAATTTTGGGTCTGGAGTTTGCCTTGTAGAGTGGAGCGGGGCGGGTACACTGGGCGCGTATGGCTCGTGTAACGACGAATATGGGTTCGAGCGGCGGCCTGCCGCGTGTGCTGTTTACGGCCTTTGAGCCGTCGGGCGATGATCATGCCTCGACGGTGATCGCGGAACTGAAGCGGCGGCACCCGAATTTGCCGATTTTTGCCTGGGGCGGGCCCAAGATGGAGCGTGCGGGTGCGACGATTGTTGAGCGAACGGGTGAGACGGCGGTGATGGGATTGCCGGGGGTTGGCAAGATATTGGAGCATGTGCGGATCAACCGGCGCGTTGAAGAGTGGCTTGACCATCATCGGGTGGCGATGCACATTCCGGTGGATTCACCGGATGCGAATTTCAAGATCTGTGCGATGGCCAAGAAGCGGGGGGCCAAGGTGGTGCACTTAGTTGCGCCGCAGGTCTGGGCGTGGCGGGAGGGTCGCATCCACACGCTTCGCAAACTGACGGACCTGATTTTGTGTCTGCTTCCGTTTGAAGAGCCGTACTTCATGACGCGGGGTGTGCCGGCCAAGTTCATCGGTCATCCGCTGTTTGATATACCGCTGGATGAAGCCGCGATGGATTTGCGCGGCGTGATGCTGGGCGGGGGAAAGCCGAAGCTGGCACTGATGCCGGGGTCACGGCCTGCGGAGATTCGCCGATCAGTACCGCCGCTGCTTGATGCGTACCGGGAACTGAAGCGTGACTTTCCGGATCTGCGCGGCGTGATGCCGCTGACTCGCCCGGCGGTGCATGATGAGGTGAAGATGATCGCGGCAAACTCGGGCGGATGGCCCGATGGGCTCTCGGCGATTGTGGGCGATACTGACACGGCGATTCGCTGGTGCGACTACGCGATTGTGGCTTCGGGCACGGTGACGCTTCAGGTGGCCCGCCAGCGCAAGCCGATGGTGACGTTTTACCGGTTTGGGAGATCAATGCAGTTGCCCTTTTGGATTCTGGGGCGGCTGATGTTTACAACCAAACTCTTTACGCTGCCGAATCTGATCGCAGGCAAACGAATAGTGCAGGAACTTGTGCCCCACTTTGGCGGCGGAGAACCGCTCGCCGCGGGGGTGCTGAAATTGATGCGTCAGCCTGGGTACGCCGACGATCAGCGGGCGGCGCTGGATGAGGTGTGCAAGAGGTTTGAGGATCGCCGGGCGAGCATGACGGCGGCGGATGAGATCTGCCGGATGCTGGGGATTTAGGTTTTGTGATTGGAGCGGAGCGGTGAGATGGATGCAGAGGGCGCGGGAAAAATTGCGGGAAAGGAACGCGGAGGGGGCTGGGAGAAAAGAGAAAAGTACCAAGATGAAAGGGAGGGCGGGGGTACAGGGAAAAAAAGTGCGGGAGCTTGTCGGATTGCTCGCCAAGCACGTCTAGGCGTTGAGGACAATGTGCAACGCCTGCGTGCCCGCCGGCGGCCACGAGATACTCGGCTACCAAGTTGTTCACCTCGCCGAACCGAGCTTGGGGTTGGCGACTGAAAAACCTCTGTTTACAAAAAATTCTGTTGCGGCTGCGGCGGAGTCAATTCGTCAGCGCTTGCATGATACAGGCAAACGAGGGTGGAGTCCGGGCTCGCGTCGAATCTCGCACAGCCCAGGCGCTGTCTCTGGCGGAAAGTAGCTTGTCTTTCTTCACTCCCCCTCGCGAGAGATTGCACAAGAGTTCATCGCACGAATTTTTGGTGGCACGACGTATTGGGGTGTGGTAACCTTACTGGCCCAAAGAGACCAACCATGTCAATTCGTTTTATATCGGTACGTCCTTTGTTCCTGATGCTGTCTTGGGTACTGCTAATCTGCGGTATGCCGACAGCCTCCTTCGCCCAGCCTTGCGGCGGCCAGTGGCTGCCGGGCGATGGTATCCCCGGCGTGAATGTGCTTGGCCAGGTCTTGGCCACAACAACTTGGGACCCGGATGGCCCCGGCCCGCAGCCCCCCGTCCTGGTTGTCGGGGGCAACTTCAATCGGGCGGGCGATAAGCTCGTAAACAACATCGCAACGTGGAACCCGCAGACGAATCGCTGGTCGTCACTGGGCACGGGCGTCAATAATACTGTTCTCGTGTTGGCCGTTCTGGCCAATGGAGACTTGGTCGCCGGGGGCGAGTTCACCACCGCTGGAGACGGGAGCGCCAGCCGCGTCGCCCGCTGGAACGGCACTGCGTGGTCCACCTTTGGCGCGGGCATGAATAACAGCGTTTCCTCGCTGCTCGTGCTTCCCGGCGGCGATCTGATGGCCGGGGGCAAGTTCACCAACGCCGGGGGCGGAACTGCCAATCGTATTGCCCGCTGGAACGGGACTACTTGGTCTCCCTTGGGCCTCGGCATGAATGCCGAGGTCCGCGCGATGGTCGTGCTGCCCAATGGCGTCCTGATCGCCGCGGGCGACTTCACTATCGTCGGAGGCGTGGTCATAGACATCATGGCCAGTTGGGACGGAACCGCTTGGTCCAACTTCAACTCGGGCATGAACAGTTCGGTCTACGCCCTCGCCCTGCTGCCGAGTGGCGACCTGATCGCCGCGGGCAACTTCACTGTGGCCGGGGGCGGGGGCGCAAGCAAGATCGCCCGCTGGAACGGAAGCTCCTGGTCAACGCTCGGCGCGGGCATGGACAACATAGTAACGACACTGGCCGTCATGCCCAATGGCGATCTGGTCGCCGGGGGCTTCTTTGCCACCGCCGGGAGCGTCAGCGTGACGAACATCGCCCGCTGGAACGGTATTGACTGGTCACCGCTAGGCACGGGTGTGGAAAGCGCGGTTCGCACGCTGACCTTGCTGCCAAATGGCAACGTCGTCGCCGGTGGCGTCGTCAGCCGCGATGTGACCACCAAGTTCATCTCCCGCTGGGACGGCACCGACTGGTTCGCCCTTGGCGCGGGCATCAATGGCCCCGTCCGCGCGCTGGCCAAGCTGCCCCATGGCGACCTCGTCGCAGCTGGAAACTTCACCACCGCAGGCGAGGTGAGTGCGAATCGAATCGCTCGCTGGAACGGCGCAACATGGTCCGCCTTCGGCACGGGCCTGAGCGGCCCGGGCAACGTCGGGATCGTCTATGCGCTGGCCGTGCTTCCCAATGGCAACGTAGTCGCCGGGGGCAACTTCACCATTGCTGGGGGTGTGCCCGTCAACAACATTGCCCGCTGGAATGGCAGCGCGTGGTCACCCTTGGGCACGGGCATGAACAGCGAGGTCTATGCGCTGACCGTGCTGCCGGGCGGCGATCTGGTAGCCGGTGGCCTCTTCACCACCGCCGGGGGCACGAGCGCCATTCGGATCGCGCGCTGGAACGGGACCGAATGGTCCGCCTTGGGATCGGGCATGAACAACATTGTCAGTACCATGATCACCCTGCCCAATGGCGATTTGGTCGCCGGCGGCAGGTTCACCAATGCCGGTGGCACCAACACCAACCGCATCGCCCGTTGGAACGGATCCGCCTGGTCTCCCTTGGACATCGGCGTGAACGGCGATGTCCGCGCGATGGTCGTACTTCCCAATGGCGAGTTAATCGCCGGCGGTCTGTTCAGCTCCGCCGGGAGCGCTGCCGCCAGCCGCATCGCCCGCTGGGATGGGACCGAATGGTCCAACTTGGGATCAGGCATGGGCGTTACCAGTGGTGTTCCCGAGGTCAACGCATTGGCCGTGCAGCCCAACGGCGACCTCTTTGTCGGAGGCCTTTTCACCAGAGCTGGCGGCGTGAGCGCCAACCGAATCGCCCGTTGGGACGGCACAAACTGGTCCGCCTTGGGCACGGGCACGGAAACCCCAGTCCTTTCGCTCAGCGCGCTGCCCAGCGGTGAAATCGTCGCCGGCGGCCAGTTCATCACCGCCGGAGGAAACCTCTCCGCCTGCTTCGCTCGTTGGACCGGCACCAACACCCCTGTCGTAGCACTTCAGCCCAAACCACAAACCTTGGCCCCCAGCCAGCCGCTCACGCTCACTTCAACCCCCGCCAACGGCTATGCCAACGTCAGCGTCCAGTGGCAGCGCAACGGCATGAACATTATCAGTGGCCCCGGTGGCGCCTCCCCCGGCGGCGGGACTGTCTCCGGTGCCAGCGCCACGCTCGCATCGCCCACCCGCGCCGCGACCGCCACGCTCACCATCACCAGCGCGCAGGCCGGTGACAGCGGAGCCTACACCGCAGTCTTCTCCAACCCCTGCGGTAGCATCAGCAGTGTCGCGGCCACGATGACCGTCAGCTCTGGCAGCCCGCCAGCCTGCTCACCGGCCGATATCGCCGGCGGCGGTGCCATCGGCCTCCAGCCCGACGGCGTCGTTGATGGCTCTGACTTCATCGCGTTCATCAACTCCTTCTCCACCGGAGACCCCGGCATTGACCCGCTTGCTGATGTGGCGGGCGGTGGCGCCGCTGGCCTAAGCCCCGATGGCATCATCGATGGCAATGACTTTGTCGCGTTCATCAACGCGTTCGCAGCAGGTTGTTGAGTTTTCAAAGCGGTCTCATTCAGTGGGAACATTGATTCGATCCAGAGCGACTCCGCATGTGCGGAGTTGTTCTTTTCTGATTTGGGTGGGCGACCACCAGGCGGCGTCAATGTACTTCTGGTAAGCATTGAGGAGCAACGCCAGCCTCTCAAGTGGGCTGTCGCTCAGCTTGTTTCTTTTCCACGAAGCGTGTAGCAGAATTGCCGACGATCGTTCTGTATTATGCAACTTGCGCTGGAGGGTTTTGCGTCAGGCCAAAGTTCGCTCTTCTAGCACTCTTTTTTCGTTGCCCGCTCCGTCCCTGTTGGCCGGTGCTCGGCCGCCAGAACGGCGTTGACCAGGCCGCGGCGGAGGTGGCGAGGCAGGGGTCGGCGGGGGAGGCCATCTATCTCGGGCACGCGGTTGGCGAGCATGACGATGCCGGCGATGAGCAGGATAAAGCTCATGACGCCGACGGCCAGGTGTGTGCCCATGGCTTTACCGAGGGGCTCGGCCAGCGCATCGCCTAGCCAGCCGGAGGCGATGTTGCCCAGAGCTGTGCCGCCGAATGCGGCGACGTTTGCGATTGCCATGACGCGGCCACGCATGGAGTCGGGCACGGCGTTTTGCATTGCGGCCCATGACTGGTTGAAGCCCCAGATCCAGAAGATGCCGCAGATGAAGATGACCAGCGAGCCAGCCCACAGCGTGGTGGTGAAGGCGAAGGCTGTGATTGCCAACCCGCATCCGGCCACGGCCATGGGAATGAAGTGGTGCTTTGGGTACCAGGCGGGCACGCGGCGGAGCAGCAGCCCGCCGCATACCGCGCCGAGGCCGAGCAGGGCCACGAGCAGACCGGTGGCGCGGTCAGCCTGGCTGTCGGTGCTGGCCGACACCTTTGATTCGGTGTGGGGGGCGGGTGCATCGGGCTCGGGCGGTGCGGCGGCTTGGGTGGTTAAAGGGATTGCCAGCGTGGTGGTTGTCGGACGGGGCGTGACTTGTGTCGGTATGCCCGAAGGAGAGCCGGTTTGCGGCCCTGCGGATGCGATGGCAGCAGGGGCACCGGTGATTCCGTAGATATCGATAACGTAGAGCGGCAGCATGCGGATGAGCGGGGCTGCCAACGTGCTGAGCAGCACCATTGCGCACAAAATCGCCAGCGGGCCGCGCTGGCCGAAGGTGAAGCGGGATGCGGTGCCCATCTGGCTTCGCCAGGATTCGCCGGTTGGTGGCGGTGCGGGCGCATCGGGCGAGAAGCTGACGGCGACTAAGACCGCGATGAAGGTGACTGTGTTGAGCACGAACAGCGGCGTTGGCCCGTAGAAGCCCAAAAAGACTCCGGCCAAGGCGGGGCCGATGACCCGCGCGAGATTGAATTGCATGCCGTTGGCGGTTATGGCGCGGGTGAGCTCGGCCTTGGGCACGAGGCGGGGTGTGAGGACCTGCCAGGCGGGCACGTTAAAGGCCATGACCGTGCCGTTGACACCGGCCAGCAGCAAGAACCAATTTACGCGCACATCGGCGGTCATGGGGAGGGTGGAGACGATTGCCACCGCCGCGGCGACGAGCATGAGCACGAACTGGGTGACGACCAGGAGTTTTTTGCGGTTGACGCGGTCGGCGACGAGGCCTCCGAGGAGACCGAAGACCAGCACGGGGGCCATCTGGGCGGCGCCGAGGTAGCCGAGCATGGTCAGGGAACCGGTGGCGTGTGCCACGATCATCTGGATGCCGAGCATTTCCATCCAGCCGCCGACGTTTGAGACAAATGCGGCGAAGAAGACCCGGCGAAAGTGCTTATGGCGGAGGACGCCCCACCGACTTTCAGGGATCGTGGTTGGGGAGTCGGTGGTTGGATCTGCGAGTTGGGGGGAATCGATGCTCAATGCGGGGAGTTGTGGGTGCGGGGGAGGAGGGGCGTTGGAGTGGAAGGCGGGACAGACGAGAAAGCAATATATCGACCTGCACCGCTGGGAGTGGTCAGGAGCGGTGGGGGGCGGCGAAGTTTGATGATTCGTACGACCGGAAAGATGATTGGGAGGGGCTTGGCATGTCGCGTGGTGCCGGATCGTCTGGTACTCTATAGGTATGGCGACGATTCCTTCAAACGAGCAAAGAGCGATCACGGTCCGTGCGTTTCAGCAGTTTATTCGCGAGAAGTACTATGCGACGGATTCTGTCCGTGGCACCCCGGCCACGTTCATGTGGTTTATCGAGGAAATCGGTGAACTCTCGACAGCATTGGCGGACAACGGGGTTGGCAAAACCCCGACCGCTGAGCAGAGGGCGAACCTTGATGAGGAGTTTGCCGATGTGATGGCGTGGCTGTGCACGCTGGCGAACATCAACAATGTTGATCTGGCGACAGCGCTTGATAAGTATTTGGTCAAAGGTGTCAGCGGGGTGAAGTCATGATCCCGGGGAGTGCCGCGACATTTGGGACAGCACCGATGATCTTGCGGGCCGCGTTGCTGGAGAGTATTGGAGTGCCGCACTGTTTTACGACGCGGCGGGGCGGGGTTTCGCGTGGGATCTTTGAATCACTGAACTTCGGTAACCCGTCGGGGATTGATGCGGCGCTGCGAGACAAGCCGGGGGAGATTGGGCGGAACTTTGAGCTGGTGCTCGAGGAACTGGGGGTGCGTGGGCGGCGGGTGGTGCAGGTGCATCAGGTGCACGGGTGCGAGGTTGCGGTGAGCGGGCCGGGGGGAGCGGGCGGGCTGGATGGGAAGGGGATGGGCAGCGTGCAGGCGGATGCGATTGTTTCTGAGCAAGCGGGTGAAGTGGTGGCGGTTCGCGTGGCGGATTGCTGCCCGGTGCTGCTGGCCAGTGCGGATGGTGGTTTGGTGGCGGCCGTGCACGCGGGCTGGCGTGGCTGCGTGGCGGGTGTGGTGGCCAGCACGGTTGCGATGATGCGGGGCCGCACGAGTGAGCGGCTGGTGGCGGCGATTGGGCCGTGCATTGGTCCGGAACACTTTGAGGTTGGGCCGGAAGTAGCGGAGGCGTTTTATCAGGTGTTTGGGGCGGCGACGGAAGTGGTGAGCGGTGAGCGGCACGGCAAGGCGAAGGTGAACCTGCAGGCGGCGCTGCGGCTGCAGCTTGGGGTGCTGGGCGTAAGCGATGTTGAGACGGTGGAGGGGTGCACGTATTCGCGGGCGGATCTGTATTTCTCGCACCGGCGAGATGCGGGGATGAGCGGGCGGATGGTGGGGCTGATTGGAGCGAGGAGCTAAGGGGTGGGAGAGGTTTTAGGGGCGGGGAAGTTGATGGCGAGCGACCGAGTTTTCTGGTGGAGCCGTGCTACATTCTGTCATGGCAAAGTCACCTTCTGCTGCTTCGGCTGTTTCCTCTACCCGTTCCTTGGCAAGCTCATCGGCGGCTTTGGCCTGGCTTAAAGCAAATCATGCTGCTTCGATAGAGCGACTGGTCGAGTGGCTGAAGATCCCGTCGATTTCAACGCTGCCTGCGCATGCGAAGGATTGCATTCGTGCGGCGGAGTGGGCCAAGGAGCAGCTTGAGGCCTGCGGCTGCAAGGTGGAGGTTTGCCCGACGGGAACAGCCGCGAAGCCGGGGCACCCGATTGTGCTGGCGACGACGCCGGGCGATGCGGACTATGCCGGGCCGCACGTGCTATTTTATGGGCACTATGACGTGCAGCCGTGCGATCCGATTGAGCTTTGGGAGTCGCCCCCGTTTGAGCCGGTGATTCGTGATGCTCGCAAGGGTGAGCCCGGGGGCAAGCGCATTGTGGCTCGCGGCGCGGTTGATGACAAGGGACAGGTGATGATGTTCATCGAGGCACTGCGGGCGGTGCTGGCAACCACGGGCAAGCCCGCTGCGGGCGTGAAGATGACCATCATGCTTGAAGGTGAGGAGGAGAGCGGTTCGACGAATCTTGAGCCGTTTGTGAAGTCGCGGCAGGCGCAGCTTAAGGCTTGTGATGTGTGCATGATTTCGGACACGGGGATGCTGGGCAGGGGTAAGCCGGCGATCACGTATGGCGTGCGAGGGCTGTCGTATACCCAGGTTCGCCTGCACTCGGCCAATCAGGACCTGCACAGTGGCCTGTGGGGCGGGCGCTGCCCGAACCCAATTACTGAACTTGCCCGCGTGCTGGCGCAGTTGCACGACAAGAATCGCAAGGTGACGATACCGGGGTTTTACGACAAGGTGCAGCCGCTGACAAAGGCCGAGCGTGCCAACTGGGCGAAGCTGAAATTTTCGGCGACGGCGGCGCTCAAGCAGATCGGGCTTGGTGCGGCGGCGGATATTGGCGAGAAGGGGTACACGGCTCTTGAGCGTGAGTGGGCGAGGCCGACGGCGGAGATCAATGGCATCTGGGGTGGGTATACCGGTGCGGGAGCCAAGACGGTGATTCCTGCGTACGCGACGGCGAAGGTGAGTTTCCGGCTGGTGGCCAACCAGGACAATGTGGCGATTACGAAATTATTCTTTAAGTGGTGCAAGGACCACACGCCGCCGGGTTGCAGGTGGGAACTTACTGATCTGCACGGTGGACCGGGCGTGACTTGCCCGATCGATTCGCCTTATCTGGCGAGCGCCACGGCGGCGATTAAAGAAGCGACGGGAAAGTCTGCCGCGCTGATCAAGACGGGCGGGTCTATTCCTGTGGCCGGGATGCTGAAATCACGGCTTGGGCTGGACACTATTTTCATGGGATTTGGTCTGGATGATGATCGCGTGCACTCACCCAACGAGAAGTTTGAGATCGAGAACTTTAACATGGGTGCGCGGAGCCATGTTTGCTACCTGATGAACCTGGCGAAGTAGGATTTTCTCGGTCGCGGTGGGATGTATGCGGCGTGAGCAGGCTGGCGGCAATACGATTGAGCGATGTCAACGGATGAATCGCGTATCAGTGTTGCGGTGCTTGGGCCAACTGGCTATACCGGCCTTGAGTTGGTTGAATTGCTGGCTTGCCACCCGGGAATGAAGGTGGGGTTTATGGGTTCTGCGCGTGAAAAACCGCCGGCGATTGCCGCGGAGTTTCCGCGGCTGGCCAAGCGGCTTGGCGGCGGGCCGCTGATGTGCGAAAAGATTGACCATGCGGCGATTGCCGGTCGCTGCAAGCTGGCGTTTTTGTGCCTGCCTCATGAGGCGGCGATGGAGCATGTGCCGCGGCTGCTGGCGCTTGGGGTGAAGGTGGTTGATCTTTCGGCGGCGTACAGGATCAAGGATGTTGCCACGTATGAGGCGGCCTACGGGCATAGGCATACGGATGCGGTGAATCTGTCACGAGCGGTGTACGGGCTGCCTGAGTTTGCGAGGGGCGAGATACGCGGAGCGGCGCTGGTGGCAAACCCGGGGTGCTACCCGACTGCCGCGGCGATCGCAATTGTACCGCTGCTGCGGGCGGGGCTGATTGGTGGTAAGGGGCTGATTGTGAACGCTGCCTCGGGAGCTTCGGGGGCGGGGCGTGACGCCAAGCCGCACCTGATGTTAGTTGAAGCGGGGCAGAATTTTTCGGCGTATGGGATCGGGGTGCATCGGCATCAACCGGAGATTGAGCAGACGCTGCGGACGCATGGAGGGGAAGCGGGTGCTGGGGCGGGGGTGCTGTTTGTGCCGCATCTTTTGCCGATTGAGCGAGGGATTCTGGAGACGATCTATGCGATGCCGTCGCGGGCGGGCGTGACGACGGAGGAGGTGCAGGCCGCGCTGCGGGCGGCGTATTTGGATGAGCCGTTTGTGGTGGTGCGGGATGAAGCGCCGGCATTGCGTGATGTGCTGCGGACCAACATGGTGCATATGAATGCTCGTGTGGTTGGGGGGCGTGTGGTCATCGTCGCGGCGGAGGACAACCTGACCAAGGGCGCGAGCGGGCAGGCGATTCAGAATGCCAACTTGATGCTGGGCTTGGCCGAAACGATGGGGTTGAGGTTGGGCTGAGAGTTGCGAACGGTG
>Ga0105045_10004618_pt1 | contig 11987 bp, 10 predicted proteins | sample MAT02_FD_78089 | JGI IMG/M metagenome (GOLD analysis project Ga0105045, IMG submission 78089) | Freshwater microbial communities from Lake Fryxell liftoff mats and glacier meltwater in Antarctica - MAT-02 (megahit assembly) | ecosystem: Environmental > Aquatic > Freshwater > Ice > Liftoff... | reverse complement strand
TCTTTAGCAAATTTTTCGTACATCACGTCCATCATTTTTTTGATTTCATCAATTTGTGCGTCAGAGGAAATTAAACGCGTTTTTAATTCGCCAAAAAAATTATCCATCGCGCCACGCAAAGTTTTAGTAAAGCTTGCCTGAATCATGGTTTCACGCGTATTGTGGACATGCAATTTCAACGCTTCCATTCCTAGCAATGTAAATAGTCGGTTGGTATGTTGTGAGAAAATACTTCGCAACGCTTGAAAACGCTGTAGACCTTTTTCAAAATTTTCTTTATCAACTTTAACCTTATGCATCATATGTTCAACAACGTCTTCGTTTTTACCACGCAAGCCACGAAGCTCAAGCAATTGTTCATTAACTCCTGAGTAACGTGCTTCTAATATAACATTTGAGTTACTGATTAGATCTTCAATTTCATGCTTAGTGTTATCACGTACAATTTCTTTTTTTGATGGGATTAGCTCATCTGATAATGCTTTTTCAAGCTCCAAAATACGACTTTTAACTAGCAGTTCGTCATCACCATTGACCTTAGCTAGCAAACCTTTTTGCGCTGAAATTGGAAATATTTGATTAGTATCTAAACCCAATAACTCTGCACTGGTTTTAATTTGCTTGGTGATTTCTTTTTCAATTTCTTTTTCGTTCTTTAGCTCATCCCAAAGACCGTCTATTTTGTTTAAGACGGCCAAACGACCTTTTTGCTTCCAGCGTGTACCACTAATATATTGACGCCACACATCGATTTCAGATTTTGTAACGCCAGTATCAGCCGCTAAAATAAATAGCACAGCGTGAGCATTTGGTAGCATATTAAGCGTAAGTTCTGGCTCAGTACCTATTGCGTTTAAACCTGGCGTATCTAAAATTACCAAGCCTTGCTCAAGTAATGGGTGCGGAAAATTAATAACAGCGTAACGCCAGCATGGCACATCGATTGTGCCGTCTTTGTTTAATCCCATTGCATCATCCGAACTGTTTGGGTCAAACAAGCCAAATTTCTCAGCTTCCAGTAGTGATACAGCTTTGGTATTGCTTACTTCTTTAAACGCATATACCATGCTGTCGTTCGAATCCATATCAAACGTAACCGTTTTCCATTCTTCTGGATAACGCTTATATTCACTAGTCGTTGCGTCTGAAAGCCTTGTTTCAATCGGCAATAACATTATTGAACTAGGCTTGGTGTTGTCATACAATAGCTCTGTAGGACACATGGTTGTTCGACCAGCGCTGGATGGCAGCAGTCTTTGACCATAATTGGCAAAGAAAATAGCGTTAATTAATTCAGATTTACCGCGGGAAAATTCCGCAACGAACGCTACGTTAAGTTTATCTTCACGCAGTCGATCAAGTAATTGCTGAATGCGCTGGTCAACTTGTCCATCATTGAGCTCTTGCTCATTAAGCCAGCTACGGTAATCACAAATAGTTTCCACCAGCGCTTTACGCCACTCAGAGTATGCGGAAAATTGACGCGCTAATTTATTTTCTGTTTTGCTATCAGTTTTATTTTGAGCCATGATGGTCCTCAAACCAATTTTTACTTACTTGTAACTTTATCAGTTTTATCATAATAATCAAATAAATCAGTTAACTATTAGTCTTATTTCAAATAAAATTCAGATAAGCGGCTCTATTTTTTACATAAACGGCGATTTAATGGATAGGCTTATATTTATGCAGTCGCATAAAGCTTAAGTTAGCAAGCCATTCTGTTATCATTCTTTATTTAAATTAACCTACATATTATGAGCGGTTTAAGCCCCAATACACCTCGTCCAATCGATATTAAACTGCATCAAGCCTCACGTTTATTAGAAATTAAATTTGATAACAGCACCGAATGCAAATTGTCTTGTGAGTTTTTGCGTGTGTACTCACCTTCCGCAGAAGTACGTGGTCACGGGCATGGTCAAGAAGTGCTGCAAATCGGTAAAGAAGATGTAAATATTACCGCCATAGAACCAGTCGGCAATTATGCAGTCAAGCTTGTGTTCTCTGATGGACACGACACTGGATTATACGCGTGGGATTACCTGTATGAACTTGCGAATAACTATGAAGCGCTATGGTTAGAGTATCTAGGCAAGCTTAGCATGGCCGGCCACACTAGAGGCTAAAGAAACGTTGATGACATTTAAACAAAATACCAGAGCATACTATGCGAGCAAACAATGACAAAAGACAACAATACCCATTTTGGTTTTAAAACCGTGCCTGAAACTGAAAAAGCAAAGAAAGTCAGCGATGTTTTTCACTCGGTAGCAAGCAAATACGACTTAATGAATGACGTCATGTCAGCGGGAATGCACCGCGGATGGAAGAAATTTGCCGTGTCAATTAGCGGTGTAAAAAGTGGCGATAAAGTACTAGACATTGCAGGTGGTAGCGGCGATTTATCTAAACTATTTGCACAAAAAGTAGGCAATGACGGGCAAGTCATTTTGACAGATATCAATGCATCTATGTTGAGCATCGGACGTGACCGTATGTTAGACGCTGGGATAAATGTGTCGGCTTTGCAATGCGATGCTGAAAAATTGCCCTTTCCAGACAATCATTTTGACTGCGTTATTGTGGCATTTGGTTTACGTAATATGACGCACAAAGATGCAGCATTACGTGAAATGCAACGCGTATTAAAAGTAGGCGGCAGATTATTAGTACTAGAGTTTTCAAAGGTATGGGCGCCGCTTTCTAAAATTTATGATGCTTATTCATTTAAACTATTGCCGCTGATGGGCAAACTATTTGCAAAAGATGCTGCAAGTTATCAGTACTTAGCTGAATCTATACGCATGCACCCTGACCAAGAAGCACTCAAACAAATGATGACTAAAGCAGGTTTGACCAAAGTCGATTATTACAACTTGTCGGCTGGCGTTGTTGCGCTTCATAAAGGCTATAAAACATAATGTTAAGCGGCATTATTAAAGGCTTTGCCACTAAAATAGCGCAACATTTACTTAGCCAAAACAGCTGGGTAAACGCAATGTTGCAACCTTTTGCAGGAAAAAGCGTGCAATTTAATATTGCCATGTTAAAAACTAGCGTAGTGATTTTAGAAGATGGAAGCCTAGCGATTGCTGGTGAAACTAATACACCCGATGCGATAGTGACGATTCCAGCAAGTTTATTACCTAGATTACTAGCCAAAGATGAAGCTGCGAAAATGCAGATTGCCGTTGAGGGTGACACGCATTTAGCGAGCGAATTAGCCAAAGTGTTAGGCAATATGCGCTGGGATTACACAGAAGATTTAAGCCGCGTGATTGGTGATGTGCCAGCGCACAAGGCATCACAATTTGTTCAGAGCGCTTCGAGCAAGGTTAAAGAAACTAGCATTAATTTAGCGGAAATGCTGAGTGAATATTGGCAAGAAGAAAAACCGATGATTGCGAAAAAACGTGTGGTTGAAAAGTTTAATGTGGATGTAGATACATTGCGCGCTGATGCGGCTAGATTTGAAAAACGACTGAGTAAACTAGAGAAATTAAGTGCAAAATAATTGCTTACAAAAATGTGTCTGTAAAAAACCGTTAGGTTATTTGCCTCAAACGGCAAACCCGTTAAGTTTTTTTTATCTAAACAACATAGCTAAATGGTTAAGTGATGAGAGTTTTTAGGCTTTTTTACATTATCTATATTGCGCTTAAATTTGGCTTAGACGAGCTTATTTTAAGCCACACCAAATTAAAGCCTCTTCAGTCTGTTATCAATGTTATGCTTTTTTGGCGTAATAAAGAGCAAAGCCGAGGCGCTAGGTTGCGCTTGGCTTTAGAAGCACTTGGTCCAATTTTTGTTAAATTTGGACAAATGCTCTCAACACGTCGAGATTTAATTCCACTTGATATTGCAAACGAGCTGGCAAAATTGCAAGATCGTGTGCCTCCTTTTGAATTTATTGAAGTGGAAAAAACAATTGTTGAAGCTTATGGTTTGCCGCTCAACGAAGTATTTTTTCAGTTTGAAGAAACAGCAATTGCTAGTGCATCCGTAGCACAAGTGCACTTTGCTATTTTGCTAGACGGCACTGAGGTTGCAGTAAAAATCCTACGGCCTGGCATTGCAAAAGTAATCAACAGTGACCTTGCGTTGCTTGATACCGCGGCGTGGTTATTAGAAAAAATCTCAACCGAAGGCAAACGCTTAAAACCGCGTGAAGTAGTTACGGAATTTGCAAACCATACACACGGCGAATTAGATTTAACTTTAGAAGCCGCAAACTGCACACAACTCGCACGTAATTTTCCCGATAAAAATTTACTAATTCCAGCAATTTATTGGGATTGGTGCCGCGAGCAGGTGATGGTAATGCAACGCATGGTGGGGACACCTGTAAGCCAAATTGAGGTTCTTCGAGCCAAAGGTATTAATATTACAAAACTCGCACACGATGGTGTGGAAATATTTTTTACCCAAGTATTTCGCGATGGTTTTTTTCATGCCGATATGCACCCAGGCAATATTCAAGTGGCGGATGACGGCAGATATATCGCCCTTGATTTTGGCATCATGGGCACGCTATCAGAAACAGATAAATACTACCTAGCGCGTAACTTTTTAGCGTTTTTTAATCGTGATTATCGTGACGTTGCCGTAGCGCATATTGAGTCTGGCTGGGTGCCAAAAGATACCAGTGTTGAGGGTTTAGAAACTGCTGTGCGTGCTATTTGCGAGCCAATTTTTGATAAGCCACTTAAAGATATTTCTTTTGGTCGCACGCTGTTAAGTTTGTTTCAAATGTCACGACGTTTTGGCGTTGTGATTCAACCACAGTTGGTGATGCTACAAAAAACGCTACTTAACATTGAGGGTTTAGGTCGTGATTTAGATCCAAATATTGACTTATGGCAGACCGCAAAGCCGTTTCTAACTCGCTGGATGAGTGAACAAGTGGGTTGGCGCAGCTTAGTTAAATCATTCAAAAAAGAACTGCCATATGTGGCAAAATATTTACCACAAATGCCGCGTTTATTGCATCAGCAACTTAATCAAACCATTGAACGTGAAAAAGACATACCGCTTAACATGGCGATTGAAGCGTTAATTCATGAGCAAAAACGCCAATCATTTTGGATGAAATGGCTTTCTTTAAGCTTGATTTTATTGATAATATTACAACTCATCAGTTTCTATTTAATCAAATAAAAATCAGCTTTTGTTATAGTGATTTTTTAATATGAAAGATTCGCCATCTTGCTAATCTGGTTTGTTGCCGTTTATTTACTTATTTCAATTGGAATTGGCTTAGTCGCCGCCACTCGCGTTAAAAACACTAAAGACTATGCAGTTGCTGGGCGACACTTACCTTTACCAATCGTAATGGCGACTGTATTCGCTACTTGGTTTGGCGCTGAAGCAGTGTTTGGTGTTTCCGCCACCTTTGTGCAAGAAGGTTTAAATGGCGTAGTTGCAGACCCATTTGGTTCAAGTATGTGTTTAATTATTGCGGGAATATTCTTTTCTACGCAACTTTACAAACTTAACATAATTACTCTCGGCGACTTTTATCGCATGCGCTACAACCGCACAGTCGAAGTATTAACTACCATTGCAATTGTTGTTTCATACTTAGGCTGGGTTGCTGCACAAATTAAAGCGCTAGGTCTTATTTTCAATATGATCACCAATGGTGGTGTAAGTGAAGAGGCTGGAATGATTTTAGGTACGGCAATCGTGCTTACCTACACCACACTTGGTGGAATGCTTTCAGTCGCAATTTTAGATTTTGTACAGATGATAGTCGTAATTAGTGGCCTGCTTTATATCGGTAGCATTGTTTCTGGCATGACAGGCGGCGTGATGCCAGTGATTGAGCATGCAGAGGCGGCAGGCAAACTGGACTTTTGGCCCAAAGGTGATATTTGGATGTGGGTCACATTTATCGGTGCGTGGATGACCATGATGTTAGGTTCAATACCGCAGCAAGATGTGTTTCAACGAATTACTTCAGCTAAAAGTGCCAAAGTAGCACTATGGGGCTCGATTTTAGGGGCTGGTATTTACTTCTGCTTTACGTTTGTACCCATGTTTATTGCTTACGCCGCAACCATGATAGACCCTGTGCTTTTTAAACAATTAGCCATAGATGACTCACAACGTGTACTGCCAACTTTAGTACTGCAACACACACCACTATTCGCACAAGCAATATTTTTTGGTGCTATTTTGTCAGCAATTATGAGTTGCTCGTCTGCAACTTTATTAGCGCCATCCATTTCATTTGCAGAAAATATTTTGCGCGGTTATATGCCGCATTTAACTGACGAAGGATTTTTAAAAGTCATGCGTATTTGTTTGATTGCGTTTGCAGGCTGCGTGCTGCTTTACGCGTTAAATTCTGAACTCTCAATTTTCGGCATGGTGGAATCTGCTTACAAAATCACCTTAGCTGGGGCTTTTGTACCTTTATTCTTTGGCGTATTTTGGAAGCGTGCGACTAACCAAGGCGCGCTTGCTGCAATCATTGGTGGCATTACAACATGGATAGTCATCGAGGTGCTATTAGGTGAAAAAAGTTTGATTCCACCACAATTGATTGGTTTGGGCGTGAGTATTATTGGCATGGTTGCAGGCTCTTTATTACCGCAAAAAATTGCAAACAGCTCATCTCATCCGCCTAGTTTTTTGCATGCGCAAGCCGCAAAAAAAACCATCCACACTAATTAAATGTTTAAGTAGAAATTACTTTTGACAGTGGCTGCAAAAAAAAGTGGAGCGCTGACCTAACCGTATATTTTTAATTGGTTTTTGGCAGACTTTACATGGTTGGCCAGTACGTCCATATACAAAATATTCTTGCTGAAAATAACCAGGATTTCCATCTGCGCCAAAAAAATCCCTTAAGCTGCTTCCCCCTGCCTTAAGCGCATCACTCAGGGTGGATTTTATTTCGTTTACCAACCGCTTACATTTAGCTAAACTTAATTCCTTAGCAGGTGTTTCTGGATGAATACGCGCACGAAATAATGATTCTGAGGCATATATATTCCCAACGCCTACTACTACATGCCCATCCATAATAGCGTTTTTAATCGCTACGGCTTTTGTGCTTAGTGCAGACTGTAAATACTTTACATTAAATGCAGCATCAAGTGGTTCTGGGCCTAAGCTATTTAAAAGTATGTGATTATTTTGTTTATTATCCAACCATAACACTGCACCAAAACGCCTTGGGTCGCGCAAGCGTAACACTTGCCCATTATCAAATTCAACATCAAAATGGTCGTGCTTTTCCGGTGGATAATTCGTATCGAGCAAGCAAATTCTACCAGACATACCCAAATGTAGAAGCAAAACACCGCCAGTTAAATCATCGCCAAATTCACACAAAATATATTTTGCGCGACGAGTAATGGCATTTAATGTTTGCGTAGGCAGGTTTTGAGTGAGAAGCTGTGGAATTGGCCAGCGTAAAGTAGGATAGCGAATTGTAACGGCCTTAACACTTTTTCCCACGAGTGGCAAAAGCCCTAGCCGCGTAGTTTCAACCTCTGGCAACTCTGGCATGCTAGATATGTCTCTAAAATGATGTGGCTTAAAAAATGTGTCTATGAAAAACGGTTAAGTTTTTTATTTGGTGGTTAAATTAATCGGTGGATTTAACATAGTAAAGCCAGCATCTGAAGCAAAGAAATACATTAAGCTTTCATCGGGCCTGGCTAAAATTAACTCTGGAGATTCTTGAATTTTATCAAAGCGAACTTTGCTACCGTCTTGCATTTTAATCACAAAATATGGATAATTTTGCTTACGGTCTGGTGTGTAAAACTCAACTGATTTAGCAGGATTATATATCCATGAAAAATCCAACCATTCGTTTAGCTCATCTTGCTGCGGTTTAGCATTAGCAAGGGACACCTTCCACATACCGTCTACCAAATCAACATTAAGTCTTGAATCTTCCCATTGCTCAAGGTGGCTAAAGTCAAAACCTGTGATTTTTTCAGTCGGTTTTAATGGTGATTTATCCACCATTTCAATGGTTTGCGTGCCTGCAGCTTCTGCGTAGCTGTTATCTAACAAATAAATTGCATTGTTGTGCATCACATATTGCTCATCGTTTACTGGGTTGTGCGTACCAAATAAAAACTCAGCAGACGTATTATCAGCTTTAATTAATTTCAGCTTGATAGATGGTTGGTTTAAACCAAATTTTTCTAAATCTTCGTCCACAATTTTAGTGGTAGATTTTGCTGCAATAATTGACATAATGCGTTGAACAGAAGCTTGATCTGCTTGGGTTTGATAAGGCGCAGTAAAGTACCAAAAATTATTGGTCTTTTTGAACTTTACGGCTGCTTGCGTAGGGAACTCAACACTAATCGCATTAAAGTCTGTCAATTTATAGTTAGAAACTTCGTAAATTGCATTAGCTTCTACGCCTGTTTTTGGGCGCAGATATAAAAACGCAACCAATCCTGCCACCACTAAAAACATGACTAAATTAAGTAACCAACGCTTTTTCATGTACTACCTTTATGTCAATCTGATTTTAAAAAATGTGTCTGCAAATAACCGTTAAGTTACCTATCTCTAAGAATATCACCGCTAAGTTTTACGTTTTAGCATTATGCTTTGCGACGTTTCCACCAAAAGTAAAAACCAGCAATCATGAATCCAAGTGGAATAAAGTATTGGAAGCCGTGAAATACTGTCCACGCAATCAGTCTGCCAATATCGGTATCAGGAATAGTCATATTGATGTCTTTAAGTGGCATCGGTTGAATCGTAATTAAGCTATCGTCGCCCGCAAGCCAGTTGACCATATTGACACCTAAATCTAAATTTCCGCCATTAGTAATGAAGGTGTTGGATAAGAAATTTGCATTGCCCATCACCACAATACGCTGACCTTTTTTACCATAAGTTCGCTCTAGTGCTACACCGATATTTATAGGGCCTTTTTTATCATTTTTACCAAATACTGGTTTTTCATCTTTAGCTAAAGCTTTTGAAGCTAGCCATCCGTTTGGTGCTACTTCAACCAAATTGCTCACTTTCCAACCATTTTCATCATTACCAACCGCTGTTACTTCATGCGCCTCTGGAAACAAAGTACGCAACATAAAGTTAGTAGTAATGGCATGCTCACCATAAAAACTAGCGAAAGAAACACGCGCATCAGCGCCATATTGGGCAGAAGCCAAATCTAGCGCAATACCAGGTGACACTTTTAGGCCTATGTAATCCGCCACTTCTTGTAAGCCACGTAAATTACTATCGTCTAACAACCACAGTAAATTACCGCCCGCCTCTAAATACGCCTTTATTTTTTTTGCTTCTATCGGACTCACATCTACTTGCGGGCTAGCAATCACAAGCATCGCGCCATTGCTAGGAACATCCTGCGCAACGGTTAAATCTGGGTTGGCAAATTTGAAGCCTTTAACTTCGAGTTGCTTACCAAACTCGCCAATATCCTGGTTTTTAATACCAATTAAATTGCGTTCGCCATGGCCGTCTAAATACATGACAGGTCTTTCATTAGTTCTTGATAAACGCACTAATAAGTTAGTCATTTCTTGCTCTGCAATTGGCGGAGTGATATGTTCAACGCGTTTTTGGTACTCAACGATTACTTCACCATCACTTTTAACACCAGCCTCTTGCGCGAGCTTTGGCTCTTCAGAAGGGTTAATAAACGTGAGTTTGACGTCTTTTTTCTCACGCTGATAACGTGCAACAAAATCAATCATGCCTTTACGAAAGTTATCACCATTGCTTGCATCATCCTTAGTTGCAAACACAGTAATATTAATCGGCGCTTTCATCTGTTTTAAAATATTGACACTGCCTTGCGTTAAGATATTTCGGTCAGCTTGTGTAATATCTTTAGCATAACGGTACTGGCTAGCCAAATAGCCAAGCACTGTTACTAGTGCCAAAAAAAGCACCACAAAAAAACCGTTTTGCACTAATAGCTGAAAACGTAATTTACGATTGATATTCATGTTTCAAAATCCGATTTTTATAGTTTTAATGAGTCAATTTTGCGCTTAACCGCGTAAGCGATCTGCATCTAAGCGACGCACAGTTAGGGTTAAAAATGTCACAGTGAATAATACAAAATAAGCAATATCGCCTGTATCAATCAAGCCGCCAGAAAAAGATTGGAAGTGGCGCATCAATGACAAGCTTGCCAAAGTATTGCTTGGGTCGCCTGCAAAAAAACGATCTAAAATCATCAGCGCAAATAACGCAACAAAAGTCAGAATTGCTGCAACTACAGGCTGTTGCGTTAAGCTTGAGAAATATAAACCTAGTGCGGAAAAACTTGCCACCATCAGCAACAAACCAATTGAGTTTGCCACAATATAGCCAAAATCAATATCTGCCCAAATATTGAGTGTTGATAGCATCACAGCAATAAACACAATTAAAATACTTAAAAATGCGACTAAACCTAAAAATTTGCCTAACACTATCTCTGTGAGTGAAATGGGCGCGCTGAATAAAAATGGCAAGGTTTGGCTACGGCGCTCTTCACTTATTAAGCGCATTGATAATAATGGCACAGCAAACAACATGATAAATGACGCCAAACCGTAGACTGTTTGCCCTACAAACTGCGTTACGCCTGTTCGCTCTGCGGGGCGCATAGCACCAGACATCACGGCAAAGTAATCATTAACGCCGTTTAAATAATGAGTACCAAAAGCAAACATGAGCAAAGCTAAAATTACCCAACCCATTGGTGAGGCAAACACGCTTTTTAATTCTTTTCTTGCAACGTTAATAATCATATTAATTGCCTGCTTGAACTGATGGGGTTGCTACCGCTTGATCTTGATATGTGAGTTGCACGAATACATCCTCTAGGCTAGTTTGATCTGGGGCAATTTGAAACAAGCCCCATTTATTTTTAACAGATGCGGCAACAATTGCCTCAGCTGGGGTTGCATCATCGGCAAAGCGAACACGCGCAAAACCTGCTGGCAAAATTTCTACTTCCATCACACCTGCTACTTTTAATAATGCTTCTGCTTCTGGCATGTTGCGCAAACCAACCAATAGTTTATTGCCAATACGTTGACGCTTTAATACTTCAATTGGCCCGTTAAAGACTAATTTACCTTTATCAATAATTTGTACGTGGTCACAAACAATTTCCACCTCAGGTAATATATGTGTAGAAATAATAACGCTATGGTCGCTACCTAACTCGCGAATGAGCGAGCGAATATCACGAATTTGAATAGGATCTAAACCTACCGTTGGCTCATCTAAAATCACTACCATTGGGTTGTGAATAATCGCTTGAGCAATACCAACGCGTTGTTGATATCCGTTTGAAAGGTTTTCAATCAAGCGCTTACTCATATGCGCTAAACCACAGCGCTCTTTTGCCACTTCAACCGCTTTTTTAATGTGCTTTGCGCTCACTCTATGCAAGCGTGCGGTAATAATTAAATACTCGTCTACCGTAAATTCTTTATATAGAGGTCGCATTTCTGGCAAATAGCCAATTAAGGCTTTTGCCTCTTTTGGATTCTCTATCATGTCTATGCCACAAATTTTTACGCTACCATTGCTAGGTGCAAGGTTGCCAGTAAGCATTTTCATGGTGGTAGATTTACCTGCGCCATTAGGGCCTAAAAAACCTAACACTTCACCTTTGCTTAAGGTAAAACTTACGTTACTTACTGCTTCACGTCCGCCGTACAATCGCGTTAAGTCAGTTGCCTCTACTGTAAAATTAGTCATAGTTACTCGTATCTACTCGCGTTTGTTAAATTGTTTTATTTTAATAACATTGATTGGTCATACTGTTTTTTTTACTACATAACGACAGCATTTTTCTGATGGTAGCTTATTACAAAAAGTTCGCTTCAAAAGTTCTGTTGACATGCGCTAAAGTCAGTTCATAATTATGTAGGAACTTGCGACTGCTGTCACGGACTAACCAACATCAATCACACAAGCCTTTCGCTTTTAAAAAGCTCATTTTTGATTTTATTTAGCGCGTACGTTTA
>Ga0105045_10004617_pt1 | contig 11987 bp, 5 predicted proteins | sample MAT02_FD_78089 | JGI IMG/M metagenome (GOLD analysis project Ga0105045, IMG submission 78089) | Freshwater microbial communities from Lake Fryxell liftoff mats and glacier meltwater in Antarctica - MAT-02 (megahit assembly) | ecosystem: Environmental > Aquatic > Freshwater > Ice > Liftoff... | reverse complement strand
GAAAAATATCCACAACGATTGTCTTTGATTGAGTATCGGGGGGGCCTGGTCGCAGCTATCCGTAACCCAGCTCTTACTATCGAAAACGGCCAGATTGCGATTCAAGAGCTAACCGCTGGTACCTACAAATTGGTTGACCATCTGACCGATAGCGCGGTTGAATTGCGTATCGTTGACGCAGGTCGTGATGGAGCGACACAAGGCGAGTTTCTAGTGGGTGCAACCCGATCATTGGAAAAAGATCATTATATTCCGGTCCATATCGCTGATTCCAAAGTAGCGGATGGAAAACTGACAATTCAAATCGGCCAAGCCGATGCTGCAACGCGAGTTCACGTGATCGCAATGCCTTTCGATCAGTCGCCATCGACGATCGCCGCTTTCCCATCGGTGCCAATAGTGCCGACAGCGGTTCGCACCAGCCCAACACCCAGTTTCTATCTCGATTCGATGAAGCTGGACGAAGAGTATCAGTATGTGCTCGCACGACAACTCGCCAAGAAGTACCCGGGCAACATGCTTCCGCAGCCGAGTGTTCTTCTGAATCCTTGGGAGCTGTCTGTCACGAATAACGAATCGCAGATCGCACAACTCGGGGATGCGATGGCAGCTATGTCGGCTCCAGAATCCGCAGTGCCCATGTTGAATCAGCAGAAGTCAGAGTTTGCTGCCGCGACTCAGTCCTCTGGTGAAGCAATCTACGAATTCCTTTCCCGAGGCACGATGCTAGTTGCAAATCTTCGGCCCGACGAAAAAGGTTTGATTGAAATCGACGGCGAGATACTGGCCGACCAACCCAATGTCTTCGTCCTCGTAGTACATCCAACAGGTTCAACCTATCGACGTATTGCCATGCCGTCGGTCAAGCCTCGTACTACGAACGACCAATCCCTGAAGAAAGCCTATGCGGAAGCTATTCATCTAGCCGAACGGCAAGTGATCAAGATCCTTCGGGCTGGCGAAGAGAATATTGATCTCGGCGAGGCTACTTCGAGTCGCGTAAAACTATACAGTTCGTGGACAGAAGCCTATGGTTTAATGACGACACTTCGCCAGGGGGACGTAGAACTCGAAAAGTTTCGAGTCTTAACCACGTGGGCAACGCTCGACGATGCCGCGAAGAACGTTCAGTATGGACTCCTCGCATCCCATGAAATGAATCTGTTTCTGGCTGTACACGATCCGAAATATTTTAACGCGTTCGTCAAGCCAACTCTCAAGGACAAGTTCGCGAAGCAATTGGTCGATGATTTTCTACTCGACCGTGACTTGGTTGGATATACGACGCCAGCAAGACTTGCCTTACTGAACTCTGCCGAGCGGGCTCTCCTGGGACGAAAACTACCGTCGCAATTGGGCCCGAATCAACGTTGGCTTTCTGATTCGCTGCGAGTGATGGATGAAGTTACCGATCCACGAACGCGACACGCAAGATTTGATACGGCTCTGCTCGGGGGGCTACTCGGTACCAATGGTATCTCCAGGGAATCATTTGGCTTCGGCGGTATGGGTGATGAAAGACAATGGAACGAGTTTGACATGGACTCACCGGCCGCGCCAGCCGGAGGAAGTGCACCAGGAGACGAATTTTTAAACCGTGACAAAGATAGAAAATCCTCGATGTCCCGATCATTAGCAATGGATGGGCGTGGACGCGGTGCCAGACTAAAGAAAGAAGCCGCGAAAGAGAAGGCTAGTAGTGATGACAATGAGATAAGACTCGAAGAGAGCCTGCGGGACGCAGATTTTCAAAACGGTCGCTCTGCAGGGATGCTCTTTTCGCGACGTGGATTGGCAGACACGATTCCGCTGTACCAATCACTCGAGCAGACACGTAAGTGGGCTGAGAGTCAATTTTTCCGAATTGCATTGCAGAGTCAGAATGCGCAATTGGTTGCACCCAACGCGTTTTGGGCTGACTATCTCAAGCACCTCGACGACGGCTCGGCGTTTCTTTCAACGAATCTAACAGAGGCTGCTCAGACGACTACCGATGCACTGATGGCACTCGCCGTCTTACAATTGCCAATGGACGACAAGGGATGCGAGCTAACGGTCGAGCAAGGGCGTATTGTTGTCAAGAAGCCGATCAACGCATTGGCTTATATTCAAAAAATCGAAGCGATCGAGCCTGCGAAAGATGCAACCCCCCTCTTGATTGGTCAAGACATCTATCTTGTTCAACCATCCGATTCGGGACTCCCTAAACCGATCTCCTCCAAGTCGCTACTAGTGAACGTAGCTTATCGAACGAGTATTGTGGTGACCAATCCAACCGCAACACTACAACGCGTTCAAGTACTTGCACAGGTTCCCCAAGGTGCAATCGCGCTATCGAATGGAAAGCCTGTTCGAAGTACGCCGGTCGATATTGCTCCCTATTCGAGCCAACAGATTGCCTACGAATTCTACTTTCCCAATCCCGGTAACTTCCCGCACTACGGGGCTCAAGTCTCAAATACGAATGGCTTTTTAGCAGCAAGTAGTGCAAAGTCATGGAATGTTTTGGCGGTACCTGATGAAGTTGACGAGACAACGTGGAATCATGTGTCTTCATGGGGAACCGAAGAGCAAGTTTCGAAGTACTTGGAAACTGCCAACCTTAAGCAGATCGACCTTTCTGCAATGGCTTGGCGGATGAAGTCGAAACCCTTCTTTGAGAAGACACTCAAGCAATTGGATTTACTGGGATGTTTCGACCTAACACTCTGGGGCTATTCGGTTGTGCACAATGATCGCACGCGTATTCGCGAGCTCATTGAATCAATGCCACAAGTCGTTCAGTCCGTGGGTCCTTTTCTGGATTCTTCGCTCTTCGTTTCGCAGCCAATGGAACGCTTGGAATTCGAGCATTATGATTTTCGTCCGCTGGTGTTTGCTCGGATTCATCCACTGGGTAACAAACGAGTGATTCTGAATAACGAACTCGCTTCGCATTACAACACTTTTATGGAGTTGCTTGCTTATCAGAAGTCAATCTCGCCCGACCAATCTCTTGGATTAGTCTATTACCTGTTGCTACAGAATCGTATCGAAGAAGCGATCGAGCGATTCGATGCTATTCCAAAAGGAAAAACAGGACTTGATATTCAGTACGACTACTTCGCAGCCTACTTAGATCTCTATCGCGGGGAATTCGAACGCTCGCTCGCGCTTGCCAATCAATACTCCGATCATCCCCATTTGAAGTGGAGAGAATGGTTTGCGCAAGTACGAAGCCACGTGCAAGAACGAGTGGCTATTCAAAAGGGAGAGCAAGCCGATACGGTATCATCGGAGGATTGGAAGAAAGATGGTCAGCAACGGATCATCGCTGGCGAACGCAACAATCAACAGGCGAATGCAGCAGCCAAACTACCGTCGCTGGAGATTCTCGAAGAAGCTGGTCAGTACAAGCTTCGACATAAGAATGTTGCTGATGTCGATGTTCACTATTACTTGATGGATATCGAACTGCTCTTCACTCGCAAGCCGTTTGTTCAGAACAACGATAGCCGGCTGAACATCATTGCTCCGAATCGGACAGAAAAAATTAAGTTGGCTGAAGGCTCTGAAGCAATGGATTTGTCGATTCCGGACGATCTGAAAAATCGCAACTTGGTCATAGAAGTAGTCGGCGGTGGCCTAGTTCGAAGCACGGTTGTCTTTAACAATGCATTAGTTGTAACACTTTCCACGACAATGGGTCATTTGCAAGTCACCTCACAGAAGGATCGTCAACCGCTCGAGTCAGCCTACATCAAGGTCTACGCTCGCCATCAAGACGGTTCCATTCGGTTTTACAAGGATGGCTACACAGATCTGCGAGGAAGATTCGACTACGCATCGGTCAGCGCTAGCGATGCAGCAACCGCCGAGAAGTTTTCGATCCTCATTCTACATCCAGAAAAGGGAGCAGCCATTCGAGAAGCCCAGACACCGGTTCCAGCACCATAGAACGTTGGGATAGCGATTCTAAACGTAACGGGTGTGGTTCAATCCACCCGCTCAGTCTTTAATGAACCGATTTCAAAGATGACTTCCAGTACGGTTCTAGCCGTGACGCTACGCGGCTTGACGGGTTTTCGCAACGGTCGCAGCCGAGGCTGTCAGTCCGATCGGAAGTGACATCGGTCGCTCGTCGGAGCAGACGACTTGCACAGCAAGTTGTCGTGAAGCGTTGAGCAAGATCGGGCTCTTGAGATTCGTAGTCAGCGACTGCCCGTTCTTACTTACTACGGTGAGAACGTACATTTGGTCTTCGTTGCGCAGGTGAAGCAGGCTCAGTTCTCGTTGTGGAATCTGTACACGGTAATCAGGCGCATAACGTCGAGGGCTGACGACCGGAATAGCGACAGCAGGTTGGGCGACCGATTGTAGCCAAGCGACATCTTCTCCCGCTGGGTTTGATAGCAAAACCCAATGACGCGACGATTCAAAACCGATCAAACCATGCGGCATCAAGAGAATGTCAGAGTGATCGATCTGTAGGTGGCCAAAACGAGTCGTTTCGATTTGCATCTTCGTTTTCCTTTGATCCATCTCTGCGGTCTGATGCTTGGGCGTTCGGCGAATTGAATGCTATGTCTTTTGTTTATCGGCGAAACAACCTCCCAAACGTTAAAATCGTTTCAGTTTATGTTCGAGATATTGTATATGCCTATTGTTGACAGATTTTGAGAGCAGGGATATTAAGCTGGGGCGGATGTCTAGCAATTTTCGTATCGTATGCGCAGAAACACCCCTGCGGAATAGACTTCTGCGTGTCGCTGAGTGGTGCAACGCTTGGTATAAGTGAGATTGCTAGTCGCTTAGAGAAAGACGAATGCAAGCGGACTAGAACAACGCCGTCTAGGCTAAGTTATTGTCGAAAGCCTTGGGTCTGGTGAGTTCGAAATGTCGTAAAAATTGATCGCATTAAGTCAAATCGGCGACATTGGTGCGTTCGAATTGTGTGATCCGATACATGTCGTGAATCAGCTGGATATCACAAGGTCGTTGAACGACATTTCGTCTGGAAAACATGCGTTGTTGGGTGGCGACCATCACTTCTGCCGGTAGCGGGGCAACTTGGCCGAACAGCCTTGCGTAGTTCACAAAGCTGGGAACATTCCCCGTTACGAAACCGTACATCATGCTGCATACGCCAATGACTTTACCGGTGAATATGCCGGTGTTGATGGCCGTTTTGGAATAGTCTCCCATGACACAACCCAGGAACTGCATTCCGGTCGCGGACTTGCCGAGCGGATACTCCATGTTGACAACACCGTAGGTATTCTTCAAGTCGCTGTTACAAGTTCCCGCTCCCAGGTTGATCCAGCTTCCCAGATAGCTGTGACCCAGGAAACCATGGTGCTGTTTGTTCGTATAAGGCTCCACAACGGAGGCTTCAACCTCACCACCAATCTTGGTCGTATGCCCTAACGACACATTATCTTTAATAGCACTGTGCTCCAAAATCTTACACTTAGGCCCAACATAAAGTGGTCCTCGAAGTAACGAGTACGGCCCGATTTTGGCGTCCTTATCAATTACAATCGGACCAGTCGACGTCTCGAACAAAACGTATTGTCCGAGCGACGCACCTTCGGCTACGAAAACGCCGTCTTGCAGCTGCCTGTATGCTCCTGTTGAGATGCGCTGCTCCAAATTCGCAGCGAGGCATTTCATGTTGGTTGATATTACTTCGTGGGGTGCCTCGAAAGTTTGAAGTGAAATACCTGACGTCACCGCTACCGCGTCCTCGATGGCTGTTGACTCTAGCCACTCCAATAGACCTGCTCGCCCCATCGCATGGAGCTCATGAATCGTCTGCGGTGGATTCAAAACGGCGGCTACCCATTTTCGATCCATTACGACAACCATCGTGTCGGTCGCTAGCTCTAGCAATTGCTGAATTGCGGTTAGGTTTGCCTGAGTTGGCGCAAGTCTAGAATTTAGTAACAAACGCGGTCGATCCGATTGCTGATCACCCGCATCCCGCAAGAGTTTGAGTCTTGGGAAATCGATTATTTGGATTAATTGTAAGTGATCGCGACCGATATGAAACGCATCCAATTCGAGCGAATCAACCAAATCAATGAATCGAAGACTACCACAAGAGATCGTCGCTGCCAGACGGGCTAAGGTGATCGGTGCCAGCGCTTCGGTCTGTAAGTCTTCGAATAAGACAACTGGAGCACTTTTGGATGCTTTCTGAATATTATCGATACCGGTCATCAGCGATGAGCTTTCCTGGCGTGACAAGGATCATTAGAGATCGGAATCTGCAAACGATAGTGTTTCTTTGCTTTTCAAGACACTACAGGGGTGGTCCTAACGATTCACGATCGGACACCTTGAGATTGCCGACTACTGACTAGGCATCTAAGGCGGCTTGCACATTGAGTCCAACCCTCCACTTGCTCCGCTCGACCGTCCCGGAGGGAGGGTAAAGTTACTCTCCTCTTGGGAGAGTCGGCCTGAAAGGCCGGAGAGGGAAGTAGCATATGTTAGTTTTCAATCTGCCTCTCGACTAGTTGACTATGTATTTAGCTTGGCATCGGTTCAATACTAGCCCACATACTCCCGCCCCCTTTTCCGCGGCTGGCGAGAGGGTCTCCTCCAAAAGCGTGAATTTGATCTCGCTTTAATTCGGCCAACTCTTTCGTAGTCGTCATGCAAATCGCGCGGCCCGTGATATTAACTTCGTGGGCTATCAAACTTCCCTCCTGTTCCGACTTTCGAAACAGCTGTTGCATCATTTTGATAACGTACGCAAAAGTATGGTCCTGATCGTCCCACAAAATCACGTTGTAACGAGGCTGTTTCTTGGTCTCAGGTCCCTTCGGCTTAGCCACGTTTTTCTTTTTTGGCGGCGCAATGGTGACCGTTGGTTCGTCGAGAGTGGCTGTTGATGAATCCGACATCGTGTTATCTTCCTAATTCTGAACTTAACGATCGCGACAAGAGAATTAGCGAGTGCTAATACAGCGATCGAATCACCGATAAGCATTGTAACGGGTAAGCCCCCTAGCTTGTAAAGCAGAATTCTCAAAATCGTTAGGACTAGACATGCCTGATTTTCAATCACTCGATCGTTATCTTGAGAAAAATCGACAAACTCACCTGTAGCAGCTCGTGGAATTGCTTCGTATTGCGAGTATTTCCGCGGATCCAACGAAGTCTGCAGAGATGACACAGGCAGCAGCCTGGGTAAAAGCTCGCTTCGAGCAAATGGGACTCCACGCGGAGCTGATCGACGGAGACGGATCTGCCCAAGGTCCGGCCTTGGTCTACGCGGAAACCCCGAAAATCCCCGGGGCGCCGACTATCCTTGTGTATGGTCACTACGACGTCCAACCGTGTGATCCACTGAACCTTTGGACAACTCCACCATTCGAGCCGGCCATCCGAGACGGAAACATCTACGCTCGTGGTGCGACGGACGATAAAGGTCAGATGTTAACACACCTGCAGAGCCTTTCGGCATGGATGGCGACTGGCGAGAAGCTCCCCCTCCAAGTGAAGTTTCTCATCGAAGGCGAAGAGGAAAAAGGGAGCGAGGTACTTGGGCATGCTCTTCCAGGCCTAAAAGAAAAGCTCGCCTGCGATGCCATCGTGATCAGCGATTCCTCACAATACGCGGCTGGTCAGCCTGCCATCACCTACGGTTTGAGGGGGATCGCCTACTTCGAGCTTCGTGTGCATGGTCCCAAAGCCGACCTCCACTCAGGAAGTTTTGGCGGTGCCGTAACCAATCCTGCTCTGGCCCTGGCGAGAATCCTTACCGAGATCAAGACCGAGGAAGGCAAAATTCAACTGCCAGGTTTCTACGATTCCGTCCAGGATTTGCAGCAAGACGAACGCGATATGTGGAAAGGTCTCGAGTTTTCGGACGAAGCCTTCGCGAAACAACTGGGTGTATCCGCTCTCTCAGGCGAACTGGGCTTCACGACTCTCGAAAGGCGCTGGGCCAGACCCACTTTTGACGTCCATGGACTCCTAGGTGGCTATCAAGGTGAAGGTGGCAAGACAATTATTCCTTCTTGGGCCGGAGCCAAAATCAGCTTTCGCTTAGTCCCGAACCAAGATCCGCAAACCGTCGCTAGGCAACTCAAGGAGTTTGTCGCCGGGCACACTCCTCCAGGCGTAACCGTTGAAGTCATCGACCTTCATGGCGGCTCGGGTGTCGTGGTCGATCCGAAATCGCGGTTTATGCAAGGGGCGATGAAGGCGGTCGAGGAAGGCTTTGGAAAATCGCCCGTACTCATTCGTGAAGGTGGCTCGATCCCTATCGTCGCAGACATGGTTGCGCTGCTAGATTGCGATGTGCTGCTCATGGGGTGGGGATTGGACGACGACGGAGCACATAGTCCCAACGAAAAATTTTGTTTAGAAGACTACTACCGAGGCATTCGAGCCAGCTCACGCCTCTGGCAATACTTGGCATAGGACTTCTCACTTCTCCTTTCTCACTTCTTCTTTCTCAATTCAAACTTCTATAATGCTTGATCGAAAATACATCCTTGAAAATGTAGAGATCGTCCGCCGTAACTGTGAACTCCGAGGAGCTTCGGTTGATATTGATTCCTTGGTCCATTTGGAAACCCAACGTCGCGCAAAACTACAAGACGTTCAGGAATCAAATCGACTAGCCAATGAGACTAGTGCAAAAATTGGTAAAGCGGCTACTCCGGAAGATCGTGAGAAGCTGAAAGAGCAAGGTCGATTGCTTCGCGATCAAAAGGATGCCGCGCAATCCGAACACGATCGCTTGGATACGGAAATCCATAAATTGGAAGTTAGAATCCCGAACCTCACCCATCCGGACGCACCGATCGGGGGCGACGACACTGCCAATTTGGAAGTCGCTCGCGGAAAGACAGCAATTCCCAAGTTCGATTTCACCCCCAAAGACCATTTGGAACTTGGTAAACTCCACGATCTGATCGACTTCGAAGCGGGAGCTCGTGTCTGCGGAGCCGGCTTCTACTACCTTAAGAATGAAGCGGTCCTCCTGGAACTTGCCCTTCAACAGTTCGCTGTGAAGATGCTTATGGAACGAGGCTTTACCCCCGTCACCACGCCAGACGTCGCGACGACTGCAATCCTACAAGGGATCGGATTCATCCCCCGAGGTCCTGAAACGCAAATCTACAGCATCGAGAACACCGAATTGAACTTGGTTGCTACCGCTGAAATTACGCTCGGCGGTATGTATGCAGACCAAGTTCTCGAAGCCGAACAGCTCCCTTTAAAACTTGTAGGAATCAGCCACTGCTTCCGAACCGAAGCTGGTGCCGCAGGTCGCGCCTCCAAAGGTCTCTATCGGGTCCATCAATTCACCAAGATCGAGATGTTCGCCTTCTCGCTGCCAGATCAAAGTAGCAGTATCCATGAAGAACTTCGGCAAATCGAATGCGATATTTTCGATGCTTTGGAAGTCCCCTATCGCGTTGTCGACACAGCCACCGGCGATCTTGGCGGACCGGCTTATCGCAAGTATGACTTAGAAGCTTGGATGCCCGGTCGAGGACACGGTGGCGAGTGGGGCGAAGTTACTAGCACTTCCAATTGCACCGACTACCAGTCCCGACGATTGAACATTCGCTACCGAATCAAAAATGAAAAGGGAACGCATTTCGCCCACACTCTTAACGGTACAGCCATCGCCATCAGCCGCGCAATCATCGCGATCTTAGAAAACCATCAACAAGCCGACGGCACCATTCACGTCCCTAAGTCGCTTGTTCCTTGGGTAGGAAAAGAAGTAATTGGAAAAGCGGTCGCGAGTGCGGCAGATTGATAGTTACGGAGATAGAACCGCTACTAAGGCGAGCGGGAGAATGGTTTGTACCGGGAGGGAGAGGCTCCTGCCGATCCAAAGCCAAGCTCGGCAGGAGCCTCACTCTCCCATCCGTATCTCGGGAGCTAGATTTCAGTCTGCCGCTCGCCTAACAGCCGATGGCGCTAGCCACGGGTGCCGCGCGGCGATTATCTTGATGGAATGCTTAACGGGGGGAACCTGGAGTTAGCGCTCGACGGCTCACGAAAAACAATATTTTAATTAGGCCGGGGTGGAAGCCTGTACCACTGCTTGCATGTCTCAGCCTAGCCCCCTTACGGCGATTCGATGGTTACAGCCATCACGATTGGGGATGTGCCATCTGAACCCTTGATCAACTTCAATCCCGATAATGCTACGTCACGGCGAGGCTTAATCTTGAGTGTTCGAACTTGATGGCCGTCGTTGAGTTCGAAAGCGAACGTTGATTTGGGAACGTCTATTTTTCGAATGTAGTCTGCCATGTGAACTCCGTTTAACATAGAGTGGTCTTCGGTTTCCCCATCGGCATAGATCAAGCGTACGATCATGCTGACCGAATTCTTTCCAGAAAATGGAAAGCTCCACCCACCGACTCCTGACAGCAAATAAATCGCTGCGACCCGAGCGTTACAGACCAACTCCACTTCAGTTGGGAGGCCGCCCGTAAGCGAGTCCTTCGGCCCTCGAAGCATCACGATGTTTGGCTTGGCACCGGAGACCGGATCGATCACTACGAACGGAACTTCACCGATAAATTTGGGAGTCCAATCTTCAAATACCAATCGCTCTCCCGCGTTCTTTTCGTTGTAAAACAAACCGCGGCCACTCGATACGGTTGCGACCGACTCGAGCCCAAGCGGGACATATTTTCCTTTACTTGTTAGAAACTCCAACAAGTCGCTCATCTCTTCGCGGCTCATCAGGCTTTCAAAACCTTCTGGCATTAACGACTTATTGGAAGCGGTTAGTTGTTCAATCTCTTCGCGAAGAACCCTCTCACGCGTCCCCTGCGTATTGATTAGCTCGACCGAGGTCTTGGATTCGCCAGCCAACATGCCAGTCAATACAACACCATCGGTAGTCAAGACGGAATACGTTCTAAAATTTCCTTCCACACTTCGGCTCGGGTCGAGGATGTTCATTAACAATTCTGGCTTCGGATGGACAGCCATGCCTGTCAAGTTAGGACCGATTTGGAGGCCAATGTCGCCATGAATATGACAAAGCGAGCAATGCTTCATAAACATCGCCTTACCATTTACAAGGCTTCCTTCTGTGGCCGTAACATTCATCCATGCATCAAGAACCTTTTGTCGGTCTGCATTAGGAACGCCGCCACTCGCTTTCATTATCTCAATTGCCAACGACCGAATCTCTGGATCGGGGTGCTCTCGAAGTGCCTGTCTTTGGTCGAGTTGAAGTTCACTGTAGGCAACTTGCCCGGACGCAATGGCCGCAAGCAACTGGCGAGTCGTCTCAGGTCTCGAAATCAGCAATCGAATAATGGCTCCTCGAACTTCAGGAGTATAAGATGAGCTGTTCGACAGAAGCATACTTCCCAGTTCACTTGACCTACTCTCTCGAAGTGTCTCGATGATCCCTCGGACCATCTCCGGTGATTGCTGGGGTGAAATAAGTGCGAGGAGTTGCGATACGGGTTCCTGGCTGGCTCGCTGGAGATTGACCATTTGGCTAGCAGCGATCAACCGTTCTTCAATGTTCGTTTCGTTCCGGCTCGCAATCTCAAGTAGTTGCGAACTCATTCTGCGAACAGAGTCCTCAATCCTTTTTACTCCCCAGGCCGTTCCTAATAGAAGTAAACGACTTTTGCTGTCGACCGGCAATGGTCCTTCGAGCCACGTTTCTACTAAGACTTTCTCAGTCGTTGGATTCAGTTGAATAGTATGACCTTTCGGCCAGCCCTTCTCGAACCCTACAAGCACCGCAGCCTGCACGCGTGAATCACCTCCACTTTGGATGACTTTAGCTACCGAATCTGCGTTAGGTATGAACCGAGCGAAGTGCTCGGATATGATCGCAACTCGATCAAGATACTTATCATCCAGCGGTTTTTTCGCGAACTGAAGCAACTGAGGAATTGCTTCGCCAGCGTGGACAGAAGTGGCGCTGGTCCATGCGTCCAGCATCACACCATCCGCAGCGAGATCAGACATGCTTACCAACTTGAGAATGACTG
>Ga0105045_10004616_pt1 | contig 11989 bp, 11 predicted proteins | sample MAT02_FD_78089 | JGI IMG/M metagenome (GOLD analysis project Ga0105045, IMG submission 78089) | Freshwater microbial communities from Lake Fryxell liftoff mats and glacier meltwater in Antarctica - MAT-02 (megahit assembly) | ecosystem: Environmental > Aquatic > Freshwater > Ice > Liftoff... | reverse complement strand
TGCGCGACGACGCTTACCTACGGGCCGATCGCCGACGACGGCACGTTGGAAGTGCGCCTGAGCGCCGACCATCGGGTTCTGGATGGCCTGACGGCGGCTCTGGTGCTGGAAGATTTGGAAGCGGCGTTGAAGGGGGAGATCGTTGCGGAATTGCAGATCGGCGAGCCGGCGGCGTGATCCGCCGGATTCTGTTTCGCAGCAGAGAATCCGGCAGCTGACGCTACCGGCTCGCCATTTTTCGCAACCGGGCCTACACTGGAGCTACGGGGTGGTTCCCAACGGGAACCGCCCCGTTTTCATTCCTGATCCGAGCTTCCGCATGGCCGACCTCCGCACTCCACTGCACGCTTGGCACGTCGCCCGCAAGGCGCGGATGGTGCCCTTCGGCGGCTGGGAAATGCCGGTGCAGTACGCCGGCATCATCGAAGAACACAAAGCCGTACGCTCGTCCGCCGGGCTGTTCGACATCAGCCACATGGCCCGACTCAGTTTCACCGGGCCGGATGCGCTCGCCCTGCTGGAACTGGTTTTCACGAACTCCGTCGCCTCGATGAAGGTCGGCCAAGTCCGCTACGGCCTCGTCTGCAATCTCCGCGGCGGCATTCTCGACGATATCCTCGTTTACCGGTTCTCGGATCATTTCGAAGCCGTGGTGAACGCCGGCAACCGGGTGAAGATCCTCAGTTGGTTGCAGGAGCACCTCGGCGAACTCGATTGCAGAATCGTCGATCACACCTTCGAAACGACGATGATCGCCATCCAAGGCCCGCGCTCGGTGGCGCTGGTCGAAGGCGTCTTCGCCGACGATGTCTCGAAGTTGAAGTACTACTACGCCATGCACACGACGTGGGGCGGGTTCGCCGTCACCGTCAGCCGCACGGGGTACACTGGCGAAGATGGTTTCGAGATCGTCGCGCCGAATGCCCTGGGCGTGCCGATGTGGGAGGCTCTGGTCGCCCAAGGGGCCGTGCCGTGCGGCCTCGGTTCGCGGGATACCCTCCGGCTCGAAGCCGCGATGCCCCTGTACGGCCACGAACTCAGCGAGCAGATCGACCCGATCCAAGCGAAGCTCGAATGGGCCGTGAAGATGGACAAAGGCGATTTCCTCGGCCGCGCGGCCCTGCTGGATCGCTTGCCGGGATTGCCCGACCGCGTCGGCTTATTGCTGGAAGGCAAGCGGGCCGCGCGCGAAGGGTCGATGCTCTTCGTCGAAGGCTCGGCGGTGGGCACCGTCACCAGCGGCAGCTACGTCCCGCATTTGCAACAATCGATCGCTATGGGCTACTTGCCGAAGAACTTCAGCCCCCTCGGCACCGAATTGCTCGCCGATCTCCGCGGCACCAAAGTCCCCGCGACGGTCGTGGCGTTGCCCTTCTACACCCGCCCGAAAAACTAACTCTCGGAGATACGGCCATGACGAACCCGACCGACCTGAAGTACGCCCAGTCGCACGAATGGGTCAAACTCGCCGGCGACATCGCCACCATCGGCGTGACGAAATTCGCCGTGGAACAACTGACCGAACCGACTTTCCTCGAACTCGCCAAGCTCGGCAAGTCGGTGCGCGCCGCCGACGAAATCGGCGTCATCGAAAGCGTGAAAAGCACATCGTCCATCTACGCTCCGATCCCCGGCGACGTGATCGAAGTGAACAAGGCCGCGCTCGACAACTTGGCACTCGTCAACGACGATCCGTTCGGCGCCGGCTGGCTGTTGAAGCTGAAGGTGAACCCGGACGTGTCGCTCGACCACCTACTCGACGCGGCCCAATACGACGCGCAGATCGCGGGGCACTGAGGTCGATTGCGGATTCGGGATTTCGGATTTTCAGAAATGCCGGACGTGAAGTCGCCCGAGTCGGCAATCTAGAATCAAGTGGCGTCAATCTGAAATCCGCAATCCGAAATCCGAAATTCCACCATGTCTGAATACGTCCTGAACACGCCCGAAGATGTCGCCGCGATGCTCGCTCGCATCGGTGTGCCGAGCGTCGAGAGCCTCTTCGCCAACATCCCGGCGCACCTGCGCTTTCAGCGGATGCTGAACATCCCGCCGGCGCTCACCGAGATCGAACTCACGAGCCATATGCAGGCGCTCGCGAACAAAAATCAATCGGCGACGGACGCCGTCTGCTTCCTCGGCGGCGGGGCGTACGATCACTTCATCCCGACGGTCGTCGATACCATCGCCTCGCGGTCGGAGTTCTACACGGCGTACACGCCGTACCAAGCCGAAGCGAGCCAGGGGACGCTGCAGGTCATCTACGAATACCAGACGCTGATGGCCCAACTGACGGGCATGGATGTCGCCAATGCCAGCTTGTACGAAGGTGGCTCCGCGGTCGCCGAAGCGGTGTTGATGGCATTGGGCATCACCGGCCGCACGGGCGAAGTGCTGATCGCCGAGAGCGTGCACCCCGAATACCGGCAGACGCTGACGACGTACGTACGGAACCTCAAATGCACGGTTCGCACCCTGCCGACGCCCGGGGGCTTCCTGAATCCGGATGATGTTGCGAAAGCGGTCACCGATTCGACCGTCGCGGTGATCGCGCAGTCGCCGAATTTCTTCGGCCACCTCGAAGAGATGAGGGCCATCGGCGAAGCGGCGCGGAAATCCGGTGCGATTTTCATCGATGTCTTCGATCCCGTCTCCCTCGGCTTGCTCGCCACGCCCGCCGACCACGGGGCCGACATCGCCGTTGGCGAAGGCCAAGGCCTCGGGATTCCGTTCGGTTTCGGCGGGCCGTACCTCGGCATCCTGACGTGTCGCAATGAGTACCTCCGCAAGATCCCGGGCCGGCTCGTCGGCGAAACCACTGACCGCAACGGGAAGCGCTGTTGGGTGCTGACGCTGCAAACGCGCGAACAGCACATCCGCCGGGAAAAGGCGACGAGCAACATCTGCACGAACCAAGGCTTGTTTGCCCTGCGGGCGGCGGTGCATTTGACGGCACTCGGCCCCGTCGGCTTGAAAGAGACAGCTGAATTGTGCGTCCGCAAGGCCCACTACGCGGCCGAGCAGTTGGCCGAGGTGCCGGGTGTGAAATTGAAATTCGACCGGCCATTCTTCAAGGAGTTCACCTTGAGCGTGCCCGGCGATGTCCCAGCGATGCTGAAGATACTGCGGGGACAAGGTTACCATGCCGGCCTGCCGACGGGCCGTTGGTATCCGGCCCATTCCGACGGCTTGACGGTCGCCGTCACGGAGAAACGGACAAAGGGAGAGATTGACGGCTTGCTCGGCGCGGTAAGATTGGTATTGGGTTGACCGCGAGTGCGAGGTGCGCCGATGCCGAGTCCGTTTCCGGGCATGGACCCGTGGTTGGAAGCGCCGGGGTTGTTCCCGGACTTGCACCAGAGGCTGATCGCCTATCTGAGCGAAGCGGTGAACGCGACGTTACCGCGGCCGTATTATGCGGCCATCGGTACTCGGCTCTACATCGATGAATCGGACCGGCGCATCGAGCCGGATGTGGACGTGCTCATCACCGGGGGGAGGCCGAAGCGCCGTCCGGAGGGCGGGGGAACCGCCGTGCTTCTCGAGAAGGCCACACCGTTTCGCGTCCGCATCGTGTCCGATCCTATCCGGGCGTGGGCTTTGGAAATCCACCAAGCCGGCTCCGGCGACCGGCTCGTGACCTCTGTGGAAATCCTCAGTCCGACCAACAAGGCCCGGGGATCGCCGGGTCGCAAGCTCTACTTGAAGAAGCGAAAAGAATTGCAGCGGGGCCGGGTGAACGTGGTCGAGATCGACTTGCTCCGCGTGGGCGAGCCGACGACCCTGGCACCGGTCGGGAATATGGCGCGCCGCACCGGCCGATTCGAATACCACGCCTGCACCCACCGCTGGTACCGTTCGATCACGGTGGAGGTCTACCCGATCCCGTTGACAGGGCGGCTCCCGCTCATCGCCATCCCCCTGCTGAAAGGCGACCCCGACGTGACGGTCGATCTTCAACCGGTCTTCGACCGGAGTTACGATGTCGCTCTCTTCGGTCGCCGAGTGGACTATCCCAAACCCTGCGCGCCGCCGCTGACCGCCGAGCAAGAACTTTGGGCCGAAGGCGTCTTGAAAGCCAAGGGGTTGCTCTGATGCCGAGTCCGTTTCCGGGTCGGGGCGCCCATCACTTCCCGGGCAATTCCAGCAGTTTTAGCGATTCTTCAATGCGGGCGACCAGCTTCGGGTCGGACTCCCGCAACGCCGCCGCGAACTTCTTGCAATCGGCATCCGGGCACGTTAAGGCATAGCGGATGATCCCGTTGCGGATGATCGGCGCCGCATGCGTCGGCTTCCCGTAGTGCTTCAGTACCTCGGGCGTGAGATCCCACCATCGCCAGCGGCGGAGGTCGTCAAGCGCCACATCGGCGAAGTCGCGCTCACCCAGTAAGTCGCGGTAACAGTCGAGGAGTTCGGCCTTCGATTCCGCCGGGCGATTAGCTTGGAAGTAACGCACCGCGCCGACGGCCGCGAGGCGCTGCTCGAACGGCCTCTCGGCGTCGCGCAGGATTTCGTTGAGCCTTTTCCAACCGGCTTTCGCGTCGAGCAAAATGTATCCCGCGAGGAACCCGCCGAGGTTCGACGACACGCGCTCGGTCAATGTCCCCGTCAAACTCTTCGCCAAGATATCGACCGAATCGCGGTCGTCGCACAAACCCAGCAGCATGGCGTACACGCCGAGGCGGTCGGCGGGTGTCTTCGGGTCGGCCAAGAACTTCCGCAAAGTCGCGGGCTTCAATTCCGCCTTCGCCAGTGCGATCTCGGCATCGGTCGCCTTGGCGAATTCGGCGAAGGCGTCGCCGGCGATGGTGGCGTCGGTCGAGTCGAGATACCGGAAGAAGAACCCCAACCGCGCGGCGATCGGCTGGCCGTTCAATTTCGCGGCGGCGCGGATGTACGCCGCGAGGGCGGCCGAACCGGGCACGCCGGCCACGACATCCGGCTTGCCTTCGACGACCGAGAAGAAGAAGAGCTGCTGCTCCGCACCGGGGATGTACCGAGGCAGCACAAGTATCTTTGCGGAACGCAGTTCCGCGCAGGCCTTGACGGTGTCGTCGAAATGGAACTCGGTCGTGCCACTGCGGATGTCTTCGCCGAGCTTGGCGTTCTTCAAAGTGCCGAGAATGATGGCGTCGGCCTTGAGGGCTTGCTCGCGCAGAGTTCCCTGCTTCGACAGGCCCGGCCCACAGAAGGAACAAGCCCGCGCCGGCGCGATGGCGAGGGTGCTGAAAAGAAGAATGAAACAGAATTTAGCCATGGCATCCTGCCGGGTGGTGGATCAATTCTTCTTGATCGGAGTTTTCGGGCGTTCGTCGGCGAGCATCTCTTCGACGATCTTCACGCGCTCCTCGTCGTCTTTGCGGGCTTTGGCCACGTAGGCGACGGCGGCAGCATTTTTGCCTTCGACGGCGGCGCACAGGGCGAACCGAAGCACGGCCCGCTTCACGATCGGCTTGTTATGGCTCGGTTTGGCCGCTTCCTGCAATATGAATCCGGTTTGCTCCCAGGCGCCCCATTTGCGTAAATCTTCGATCGGCAGGTCGGCGATTTCCTCTTGGTGGACGAGCGTCTTCATAGCCGTCAGCAAGTCTTCCTTCTTCACCACGTCCGGGCGGTAGTCCCAAAGGAAGCGCAGCACCTTGAGGGCCGCGTAGCGCGTCGAGAAATCTTTCTTCGCGTCGCCGTAGATGGTGGCGAGGTGATCCCAGCCTTCTTTGGGTTTCAACAAGATGTACCCGGCGAGCATGCCGTCGAGGCCGCTGCTGAACGATTTTTCCGGATCTTCGAACAGAGCCTTCAGCGCCTCGGCGTCCTCGGCTTTGCCGCAGTGGCCGTACATCAGGCCGTACAACCCGAAGCGCGAGGCCGGGGTGCTCGGGTCTTTCAGCCACTTCAGCAGTTTCTCGGGGGGCGGCGTCTGGGCAAAAAACAAGACGTCTTTGTACTCAGCGTTGCCGAACTCCATGAGCGCATCGGTGTTGATGACCAACTCGGCGTGATCGAGGTATTGGAAGAAGAACTTCAACCGGGCATCGACGTCTTTCTCACGGGCCACGATGGCTTTCTGGAGGTAATCGGGAAGGTCGCTCTTGCCCTTGATTTGTTCGCCGCGGTAAGGGTCGAGCGTCGCGCGGTTGCTGTCGGCAAGCACCACCGACGACGCGATAGCCGAGAGGCCGACATCGGCGCTCGGGCTGTAAAGGCTGCAGAATACGAGGAATTTCTCCTCATCCTTGGCTTTGGCGTCGAGCTCGACGTAGCGCGGGAGCAGGATCGATTTCTTCCCTTTGAGGAACGCGTGCGGCTTCACGACGGTCGCGATGTCGAGTTCGGTCGAGCCTTTCGAAAAATCATCGGGGTCGCGTTTGGCGTTCTTGAGGGTACCGAGGACGATGAAATCGGCTTGGCTCACTTCGCCCGAAAGCGTCTGGCCCTGCGTGGCGCAGAACGGGCAGGCGTGAATCTCGGAGGCACCCGCCACCGACAAACCGAGCAGGGCGAACCCCAGAATACGGAGCAACATGGCGAGGCCTCTTCGTGAACCGCAGTACCGATGAGCAATTATACGGCCCACAGAGCAGAGACTGCAATCTGTTTGGTGTGACCAGATTCTCTGGGGTCTTCCCAATGTCCCGGCGGTTTCCGGGTAGAACCGGCGACGGCGGCGCTTGACAGCGTCGTTCACAACTTCGATAGTACAGGCCCGCCCGACCTCTTCCCCGGTGATCCCATGCGAACCTCGGCCTTAGCTTGCTTGTTCCTCGGTTGCGTTCCGCTGGTTGCGGCCGAGCCGGAGATGACGGCGAAGAAATCGAAAGAGAGCGTCGAGTTCCGATTCGGCGACGAACTCGTCACGAATTACGTCATCGCGGCGACGGTCTCCAAGCCGTACTTCTGGCCGTTGAACGCCCCCGGAGCCATCCCCGTGACGCGGGCTTGGCCGATGGTGAAAGGCGGGAAAGGTGAAACGACCGACCATGTCCACCAGAAATCGGCGTGGTTCTGCCACGGCGATGTGATCCCCGTCGGCATGGTTCTGAAAACGAAATCGTCCGACAAACGTGTCGAAGGCGTCGATTTCTGGTCCGAGACGGCCGGGCACGGCAACATGGTGTGCGTGGAAGTCGGCGCGTTGAAATCCGTTTCGAAGAACGAAGTGAGCGTGCCGACGAAGAACGAATGGCGAACCCCGGATGGCGACAAAATCCTCGACGAGACCCGCACGATCACCGTGCATAAACTCGCGAAGGGCTACCTCATCGTGCTCGATGTCGATTTCCACGCGAGCGTTTGCCCGATCGCCTTCGGCGACACGAAAGAAGGGGCAGTCGGCGTCCGCGTCCCGGACAATACCGCGATCAACACGAAAGACGGCGGCGTCATTGCGTCCTCGGACGGGAAGACTGCGATGCCGGTGGCCAAAGACAACCTGCCGATGTGGGGAGTCGCCGCCGATTGGCACGATTACAGCGGGAAAGTCGGCGAAGCCATGGCCGGCGTCGCCATCTTCGACGACGGCAAGAATGTCCACCGGAGCGTCTGGCACACCCGGGCCTACGGCTTGATGGCCGCGAATCCATTCGGCCGGGCGAGGTCGGGCTTCCCCGGCGTCAAGGAGAAAAAGGAGTTGGTGACGATTGCAAAGGGCGAACACTTGAAACTGCGCTACGGCATCTACACGCACACCGGCGACGCGAAGGCGGGGATGGTCACCAACGCCTTCGGGACATTCAGCGGGGAGAAGTAGCGCGACTACTTCTTCTTCGGCGGCTCGGCAGGCTTGGAGGTATCTTCCCCGACGATGGTGGCGCGCTTCACGAGCAGATCGGTGTGGGTGGCTTTCGCCGCCGCGATTTCTTTCGGGCGGACCATGACGAGCTCGACGACCTGCCCGATCTTCAAGTCGGTGCGCTCCGCCGCGTAACCGGGCACCCCGAGCGGCATTTTGAAGGCTTGGAGTTGCTCGGGGGTGTGGGCCGCTTTCTTGCCATTTTCGTCGGTTTTGGGCAGTTTGGACCAGCGCACCAAAGCCCCGTCCGCGAAGATTACGCTGAACTTCTCCGGTTTGCCGGCGACTGGCATCGTCCGCTTGTTGGCGCCGCTGCCGGTGGTTTTCAGGACGGGCTGACCGGGGACTTCGATCAGCAAGCCGCCGCCGCGTTCGACTTTGACGATCTTCGCTTTCACTTCCGAATGCGTCACGTACTTCGACCAATCGGCGATTTCCGCGGGTTTACTTTCGGGCTTCTTGTTATCCGCGGCGAGCAGGAAACCTGCCGACAAGCAGCAGAGTGCGAGCATTCCGGTGAAGATGCGAGCGGGCGTCGTCATAGGAGAACCCGACAGGGGTGGTTGGGAGTACACTTTAGTAGCGTTATATCACGGGTCAGGGCGGTTCACCAACACCGGAGTCCGCCGGCGCGTTATGATTGTCTGAGTCACGGTATTCGGAATCGCCTGCCATGAGCCGCCGCGGATTCACACTGATCGAATTGCTCGTCGTCATCGCCCTCATCGCGGTGCTCATCGGATTGTTGTTGCCGGCGGTGCAACGCGTCCGCGCCGCCGCCCGGCGCGTGCAAGACCAGAACAACATGCACCAAATCGGCCTCGCGGTGCACAATTACGTGAGCGCGAATCAAGAGACCTACCCTCCGGCGTACACCTTTGAGGGAAGCAAGGAACTCTACTGGTTCGGCACCTACGACACCGCGACGAAAACTGCCGACCTCACCAAGGGGCACCTCATGCCCTATCTCGAAAGCAATCCGCAAGCCTTGCAAGCCCCGGCGAAAGTGCCCGGCCCGGTGAAGTTGCTATACGATGGCGCCAGCGGCGGCTACGGCTTCAACCGTAACTTGCACCGCATCAACGGCACCGTTTGGCAGCCGATCAAGATCAACCACATCCGCAGCACGAGCCGGACGATCGCCTTCACAAACGCCGTCGATGTCGATTGGACCGGATCGACCCCGCAGTTGGTGGAATCGCTGTACGCCTATCCGCCGAGCCACCAGAAACCGAGTACGCGTTACCGCTGGGTCGGCACGACGGCCAACGTGCTCTTCGTCGATGGGCACGTCGAAAGCCGCACCGACCGCAGCCGGAATGCGATCGCATCGGGCCTGCCCGCCGGGGCGCTAGGTTTCTTGGATAAGGAAAATATCTTCGACGTCGGCACTACGGACGAGCTTTGGGTCATGGAGTGATCGGCTTCCTTTCCGCCGTCACCCACACATCACCGTCCAGCGATTCCACCGAGACCTCGCCGAATCGGTTTGCATCCGCCATCGCCGTTATCCCCGTGCCGCTCAGCGGTGACAGTGCCTTGTCACCGCCGACTAGAATCGGGGCTACGAACACCTGCGCTTCGTCGATCGAATCCGCATCGCGGAAGGAGCCGAGCAACCCGGCGCCGCCCTCGACGAGGATGTTCGTCATACGCCGCCGGCCGAGTTCGGCGAGCAGGCCCAGCACCAAAGGCCCGTCGATTCCCAGCACTTCGGCCCCGGCATTTCTCCACGCGGCGAGCTTCACCACCGACGCCGTCGCCACCAGAACGGGGGCTTGGTCGATGGTGCGCAAGAGTTGGCAAGTCTCGGGTAACTCACCGGTCGCACTGACGACGACCCGAGTGGCGATTCGCGCTCCCGCCGGTCTCGCCGTCAGCAAGGGATCGTCCGCGAGCAGCGTCCCCCGGCCGACGAGGATCGCATCGACCCGGCCCCGGAGTTCGTGCACCTTCGCCCGGCTGCGTTCGTTGCTGATCCATTTCGAATCGCCGGTGCGGGTGGCGATCTTCCCGTCGAGCGACATCGCCCACTTCGCGATGACCCACGGCCGCCGGTGTTGAAGCAGCATCCGATACGGGGCGTTCAACGTGTTCGATTCGTCCGCGAAGAGACCGACATCCACTGACAAGCCGTTGTCGCGGAGAATTTGCACTCCGCCCCCGGCGACCGCGGGATACGGGTCGGCCATCGCGGCGACCACCCGGCGGACGCCGGATTTCAGAATCGCATCGGTGCAGGGGGGCGTTTTGCCGTGGTGGCAGCACGGCTCGAGCGTGACGAACAACGTGCCGCCGCGGGCCGATTCTCCGGCGGTGGCAAGGGCGTTTACTTCGGCGTGCGGGCCGCCGAAGCGCTCGTGGAAACCTTCGCCCACGACATTTCCTTCCGCATCGAGCACGATGGCGCCGACCATCGGATTCGGTTCGACGAAACCGCGACCCATCGCCGCGAGCGCAAGGGCCCGGCGCATGTGGCGTTCGTCGCTCGGCGAGAAGGAATCCAAGATTGCTCCCAATATTTCCGCGATTCCCGCGAACCATCTTTCAACGACCGCGTCTGTCTCAGTGTACGCGAGTGATCGCGAACTCCGAACCTCCGAACAAGCCATGAACCGACTACTTCGCCAACTCGATACCAGTGAACGCCGGGAGAGCCTTCGGCGCCGTTAGCCCCTTCGCAGGTCACGCAGTATTGCGGCCGGGGGCGACCCCGGCCGTCTTCGTTTCCGCCCGTTCGTCTAGCCAGGCAGGACACCGGTCTTTCACACCGGGAGCAGGGGCGCGAAACCCCTACGGGCGATTGCTTGAGAATTTCGGATTTGGGATTGCGGATTTCGGATTTTCAAAGTGGGTACGAACGTTCCCGTCTTCAAATCCGTAATCCCAAATCCGAAATCCGCAACGGAAGGCCCCGGAGGAGCAAAGGCCGCTCGCCACTTTGTCAAAGTGGAGGCTGCGGGTTCGAATCCCGTGCGGGGCGCTCGGTCGAGGTGATGTAGCCCAATCGGTAGAGGCGTCCGTCTCAGAAACGGATCGTTGCGGGTTCGACTCCCTCCATCACCACTCGGAGCATTGCAGGCGGGCGGGTGCTCGCCCGGGTCTCATAAGCCTGGTCGCTGGGTTCGACTCCCAGGCCTGCAACTCCTTCGATCCTATTGCATACGCGGGCCGGGTTTCACTGGCTGTCTCGCACGTCCGTTGGTATGCTCCACTTCCATTACTCACCGACGGAACACTACCGATGCACCGCCGCGAATTTCTTTCCGCCGCCGCGATCGCCAGCGGCGCGGCCCTCACCCGAACCGGCCTCGCCGAGGACAAGCCCGCCATGCTCCCCGCGATCGACACGCACCAGCACCTCTGGGATCTCACGAAATTTAAACTCGGCTGGCTGAAGAAAGGCGCGCCGCTCGACGCCTCATTCACCCCCAAGGAATTCGCCGAGGCGACCGACGGGCTGAACGTGGTGAAAGCCGTCTACATGGAAGTCGATGTCATCGAAGAGCAGCAACAAGCCGAGGTCGATTACCTCATCGAATTGTGCAAGTCGAAGAAGACCCCCACTGTCGCCGCGGTCGTGTCGGGCCGTCCGGCTACCGGGGGCTTTGCCGGGTACGTGGCCCAATTCAAAGACAGCAAATACATCAAAGGCATTCGCCAAGTCCTGCATGTCGATGCGACGCCAACGGGTTTCTGCCTGAAGAAAGAGTACGTCGCGGGCATCCAACTCCTCGGCGAACTCGGCTTGAGCTTCGATTTCTGTATGCGCTCGTCGGATTTATCGGACGCCGTGAAACTCGCGGACAAGTGCCCGGACACGCGCTTCGTCCTCGACCACTGCGGCAATCCGAAGCACGGCTTCACGGCCGACGAAACGAAACAGTGGAAAGCCGACCTCGCGGAGTTGGCGAAGAAGAAGAACGTTGTCTGCAAGGTGTCGGGCTTCCTCGCCAACGGCTGGCCGAAGGGCAAATGGAAGGCCGACGACATCGCCCCGGTCGTGAACACGACCATCGACACCTTCGGTGTGGACCGCGTGATGTTCGGCGGCGACTGGCCCGTGGTCACGCTCGCGGGGAGCTACAAGGAATGGCTGACGGCGCTGCGGGCGATCATCGCGAATCGCCCGGAAGCCGACCAGAAGAAGATCCTGCACGACAACGCGGCTAAGTTCTACGGCATCTGAGTCCGGAGGTA
>Ga0105045_10004615_pt1 | contig 11990 bp, 8 predicted proteins | sample MAT02_FD_78089 | JGI IMG/M metagenome (GOLD analysis project Ga0105045, IMG submission 78089) | Freshwater microbial communities from Lake Fryxell liftoff mats and glacier meltwater in Antarctica - MAT-02 (megahit assembly) | ecosystem: Environmental > Aquatic > Freshwater > Ice > Liftoff... | reverse complement strand
GGGCTGCAAGTTGAGGGTGTGTACACGCTCGACAGGGAGCATGTCCCATCGGAATCCAAGCGTCCCAAAGCTCGTTGAACAGTGGTAAGTCCTCGGGAAACGGCAAGTACACCAGCACTTGAACGAGGCGTGTCTTGTCGCTGCCTATTTGTTGCAATCTGGTTTCGACCTGCCGGAGGATTTCTTCGATTTGGTCGCGAGGCGATCCCGCTGGGTGGTCTGGTACCTCGACAAAGTAACCTAAACCGCCGACAACAACTGCATCCGACCATCGTTTGGTGACGCCATATCGAATCAAGTCACTCATGGCAAATTTGCAGTCTCATGGAGCAGGACGGAATGGCATGGAATTAACGTAGCGGAACCCGCCAAGGTTTTCGGTGGCATCGATTGCAATATTCCGAAACTCTTGGCGAGTTCCGCTACCGAATACCCATCGTATTGGTTACCGAACATTTTAAGTTGCGGCACTAGAGGTTGAATTGGTCGAGCTCATCCATCAATCGATCCAAGCCAGGGAAATCATCTGAATCCGCAGACGCTGAGACAAACGGTGTAGGCTCATCGACTCGCTTTTCGATTCTCACGGGTTGCGAGACGGGATGGGCAACATGCTTTGCCTCCGTCGGCGTTGATTTCATCTCGTCCGGTTTAACGCGGTGGATGGGTGCTCCGATCGAGAAGACGGGGGTTGATCGCGATTGCAGCAGATCCTTAAGCGTTTTAATTGTCGTATCGATGCTGACATTGGTCGCTAGCGAGATCAAGAAGATCTTCTTGGCAGCACGACTTGAGTCGCCGCTATGCGCTTTGGGTCTGCCGTCCACGGGAATGATCTCAATGGAAGGAACGCCGAGTCGGTGTAGATGCTCGCATACGTATTGTGCTGACTCCCATGTAGCGAGAGCAAAGTCCCCTTTCAGCCCCTCAATGCAAAGGTGGTCGGTGGTGTCAAGTTCGATTGCTTTTAGGTCTGCAATCAGAGTTGCATCGAGCCCGCTCTCCATGACGATGCGGGTAATCAATTGTTCCTCGTAGTCCGCGATGGAGCCGGCACGACGTTCGTGTTGGCTGATTACGACCGGAATTCGAATGGCCATGCGGAAATAATTACTTTCTAACTGTAACTCGAGGAGTTTGGGACCCATTGTCGTTTGAGACAGTTGTCCCTAACGAATGAACGGACGGGACAATGGTCCCATCCGACGGTGGCAGGATGCTAAATAGCACCCACCTTGTGAACCGTCAGCGCTAGCTTCGGACCTGAATTGATGGAAAATGGAACTAAACTGCAGCCCGCGGCTAGCGCCGTCGGTTCACTCAACAGGATGCCTCCGATGCGATGTTACAGTTTGTCGAATTCCAGTTCGAAGAGTTTCATCATTCCTTTTACGTCGCCTGATGCCAAGCCGGCTGTGTACCATCTAACTCGCTGCTGTGAAGTACCGTGTGTGAAGTTTTCTTTGCGTACGCGGCCTTGCGTAAGCTTATCGTCGCCAATCTGATTGGCGGCGGTCGTTGCGCTGGCAATGTCACCTGCTTCGAGGATCTGTTTGCTCGCTTGGGCATGATGTGCCCAGACGCCCGCAAGGTAGTCCGCTTGGAGTTCGAGTCGGACACTGAGCTCGTTGGCTTCTACTTTGCCAGCACGATTTTGCATAGCTTGGACTTTGGAGGAGAGCCCCAATTGGTTTTGAACGTGGTGGCCGACTTCATGTGCAATGACGTAAGCCATGGCAAAGTCTCCAGGAGCTTTGAAGCGTGTTCGTAGTTCTCGAAAGAAATCAAAGTCCAAATAGATATTGCTATCGCTAGGGCAATAAAATGGTCCGACCTGAGCAGTCGCTTGACCACATGCAGAAGTTACCGCGCCCTTGAAAATGACCAACTTGGGTTCTTGGTAGCGAGTGCCTAGTTCTTCTTTAAAAAGTTTAGCCCAGACGTCTTCATTGTCTTTCATGACCACGGAGACAAACTCGAGCAGGGGAGCATCAGGGTCGTTTTCAGGCGACATTTTTGCTTGAGAAAATTGCTCCTGCTGTTCACCAACTTGTTGAAGCAATTGTTGAGGATTGGCACCTAGGAAAATCATGATGATCATCAGGATGATGCTCCCTACACCGCCACCGGCAACGAGTCCTCCTGCGGCCGTTGCCATTCCGCGTCGATCCTCAACGTTTGTCGATTGCTCACGGCCTTCCCAACGCATAAATCATCATCCCTATTTTCGACTTGCTTACTTGAAATTCCCCGGACTGGAAAATCGTGTCAGTAATGTATCAAATTTTCTGGAAAGCACAGCCCATTTAAGATGCCAATCGGCATGATTGGTGTTTCCCGAGCAATCCCTACGCAAATTAAGGCTTCGAATGGAAACTTGGCCTCTTTGTCACAGTTTACGTCCTAGACTCTCCGAGGTGACGTAACTTTAGAATTTCCGCTTGCCATTTGCCAAACTATGTCTGCACCGAAAAAACCAAAAGCAGAAGCTCCCGCCAAAAACGCCAAAGATGGCCATGCGGCTGAGGGAGCGCCAGAAGTAAAAAGTGGCGGAGGCTTGAAAGGAAAGCTCCTAATTGGGGCTTTTGTAAGCTTCATTGTGGTCGCGGAGACGGTGGTTTTCTTTTTCATGGTCCCGTCAGGTGAGGAGGTGGCTGCACTTGCCGAATCCCGGCTTATCGCCGTCGCTCAAGAGATCGATTCGAAAAAGGCACAAGAGAGCAGCCACGACGACTCAGACGCCATTGTTGAGTTTTTCTTTGGCCCCGAGCCATTTGGGGTATCCTTTATTCCGCAAGGCGCGGATCAGACCTATCGAGTCGAATTCGAACTTTTTGGAACCCTTCGAAAAGCGGACGAAGAACATTTGAAAGCATTATATGATGAACACTTTCACCGCTTCAAAGCAAGAATGATTTTGGAAATACGAAACGCTTCCTTGCAAGAACTTCAAGAAAACCAACTGGGCTTGATTCAACGCCGGGTTTTAGCGACAAGTACCGAGTTGCTTGGCGAAGCCATCCTCCTCAGTGTAGGATTTTCCAAGTATCAAGTTTTGGAAGAGTAGTTTTGCCCCCACACACGGATGTGTCTTATGTCGGAAGCCAACACCGCTGCAAACGCTGCCACACCCGAAGCCGATGCCGGACGAGCGCAATCGGATACCGAATCGCTTCTGAATCAAGCTGAATCGGCACTTCGCGAAGTCGAAGACACACTTCGCGCCCCGAAAATGCAACAGTACCGACTCGAAGAACTCGTCGGTGCAGGCGGACCGCCCGAAAAAGTCTCGATGGACTTGCTTCGCGACGTCACCCTCGATCTAAAAATTGAACTCGGTCGAACGCGAATGCATCTCGACGAAATTCTTCAGTTGCGTAAAGGTTCTGTAGTTACCCTAGACAAACTAGCCGGCGATCCAGTGGATGTCTATGTCAACGGACGACTTGTCGCACGCGGCGAAGTGTTGGTTCTCAACGATAACTTCTGCGTCCGAGTGGCTGAACTCGTCGGTAGCGATTCCATTCACTAGGCAATAACCATGCAGCGCGCTTTTGCCTTTCTGAAATATCATCCATTCTTCGGCATCGTCCTGCCCTGGGTTTTGACTTGGTTGTGTTTGAGTCCCTGGGCCTCGGGTCAATCGCAGAGGGAACGTAACCAATCGCAACCCGAACCGACTTGGGTTAGTCCGGCTGGTTACAGCCTCAATCAACAAACTCAACAAAGTGCAGCCGCGACGCCGCCAAACGTTCGGGCCAATGGTCAGCGAGAATTTAATGCTTTGCCACCACCAAACTCGTCACCGCGCGCGATAACTAGCACAGCTCACGCACCCAGTCGCATTGGATCGAACACTTTTCCGGAAGTTTCTGGGACCAAGTCTGACGTAACCCAAGCAAGCTATTCCGATTTGCCGGCCTCAATGAATTTTGCTGCCCCGACGACCAGTTCGCCAGGGCCGCTGGAGCTTCGTCCTTCTTCCAAAGACAAAACCGGAAGCGTCGAACGACCTAAGAGCTCGTGGGGAACGGCCATTTCGATGTTACTGTCTCTAGCGGTTGTGTTGAGTTTTTTCCTATTGGTCGCTTGGTTGGTCAAAAAGTCACAACCACATTCCTTTTTGAAGCTGCCCGGCGATGTTGTCCAAGTCATGGGGCGAACTCCAATGGCTCCCAGGCAGCAAATGTATGTCGTTCGATTCGGTAGCAAACTGCTGCTGATCAGCCATCAACCTGGCCAAACACAGACGCTTGGTGAAATCACAGATGCCGACGAAGTGCAACGCCTAGCTGGCCTATGCGAAGCAAACCAGCCAGGCAGTATCTCCAATTCGTTCCGGGATGTACTCAAACAAGTCACGATGGGGACAGCGGAACCCGAACCGAGGCAAAAATCACGATTGAGCCGCGGTCGAGCGTAGGGGCTGGTCGAAAGTCTTAAACCAAAATACTTTTCCTAACCCGAAGCGTGAGCGAGGGATTTTATCGCGGGCCCCTCGCTTACGCTTCGGGTAGTGAATAATCAGTGACAGGCTGGAAGCGCGGGAAGCCTATCCTACTTCCGGCACCGTCCGTACAACCGTGTTTGCTATTAGATACGGGAGCTCGCATTTCGATGGGGATGCGTTTTTTGGAAATCGCAGTTGCCATTCCTCCTTCATAACCTACGTTTGTGTTGGCTTCCTAATACCAACCAAAACTACGCCTGATAGGGAACAAACGCACAATGAGCCTGGCAACACCAGTTACTCCGACGCCGGCTGTCACGGATGTTCCGTTCGTGGACCGACGTCAACAATCGGGCTCCGGCGGACGTGGCGAACGTCGGCAGTTCGGCAATTCGTATAACAATCTTTCTCGGGAAGGTCGTCAATTGGCGGAAGCGATCGACTCCTACAAAGTCGAACATCATCGTCGCTACATCACTACGGATGAATTGATTGGTGTCCTAAACAGGCTTGGTTACCAGCGCTCTCACGCTTCGGAATAGCAGTCTCTCCAAAAAGGCAACGCTGTGAGGCATTGCCGCCGTTACACTGCTCAGGACAGTGAAAAACCTTGCTTAGGCGAGCGACAGGCTGAAAACAACCGTAGGATTGGACCATTGTCTCGTCCGCTGACTTGACTTATCTAGACAATTGTCCAAACGCAAAAACCTTGCAGCGAACTGGACAACATGGAACTCACCGTTAGCGACATTGACCGGATCATTCAAATGGCCTGGGAGGATCGAACCGCATTCGATTCCATCCAAGTTCAATTTGGACTTACGCCGGGCGAAGTGATTAAGCTCATGCGGGCAGAGCTCAAGGCATCCTCATTCCGACTCTGGAGAGCAAGAACGACGGGTCGTAAAACCAAACATCTTCGACTTCGCAGTGTAGACGTGAGTCGATTTCGATGTCCGGATCAAAAGAATTCTTAATGTCGCGGAATATCGATATCTCTGCCGGCGTTGAGGCATTTTGCCCTAGCGATTTCGCGGTCGCGAGCGCTTAATGCCTTCTCCTCTTGGATCTTCGCGGACAGGTTTGGATCGCTGAGCGCGGCTGCACCGGGAATGATTCGAGACAAGTTTTGAATTGGCAGCGAAATTGGCCGAATCATTTCTTTCGACGCTTGAACAACTCCTGAACCAGCGACATGCAACTTGTTGCCTGCTTGACCTATCGATTCACTCGCGCGGCCAAGACGGTCCGACAGCTGCTTTAGCTTAAACGTATCGATGACCTTATTCTGAATCGTTTTGCCATTTCGAAACGAAACAACGGGGTCGCCTATGCGAGGAAAACTAACAATAACAGCGTGATCGCCAAAGTCATACTCGATTGCCTTGGCTGTGTATCGGACAATCGGAGCGCCAGGCAACATCTGAACGGGCAAATACACTTTCTCACCCGATTTTGGATGATGGGCAACGATTATGCATGGACCACCCGGCATGTCTGGTCCCTGGAAGCTCCGGTCGCCAGTGTAGTAATAACGATGCACGACCAGCGTCGGCGGAATATCAACTTGAGTGTCACCCGATTGATCTTGCTTGACAATGACAGCGGGGTTTCCCCTAGGATCCTTGTTCGGATCAAGCAACTCGATTTCCAAGCTTGGTATCACGCGCGACACCCGTGACTGTGCTTGGGAACGCGCCACCAAACTTTCAAAGCTAGGTATCAAAGCGATGGCAAGGAGAATTCGAATGCTTAGTTTTCTCATCGCGAGTTCCACCCTATTTTGCGTTGCCAAGGAAGTACAACGCCCTTGCCGCTTCCTGTCAACGGATCGAGAACAACATAAAACTCGAACTCCGCTTCGTCAATGTCGTCAAAACTGCTTGCGATCATCGGGTCAAACCCACTGAGCGATACCATTTGAGGAGCTTCGCGCTGTACCCAGAACTCCGGGACCAGAATGTGCGCTACGGCGACTTTGCCTGATTGCGCACCCATCAATTGTCGGTTGATGCCAGGCCCCACGATTTCTTGGTGGCGATGGGCGGAATCGAGCAACCGGATCTTTAACTGAAATGCGTTTCGTTTTATTTGGATGTCGTCGCTACGCGTCAGTTCGTCATTCTTGGAAATTCGATTCTGATCCGCCCGAAGCGTTAAAAACCAAGATCCGTTTGGCTGCACTTTCAAAGCGATATCGGACATCTCGCAATGCGCAATTTCAAGCGAGCGATTAGCCAGTTGCAGCAGTTTCGACTCCGGTCGAAGCGAGACGTCTACCGGAACCATCGGGGGCAAAATTTCAGGCTGACCGGGAATCTTTTCGGCAATAATCGCACTTTGCCTAATCTGTGTAATCTTCTTATTTGCGGCTTCAAATGAGTGATGCGGGACCGCAGACAAACTTCTTACTACCAGGGACGGTGTTCTTGCGCGATACTGGTAGTCTTCGTAAGGAACAGAGCAGAGCGGCTCAACACGATGGCGACCTGTACGCAAAGTCGGTGGATCAACGGCACACGTCTCCTCGGCCAACATGCAAAATCCGCAGAAACCTGCAAGCCATGTCATAACGCGGTGTCTCGCATTTTTCTTTTGATTTTTAACCACGTGTCACACTCGATTCGCCTTCGTTGCTGTTCGTTATTCTTGTTCTACGATGCCCAGGCTATTACCTTGGCCGTGAGTATTCCCAGCCAGAATTCGCTTTGGGACTGGGGGGTGGCAAAGAACCGCCTCGGCGATCCGCTGGACCATCCAATCGCATCGGCGGAACATCTTCAATGAAAGCTCCAGATGGTGGTTGCCCGCTGCGTGAGCCATCACCACGCAGATCGTTGTTTCGATTTGATGGGTACAAAGCCCCTTCGGGCGATGCACTTGGAACATTCAGGTCACTGCGGCTTTGAACTTGTGGGTCATAGCCATTTCGCATCGGACTGACCTCAATGTTGAGCCCTGGGCCCTGATAGCCATTGGGGTGCAATTGAGGAATCGTTTCTTGAGAGCGGTAGAGGTCCGCTCGGCGAGCTGGCTCTGGAACCCTCAAGAATTCATCGACCTTGGCACTGCTGTAATCGTAAATCTGGTTCTCAAGGAACTTGTTTCGGTTGCGAACTAAGTACTCTCGATTGCTCAGTCGCATCGGATCCAAGTCCGCGACTGCCGGTGCCCATCGCAACCCCATAAGATCAAATAAAGTTGGGAAAATCGTAGCTTGCGCCATGATGATATTCTGTTGAAGCGATTTTTCATCGCTGGGAAGCGGTCGCCACAGAGCACCAACGACAGGGATATCCTCTAGAAGCGGGACACCCTTGGCCGTGCGAGCGGCCTTGAGAGCCACCACGTACCGGCTAACTTCGCGAAGTTCGAAATTGGAAAGTTGAACGTCGGTATCGATATAGTGTTGTTTGATTCGCCCGAGGTGCTTTTCATCGGCACGGACTGGTTCACGTACTTGGGTCGTATACATGTAGTTGAAGTCAAAAACGACCGCCTGTCCGTCGGGAGCGATGACAGGACGAATTTCGTACCCTGTCCCAGTCTCAAACTTATAAATTGCGGGGTCGGGAATTAGTTTCTCAATATTGGATTCGAACTGCGGACCTGAACCCGCGTTTTGCGAAACGAGACGATTGGTGGTGTCGTTTCCAAGTCCTGGATAGACGTTTCGAACGGCACCGTAACCACCGAGCGAACCGGCACCTGGCGAAGCTGTCGATTGTCCGCTTTGCATCTTTGCGAGCGACAACAGATTCGGATCGTTGACGAGCGCACCGACATCGTTGTAGATGGCCAGGGCAGAGTCGATCCCTTCCTTGATGAGAATGCCTCTCTTGGGAAGATCGAATTCCATGGTCGCAGATGGGGAAACTTTGGCCAGCTCGCGGTTGTTAGCCAGGACATTGGTTGTCTCGGTCTGGCCAAACTCCACTTTGTAGTTTTGACTCGCCTTTCGAACCGATCGGAAGGCTGGATAGTAGAATTGGGTATTGAAGTCGTCGTCGAGCGAAGTCGTGATCCGCTTGAGATAGTTGTCGATATTGGCGGTATGAGCTCGAGTTCCTTCGAGCAACTCGATGTACTTTTCCTCGAGATCATCGATCAACATGTCCAAGAATTTCTTGTGATCCAGCGGCCGACGAACAGACTGAGCAATCGATCTAGCCGCATTAAGTTTACTGACGGCCGTATACCAGGATTTGAAATTGCGGCTAGCGTTTTCGAGCTCAATGGATAGGTTGGTAGGTACATTCTGCGAATAGTAGTTCTCAACCTTTTGTCGAAATGCCAGCCATTCTTGGAGCAATTTCGTCGCGGCGTTGATACTCAGTGCATCAACGTTATTGCCCTCGAATGTTAATGTGTTTTGACTGAGTAGCAACTGCCTTGCTAGGATGAGTTCATCGTAGTTGGTTGTCATCTGTTTTTGTCGGCCGACAAGTTTGGTTATGTCGCGCACCGCATTTTGCAGATCTGTAATGGTGATTATTGCATATTTATCTTTACCTGGAACCTGGAGTCCGACCGTATTATTTTTTATCTGAAGAAATCGCGTGGTCAAGTGATCAATAATTGTCTTAGAGTCTCGCCCCTCAGAGTTGGTATCAGCTAGTTTGTCCTTAATCGCGTTTAAACGGATCAATACCGAATTGACACTTTGGTACAACTCCCGACGTTGTTGTGAACTCCCAACCAAATAGATTTGATCATCACTCAACGTGGCTGGTGATTCTTTCATTTCAGCCCATAGCTCCAAGCGTATTTTTGTATTGGGGTCTTGAACTACGCCAAGTGGGACGAGACCCTCTTTCTTTTCCTTTTTCTTTTCCAATATTTCAAACTCTTTTGATCGCCAAAGCTTGTTCCCTTCGATCATCGAGCTCAATAGCTGAAGCGGAAACTCGGGGTCGCCATTGTTGTTTTCTTCGAAGATTAAACTTGTTATTTTTTTGAAGTCATCGAGAACTTTACGTGTCGTTTCTTTGTATTGGTCGATCTTTTGCGTTTCAATTGCGCTCGTTGCCAGGGTTAGCGACGGAAGAAGATTAGAACGAATGGTGATAGTTTCTTGCGTTGCATTCCGAAGTAACTCGGTAGCGGCTTTCTCGCGGTTTAGTTGATCGGCCTCGTTTTCCACTGCTCCCATGCGTTCCTCGATCACTGCACGCTCCATCACTCTTTGCTTGAGTTCCATTTCGGTTACGAGACGCGACTTGAGGATTTGCGATAGACGAATCACTTCCCTTTGCAGCGGTGTCATCGTGTCATCATGTGGTACGTTGGCGTCAAAGAAGCCGCGAAGGCCAGTAAAGGTTGCGTTTCCGGTCAGTTGGAAGACAGGCGGTGGTTGATTGTGTTTGCAAGTGCCTTTGCAGCCGTGTTTGCATTTCTTGGTTGTGCATTCGGCAATACTGTTGCGAAGGAATTGCTGCTCAGCCATCGGCAGGTCGGACTGGATTAGCCGTTCAAACTCTTGCCAAATTGCCATTCGAGTACCATTGTTTGCCAAAGCGATCATGGTCAGCGCGCTCGAAAGACTCGTCACGTCCATCGAATGAAGCGACAGTAGCTTATTTCCTGTTTGAAGAAACTCAGAGTCCATCGACCTAAGTTCATCCACAAAATCTTTGCCAAAGAAGGCGACTAAGTAGCGTTGATCCCGATCGGCTTGGGATTCACCGGGATACAAACCGCGAGCTTCCTCAGCGCGAGCTGCTGCTATATGCAATACTGCCTTTCGAAGCATTTCACCGGACTGCAAAGTCAAGAAGCGAGCTTGATCGATGTAGGTTTGAATGCGGTTGGCAACCGTCTCAAGCTCATCAGGGGCTTCGCCATTAATTTGCGTCGAGTGAACGTTGACTCGAACTTGCCCGCAAGGCGAATCGATTTGGTCGACCATCATTCGTACTTGATTGACGCCCCGTAGCGGACCTCTTAGGTGCAGCACGCCTTCACCGATCACGGAGATGCTAACTTGATGAACCGCGTCAATACTATTGGGTTTTCCTTCCGCAAATGTGTCGGGATCAACATGAGCAGCCGCTGTTTCGAGTCGAAATTGTTCCGCTCGCGACAACTCTTCGGAGCGTTGGTCTTGTTGCCAACGTTCGTTAAAGTCAACTTCCGTATCTCGAGCAGATTCGATCTTCGACTCGAGTGCTCGTACTTGTTCCGCACTGCTCCTGGCGGCAATTTCGAGTTGAGTAATTTGTGCTTCCTTACTTCTCGCAGCATCCTTGTCACTCGCTGGTTGCACTGCAAGTTGTTGCATTTGTTGTAAAGAATAGTTGAGAGTTCGTTGAGTGTCGCTAAGTTGGTTTTCTAGTTCTCGGGTGCGTTTCGCCTTCTCGACCGCAGTTCGCTCACTTATCTGCCGTTTCGTGATCCGCGAGTCTGTCTCTTGTCTAGACTTATCTGCCATCTGCTTTCGCATCGTTACATCCTGACGGTTGTAAGACTGAGCTCGACGATTCAGAATTTGGGCGACTCGGTGTGCATCACGATAGAAATAGAGCCTTGCAACTCGTGTTTCGACCCGATCGTTTTGATTGAATCCTCGAGCTTGCTCGTTCGACGGAATGACCGATGGATATTCGACAACTGGAGCATTTCCGCGATTTACTCCAGCTACGAGAGGTTCAGAAAAAATTGAATTCGCGGTAGCTTGCCCTACAAGAGATTCGTAGTTTTCTCCTGTTTTCCCATTGTTTCCTGATAATTTGTTACCGAATGAATCCGAGATCTTTGCAGAGGTCAATGTAAGGCGATAGAGCCCCGCAGTCGTAGGCGTAACTGCGACAATTAGTTTCGCATTTCCGCCCGCGAACGTCACGGAGCCAGTCGAAACACTTGTGCTTTGGAAGGGGCCTTCTGAAGTGCCGCTTTCGCTTCTTTCAATTGACAAGTAACTTGCTGGGTTGGCTCTCAGCTCTTCGGCACTTGGACTGCTGATTGGTCTGGAAAAAGTCACCTCTAATCTATCGGCTCCAAGCCTCACACCATAGTCTTTCGGTCCCACGTTAGTAACGATGAAATCGTTTGTTCGCTTCTCAAACGGGTACAATACCGACTTCAAGTCGTCCGCATTTTTTTCATCGTCACCTTCGAGCAATTTCGCCGAAAGATAATGGTTGGGTCCCTCTGGCAGATCTACGCTCGCAAAGTTAAGGCTGTTCGAAGTGTTGGGAAGCGACTGTTTGAAGTTGCCGTCGATATACAAGGCTGTCGCAACCGATGGGTTGATTTGACCAGTTACAACCACGGTTTTGTTGTTTGAATTGCCAGATAGCGAAAGCGTAGAAGAGGAGGATGTACTAACACCATAAATTTGTGTGATTACGGGTTTGGCACTAGTGCTAGCACTGCTCGCATCTGAGGTCAGTTTAAGTGTACCTGCACTAAATTTATGATTATCAACTGGTGTATCTTGTTCGGAGAAGAAATTAACTTCAATAGCGGTCGTGATCTTAAATAGAGGCGAAGTATCTACTTTGAGTGTGCTTCGAAAATCATTCGCTTCGCGGATCTCCGT
>Ga0105045_10004614_pt1 | contig 11990 bp, 8 predicted proteins | sample MAT02_FD_78089 | JGI IMG/M metagenome (GOLD analysis project Ga0105045, IMG submission 78089) | Freshwater microbial communities from Lake Fryxell liftoff mats and glacier meltwater in Antarctica - MAT-02 (megahit assembly) | ecosystem: Environmental > Aquatic > Freshwater > Ice > Liftoff... | reverse complement strand
GCCCTGGTTATTCAGCAGCCAAACTTCTTTGGCTGTCTGGAGGATGTGGCGACGCTCACGGAAATCGCGCATGCCGCCGGTGCCTTGTCCATCCTGTCGTTTGATGCTGTCAGTCCAGGCCTGTTAAAGAAACCAGCGGAGTACAACGTGGACATTGCCGTTGCAGAAGGCCAGCCACTGGGCACACCGTTGCAGTTTGGAGGTCCGCTGCTGGGGATCTTCACATGTCGCAACGAATACGTTCGCAAGATGCCTGGACGACTGATTGGGAAAACGGTGGATCGAAAAGGCAAGGCGTGTTTTGCGCTGAATCTGCAGGCACGTGAACAGCATATTCGCAGAGACAAAGCCACAAGTAACATCTGCACAAATCAAGGCTTGCTCGCTCTGCGGACCACGGTTTTTCTTGCCATCGTCGGGCCACGTGGTCTGAAACAAATGGCAACACTTAGTCATCAGAAGGCTCGCTATGCGGCTGATCTGCTGACGAGAATTCCGGGAGTCACGCTGAAATTCGCTCAGCCATTCTTCCGTGAGTTCCTGCTGCAGACGCCTCGTCCGGCTGAAGAAATTCTCAATGCCCTTGCAGACAAAGGGATTAACGCTGGACCTGATCTGGCAAGGTTCCGGATGACCAATGTGGATGGCTGGCAGAATTGCTTCCTGGTCGCGCTCACCGAAAAACGAACTCGCCGCGAGATTGAATCGTTCGCGGCCGCACTTTCGGAAGTGCTGTCATAGCACCTCCGGCTCGTTGTCAAAGTTGCGGCGTTCAGCGGCTCAGAAAAATTCATCAGATCAGATCTGGTCCGATCATCGCCCTCATTTTTGAAGGCGCACAAAAGACCGCTCTGAAAATTGTGAGTATTAAAGAGAGAATTTGCGATGCGAAATCAGATGGCGACACAGTTGCTTTTTGAAATGTCACACTCGGGGCGAGGCACGATTGTGTTTCCGGACAGCGACGTGCCGGAAGTCACTGCCCTGCCCCCTTTAGATGCAAAGTTTCTCGCCGACGCGCCGTTGTGCCTGCCTGAGATTGCCGAGCCGGACGTGGTGCGTCACTTTGTGAATTTGTCGACGTTGAACATGAGCGTCGATTCTCACTTTTATCCGCTGGGCAGTTGTACGATGAAGTACAACCCCAAGCGACACGAGCGCCTGGCTCGCCTGCCTCAGGCCGCCACCAGTCATCCGTATCAGCCGGAAAATCAGATTCAGGGACTGCTGAGTGTTCTGTTTGAAATGCAGAACATGCTGGCAGAGATTTCAGGGCTGCCTGGAATTTCGCTGCATCCTGCTGCGGGTGCTCAGGGTGAATTCACTGCGCTGCTGACGGCCGCTGCGTACTTCAGGGATAAAGGCGAGAATCGAACTCGCGTGCTGTTTCCGGCAAGTGCACACGGAACCAATCCCGCCAGTGCGGCGCTCGCCGGCATTGAATGTGTCCAGCTCTCTGGTGGGCGGAATGGGTTCGTCGATCTGGATGAACTGAAAGCTCAGCTCGACGACCGCACGGCAGCGTTCATGGTGACGAATCCAAACACGCTGGGGCTGTTTGAGCGGGACATCGCAAAAGTGGCTGAGATGCTGCACAGCGTGGGCGGACTCGTCTACATCGACGGTGCAAACATGAACGCCATTCTTGGCAAGACTCGGCCGGGCGACTTTGGCGGCGACATGATGCACTACAACGTGCACAAGACATTTACCGGTCCTCATGGTGCTGGCGGTCCCGGATCCGGCCCGATTGCAGTGCGAGACTTTCTGGCTCCGTTTCTGCCGGCACCCATTGTGACGTATGACAGCTCGAAAAACTGGTACTCCCTGTCGACGCCGGAAAAATCGATCGGCCGGGTTCGCACGTTTTTTGGGAACGTCGGGATCCTTCTGAGAGGTTATTTTTACATCCGTACGCTTGGGGGCAAGGGCCTGCGAGAAGCGTCCGAGAATGCCGTGCTGAACGCCAACTATCTGCTCAGTCAGGTCAAGGATTTTCTGGAAGTACCTCACGGCGATCGGTGCATGCACGAGTTTGTCGCCAGCGCCCGCAAGATCAAAAGCGAAACCGGAGTGACGACCATGGACATCGCCAAACGTCTGCTCGACTACGGCTTCCATGCTCCCACTGTTTACTTCCCGCTGGTGGTTGAGGAAGCGTTGATGATGGAGCCCACGGAGACGGAATCGCTGCAGACCCTTGATGCTTTTGCGACGGCACTGCGGACCATCTGCGCAGAGCCGCCGGAACTCGTGAAGGGCGCACCGCATACAACGGCAGTGTGTCGACCGGATGAAGTTAACGCGGCTCGAAAGCCGGTACTGTGCTGGTCATCGCCAAACTGTTGATTTCTGCGACCGGCTTTGTAGAAGCTGGCTGCAGCGAGGATCCGTTTTCGGCTAGCGTTCTGGGATATCGATTTCCACTTCGGCCCCATCCGGAAGTCCGTCAATCTGAGCATGCACGCTGCCACAGAAGGCCCAGTACTTTTCGATCGACGAAAGGTAAAGATTGCTGGCTTCAAATTCACCGCCGAGGACCGGAAGGTCTTTAAAGCCATAGCACTGAGCGGGCCCCAGCTGCAGTCCGGCTTCCGCGGCTTCATCTACGAGGCCCATCAGAAACCAGTCGCCCGCATCGTTTCCGAGATCTTCTTCGTCTTCGCTGTCGTCTTCACTTTCGAGCAGCTCGAAGAACTCATCCACACTGGAAGCCACTTCGGAAACTTCACCGTCCGTGATGTTGAGCCAGAGCACAACGCCTTCTTCATCAACGAAGAAGAGATCGCCAAAGCGATTCATCAGCCACGGCTGGACTTCCATTTCATCGTCCAGGAGCCATGCCCAATGAGAAAGTAGTTTGGGCCAGTCGAGTCCCGCGTGATCGATGAGATAGTCGTTGACGTCCATGGGAAAATGTCCTGAAGAAAGCGAAGTTGATGGCGTTGCCCGGAAAAATTCAGTCAGTGTGTCGTCACTTCGCGGCTGCGATGAGGCGTGTAGAGTTCTGGCAGTGTCTGTCGCGATTTATAGCTCTTGTCGTAAAGTTGTTTCAGGGCCGGCGCGGATGAAATGGCCACTTTCTCTGAGCGAACAAGGATTTTGTCCGGAATAAGTCAGCCGGACGACATTCCTTGAAAGTGTGCTCGGTTTGTCAGCACGATTCATTTCTCCAAATGAATTGCTGAGCTACGATCCGTGTTCGCGATCAGCGCAGTTAGTTCGTCGTGAGTCCAGCGGATATCTGGAGGAGATGAAAATGAAACATAACCTGTCGATTCTGTTGGTTGCAGCCATGTCGTTGACGTTCACTGGTACCGGGCGAGCAGGTGAAGCTCCCGAGTTCCGATTGCTATGGCCGGAAGGGGCACCGGGAGTGGCGGGAGACAAGGATGCGGATAAGCCGGGAGTCTGGATTTATCGTGCCACTGAAAATCCGAATGGCGCAGCTGTGGTCATTTGCCCGGGCGGCGGCTATGCCATTCATGCGACCGATCATGAGGGTGTTCAGCCTGCGAAGTACTTCAACAGCATTGGAGTCACGGCATTTGTTTTGAGATACCGTCTGTCTCCTTATCGCCATCCGATTCCGCTTCAGGATGCTCAACGGGCTCTTCGCCTGATTCGTGCGAACGCGAAGGAATTCGCGATTGATCCGAGCCGTGTAGGCATCATGGGATTTTCTGCAGGCGGGCATTTGACATCTACCGCGGTGACTCATTTCGATCTCGGCACTGCTTCCGCTGCGGATCCGATTGACCAGCAAAGCTGCCGACCGGACTTCGGAATTCTGGGCTACCCGGTCATCAGCTTCGTGGCGGATTACGCGCATAGGGGTTCTGCAAAGAATCTGCTGGGCGAAAATCCGACGGACGACCAGCTGCAAAGTCTGTCCAACGAAACTCAGGTGACCAAAGACACGCCGCTCATCTTTCTTTTCCATACCTCAGAAGATACAGGCGTGCCACCGGAAAACAGTCTCGCCTTCTATGCGGCTTGCCACAAGGCCGGCGTTCCAGCCGAACTGCACATCTATCAGCAGGGACCTCATGGGGTTGGCCTGGCCAATGAGCACCCTGCCCTTGCGACCTGGATTTCCGCGGCAGGAACATGGCTCAGGCAGAATGCGTTGCTGACGAGCGAAAAGCGTCAGGCGGTGTCGGGCATGATTCGAGTGAAGGGCGAGCCTCTGAAATGGGGCTCCGTGGCCTTCAAGCCTGAAGATGCCCATGCCCCGGTCGGCTGGGGGATGGTTCGTAACGGACAATTTTCCATCGCCGCTCAGGCGGGGCCAGTTGTCGGCCGGTATGCAGTTGTTGTGACAGATATGGGAGCTGTCGCTCCGGGGCCAACGACGGACGGAGCCCGTTTGCTGGCGGGCGATCTGACATTCGACGTGAAGGATGGTCAGACAAACGTTGCGGACTTGAATTTTGATTGACGGGCAGCAGCGACCATGCCGCCTTTCAGCCAGACATCGTGCTTCGCAGTTTGTTCGATGGGCGAACGATCGGCTGCGAGCGGAGTGAAGGGTGAAGGGTGAAGGGTGAAGGGTGAAGGGTGAAGGGTGAAGGATCGTTGCAGGATCGTTCCAATCCGGAACATGATGCTGTGTGTTGACGTGAGTTGTTTTCAATCGAATCTGAACGTTCTGTTTTTGGGGTCGGAATAAGAAATGTCTGCTGATGAATCGAGAATGCGACTGCCGCACATTCTGCACTTCTCGACCCTGCGGAACTGGCTGACTTTGGTCTGGCGTTACGGCGGTGAGATTGACCGAAGGCAGCGACTGCGGGCATTGCGAATCACGTTGTTCATTGTGGCAACGATTCCGATTCGTCTGTTTGAACGGATCCGATTCGGGCTGCCAGTTCGACGTCACAAACTGGCTGAGCCGCCGGTGTTCATCATCGGGCACTGGCGCAGTGGTACGACGAATATGCACAACCTGTTCCTGCAGGACCCTCAGTTTGCCAGTGTGACAATGCTGCACTGCGCGATCCCCAGTGGATTTCTCACATGGGAATGGCTGGCTCGGTGGATCCTGAAGCGCCGACTTCCGGAAAGCCGGCCCATGGATTCCGTGCCGCTGGGAATTGATGAGCCGATGTCGGAAGACTTTGCGCTGGCCGGTTTGACTCACATGAGTCACTACCTGAATTATTTCTTTCCTCAAATTGCTGAGCAGACGTTTCGACAGACGGTACTGTTTCAGGGAGCCAGCAGCCGGGACGTCGCTCACTGGTCACGAATGTACGAGTATTTATTGCGGAAGGTTTCTTATGCGTGCGGCGGGAAGCGGCTGCTGCTGAAGAATCCTCCAAACCTTGGCCGCATTCCGGAAGTGCTGAAGCTCTATCCCGACGCGAAGTTTATTCATGTCTTTCGAAATCCGTATCTGGTGCATGCCTCGACGTTGAAGCTGATGGATCGCTTCATGGCCAACCTTGCGTTTCAGGGGCATGATGAACTGCAGATCGAGGAGTTTGTGTCGCGACGTTACGAGCTGATTTTTGAGAAATGGCTGAAAGATCGACACCGTATTCCGGCGGAAAACCTGATTGAGATTCGGCATGAGGACATTGTGGCGCGGCCGGTGGAAGTTGTTGCCGATGTCTACCGTAAGTTTGGGCTTAGTAACTGGGCGACGATGGAGCCGCGGCTGACGAAATACACGGCGACGCTGACCGGGTATAAGAATAATACTTACGACTTTGCTCCTGACTATCTGAGCCGCATTGAGCCATTCCTGCGGCGGTTTGCGGAGCAGTTTGGATATCAGTCGCCTGGCGGGCCGTTGCAGACAACGCAGGGCGTCGATCGAGTGGATTCGCAGGCTGATGGGCCGTCCTGAATTTTACCGCGTTTCTGCTGCTGCTGCTTCTGCTTCTGCTGCTGCTGCTGCTGCGCAGTTGAATACAACAGAATCAGGTGCGGCCTCTGTTCTGACCGTTCGCAAAGTTCCCGTTCATAAAGTTCCCGTTCATAAAGTTCCCGTTCATAAAGTTCCCGTTCATAAAGTTGGATCTTATGCCACTTTCGCTTGCTGAGTACGTAGATTTTCTTGAAGGTCGTCAACTAATGTGGCCGAAAGTCCCGGCCGCCAAACCGGTCCCGGCCAGTCCATCCATCAAACATCTGCCGGGAATTCGGGCAGTATTGTGGGACGTTTATGGAACGCTGCTGCGAGCCACTGACGGGCGATTCACTCTCTTCCCGGACGACGAAGCAAGGCTTCAGATTGCACTCGACAAGACGATCCATGAATTCAACATGTGGAATCACATGTATCGCAAGCCGGGGCCTCCATGGCAGTCGATGATTGGACTTTACAAAAGCACCATCGAGCGGCAGTCCATGCAGGCGGCCGCTCGAGGAAATGTGACAGACGTCAATCTTGTGGAAACCTGGCGGGCTCTGATCGAGAAGCTGTTTGAAAAGCAGTATATCTATGACGAAGGTCAGTACGGCGATGTTGACGAGTTCAGTGAAAAGGTGGCCTACTTTTTTCATTGCTGCCTGCAGGCGACAGAAGCCCGGGCGGGAGCGGTGCAGGTGATGTCAGAACTGGCCAGGGCCGAAGTGATTCAGGGACTGCTTTCGGATGGTCAGTCATTTACGCTTGTGCAGACAGTGCGGGCACTGGCGATGCAGGATGAACTGCCGCCGATTTATGAGCTGTTCAAACCGCAAACACTGATCCTGTCCTGCGACACCGGTGTGCGCAAGCCATCGAAGGCTTTGTTCTCAGAGGCCGTAGAGAAGCTGCAGTCGATTGGGGTTGAGGCTTCGGAGACGCTGCATATCAGCTGCCGACTTTCGACCGATCTTATTCCCGCAAGAGCAGTAGGAATGAAGACGGCCTTGCTTGTTGCAGAAAAATCAGGGCTTGAAGTATCCGCTGAAACGATGAAGGATCCGGCAACACGGCCGGACCGACTGCTGACAGATTTGTCGCAGTTGAAGTCGATCGTCTGCGCATAGATCGCTGAAATCTCTGCATGAATGGATTACGAAAAAAAGCCTGACATCCGGTGAGAGGTCAGGCTTCTGTTGAGACTTGTGACGCAACTGCGGAGAGTTATGCGGCTCGCATTGAACGGGCGTTGGCAGCCCATTGAATCCATTCTGTCACTTCAGCGACATCCGGTTTCCGCCCTGTGCGAATGATGCGTTCGCCTTCTTTGGTGCGCGAGAATGGTTCGACGACGGCGAACAGTTCAGCCGGTTTGCTGGCGGCCAGATTCTCCGGGCTTGTAACGTGGCAGGCGACAAGGATCTGAGCATCATGCCCTCGCAGTTCAGGGATCTGACACATCAGTCGTGACTGAGCCTGCCACTGCTGAATAATCGATGGTGTGATGCGTTTATGGTTCAGCTTTTCCGCCAGTCGATCGGGAGTCATGCTGAGCAGATCTTCTACCGTTCGCACTCCGATGGCTTCCATCATTTCTGCCGTGCGTGGTCCAATGGACGGAGCCTTTTCGATTTCACTTGTGCGACTCAAAAAGAATCGCATCCCACCGACGCGTTCCACGGGACGTGATTCGTCGTCTGAGGGTTCCACGACTTCCGTGCGAAGTCGAGACGCCTGACGCTGTCGGCGAACCTGGCGGCGAGCCCGTCGTTCTTCCGTACTAAGATCTTCAACGACTCGACGACGGCGGCGACTTTTTGCGGGATCAGCTGCGACCTTAACGGAGGAGGTGGAACCTGATGTTGCTGTTGTTCCGTGCGTCACCGGGGCGAGGCTGCGGACAGGCGGGCGAACAGCAAACCGCGAGCGATGGTGCCGAGCTTCATCAAGAGAGCGAGTAAACTGGCCAAAGCGTGCCCAATTGATCGCCTGCTGTCGGTCAATCAGGCGTCCGCCGCGACGAAACCGACTGCCTGCCTCAGAGCGCTGAAACTCGCTCACTCGATCGTATACAGTTTCAGGACGCAGCTTGCTGAGTTCTTCAACTGAACGAATGCCGGAAGCGAAGAGAAGAGCCGCGTCACTGCGACGAAGCATCGGAACGCGAGTCGTCAGTTCGGCCTGGCCGCGGAGAGCCTGAATGCGATCGACTGGCAGAATGAAACCCTTTTGGCGAGCGGCTTCTTCCATTTGCGGAACCGTACGATTCAGCAGGTCATCAATGGTCAGGATTCCAGCGGAACGCAACGCCTCCAGTTCACCGAGAGTAATACCCGCCAGGTCTTCAACACCGTGATCAACTTCCAGGTAAAACAGCCAGTTTGCAGGCGTCGTTGTGTCGTGCTCAACTACGACTGGCTGCGGTGGGGCTGCGGGTTGAAGATACACCACAGGTTCGATAACAGGTGGTTTCACTTCCACGCGCGGTTCCACATAGGCATGCAGCGCCACTGGGATCGGCGGGGCAGGAAGGTCAACACGAGCCGCAAAGGAGCGGATGTCGGCATGGCAGCGAGCAAACAGATCGCGAACGTCCTTTTGGCAGGTGAAGAACAGAATTTGCTGTCCCTGCTGAGCAATCTCCGTCAGTAACTGGACTGCTGCGTGCCCGCGAGAGCTGTCAGTCGGTACAAAAACTTCATCCAGAATCAGTGGGACGTGTCCGTGGGTGCGAGCCCGGGTCTGAATGAGAGCAAGCCGCAGCGCCAATGCGATCATGTCGCGTGTCCCACGTGTCAGCTGTGCCGGAGTCAGCGGGCCTGGATGGCGAGTTGTCTGAATCAAAAGTCGATCCGGCAGCGTGGTTGAAAGCTGCTGGCACTCCCCTTCTGTCAGCCGTCGAACATACTGCGAAGCCAGTTCAAGCACCTGCGAATGACTGCGTCCTTTCAGACGGACGATCACTTCACGCAGACTGATCTCCGTTCGATCAAGCTGCCGACGCTGGTCTTCCAGCAGACTGATTTCGGCATCCAGTTCGGCAATCTGAGCCCGCAGAACGTCCAGTTGCTCAAGGCTGCAGCAGGCTGCCAGTTCCAGGCGGAGGCGGTCGAGCAGAATTCGTTTTGTGCTGCGTTCTTCTTCACACACTGCTCGATCATTCAGCAATCGACTGCGTTCGGAACGAAGACTCAGCAGCTGGGCTTCCACCTCTGCGACTGAACGGTATTCTGATCCACTGGGCAGAGTGCCATGGAGAGCATCCTTTGCAATGGATTCTGGATGGCCAGTAAACTGACAGCTGCTGGCGGAGCTGGGAACCGCTGACTCAGACAGGACGTTTTCAGCCCGACTGAGTTCTGTTCGCAATGACGCCAGCTGTTCTTCCAGCAATCGTTCCATCTGTTCGGCATCGGCGAGACTTCGCTCTGCAACCAACGTTTGTATCGTCGCGGTCTGGTTGGCACTGAATCGCTCGTGCTGTCCGAAGTACTGACAGAGAGCTGCAATTTCTCCGCGAAGCTGCCGCACAAGTTCCGCATCGCGCGAGGCCTCAATGTCGGTCAGAGACGTGCCGCGGAGCCGGTCAGTCAGCGTCTGAGAGCGTTCTTCCAGACGTGAAATAATTGAGCGGATGGATCTGACCGAATCATCGGCTCGCAGAGTTCTGTCGACGGCGATCACACGGGGCTCGGTTTCGCAATGGATCATGGTCCGAATCTCGCGCCACTTATCCAGCCGCTCCGACATGGCTCGGATTTCTTCTTCCAGGCTGACTCGATTCAGAGGCAGAACGTTTCGCTGACGCATTGCGATCAGCAATTGTTCGAGTCGTGCGATTTGTGAATCAATGTCTCGAATGCGCCCATTGATCTGATTGATCGTGGCAGAGGCGGCTTCGATTTCTCGCATGAGCTGTTCGATGCGAGCGGGCAGATCGGACGCCGGTTTTCGCAGCAGAGAAATTTCGCCCTGCAGCTCGCCCTGTCGCCGACGAAGCTCGGAAATATGATGCACCACACCGCCCTGAATGCCATTTCCATCACGGTCGCGGACGGTCTGCGCCAAAGCGGCCTCCGCCTGGCGAAGTTCGGAATCGGCAACACCGGCCACCGTCCCGGATTCAATGCAAAGCCGTGTCAGCAGATCAAAACGTTCGGCCTCTTCCTGACCTACAGAAAAAATTTCCCGGAAGACGTCGTCAGTCACCCAGGCAGGCAGCTGATTATCCTGGCGAATTCCGACCAGGCGACCCTGTTCGTCGGTGACCGAGAATGTTTCGGCTCCGTCGATGGCCAATGAACGTCGCAGAGTTCTTGGCCCGTTCGTGGTCATGACTCGAGCACTGCCGGCTTCTGTCTCAGCCTCCGAGTTGAGATAGCCAGAATTTCTGCGATAGCCGAAAAACAGATCTCGCACAAAACGGACAACGGTTGTTTTTCCACTGCCGGCCGGGCCGAAGAAAACGGTGATCTGACGGGAAAGGTTTTCCGTCGCTGTAGTATTCAGTGATCCGAAACGATCAAGTCGCACATCTGTAAGTTGCATTTTCGTGTCCCGATAAAACAGCGAATCCAGCCAAACAGGATTCGTCAGAGATGATTATTGTGCTGTGTCTGCGATGCAATGACATGCAGCCAGCTTTGCGTCAGGCAACACGACGCAGTACATCCAGCCCCACCGCAGCCTCACTGCCGCTTCCCAAAGGCAATCCCATTGCAAGGTATTGGCCGCTCAGATTTTGATGCGTGCTTCTGACAAAGCGGTCACGGACGATGGCTGAAAACTCATGCGTGACCAGCGATTGATATCCGGTAACATCGACAGAGCTGCTGTCGGAAAATCGAATTCGGCACGGCCATGCTCCAGAATGACCGGCATGCACATTTGCCCGCAGGTTCTTCAGAAGCTCGCGTTCACACAGAGTCTCTTCGACCTGAAGTGACAGCGCCAGTTGTCCGTCAACAATCCATTCAACTACCGTAGTGCATCGTCCGGATGTTCCGATGGAGCGGCTGCGTTCTCGCAAAAGATCACACAACTGCGATGCCGGAAGGCCGGCCGGGAAACGAACAAGTTCCTGAGCAAACCGGATGACATCCGTGGTACAAAAACGCGCGGTCAATGAGTGGCGATTGAGATCCGTTTCGACAATCTGGCACCCAAAGTTTCCATGTTCCAAGGGGCCGATGGCCTGTGGGCAGCCGGCGGAAAGCCGCAGCAGACTGTCGTGTGCTGTGGCTACTCCGTCAAAGGAATTCGTGGCGGCGGATGGCAGGATGGACGGCACCGCAACATAGGCCATATCAGCCATTGGGCGACCGGAAACAGGAGATGCGATTTCGATTCCCAGTGCCCCCGCTCGAGCCCGGTGCACGGTTGGGGAAACCGTAAAATCGATCTGTCCGTCGGCATGACTCCACACGTCCAGACGCTGGCTGGGTGTCATCAGGATCGCGTCAAGCCGTCGGAGAGCAGCATGATCGGACTCGGGATGTCCGGCAATAACGAGCTGGATTCCGTGTTCTCGTAAAATGCCTGTCTGCGTCATTAACCATGCGATGGCAAGGTCAAGATCCTGGTCGGATTCTGTCAGTCGACCGGCGATCAGAAGGAACTGGCATCGGCTGGCAATGGCCGCTTCAATGACATTTGTGACAGCCGTTCGAATGGCGGAGGCGGCGACTTTTCGCAGCCAGTCCGGGCTTTCGGAAAGTCCGGCCACTGGAGAACCAAGACGCTGTGCATCCGTGTGCAAAAAACGAATAACAGACATCCATGCCTCCCTGCAGTGGAATCTTGACTTTTTCAACGTAGCAGCCCGCCGCTGCGGCTCTAAATTAGCCAGTTCCTGCAGAATGTACAGCATCGCCACCAGGGCAGCCAGACCATTTCGGCAAAATCTGCCGAAATGCAATTGCAGTCCGGCCTCGGCCGGGAATTAGCTGGAGGCGCGCTGTTGAAGACGGGTGCAGGTCGCTGTCCGGCGCTCAATGGCAGTCACTTTCCGTCAAAGTATCAGGCACACTCCGAGGTTGTGAATTTATTGATTTCGTAGGGTGGGACCAGCGAGCATCGCGAGCGCCGGCCCACCGTTTTGCGGCGTTCACGATGGTGGGCCGGCGCTGCGCTG
>Ga0105045_10004613_pt1 | contig 11991 bp, 8 predicted proteins | sample MAT02_FD_78089 | JGI IMG/M metagenome (GOLD analysis project Ga0105045, IMG submission 78089) | Freshwater microbial communities from Lake Fryxell liftoff mats and glacier meltwater in Antarctica - MAT-02 (megahit assembly) | ecosystem: Environmental > Aquatic > Freshwater > Ice > Liftoff... | reverse complement strand
AGCCAGCGGTCCCACGGGTCGACGAACCCCTGCGGCAAATCCATGCGCAGAAAGTCTCCGAGGGATGGCATCTTGCCGAAGGCTCCGAACCGGGCACCCATCAGAAAGACTTCGGACAAGAGAACTTGGTCAGCGCGGCCAAGGCAAAGGGATTGATGGTCGACTGGGTCTGCACCTGGAAAATCGCAAGGCGCCCGCCGACGTTGAAGATCACCCGTTTCTTGGCAGTGACGTCGGTGTTCTTGACCGACGCCGAATCCAGGAGCCGGAACCAGCCCCAGGGCCCGTCACGGCGCATCGAATTCTCGACCGCCGGGTCCGGCGGCTCAAAGGTGATGCGGCCGAACCCGGCGGCACCGGGCCAGACCACACCCGATGGTGCGGGTTGGCCGTCTGTCTTGCTGAGCTTGATGGTTATGCCGTCGATGTCCAGGGTCACGCTTTCGGCCTTCGCATCCAGCGCTTCCGGCGTTACCGAGAACTGTACTTGCGGGTTCGGCCCGGCGGGAAAGAAGGCCGACCGGATCTCGGCCGCGTACATGAATTGCTCCAGCACGGCGGGCGAGATACCCAGATCGACATCGTTCATCTTCTTGAAGGTCCAGGGCTTGGAGGACGTATCGACATTCTTCGCCAGATTGTCGTTGAAGAACGTGTCGAGCAGACCGCCCGGCGAGAACATCCTGGTGAAATCGGCAATGCCGACCTCTTCCTTGGCGCGGCGGTTGAACGGATAGCGACCCTCCAGCGACGCCGCACAGACCGGCAGAATCTGGCTTTGCCATTGGGCATTGATCGACGACCGCGTGCCGTCCGCCGTGATGCCTGCGGCCCCTGCCGAGATCTGCGCGGCCCACCGCTGGATTGCCTCGGGCAGGCTGCGGGTAATCAGCGACAACTGGAACAGCGGTGAATCCTCGGGGTCTTCGGGGGCGCTGGTCACCCCCCCGGCAAAACCGATCTTGGCCAGCTCGCGGTAGACATCCGCCAGAACCAGAAGCAGTCCGTCAAGCTGCGAGGGCTTATTCTCGGGGCGCGCGACCATTTCGTGCAGCCAGGCAAAGCGTTCCTCGACGACCTGACCGGGAACTTTCGGCGTTTCGGTGTCGCTCTCGGCAGCATTCTCCAGCGCACTGATAAAGGCCTGTGCCTGAATGCCCAACATCGCACGCACCTCAAGTGAGGCAACGTCCGAGACGCCCTCGCCCGCTCCGCCGGGAATGAGGCTGCGGCTCTCGGTGAGCTTGGTTTCCCGGCCGATCGCAGTCAGCAGGTTCGCAATGGGCGAGGTCGGACCCGACAGGATATTGGTGACGTCAGCCGCATGGCTGGCTGATTCCAGCGGGATGATGTCGATGTCGCCCAGGATCGCCTCATAGCGCGCGATGAAGTCGTTGTAGTAAAGATCAAGCACGTCGCGGCTCATCGCCAGCAGGGCCACTTCGGATTGGTCGGCGATGTTGTTCGGCCCCAGCACCCAGCTTTCGCTTTGCAGGCGGGTGACGACCTGCAGCGCCTCGCCCAGGAAAACATCATAAAAGCCGGCATAGGTGTAAATGCCTTCGATTCCTTCGTTCAGCGGTTTGCCCGAAGACCGCACGAAAACCCGGGTCACGGCAGGGCCGCCCACTTCGGTGACACGCCATTCGGGCAGGGCCAGCGCCTTGGCGCTGTTGACGATGCCGTTGTAGATGCGCTGTGCCATCGGCAGTTCGGTCAGCACCTTTTGCGCCTGTTCGACCAGCGGGCCGTTCAGAGCCACCGACTGCATCGGTTGCGACGGCATCGCCTCTAGGTGCTGGGTCAGTTCGGCGCGCACCTGATCGTTGGCAGGGCCGGGGAAAGACACGGTCCAGTCAAGGTTCATCCATTCGCGCACCAGGTCGATGTTGAGCGGGCCCTGCTGGCCCAGCATCAGATACACCTTGAGCGCCTCGTACAGAAGTTCCGGCTGGTTCATCGTGCTTTGCATCTGATTTTCCAGACGCAGAAGCAGCCTTGGCAGAAGGTGCTGGTTCAGCCCGGCGCGGTAAGCCTGCGCCGCAGACGACCCCATCGAACCGCCCTGATACAAGCCCCAGCCAAGCGAACCTGCATCCGCCGGCTCACCGGCAAGCGGGTTCGCCGGAAGCGTGCGCAGGATGTTCAGCGCGGGCAGCGTCGACACGATGTCGCTGTCGCCGATGGGGTTGGACGGGATCAGCGCGGACGCCGCCTGATAGTCGGACAGACCTTGGGCGGCCTGCGCCATCATCGCCTCGTTCCCCAGATAGCTGCGCACCCAGACCGTGCCGGCAGCGCCGGCAATCACAACAGAGGCCGCAATCGCGGCGCGCCGGGTCCAGCGATAGCGGCGTTCGACCTTGTCGTCGGCCGACACAAGCCCGGCCTCCTTGAAGATCACCTGATCGAACAGGCGCGTCAGGAAGTACGACCGGGCAGTGCCCTTGCCCGAGCCGATGGCCTGGCGCCCGATGCCAAAGGTGCGCGCCATGCCCATCATCAGCCGGTCGATCGGCGTGCCTTCCTGCGTGCCAGAGGCAAAGTAGACGCCGCGCAAGAGGTGGCGCTGTTCGAACTTGTTGTCGAGGAACACTTCGGACAGGAAATCACGGGCGACCTGCCGCACCGACGCCACCTGCCCCGGAAAGCTGGCGATCAGGCTGCGGCGCTGGTGATCAGTTTCCTGCTGCATCCGTTCCAGCGACTGCGTGTTCAGTTGCGTCAGCAGGGCCGAGAATTCGTCATCGAAGGCCGCGATGGGTGATGAGACGCTTTTCGCCTTTTCCAGCGGCAGGGTGAAACCCCAGACCTGTTCGCGCGCCTCTTTGCCGAGGTTGTCGAAGAATTCGGCAAAGCCTGCGATCAGGTCGGCCTTGGTGAACATCACATAGACCGGGAAGCGCACGCCCAGCTTCTCGCGCAGTTCGTGCAGGCGCTTGCGGATCGAACGGGCGTGACCGGCCTGTGTCACCTCGTCGGTCAGCGACAGGTCGGACAGGCTGATGGCGATGATGGCGCCGTTGATCGGCTGGCGCTTGCGGTGCTTTTTCAACAGGTTGAGGAACCCGATCCAGCCCCGGTTGTCGGATTCCGCATCGCTTTCCTGGGTGGTGTAGCGGCCGGCGGTGTCGATCATCACGGCGTTGTCGGTGAACCACCAGTCGCAGTTGCGCGTGCCCCCCACGCCCCCGATGGAGGCAGAGCCAAACTCCTCGACCAGCGGAAACTTGAGGCCCGAATTCACGATGGCCGTCGTCTTGCCGGCACCCGGCGGGCCGATCATGATATACCAGGGCAGTTCGTACAGCGACCGCGCGCCCAGCTTGGACTTGCGCAACTGGGTCAGCGCGGTGCGCAGTTTGGACTTCATCTCGTCGATTTCGGACTGCACGGCATCGGGTTCGGGTTCGTCGTCGACGGATTCGACGATGTCCTGTGTCAGCTGGCGATTGCGCCGCCAGCGGAAGAACCGGATGACGAGGTAGATGAACAGCGTGAAGCCGAAGATGACGGCAATCGCGATGATGCGCGATTCCAAGGTGTCAAAGGGCCGCCACTCGCCCCAGGCAATCAGGCTGCCAAAATACCACATCAGCACCGACAGTCCGATGGCTACGAACATCATCAGGCCGAACGTCGTTCTCAGCAGGGGAAAGATATATCGCCGGATCATGTCAGCTCTCCACCTTCAGAAGGATGATCTCGATGCGCCGGTTCTCGGCGCGCCCTTCACGGGAATTGTTGAACGCGCGTCCCTCTTCGGTGTTCGCGTCGCCAAGCTGCTGGGTATCGGCCCGCCCTTCTGCCGTCGTCCGGCCGGGTTCCATGTGCAGCGCCATGCTTTTCATCACCGACTCGGCCCGCGCCAGCGACAGATGCTGATTTGACGGAAAGCGGGCGGTCTTGATCGGCTGGTTGTCGGAATGCCCTATGACCACGATCTTGCCCGGCTGGTCGGCCAGCGCCTTGGCCAGCCGCTCGATCCGCGCGTCAAAGCCGTCGGAGAGCTTGTCGGAACCCGATCCGAACATGCCTTCGCCCTTGACCCGGATCGTCAGCTTGCTGGCGTCCTGGAACACCTTGATCAGCCCCTCTTCGATCTCGGGGGCAAGAAAGCCAGATACCATCTCGACCTGATCGGGGCCTGCTTCGGGCGGCGGCGGGGGTGGGGGCGGTGGCGGGGGGGCGGGGCGGCTGAGGACGGCGGGAACGCCGGGGTCGATGGACGCCATCTGCCCCAGCAGCCGATCACTGGTGCCGCCCAGGATGTAGCTCAAGCCGCCATACATCATCGACAGGACGGCCAGGATCACCGCCACCGCGATGTAGACGGGCCGCCAGGCCGACAGCGCCTTGTGCGGACGATCGACGCCGCGCCAGTGCGGCGACAGATCCTGTTCGACCGGGCCGCGTTGCGCGCGGATGATTCGCGCAAGACCTTCACGGATGCGCAGGTGCTTGTCGGCGCCGCCCTGTTCGATGCGCAAACGCCCGTCAAACCCCAGCGACAGGCACATGTACATGAATTCGAGCAGTTCGATGTTGTTGGGCGGGTCTTTCTCAAGCCGCGCCAGTACGTCATAGAACCGGTCGCCGCCCACGGTTTCCTTGTGAAACGTACCGACCATCGACTGCATCGCCCAGTTCGACTGCTCGCCCCAAGGCGTGTTCAGCACGACGTCGTCGATGGTGGCGCAGATCGAATAGCGCGACACCTTCACATGCTGCGGGTCGATCCCGGCGGCGATGGCACGCGATTCGAACGCCCGGACCTCGGCCACCACGTTGCGGCGCAGGGTGTCGGGTTCCATATGCTGCGCGCGGTTCCTGATGCGGCTGATCAGCGCGAACAGCGTGGCCGCGGCGGCGTTCAGCCGGTTCATCCCCGTCATCGCCAGCTGGATCGGCGATTCGCCTGCCTTGCCGTCGGCCTGCGGGGCGGCAATGGGGGCAGCGGGTGTCGGCACGCCATAGCCAAGAGAGGGTTGTTGTGCGGCGGCAGGTTGGGAATAGGCAGGAACGCCCGCCGGGGCGCCAGGTGACGCGGGGCGGCGACCGCCCGGATTTGGGCGGATCACGGTGCGTTCGGAATCATCCGGTTCGGCAAAGGGATCGTTCATCGCGCCTCACATCTGTCCTTATGTCGGTTCAGCCAGCCCGGATGGCCCAAAGCTCCATCGTCAGACCGGGAAATTCGCCTGATACGTGAACCGCAATACCGCCCGACGTGGTCATTTTGCGCCAGTAGGGGCTATCGCGGTCAAGCTCAAAATAAACCACACCCGCATGATAGGGAATTTGCCGGGGGGCCACCGGCAGCGGGCGCACCGTGATGCCGGGCAGGGCCGAGTTCACCAGTTGCCGGATCTCTTCGACCGGGCCGATCTTTGCCTGTCCGGGGAAGTGGCGGCGCACGTTTTCAGCCGGGATGTCGGCCTTGACCGCCAGCACGAAACCCGCCGTGGTGATCAGCTTGCGGTCGGCGATGATGCCGACATAGATGCCGTATTTGCGCGCTTCCAGCGCGATCAGCACGGCATTCTGTTCCAGTACCGACGACAGATACGACCGCAGCAGGCGGATCAGCGGGGCCCAGGTCTGGGTCAGGTTGTCGTGGCGGTAGGGCGGAAATTCAGGCGGCATCTTTTCCGCCGCCATATAGGTCGCCAACTCACCCGCCAGTTCCACGCAATAGGCATAGGCCTGTGCGGGATGCACATTCTCGATCGACAAGAGATGCCGTATCACCGGAAGCGAACGGTTCACTGTCATCAGCAGGAGAAAGTCCTGAATTTCAGCCACGCCTTTGGCCGGTCCCGATTCCGACAGCCGCCCGCCAAGCGCCTTCATCCGGTGTGCAAGCAGCCCTTCAAGTTCGCGCAGGAACCCGATCAGGGGCGGGGTCGCGCGCACGTCCATGCTGGTGGGCATGAATCCCTTGTCCAGCAGAACCTCGCCATCGGGCCGCCGCTCGATGATGCGGGCCACGGGAATGACCAGACGGTCGGATAGATCATCGACCTGCAGCGCAAATTGCAGGCGCAGCTTGCCGATGCCCAGGGTCACGGGCTTGCGCCCTTCGCCGGTGGTGTCGGTCACCTCGACCTCGGCCGGGCGGAACCGCGCGGCAGAGTTTTCGGCACCTGCGGGGTCAATGTCCAGCGCACCGCGGCGGCGACCGGGCACGGCCAGATAGACGATGCAGTCCTTTACGCCTTCGGGCACAACCAGCGACGGGGGGTGATCTTCGGCCTCGGGCACGCGGAACACGGTGCCGTCGGGCGTCAGGCCTGATGCCGACTTGATCGCGAACTGCCCGAACTTGAGCACTTCCTCGTTGATCTCAAGCTCGGTCACACCCCAGGCATAGGGACTGAGCCGGCGGGCAAGGCCGGTAACCAACGCCTCGTTATAGCGGTCTGCCTGCTGAAAATGGTGGGGCTGCAGGAACAACCCTTCGGTCCAGAGCACCTTGCTATCCCAGGACACCCTGTTCTCCTTCCATCAGGCGCAACCAGACCGCCCCGGCCATCGACTGACCATCAGGCGCCAGCCTAGACAAGGGATGGCGGCCTGTCATTTGCTTCTTTTCCGCTCTTGCTTCAGCTTTTCAAGCTGATCCTGATAGGCGCGCGAAAACGCCTTGGCAAAGAAGTCTTGAAAATCGTTCTGTGCCTTGTCGGCGAGATCGGCATAGGTCCGTTCGTATTCGTCCCAGAGTTTGGACTTGCGGTTGGACATCATGCCCGAAAGGCCGCCACTGCCGCCCGCCTTTTCCTCCATCGTCTTGGGCGACAGGCGGTCAAGCAGTTCGCGGATCGCGGCCTGAATGCCGGTGACCATCGCCATCTCGTGCGCCTGGATGTCGTCAAGCGCCTCGCGCACGGCGGCACTGGCGTCCATGTAGCCCTTGGCCTTTGGGCGCAGGATCATTTCGACGGCGTGGTCGGGCGACAGCGCAAACTTGAGCGGGTTGTTCCCGCCCGCGCTGATCTGGGTGCGTTCCACGCGAAACTCGGACTTGATCTCGGCACGGGTCATCAGCACGGCGCGCAAGCCTTCGATCATCGTCTGCACCACGCCGCCCAATCGCTCCATCGTGGCGACCAGATCGGCATCGGGGATGTGGGTATCTTCGGCCCCTGCACCACGAAAGAACGCGCGTGCGGCGTCGATGCGGTCGGGGACAGCAGAGGCGGCGCTTGGCGGCGGAACCGGGGTGGCCGACGGTTGAGGGCGCGGTGCGACCGAGGCCGCAGGCGGCGGCGACGACACCGGCCCGCGCGCAGTCAGCGGCGGTGGCGGGGGCACGACGGAGCCGCGCGTGTTCGGCACGGGTGCCGCAAACGGCGACTCGCCCTCGACCCCGGGTGTACCGGGCGCAGAGCGCGCCTTGGGCGGCTTTGGCACCACCGATTGCCCCGGCATCAGCCCGTCAAACGCATCCGGCGGCAGGTCGGGCACCGCACGCGGCTGCCGGGGCGGCGGCGGCGGCACGACGGACGCGCCGCCCGCAAAAGGATCGCGCCCGCCCACCTTGGATGCGGGACTGAGCAGATCGTCGTCCCAGTCATCGGGAATGACGCCGGCCTTGCGCGCGCCCGGCGAAAAGCTGTCGGACATCGACGCCGAATGCTGACGCGCCGAGGCCCCGGCGAAATCGTCGATGGGATCGGGGATGCGGCCGAGGATCGGGTCGTCTTCACCAGCCATCGCCGGCATGCCCAACTCGTCGATGGGGTCTTCGCGCACCACGCCCGACGGCCCTTGCAACGGGGCAGCACCCATCAGATCGTCCAGGAAATCCGTGCGCTTCGAACCGGCACCGTCCAGGAGGTCCATCAGATCGGGCGCATCTTCGGCCCGCCCATGCGATACGGGCATGTCATCGACGGGGGCCGCAAGGTCATGTCGGGGGTCAGGCCGGCCGGACGAAATCGCCACGACCATCTCGTATCCGCCAAGCGTCAGCACGTCGCCGTCATTCAGCGGCGTCGGCACCCGGCCCAGGGGCACCTTGCCGTAGTTCAGAAAGGTGCCGTTGGTGGAAAAGTCGATAACCACGACGTTGCCGTTCTGATCCTCGATCGCGCAGTGGTTCTTGGAGATCAGACGGTCGGGGTCGGGCAGGACGATGTCATTCTCCTGCCCCCGGCCAATCGTCAGCGAAGGGCCCCGCATCACGATGGGTGCGCCGTCGCCCGGGACCGCACCCGTCGATTGGAACCGGATCGTCACAGGCATTCAGGCATCAGCCTCCGGTAAAAACAGTGAACTGCATGGGGGTGATCGCCCCGCCGCCCGCGCAGAGGTCGATACCTACACGGGCAGCCATCAGTTTTCCTATTAATACCGTAGCGGAACCCTTGGCAATCGGATGTGGAGGCGGGGCAACCGCCGTGACGCACATATCGGTCATCCGGGCGGCAAACAGCTTGACCACCAGCACCGTTACGCAACAAGGCGGCAGCACCGGCGTGGGCGCGCCCAGCGTCAGCGGACAGATGTGCATGTCGGTCATGCGGGCCTGCGGAGGTCCGGGCATGGTCTATCCTTTCGCCTCTAGCTTGGCCCCGGCACCTGCCTCGGCCTTGCCGTTGCCGCCGCGCGCGATGTCGAGGCCGCGGTCGATCAGGATGTCGAGATAGATCTGCATCCGGTCCACATTCGCCCGCATCGCGATCATGTTCATCGCCAGAACCGCCGCCGACACGCCGTTCGGGGGGGCGGGATGCTGATTCATGTCGCCCGGACCCAGCGTGCCGTCGGCATAAAGGGCGGCCATCGCGCAATAGGCGGTGTCGTCGTCCATTTCGGCGCCCTCGAACGCCACGCGCGCCGCTTGCCGGTTCTCTTGCGTGGGCTTGAACACCCAGCGTTCGGCACAGGCAAGGGGCGGCGGCACCGGTTTCACATCCGGCCCGCCGATCAGGTCACGCGCGGCAAGGCAGGCCCACCATGTCGCCTCACGCGGGGGGATGGCCACGGACAAAAGACGCAGGATGTCGATCTTGGCGGCCTTTTCCTCCAGTTCCTTCAGCACGATCCCGACCGGGGCCGACACCGGGGCCGCAAGTTTGGTCTGCAACTTGGTGTTGGCGTTCGCCAGCAGTTTGGCTGCCGGTTCGGCAGGCACCTTCTTGAGGTTGTCAAAGCGGGTGTTCATGGCAGCCTCAATTGATCATCACGATGCCGCCCTTGATCGTCATCATCGCCGATCCAGAGTGCTCTGCAATTGCCGACGCTTCCGACTTGATCATGATCCCCTTGATCGTGATGCCAGCCGGGGTGATCTCGATCGAGTTGCCGCCGACCTTCAGCGTGATCGACGCGGGCGATTCGATGGTCATGGCCCCCGTCGAGGAATGCTTGGTCGTGCCCGTCACCGAAGTTTCCGAGTTCCCCGTCACCGCCGCCTTCGAGTTGCCGCCCGTCGATCCCTCATAGTTGCCGGTCACGGCCATCTTCTTGTTGCCCATAACATTTTGCGTCGCATTCGCGCCGATCTTTTCGGTGCGGTCGGTCTTGATGTCGCGCACTTCGTTGCCGGTGGCGACGGTCAGGGTCAGGTCACCCTTGTGGATGGTCTCGGTCCGGCTGTTGTAGATGTCGGTCGTGGTGTCGCCGGGGTCTTTCTTGTCCATGCCGATCTTGACGACGGCGTTGTTTTCGACCGTGTGAAGAAAGTCCTTTTCGGAATGGAAGCGGATGAACTCCTCACCTTTCTTGTCCTCGAACACCAGTTCGTTGTAGTTCGCATCGCCCCCGCCCTTGGAACTGCGGGTCCTGATGCCGGTCTGCGTCATGTTGGCGGGCAGCGCATAGGGCGGCATCACGTCGGCGTTGTACAGCATGCCGGTGCAGATCGGGCGGTCGGGATCGCCATCCTCGAACTGGATGACCACTTCTTGCCCGATCCGGGGCACGGCGATCATGCCCCAGTTCTTGCCTGCCCAAGGGGTCACCACGCGCACCCAGCAGCTTGAGGTCTCGTGGCCCTTGCCGTCACCCTTGAAATCTACCTCGCGGTCCCAGGGGAACTGCACCTTGATGCGGCCATACTTGTCGGTGTGGATCTCTTCGCCCGCAGGCCCCGTCACCTTGGCCAGAAGGATGCCGGGGATTTTGGGCCAGGGCGTTGTCAGGGGTGCGCGGAAGGGCACGGTCTTGGCAAGCGACTGGAAGGTGCAGCGATAACTGTCCTTGTTCTTTTCGTCGAACGTTATCGTCCCCGGAATGTCAGGTGCCGCGTCTCCACCCTTCCTGCCGCCGGTCTGGTTCTGCACCTGCTGGGTTTCGTCCTCTGCCTGCACCTCGATCTGCATCATGTGGACGCCCGATGCGATCAGGTACTGCTGGTTGTCGGCTGACCGGGTGTGCCCGGCCAGGGTAAACGTCGCACCCGTCGCAATCGTGCGCACGTTGGCGATGCCGTTCCGCAGCGCTTGCGGCACCGCCTCGGCCTCCATTCTGATGCGTGAATAGATATCGCCAAGCGCATTCTCGCGGTAATGGCCGGAATACTTGTACTGTTCGTAATTCTTGTGGCTGTGATTGCCCTTGGGCAGCGCCTTGACGGTGGTCTTGTCGGCGCGCGGCGTCTCGAAGTTGTAGTCGCGCAGCGTAACCTTGCCGCTGCGCACCGCCTCTCCCCCCCGCCATTCAAAGATATGGTCCTCGCTCCGGCGGTAGCTTGGCTCGCGCATCTTGAAATCGATCGTCGCAGCCCCGGGCACCGGCTGATGTGCGCCGGAGCTGTCCACGATGGACAGCATGTCCTTGCCACCGGTCACGGTCGAGAAATAGTACATCCCTTCCTCCTCCATCAGGCGGCTGATGAAGTCGAAGTCACTTTCGTTGTACTGGACGGTATAGATGCGCGGGTCGGGGGCGCGGCTGGTGGTGATCGTGTAATCGGAAAATCCCCGGTCGCTGAAGATCTTCTTGATGATGTCGACGGCATTCACGTTCTGAAATATCCGGTTGTTCGACGTCTTGGTCAGAAACCACAGCCACGGCCGGATCTCGAGCGAGAAAAAGCTGTAGCCTTCGTGCAGGCCGACAAACTGTGCCTCGACACAGGTGCCGACGAACTCGCGCCACTGACCGCCCTCTTCCTCGGCGATCTGGATGCGGATCTTGTGGGTCTGACCGACCAGCACGGCAAGGTCGATGTCGCGGTCCAGCGACATGAAATCAATCGTCCCCTCATAGATCGTGCTCAGCCCCTCGATCACCCGGGCTGCCTTGATGAACATCTTCGTTTCGGGAAGCGGGCCGCTCATCTTGAGCTTCCGGTTCTCCAGAATGGCCGTGATGGTTCCTGACGGCATGATCCTATCCTCTTTTGCCTACGGTAGACCACAAATGGTCATCTGCCGTAGGGATAAACCTCTACGAGGAGGTTTTCGCGGCGCAGCCGCTCGATGATGTCAGGGTTGAGACGCCAAAGCGTCCCTGCACTGAAGTCATCGCCAAAAAACCGCCTCAGCTCAATACCATCCTTGTAGTATGCACACCGGACCGGAAATGGATAGCTGCCAGTGCCAAACAACACGTCGTTCAGTAACTCCGCGCCTTCATAGATCCAGAAACTTCCGGTGACCGCAAGCACAGTCATCGGGATGCCGTCTTCGTCCTCTTCGTCTTCAACTTCACTATCGCTCATCATAGGCCCTCCAACAAGGCTGCAAGATCGGCGTCTATCGCGTTGGGGTCAACCGGTGCCGCACTGTCGCCGAAACCGGCCAGCAGTGCATCCAGTTCGTCCTCCATCGACTGCGCGGCAGCGTCGCTGGCCGCAGGCACCGTGGCACGGAACGAGGCACCATCTTCATCGGGCAACCTGACCGGCGGCTCGGACAACCAGGGCCCCGCGATCTCGGTCCCGGCAAGCGACTGGAACGACGCCAGCCGCACCACATCGCGCCCCCGGATCGACACCTCCGGCATGAACCCGCGCGTCACCGCCAGCTCGGTCTTTTCCGT
>Ga0105045_10004611_pt1 | contig 11992 bp, 9 predicted proteins | sample MAT02_FD_78089 | JGI IMG/M metagenome (GOLD analysis project Ga0105045, IMG submission 78089) | Freshwater microbial communities from Lake Fryxell liftoff mats and glacier meltwater in Antarctica - MAT-02 (megahit assembly) | ecosystem: Environmental > Aquatic > Freshwater > Ice > Liftoff... | reverse complement strand
CCGCTGCCGGTGCACCCGGACTTCGTGGAGGTCGAGATCGGTGGCATGACCATCGAGCGCGTCGAGGACTGCGCGACCGAGGACGGTTGGGTGTACGCGAACCCAGAGGGCCCGTACGACGCCCTCGAGCTGTGCGGAACTGCGTGCGAGGCCTACGTCACCGCCGGCTTGGTCGACGCCACCTACGCCTGCCCGCCGGCCGGCTGAGATCGCCGACCGACGCTCCCGACGGCGTCACGTCGCGGTGGGCCTTCGCGCCGTGGCTTCGCGGTCGGCCTTCGCGTCGTGCAGGTGGGCGCATGTGATCGCGCCGCGAGCGAGCACAGCCGTGGCGATTCTTCTTGGAGGCGCTCGCCTGCGGCAATATGATCGGACGATGAACCGCCCTGCCCTGATCTCGCTGACGACAATCGCAGCGCTCGCTGCGTGCAACGGCTCCGCCGATGGTGTCACGTCGTTCACGGGCAACGAGGACAGCTCGGGCATCGGCACGACGGTCACGCCGACGACCAGCAACGGCAGCGGCGACACCTCCGGCGATCCGAGCGCGGGCACCATCAGCGCCAGCGGCACCAGCGGCGAGACGACTCCGGCCGACACCACCGCGGCCGACACCGGACCCAGCGGCTGCACCAGCAACGACGACTGCAGCGGTGATCCGGGCGGAGCGATCTGCGATGTCGACAACGGCACCTGCGTCGACTGCACGCCGACCGACGATCCGTGCATCGAGGGCAGCTACTGTGATCCCGGCAGCAACGGGTGCGTCCCCGGCTGCCTCGACGATGCCGACTGCGGCGGTGATCTGAGCTGCGACGTCGTCGACAACACCTGCGTCGGCTGCTTCGTCGACACCGAGTGTCCGGCCGGCAGCGTGTGCGACGGCGGCACCTGCGTGCCTGGCTGCAACGATCAGCAGATATGCCCGTTGGGCCTCGCGTGTTGCAGCGATCAGTGCGTCGACGTCGAGACCGACCTCGCCCACTGCGGCGGCTGCGATGCGCCGTGCGACCCCGCCAACGCGACGGGCTCGTGCACGATCGGCGCCTGCGACATCGCGATGTGCGATCAGGGCTTCGACGACTGCAACGACGCGAGCAACGACGGCTGCGAGGTCGATGGTGTCTGCGCGTGCGTGCCCAATTTAGCCTATGCCTGCTACACCGGGCCGCTGGGCACCCTGGACGTCGGCATCTGCCAGGCCGGCACCCAGACCTGCAACGCCCAGGGCACCGCGCTCGGGCCGTGCGTGGGTCAGGTGCTGCCCGGCATCGAAGCGTGCAATAGCGGCGCCGACGAGAACTGCGACGGCACCACCGACGAAGATCCCGATCTCGACGGCGACGGCTGGACGCAGTGCGGCGGCGACTGCTGCGACGATATCGGCGTCGGCTGCCTCTCGCCCGCCCTGGTCAACCCTGGCGCCTTCGAGTTCGGCGGCAACCTGGTCGACGACGACTGCGACGGCGTCAGCGACAACGTGGTGCCCAGCTGCGACGGCGCGTTGGCCAGCAACTCGGGCACGCCGGCCGACTACGCGCGGGCGATCGACCTGTGCCAGTTCACGACGCTGAACCCGGCGGATCCCGCCGACCGCATCTGGGGCGTCATCAGCAGCAGCCTCACCCACGCCAACGGAGCGGGTGTGGTCGCGGCCAACTCCCGGTCGATCCGGCCCGGCTTCGGCAGCGTGATCACCCCCGAGTTCGGCGGGAGCCTGGCGGTGTTCTCGACCGGCCACGCGGCGGACTCCAACGACCTGAACCCCCCGTTCGCGGCGTTCCAGCAGGGCCAGCAGATGGGCACCTCGAGCCCGGTGCCCGCCGACTGGCTGGCGGCCAACGGCGGCACGCTGCCCAACGCGCCGGGCTGCCCGGCCCCCGGCGTCAACACCGCCTTCAACCCGGTCATGCTCACGGTGAGCGTGCGCGTGCCGACCAACGCCCAGTCGTTCTCGGTGATGATGTACTTCTTCTCGGCCGAGTATCCCGAGTACGTGTGCACCCCGTTCAACGACTTCTTCGTCACGCTGGTCGACTCGACCAACGCGACCAACCCGGACGATGGCAACATCGCGATCTACGACGACGGCGTCGACCAGTGGCCGCTGGGCGTCAACATCCTCGCGGCGGCGAACGGGCTGTTCACGCAGTGCAGCAACGGCGCGATCAGCCAGTGCGGCGTCGCCGACAACTACGCCGGCTGCCTGGGCGTCGGCGAGCTCGCGGGCACCGGCATGGACACCATGGGCAGCACCCTGAACTCGTGCGCCTACGCCGGCCGACACGGCGGCGGCACCGGCTGGCTCAACATGACCGGCAACGTGACCCCGGGCGAGGTCATGACGCTGCGCTTCGCGATCTGGGACACCGCCGACCAGATCTTCGACTCCGTGGTCCTGCTCGACGACTTCCAGTGGTCCGTCGAAGCGTCCGAGCCGGGCGTGCAGCCGGGCTGAGGCCCCCACCACCGAAGACGGCCGTCGACGAGGGCACCCCACCATGAACACCACGCGACGATTCCACCTGATGGCCTGTGCGCTCGGCCTCGCGACCGCCGGCTGCCCCAGCGACTCCCCACCTGGCGACGCCGATGGCACCGCCACAGGTGGCATCAGCGCCACGTTGGGCAGCGCCAGCGCTACCGAGCCGACCACCGGCTCGACCGAGCCGGGCACAGTCACGCTCGAGGGCAGCGAGACCGCGACCGCCACCACCGAGCTCGCCGACACCTCGGCGGGCACCACCGATCCGAGCACCGGTACGAGCTCGGCGGAGACCACGGCGCAGACCACCGCGGATCCGAGTTCGAGCGAGGGCAGCAGCACGTCGTTCGACGTGATCCCGTGCGACGTGGCCGAGGCCGTGCTCGAGCCGGTGCCGCCCAACATCATGCTCGTGCTCGACAAGTCCGGCAGCATGGTGATCAACGCCTGGGACCACGACGCCAACGGTGCCACCCCCGAGATCACGCGGTGGAACAGCCTCTACCAGGTCGTCGACTTCGTCACGACCACCTTCGACGCGCAGATCAACTTCGGCGCCGTGCTCTTCCCGGCGATCAACGCCACGTCGACCTACAACATCAACGGCTGCATCACCGGCGGCACCCCCGACATCGGCATCGCCGCCAACAACTCGGCGGCGATCCTCGCGGGCATCCCCGCGGCGGGCGAGGCCAACATCTTCGGCGGCACACCGGCCACCGCGGGCGTCACCGTCGCGCGCACCCACCTGCTCGCCCAGAACCCCGCCAACCCGCGCGCGCTCATCCTCGTCACCGACGGCGCTGCCAACTGTGCCGCCGACGCGGCGACCAACTTCGAGCGCTTCGAGGTCTACGACGACGCCCTGCCCGCCCTGGTCGCCACCACATGGACCGCCGACGGCATCCCGGTCTATGTCGTGGGCATCGACGTCGACGACGTCGTCTCGGGCGTCGTGGTCGACGGCTCTCCCGACTCCACCAACACCTACGACGCGCTCAACGAGGTCGCGGTCGCCGGCGGCCAGCCGCTGCCGGGGATGGAGCAGTTCTATCAGGCGACCAACCAGCTCGAGCTCCAGGACGCGCTCGAGGGCATCATCGCCAACGCGCTGAGCTGCACGGTTCCCCTCGATCCCGAGCCCGCGTTCCCCGAGCTGCTCGAGGTGCTGATCGAAGCCATGATGGTGCCCGAGGTGAACGACTGCGCCACCGAGGATGGCTGGGTCTACACCAACGCCGGCGGGCCCTACGACTCGATCGAGCTGTGCGGGAGCTGGTGCGATGCGCTGAAGGACGCGGGCACGGTCACCGCCGAGTACTACTGCGAACCCGGCTGATCGCGCGTCGACGACACCGCGTGCGGCGGACCTGGCGGGCCCCGCGGGCGGCCGCGGCGGCTTCTGTGCGATGTCCCGCGATCGGCGTCCCAGGGCCGTCTACCGCCCCGATCCCACGAATGCGTTTCGCGTCCCCCCCAGGATTGGCCACACTCGCGCCACGTGTCCGAAACCACGCTCTTGCTCATCGGCGGTCTGGTCCTGCTCGTGCTCGGTGGCGAGTTCCTGGTGCGCGGTGCTTCGAAGCTCGCCGTGTCGCTCGGGATCTCACCGCTGGTCGTGGGCCTCACCGTCGTCGCCTTCGGCACCAGCGCGCCGGAGCTCGCGGTCTCGGTGCAGGCGGCGTGGGGCGGCCACGCCGACCTCGCCCTGGGCAACGTCGTCGGCAGCAACATCTTCAACGTCCTGTTCATCCTCGGCATCTCGGCGCTCATCGTGCCGCTGGTCGTCGACGCCCAGATCATCCGCCAAGAGATGCCGATCATGATCGGCGCCTCGCTGCTGCTGGTCGGCCTGTCGCTCGATGGCGGCATCTCGCGGATCGAGGGCATCGGGATGTTCGGCCTCGTGCTCGCCTACACGACCGCGCTCGTGATCCAGAGCCGTCGCTCGACCAAGGCGCTGCAGACCGAGTACGAGGGCGAGATCCACAGCGCGCCGCGCAAGGACGCCGAGAAGGGCTGGGACGACCGCCTCGTGGTGCAGATCGTGCTCCTGGTCGTCGGCCTCGCGGTGCTGGTGCTCGGGTCGCGCTGGCTCGTACAGGGCGCCACCGCCGTCGCGACGGCCCTCGGCGTCTCGCAGCTGGTCATCGGCCTGACCATCGTCTCGGCGGGCACGTCGATGCCCGAGGTCGCCGCCTCGATCATCGCCGCGCTCCGTGGCCAACGGGACATCGCGGTCGGCAACGTCGTCGGCAGCAACATCTTCAACATCCTGTGCGTCGTCGGGTTCTCCGCCATCGTCTCGCCCACCGAAATGGCCGTTCCCAGTGTGATGCTCGCCTTCGACATGCCGGTGATGGTCGCGGTGGCCGTGGCGTGCCTGCCGCTCTTCTTCACCGGCCACATGATCTCGCGCTTCGAAGGCGCGGTGTTCCTCGGCTACTACGTCGCGTACACCACCTACTTGGTGCTCGCCTCGCAGGCCCACGCGCTGCTCGACTCCTACAGCCTCATGATGCGGGCGATCGTGCTGCCGCTGACCGGCCTCACGATCGCGATCGTCGCCTTCCGGGCGTATCGCGCGCGGGCCCGCTGACGCCATGGAGCACCCGAGCGCGGGCCCGCCTGGAATCCCGCGACCCGGCCCGGTCCAAGCTCCGATGATGCCTCCTCGACACCGCGCGAGCCCCTGGACCCTCGCGCTCGCCGTCGCCGGTGCGATGGTCGGCTGCCACCAGTGCGGACCAGGCGACGGCGTCGGCTGGGACAGCGATCTCGTCGGTGGCGCGTGCGAGCGCGACGGGCACTGCGTCGAGCGCTGCCTCGAGGGCGGCGACTTCCCCGGCGGCACCTGCAGCCTGCGCTGCGACGAGGACGCCGAGTGCCCCGACTCGACGTTCTGCGTCGACGAGGCCGGCGGCGTGTGCCTGCTCGCATGCGACGTCGATGACGACTGCCGCAGGGGCTACGCCTGCGAGGACGTCGATCGCCGCGGACACCCGGGCAAGTCGCCCGTCTGCATCGACGACTGAACGCACGAGGCCCGGCTTCGGGGGTCCTCGCGGCACCCGGCAGCCCGCAAGCGGGGCGGCGCGCCACGGCCCCGTCGCACCCCTCAGGTCGCGGCCACCGCAGGCCCTTGCCCCTCCGCCGCGATTGCGTGTATGTCGAGCCACGCGCGCCGTGGGGCGCCGACCTCCGGGGCGGCCGTCTGCAGCGTAGAAGGACTCCTCCCGTGGACACGCAGACGCTCTTCTACATGATTCCGGCGGCTGGCCTGCTCGGCCTCGCCTACGCGTACACGACGGCCTCCTGGATCGGCAAGCAAGATCCCGGCGATCGTCGGATGCAGACGATCGCCGATCAGATCTCCGAGGGCGCGATGGCGTTCTTGTCGGCCGAGTACAAAGTGCTCGCCGTCTTCGTCCTCGCCGTCGCCGGGCTCCTGGTCGCCCTCAACATGTCGGTCGGCGCGTCGCCGCTCATCGGCGTGGCCTTCATCACCGGCGCCGGCGCGTCGGCGTTGTCGGGCTACTTCGGCATGAAGGTCGCGACCCAGGCCAACACCCGCACCGCGGCCGCTGCCCGCACCGGCCTCGCCCCCGCGCTGGTCATCGCCTTCCGCGGCGGCGCCGTGATGGGCATGAGCGTGGTCGGCCTCGGCTTGCTCGGCCTCGGGGTCCTCTTCATCGCCTTCAACGCCCAGTTCGGCGCCCTCACGGGCATCGAAGGTGTCGACCACGCCACCACCCCGCTGTACTCGGTGATCCAACTGCTGGCCGGCTACTCGATGGGCGCCTCGTCCATCGCCCTGTTCGCCCGCGTCGGCGGCGGCATCTACACCAAGGCGGCCGACGTCGGCGGCGACCTGGTCGGCAAGGTCGAGGCGGGCATCCCCGAAGATCACCCGCTCAACCCGGCGACCATCGCCGACAACGTCGGTGACAACGTCGGCGACGTCGCCGGCATGGGCGCCGATCTCTTCGAGTCGTACATCGCCTCGATCGTCGGTGCGATGATCATCGGCATCACCCTGCAGAGCGGCCGCCTCGAAGCCGTGCTCATGCCGTGCGTGTTCGTGGCGATCGGCGTCGTGGTCTCGGTCATCGCCACCTACGTGGTGCGGACCAAGGAGGGCGGCGACCCCCAGGCCGCGCTCAACGGCGGCTCGACCGGCGCGGCGGTGGTGATGGTCGTCATCTCGTACTTCCTCATCGGCTTCTTCCTCGACATGGCCAGAAGCGGCGGCCACCCGATCATGATCGCGGGCAAGGCCGTCAGCACGTTCGATCTGTTCGTGCCCATCGCCGCCGGTCTCGCCGCGGGCGTAGCCATCGGCTTCATCACCGACTTCTACTGCAGCAAGCACAAGCCCCCGGTCGACGGCATCGTCGCCCAATCGGCCACCGGTCCCGCCACCAACATCATCGCCGGACTCGGCATCGGCATGCAGTCGACGTGCGCGCCGGTGCTCTGCATCGCCGCCGCGGTCTACGCCGCCAACCAATACGCAGGCCTGTATGGCATCGCGTTGGCCGGCCTCGGCATGCTCTCGACGACGGGCATCCAGCTCGCCGTCGACGCCTACGGCCCGATCTCGGACAACGCCGGCGGCATCGCCCAGATGGCGAACCTGCCCCCCGAGGTCCGCGAGCGCACCGACAACCTCGATGCGGTCGGCAACACCACGGCTGCCATCGGCAAGGGCTTCGCTATCGGCTCGGCTGCACTCGCCGCTTTGGCGCTGTTCGCCGGGTACCAAGAGATCGCGCTGCGCGGCAAGCCGATGACCCTGACCGACCCGGAGGTCACCATCGGCCTGCTCATCGGCGGCATGTTGCCGTTCCTGTTCTCGTCGATGGCGATGAAGGCCGTCGGCGAAGCGGCGATGGACATGATCCAGGAGGTTCGTCGCCAGTTCCGCGAGATCCCCAAGTTGCGGCCCGCGCTCGAGCTGGTCAAACGGGCCGAGGACGAGGGTCGCGATCTGACCGAGGCCGAAGAGGAGCAGATCCTCGACGCCACCAAGGACACCCAGGTCGCGAAGTGCGTCGCCATCTCCACCAACGCCGCGCTCAAGCGGATGGTGGCGCCGGGCATGCTGGCGCTGCTCAGCCCGGTCGTCGTCGGCTTCTGGTCGGCCCGGGCCCTGGGCGGTCTGCTCGCGGGCACCTTGGTCACCGGTGTCATGCTCGCGATCTTCATGTCCAACGCCGGCGGCGCCTGGGACAACGCCAAGAAGCAGGTCGAGGAGCAGAAGAAGAACCTCGACATGAAGGTCAACACCGGCAAGGGCTCCGAGCGCCACAAGGCCGCCGTCATCGGCGACACCGTCGGCGACCCCTTCAAGGACACCGCCGGCCCGAGCTTGAACATCCTCATCAAGCTCATGTCGATCGTCGCCGTCGTGATCGCGCCGTTCATCTCCTGACGCGAACGACGGTGTGTCGCCGAGGCGCCTCGCGGGTCACCGCGGGGCGCTTCTGCGTGTGGCTCGTTGCGCCGGCGCGGCGCTCACTTGCCGTTGGGGTACATCGTCATCACCCTCGCGACCGCACCGTCGGCGACGGCGACCGGGTCTTCGGCCTTGGACAGCCACTTCGAGGTCCAGCCGTGCCAGACCTCCTGGGCGGTTGCACGATCGAAGAGATAGATGTTGAGCGTGCCCTTGGTCTGCTGCGCGCCGGGCTGGATGCCGCCGACCGACGTGCCGGGACCGCCGCCTTCGATCCGGTAGCGCATGGCGGTACCGACCGAGAAGGCGACGAGGAGCTCGGCTTCGTCCTTGGCGACGAGGCTGAAGCCCCGGGAGCCGAGCTCGCGGTCGATGGCCGCGCGGAGGTTCTTCTCGTTGGCCGCGGTGCGCACGTTGGGTTGCGGCTCGCCGATCTGGATGAGCACGGGCTCCTCGGTGACCCACGCGTAGCGCGTGCGCTCCTCGAGGGGATAATCCTGGGCGCGCTCGGCCTGCAGCTTGGCCCCGCAGCCGACGGCGCCCATCACCGCGGCGCAGGCCAAGGTGGCGCCGAGGCAGCGGAGCGCGCTGCGACGCGAGGAGGCGGGAAGCGGGGGGGCTCGGTGGGCGGGCGCACGCGACATTGCCGCCGGAGTATAGGCGCGAGCCCGCGTGCCGTCACGTCATCCGCCGCCGGCCACGACCTCGACTGCGAGCGCGAAGGTGAACTCGGCGAGCCCCGTGCAGCCATCGGCGATCGGCACACATGCGGGATTCCCATCCGGGCCCTCGACGCAGGTGGTCCCCGGACCGCACGCCCCGTCGACGCCGCAACCCCCGGTGACGGGCGCATCGACACAGTATCCCGCCGGGCAATAGTCGGAGGCGCACTCGCGGTGGCCCATGCACGGATTTCCTGTGGCGACGAGCGGCGTGCAGAGCGGATCGTTCACGCCGTCGGCGTCGCAGCGCAACCCCGGCGCGCACTCGCCCTGGATGCATCGCTCCCCCTGCCCCGGCCGGACCAACGGCACCCGCGGCGTGCACGGATCGCGACACTCACCGGCGTCGCACAGCAGCCCCCGGCCGCAGTCTGCTTGGGCGCCGCACTCGTAGCCCTCGAGCGCGGGGCCGACGATGGGCCAGCAGAAGTCGCGGCAGTCGTGGCCCAGCGCGAAGTACGGGTCGATGGTGTCGGTGCAGCTGGCCGAGTCGGTGCGGCCCGCGATCTGGCGCAGGCACTGCTCGTCGATCGAACGGGCGTCATGCTCGTGGCTGCTGCGGAAGTCCTCGTCCGGGATGCCGCCGTAGTATTCGTAGGGCACCGCATCGGCGATGGTCCAGCCGTCGCACGACAGCGGCGCGACGAGGCCGAGCGCTGCGAAGCTCTGGCCGCAGTCACACTCGACGATCTTGTCGCACAGCGAGCGCTCGACCGGTGCGAACGACGTGATCTCGCCCTGCCCGTCGCCGCAGGCAGAGCCGACGACGAGGCTGCCCCACGCCGCGGCGGCACACCCCAACCCGATCCGTACACCCGTCGCCGACGACACCACACGACGACGCTAGCATGGTGGCGCGTCGGCGATCGAGTTCGACGGAGTTCGATGGAGTTCGATGGGGTTTGATGGGGTCTGGGCGCGCGCGCGGGCTTTCGCCGGTTTCTTGGGGCCGCACTTCGGGCCCGCGTAGCCTCCGCGAATGGTGGCGCTCTCGATGGCATTCGCATGGCACACATTGGCGCGCTCGCTCGTGGCACCGACGTTGCGGGAGCCCTCCGCAGATCCGTTCGAGCCCGACCCGTCGGCGACATCCGAGCCAGGGTCGGTCGCGCCCAACACGGCGGCGCCGGTGGACGCCGAACCCGTCGCCGCGCCCGCACCCGAACCCGAACCCGAGCCGGCGGTGACCCCCAGCGCCGGGCAGGACGTCGAGGTCGCCCCCCGGCGCCCACGCGGGGGCCGGGATGGCGACGACGACGACGACGACGACGACGACGGACGCAGGGGCATGCGTCGCTCGGTACGGCGCGCCGAGGCCGGCGACTGGGGCATGCAGTTCACGTTCGGCGGTCTCGCGCCGCTGTCGATCGCGGGCGTGCGGGACCTCGGCGTCAATCGTCTGCTCGTCACCGAGCTCGGCTTTCGTCGCGTGACCGAGAACTGGATCATCCCGTTTTCGATCGGCGCCGGCGTGTTCCACCACAACCCCGACGACGGCAGCAGCCAGAACGACGCCGGCCTGTCGGCGAGCTTCGGCCTGCTCAAGCCGTTCCGCGTGTGGCGGCGCATCTCGCCCTACGCCGGCGGCATGTTCCATTTCCACTACCTCGACCCCACCGGCGCCAACAACTGGCTGGTGAACGTCTCGATCGGCCCGGTGATCGGCACCGAGTTCTACGTCGGCGACCGGGTGAGCCTGCTGTTCCAGGGTCAGTTCGATGTCGGCATCAATGCGTTCGACGGACTCACCCAGGTGCATGCCTCGACGTCGCTCGCCGCCGGCGGCCAGACCGGCCTCGTGTTCTACTTCTGAGTTCCGGGTGCGCCCGCCCGCATTCCGTCAGTACGGATCCGCCGGTTCGAGGACCCCCACGTCCGCACCCAGCGGCGTGCCGACGACATCGGTCGCGCCGCCGGGCAGCGCGATCGTGTTGCCCTCATCCAGGCGCACCAGCTCGAGCCCCGTGTACGTGAGCGGCTCGCCCGCCACGCAGACCGCCGGCGGGCCCGCCGAGCGCAGCACATAGACCGAGCCCTCGCCGATCACGCCCGCACTGCCCTGCTCGTCGACCACCAGCGCGGTCGCCTCGTCGACGCCGATGCCGAGCACCTCGTCGGCCCAGCCGTCTTGGACGATGCGGGCGAGGAAGCCGACCAGCCGGCCCATGCGATCGCGCTCGGCGAAGTGCGAGTCGGTGATGACGTCGACGAGGGCCGGCAACGCGAGCATGCCCGTGTCCATCGTCATGTACTGGTTGTAGGGATCCTCGAGCGCCTCGTCGGAGTACACCGTGTCGTTGTAGGCGGCGAACACGAAGCCGCCGAGCACCGCGAGCCCCGCGCTGGTGCCACCGATCACCGCGCCGCGCGAGGACGCCTCCATCAACGCCTCGGCCACGCCATGATCCTTCCACAGCGTCATGTACTGGGCCTGATCACCGCCGGCCATGAACACGCCCTCGGCCTCGGCGATGCGACAGGTGACATAGGGATCGTCGGCGAGCGCCACCGTGTCGACCAGCAGCGTCTCCACCGAGTCGGCGCCACCGATGTCGTTCAGCAGGTAGTCGTTGTAGCCGTCGGCGCCGCTGGTCCGCAGCACGACGACGTCGCCGCCGCCCAGTCGTCCGCTCCACCACTCGAAGGCCCCATCGACGTCGGGTCCGCCTCCCATCATCACGATACCGCCACCCGGCATCGTGTCGGCATCGGCATCGTCGCCGACCAGCCAGCGCTGCAGCTCGGCCGGCGGCGGCGGGCACACGGGCGCGGGACCGGTGCTCGTGTCGGTCGATGCCGAGGTGTCGTCGGCGACGGTGCTCGAGCCGCTCGGATCACCCGTGGACGCTTCGCTCGCGGACGCTTCGCTCGCGGACGCTTCGCTCCCAGACGCTTCGCTCGCGGACGCTTCGCTCGCGGACGCTTCGCTCGCGGACGCTTCGCTCGGAGACGCTTCGCTCGGAGACGCTTCGCTCCCAGACGAGCTCGACTCGCCGGCGCTGGGCGTCGGGTCGCCCGCGCCGCATCCCCAGATGGTCACGAGGCAGGTAGTCGCGAGGCACAGTGCGGTCGAGGCGCGTCGCATCCCTTCGTCCTACCACGCCTCGACCGGCGCTCGCTTTCAACCGCTCCGCCGTGCTCCAGATCACAAGCGAACCGCGCGCAGAACGAAATGTCGAGCAATTCCAGAGTGATGACCGTAATCACCAGCGGACCCGTGCGCGCTCACGTTTTGGGTCATTGCTTCGGGTTAGTAGTTTTCATAGCCTGCTGGCATGGAGTCGTCCCGCTTCGTTCCCGTGCTCGCGTCTCTCGTGTTGGCGGCGG
>Ga0105045_10004607_pt1 | contig 11994 bp, 3 predicted proteins | sample MAT02_FD_78089 | JGI IMG/M metagenome (GOLD analysis project Ga0105045, IMG submission 78089) | Freshwater microbial communities from Lake Fryxell liftoff mats and glacier meltwater in Antarctica - MAT-02 (megahit assembly) | ecosystem: Environmental > Aquatic > Freshwater > Ice > Liftoff... | reverse complement strand
GTTTTCAGCGGGCTCTCCCATCCGAATGTTACCGGCGGGCACTCGACAGAAAATTGTTTCCTCACGGCGGCGATGGACCCGACCGGGAGCGGCTTTCGCAACACGATCTCGCTCGATCAGTTCGCGGTCGAGCGGCTCGGACAGCAGACTCGTTTTCCCTCGCTGAATCTCGGGGTCAACATCGACAAGGCGAACCGCAGTCTCTCGTGGACGCGGGACGGAGTCCTGCTCCCCGCCGAGGACAAACCCTCGGCGCTCTTCCGGCGCATGTTCGTGCAGGGGACCGCCGCCGAGGTCGAGGGACGGATGCGGCAATTGCAGGAGCGGGGGAGCATCCTCGACGCGGTCAGCGGGGACATGAAGGGTTTTCAAAAGCAACTCGGGTCCGGCGACCGCTCGCGGCTCGACCAGTATTTGACGTCTGTCAGGGAGCTGGAAGAGCGTCTCCACCTGGCGGGTGAGTGGGAACAAAAGCCGAAGCCAGTCACCGCCGAAACGGCTCCCGAGGACATTGCCGATCCCGCCCGCTTCTTCGATAAATTTTCCCTGATGCTCGAGATGGCGCGCCTCGCCTTCGAGAGTGACTCGACCCGCATCGTCACCCTGATGGTCGATGGGTTCGCGACGCCTGCCTTTCAGATCAGTGAAGAGGAGAAATCGCTGAACGACTATCACAACCTCAGTCATCACGGGCAATCGAAGGAAAAAATCGCCCAGCTCGAGCGGGTCGATAGGCGGCAAATGGAAGTGCTGCGAACCCACTTCGAGCGCCTCGCGGGTCGAGCCGAGCAGGGCGGTCGCCTTCTTGACCATACCATGGTCATCTACGGGAGTAATCTTGGCGACGCGAATGTACACAACACCGACAATCTGCCCATCCTGCTTGCGGGGGGCGGGTTCCGTCACGGTCAGCACCTCGCTTTTGACGGCGTGCGGAACGTGCCGCTCGGAAATCTCTTTGTTTCGATGCTGCAACGAACGGGCTTGGAGGCGGGCGAATTCGCGAGCGGCACGGGGACGCTGACGGGCTTGGAGCCGGCTTGAGAGGGAACGGCTTTGCGTCTCTTGTTCCGAGGGGCAAGAGCGTAGAGAATCGGCCCCATGTCAGGTTTCTCCTGCTGTCGCTCGTCGTGATTTCCAGCTCCGTCCCGGGACGATGCGATGCAGGCCCAAAATCATAGCGCGGGAGCGGACGCGAGCCCGACCATTGTGAGACGATTCCTTTCGCGAAATTCAGCTTAGAATGTGCTTCCTTGGACTGATGTCGTCAGACGATCTTCATTCCTTCAATACGACCCGGTGGACGCGGGTTCTCCTCGCGGGCCGCTCGGGCGCGGTCGAGGGGGATTCCGACGGCCGCGCCGCCCTCGCCGATCTCTGCCGCGACTACTGGTATCCGCTCTACGCCTTCGCGCGGAGGCGGGGGCTCGAGGTGCCGGATGCGCAGGACGCCACGCAGGGATTTTTCCTTCATCTCTTCGAGGCGGGCACGCTCGCGCGGGCGAGGGCGGAGAAGGGGCGCTTCCGCTCTTTTCTCCTCGGCTCGATGCAGCACTACCTCAACAAGGCGCATCGCCATGGGCAGGCGGCGAAACGTGGCGGGGGAGCGTTGATTTTCTCGCTTGACGAGATGGCGGCGGAGGATCGTTTTTCGCGAGAGCCTTCCGATCCGGCAACGCCCGAGGTGCTGTTCGAGCGCAATTGGGCCTTCGCCCTCATCGAGCGGGTGTTTCATCGCCTCGGCGAGGACTACGAGCGGGCGGGTCGGTCGCGCCTTTTCGAAACACTCCGCCCCTTCCTCGCCGGCGATAAGTCGCGCCCCGGCTACGAGGCGATCGCGAACGAACTCGGCATGAGCCCCGGCGCCGTCGGCACCGCGATCTTCCGGATGCGGCGTCGCTACGGCGAACTGATGCGCGACGAGATCTCCCACACCGTGCCGACGCCGCAGGAGGTCGAGGAGGAGATCGCGCATCTCATGAGAGTGCTGGCGCGGGGTTAGGGGAGGGATGGAGGGATGGAGGGAGGAAACGGATCTTGATTGAATTAATCTCGGCAAACCCGGTAAAGAACCTCACCTTTCCGGTGAGAAGACTGTATCGACCTTTTCGATTTCGCCACCATGTCCGTTCCCGAAGCCGAAGGCAACTGCCCGGATTGCCGCCAGCCTATTCCGCACGACGCGCCGCTCGGGCAATGCCCGCGCTGCCTGCTTGGCTTGGCGAACGCCGCCTCCTTCGAGCGCGAGATTCCCGACGACCTCCTCGACCTCGACCGCACGCGCCACGTTGGCGACTACGAGCTGATCGAGGAGATCGCCCGCGGCGGCATGGGCGTGGTCTACCGGGCGCGACAGACCAGCCTCGGTCGCGAGGTCGCGCTGAAAATGCTCCTCGCCGGCGAACTCGCCACCCCGGAGACGGTGCGGCGTTTCCAGAACGAGGCCGCCGCAGCCGCGAAGCTCGATCATTCGAACATCGTCCCCATCTACGAGATCGGCGAGCACGAGACGCAGCATTTTTTCTCGATGCGGCTCGTCGCGGGGAGGTGCCATCTCGCCCATTGGGCGCGCCGTCGCCCCGGTGAATTCCGCGCGATCGCGCACATGATGGTGCGCGTCGCCAAGGCCGTCGCCTTCGCCCACGACCGCGGCGTCCTCCACCGCGACCTGAAGCCCTCGAACATTCTCGTGGACGAGCACGACGAACCGCAGATCACGGACTTCGGTCTGGCCAAGCTCTTTCGCGATGCCGATCCGACCCTGACCCAAACGATGGACGTGCTGGGCAGTCCCAGCTACATGGCCCCCGAGCAGGCCGAGGGTCGCCACGACGACGAGACCACCGCAACCGATGTCTACGGACTCGGGTCGGTGCTCTACGAGATGCTCGCGGGCAGGCCGCCCTTCCTTGGCAATTCCCCGCTCTCCACGGCGAAAAAAGTCGTCGAGGAGCCGCCGCCCCGGCTGCGGGACGTGCCCCGCGATCTCGAGACGATCTGTTTGAAATGCCTCGCCAAAGACCCCGCGCATCGCTACGACTCGGCCCACGCCCTCGCCGATGATCTCGAGCGCTTCGCCCGCGGCGAGCCCATCCTCGCCCGGCCCATGACCCTGCCCGAGGCGGTCTGGAGCTGGGCGCGGCGGCGACCGAAAATTGCGGCCTTGATCGCGGTGGCGCTGCTCGCTTTCCTCTTTGGTTTCGTCGGGGTGACCTGGCAGTGGCTGCGCGCCGAACGTGCCAACGAGCACCTGCGCTGGCTCGACGTCGTCCGCCAGACCGACTCGCGGGAGGAGGCACCGCTCGCGCTCGCCCGCCTCGCCGCGATGTTGCGGGACGATCCGGCGGACTGGCGCGCGGCGATGCTGGCGATGTCCCGCGTCGAGCAGCGCGCCTTTCCCGTCCCGGCGGGTCCGCCGGTGGTGCCGGGAGTGGAGCTGTCCACTCCGCCGCAATTGGCGCCCGACGGAACCTGGTTCGCCGCCGGGGCGGAGGATGGCACCCTGCGCGTCTGGGACACGGCGACCGGCGAGGCCCGCCGCCCCCAGACGCTCGGCGCGGTCGCAAAAACGCTCGTCCTCGGCGGCGGCCGCCACGCTCTCGCCTTGGGCACGGCGGACGGACGCGTGCTGGTTGGCGCATCTCCCGGGGGCCCTTTCGAGGAGCGGGCCCGATCAGGCTCCGGCGAGATCGTGGAACTGGTCTGTTGCGCCGACGGCTCAGTCCTCCTCGCGCGAACGGCGGACGGCGTGGAGCTTTGGAAAAACGGCGACCCGACCGGCCGTCCGTATCCAGAGGCGGCGGGGGCAGCCGGTGCGGCCCTCTCGGCGGATGGTAGGCGCCTTTTTTTCTGGAAGGCGAAGACGGCCAAAGTGATCGACACGGATTCAGGCGAGGCGGTCGTCTCGGTCGAGGCGCGGGATCGTTTCCTCCAAGGCGATCTCAGCGGTGACGGCGGGCGCTTTGCCCTGATCGACGGCCCGTTCACTTTGCGATCGTGGGACGCGCGCACCGGCGCGGCTTTCGCCGCAGTGGACAGCGGGGTGTCCTCGTGGCGGCAATTGTTGCTGAACGCCGACGGGAGCCGCCTCGTCGGCTTCGGTAATACGAACGACATCATCCTCCACGACACCGTCTCGGGTCTTCCCGTCGCCCCGCCGCTGCGCCATCTTTACATGCCGACGTCTCTCGCGCCTTCCGGGGACGGGCGGCGCTTCGCTTCCTTCGGAAACGACGGGCGCGCCCTCGTCGCGGATTTCGCCACGGGCGGCTCGGTGATGGAGGCGGTCTGGCACGACACGGACGACCGCGCCGCGATCAGTCTCAGCGCGGATGGCTCCCGCCTCCTCGTCCATCCTCGGACGGTGCGTAGCGGATCGCCGACGATCCGGGTTTGGCGGACCTCCGCCGTCCGTCTGCCGCAGCTTCAGCAAGTCACCGGTGCCCGGGATTTCTCAGCCACCCGGCTCAGCCCGGACGGCACCCTCGGGTGCCTCGGTCTCGGCCCCGAGCCGCGCACTCAGGTCTACGAAATCGCCACCGGGCGCATCCTGCTCGACGCCCCGACGCGCGGCGATGTCTATGCCCACCTCTTCTCTCCGGATCAGCGGAACTATTACGCCGTCACCGCGAACGGCTGGCTCCACGGGTGGGAGCTCGCCACGGGGCGCGAACTTTGGCCGCCCGGTCAGCAACCGGGAAAAGTGCGTCCCGCCGCCATCTCGCCCGACGGCACCCGCATCGTCGCCGGGCACAACGACGGACACCTGCGGATCTACGACACCGCCACGGGGCGGCAAGTCCTCGCCCTCGACCATCCCGGCGAGATCAAGGTGGTGCGCTTCGCCCCGGACGGCGGCGGGCGCTTCCTCTCCGCCTCGACCGACGGGCTCGCCCATGTCTGGGACCTCGCCACCGGGGAAAAGCTTGCCAGTTTTTCGGGCCATACCCACACCATCATCGCCGCCGCCTGGAGTCCCGACAGCCGTCTCGTCGCCACCGCCTCCTACGACCAGACCGCCTGCGTCTGGGATGCCGCCACGGGAAAGGCCGTCGGTCGCCCCATGACCCATCTCGCCTGGCTTTCCCACCTCGAGTTCAGTCCGGATGGCGCCCTCCTCGCCACCGCCTGCCGCGACGGCACTGCGCGCCTCTGGCATCCCCGCAGCGGGCAGCCGGCCTCGGGCCCTCTTCCCCAGGCTAGCACCGCGCTGACGGTGCGCTTCACCCGCGACAGCCGAGCCCTGCTCGTGCGCGACCACCTCGGTTTCCGATTTTGGAGCGTCGATCGGGCCGAGCCGGTCACGATCCACTACCCCGCCCCGCTCTCCAGCGGTCTCGGGATGGACGCGGAGACCTGGCGCGCCATCCTCGCCCCGGACGGCACCGGGGTCCACCTCGGCCATTCCATGAACGAGGGCCAGTATTGGAGCGTGCCCCAAACGCGGTCCGCCGTGCCGCCCTGGTTTCCCGCCTTTTTGGAACATCTCGCGGGGATGCGCGAGGGAGAGCGCGGGGACTTGAGGCTCATTCCCGAGCGTGATCCGACGGCGCAAGTGCCGCGAGAGGGCGGCGGTAAGTATGCCGACTGGGCCAGAAGCGTGCTAAGGTAGCCTGGAGTGCGGCAGCCCTGCTGCCGCTTTGGTGTCGGGCAGCCCTGCTGCCGGGGGAGGACGGCAATTCGCTCTGTGGCGTCTTGCCGAAAAGCATGGCGGCATCCGCCGCATCATCACGGCCAGCAGGGCTGGCCTCAGTAAAGCGGCAGCCCTGCTGCCGCAGTCCAAGTCAAAAAAATCTCAAAAATCGTGTAAAGAACTCCTCGGGACGGGTGAGAAAGGCATTGAGCCACCTTCTCACGCCATGAACCGCCTGCCTGCCTTCCTCTCCTGCCTTATCCCGAAAGCCCCGCTTTCGCTGCTCCTTCCCGGCTTGCCCCTTCTCGCTGCGGGCCTGTGGACCTCGCCGACCCACGGCGCCGGGGTGATCGTCGGCCCGGTCGCGGTCACCGATCCGCCGGGGGTCACCACATTCAGCTTCGCCAATACTATCAACCAGTCCGGCTTGAGTGTCGGCTACACCAGCGGAGTCACTGATTTCGATACCTATATTGCGCTCCGTCCCACGCAGAGCGGGAACAACTCCATCATCGGTCATACGGAGCAGAATCCGCCGGTAAACATCGACTACGACCTGGGCGCGTCTTACCCGCTGCTTCGGTTGGCATTCTGGAATAATCGATTCAGCGGGGCGAGCGGCGTCCGCTCGATGGAAATCCGCACCTCGCAGACGGCCGATTTTTCGTTGACCTTCCTGGCGGGCACGCTTTCGCCCGACGACGACACGGCGAACCTACAGGTCTTCAATCTCGCTGCTTCGACCGCCCGCTACGTCCGCGTGCGCGTCGTTTCCCGCGCTGGACCCAATGGCAGCGGCACGGCTTTCGGAGAGATCGCTTTTGGTACGGCGGAGACCCCGAGCCTCGTCGTGACCACCACCAGCGACAGCTCCACGAACACCGACGGCCAGACCAGCCTGCGCGAAGCGGTCGGCTATGCGGCAACGTTGAACGGGCCGCAGACGGTGACTTTCTCGAATACGACGGCGAATGGCGCGGTGAACTTCTCCGATGGCACGGCGCGGACGATCACGCTCGCGCAGGGCGAGTTGGGAATTACGGGCAACGCTTCGCTGACGATCAACGGGACGGGCGCGGATCGGCTTTCGGTTTCGGGCAACAACGCCTCGCGCGTGTTTTTTGTCGGTCCGCAGGCGAATCTGACGCTCAATAACCTGACCGTCACGGGCGGCAGGGTGGACGGTAGCAACGGCAATGCCGGTGCCGGAATTTACAACAACGGGACAATGACGCTGACCAATTGCGTGGTCAGCGGTAACTCTGCGCCGAATAACGGACTCGGCGCCGGCATCACCAACAGTATCGGCTCGTTGACCGTGATTAACTCGACCATTAGCGGCAACTCGGTGACGGGCGGGATCGGCGGCGGCATCCTCAACGATGTCGGGATGGTGAAGATCACCGGATCGACGATCAGCGGCAATTCCGCCATTGGGAACGGTTCTAACAGCAGCATCAACGGCGGAGGTCTCTTCAACATCAGCGGCACGGTGACGCTGACGAACAGCACCATCTCCGGAAATTTCGTCCGCGATGGGGCCACCAACGTTGGCGGGGGCCTTTTCAACTCTGGCACAGTGTCGCTGGTCAACAGCACCGTCAGCGGCAATTCCGCCAGCGGCGGCGAAGGCGGAATCGGCGGCGGCATCTACAGTAGCGGCACGACATCTGCCCTCAACACGATCGTCTCCGGCAACTCCGCTGACTTTGGTCCGGATTTGTCCGGGTCGCTGAGCGGGGCAAGCCTCAACAATCTGGTCGGTGGGGATGCCATGCTCGCTCCTTTGGCCGGCAATGGCGGCCCGACCTCTACCCACGCCCTGCTCCCCGGCAGCCCCGCGATCGACGCGGGGGACAATAGTCTGATCCCGCTTGACCCGGCGACCAACCAACCGTTGACCACCGATCAACGCGGCTTTTTGCGGACGCAAAAGGGCAACGCCGCCTCTCCCGCCGCGAGGGTGGACATCGGCGCGTATGAGTTCATCGGCGTGCCGACCTTCACCGTGGCGAACCTGAACCTGGTCACGGGTGGCAGCGCGATCGATCTGGCGGCGGGCGCTTCGCCGAGCGGGGGCACCTTCAGCGCCACGGGCGCGGCGGCGGGCGCGATAAATGGCACGACTTTCAACCCCGCCGGCCTGGCACTCGGCGTTTACACCATCACCTACACGATCGGCGACGGCTTCGGCGTCAGCAACAGCGCGACTTTCACCGTGACCGTGACCGAGACCCCGAGCCTCGTCGTCACCACCACCGCCGATGTGGTGGACCCGCTCGACAACCAGACGAGCCTGCGCGAGGCGGTCGCCTTCGCGAACAGCAATCCCGGCGACGACACCATCACCTTCGACGCGACGGTCTTCGCCAGCGCGCAGACCATCACCCTGGACGGCACCCAGCTTGACCTTGCCAATAACGGCAAGCTGACGATCACCGGCCCGGCGGCGGGCATCGTCATTGATGCAGCCCAGCAAAGCCGCGTCTTCAATGTGGCGAGTGGCGCCAATGTCACGCTCGATGGCCTCACCATCAGCAATGGCAGAGTTTTCGGCGACTTCAGCAGCGCCAACTTTGGCGGCGGCATTTTCAACAACGGCACGCTGACCATCACCAACAGCACGCTCTCGAACAACTCCGCCAGTGGCAGCCACAGCCATAACTTGGGCGGCGGCATTTACAACATCGGCACGCTGACCATCACCAACAGCACGCTCTCGAACAACTCCGCCAGTGGCAGCACCAGCCACAACTTGGGCGGCGGCATTTACAACATCGGCACGCTGACCATCACCAACAGCACGCTCTCGAACAACTCCGTCAGCAGCAGCGGCAGCGGCAACAACTTGGGCGGCGGCATTTTCAACAACGGCACGCTGACCATCACCAACAGCACGCTTTCGGCCAACTCCGTCAGCAGCGACAGCGTCAGCCTCAACTTTGGCGGCGGCATTTACAACTCCGGCACGCTGACCATCACCAACAGCACGCTCTCGAACAACTCCGTCAGCAGCAGCGGCATCGGCAGCCTCGACTTGGGCGGCGGCGTTTACAACTCCGGCACGCTGACCATCACCAACAGCACGCTCTCGAACAACTCCGCCAGTGGCAGCAGCAGCCACAACTTGGGCGGCGGCATTTACAACGACGGCTCGCTGAACATCGGCAACACCATTCTCAAGAAGGGAACCGACGGCGATAATCTTTCGGGTACGGTGAACTCGCTGGGCGCCAACCTCAGCGACGACGGCACCGGCCCGAACAACGGCACGACCGACCGGCTCAACACCGATCCATTGCTCGGCCCGCTCGCCGACAACGGCGGCCCGACCCGGACCCACGCCCTCCTCATCGGCAGCCCGGCGATCGACGCGGGCAATCCGGCCTTCGACCCGAACGCCTTCACCCCGCCGCTGACAAACGACCAACGCGGCACCGGATTTGATCGTGTCACGAAAGGTGTCGCCTCGTCGCCCGCCGCCCGCATCGACATCGGTGCCTACGAGTTGACCGCAGCCCCCGTCTTCACCGACGACGACCTCAGCCTCAACACCGGCAGCGCTCCGCTCAACCTCACGGCAGCGAGCGGCATGACGCCGTTGGGAGGCACCTTCAGTGGCACGGGCGTTAGCGGCGGCTTCTTCGACCCGACAGGGTTGAGTCTCGGAGTCTACACGGTCACCTACACCGTCGGCGACGGGAACGGCACCAACAGCACCGACCTGACCGTGACCGTGACCGAGGCACCCAGCCTCACCGTCACAACCGCAGACGACGACATCGACAATCTCGACGGCTTCACGAGCCTGCGCGAAGCTCTCGCCTACGCCACGACCCTGACCGGAGCACAAACCGTCGATTTCTCCGCCACCACCGCCGGTGGCTCAGTGAACTTCTACGACGGCACCTCGCGGACGATCACCCTCGCGGGAACGGAGCTCGAAGTCACCGGCAGCGTCACTGTTGATGGTCCCGGCGCGGAATGGCTTACCATTAGCGCCAACAGTTTCAGCCGTGTTCTTCACCTCCCGGCCGCCGGTCCGACTGACGAAGTGCTGATCTCCGGACTGACGATCGCGGACGGCTACGCCTTCGATGGCGGTGGATTGTACCTCTCCGGTGCGTCCGTGACGATTACGGAGTGTGTCATCCGGGACAATGTGGTGCTGAATAGCGGTGCGGGATTCTTCAAAGATGCCGGAAGCCTCGTCATGACGGATTGCCTCGTGATCGACAACTTTGTCGACGGCCTGGGAACAGGGGCCGGTGCCTTCTCAACGGGTGCGGGGTCAACGGTGATCCGGCGGACCACGATCTCCGGCAACACAGGTGGTAACTTCGGCGGCGGATTTGCCCTTGGCGGGATCATTGAGATCAGCGACTCGCTGGTGGAGGGCAACTCTGCCACCTTCGGCACGGGTGGACTTGGAGTGGCTGCCGCAGCCTCGGTCACGATCACCAATTCAACGATCAGCGGGAATACCGCAAGCTCGGGTGACGGTGGGGGGATCAGCAACAGTGGCACGCTCACGGTCATCCAGTCGACGATTGCCGGGAACACTACTGCCGGTTCGGGTGGTGGACTCGCGAATCTCAGTGGGACGACGACGCTTTCGAATTCACTCATCGCCGGGAACAACGGCAGCGCCGCCAGCCCTGATCTCAGTGGTGCCTTCACCGACGTCGGCGGCAATCTGATCGGAAATGGCGATGGAGGTACGGGCTTCACCACCTCGACGCTCATCGGGACGACGGTCGCTCCCATTGATCCGCTCATCGCACCGCTCGCCGTCAACGGCGGTCCGACTTTCACCCACGCCCTCCTCATCGGCAGCCCCGCGATCGACGCGGGAGAAAATGCCCTGGCCCTTGACGCGGGATCCGCATCACTCACCTCGGACCAGCGCGGAGCAGGCTTCGATCGCATTGTGAAAGGGCTCTCGACTTCAGCGGTCGCTACGGTCGACATCGGAGCCTACGAACTCTTCGCAGCTCCGGTCTTTGTTAAAGATCAGCTCAGTGTTGTGACCGGTGGCAGACCTCTCAATCTTGCGCTCGAGAGCGGAGCGGTACCCGGTGGCGGGACCTTCAGCGGCCCGGGAGTGAGCGGCGGTCTTTTCGATCCCGGTGCGTTGGCGCCCGGTGACTACCTCGTGACCTACACGGTCGTCGACGGCTTTGGGATCGCGAATGCTTCGACGCTCACTGTCACGGTGAGGAATCTGCCTGCCTCTCTCAGCGCGGAGCGTCCCAAGCCCTTCAAGCCGACTCAGGTGGGTCGCAAGGGCGGGACCCAGCGGGTCCGGATCACCAACACCGGCGGGTTGCCGCTCACTGGATTGAGTGTGCGCCTCAGCGGTCCGCATCGCAAAGACTTCCGACTGGTGAAGCCATCGGCGAGCACCTTGCAGCCCGCAAGTTCGACGGTCTATAGACTCACCTTTAAACCGCGCGTCGGCGGAGTCCGCAAGGCGACAATCACGGTCACCGGCGGAGGAGAGGTCTCGACCTCACCGGTGAGGGGTGTCGGTCAAAAAGACGGCACACCCTTGAACCCGCGCTACCCTACTCCTCGCAATTGAGAGTGATTGCCCTCCCGCACGCCGGGCGGGGGTTTTATTCCTCACCGGCCATCACCGCCGCCACGGGAAGTCGCGAGATCGTGCCCGGTTTCACGGGGGGTGGGATGCCGGGCCCCTTCGCTCAGTTCTTTCACCCCTTCGCCGGCGAAGAAGTCGAGCTCGAGCAGATGGACGATCCCGTCCTTGTTGATGTCGGCTGATCGAGAAAATCGAGCGCATCCAGGGAGGTGCCTACAAATGGTGACTTGATTATTTTAATGTCAGGGTGATGCGCCGCAGATCCATCACCGACTTTCCCGGTATCTCGAGGGCGCGGAGAGTGAGCGGAGCTTTGCCGGCCGTCAGTTCGATCTCACCGAGGACGAGGGTCCTGAAATCTTTCATCGTGCTCTCGCCGTCGGGGCGGGGGAGGGTGTCCTGGTTGGTATGAAGCGGAGGATCCCATCCGGGCTCGACCTTGCCGACGAGGCGGGCCTCGCCGAATCTGAGTTCCACGGTCGAACCGGCGTCGGGGAGGGGGCAGGTGTAGTCGATCGTGACTTCGTAGCGACCCGTCGTGACGACTTCGAGATTCCAGACGAGGCTGTCCTCTTTACTCGTCCAGTTCACAAAATAAGAGCAGTTCGGCGCCCTGCTGCTGCGCTCGACGGTGCCGAGTGGCTCTCCGTCGCGGGCGGGCAGCATCGTGATGGGGAATTCGCGATAGCCGACGGGGATAGGGCGGGGATCGACGGCGTTGGCGGCGCCTTTGGCCTTGCCCTTCGAAGGGACTTCGGCG
>Ga0105045_10004605_pt1 | contig 11997 bp, 8 predicted proteins | sample MAT02_FD_78089 | JGI IMG/M metagenome (GOLD analysis project Ga0105045, IMG submission 78089) | Freshwater microbial communities from Lake Fryxell liftoff mats and glacier meltwater in Antarctica - MAT-02 (megahit assembly) | ecosystem: Environmental > Aquatic > Freshwater > Ice > Liftoff... | reverse complement strand
TCCAGCCGGCCGCCATCCTCGTTGCCATCGTGGCACCGATCCGTCCCATCCCGATGATTCCGAGCGTCTTGCCAGCGATATCGCATCCCAACCAACCGGTTGGCTCCCAAGTTTTCCACTGACCAGAAGTAACTTCATCGGACGACGGTTTCAGATGCCTAGCCGCCGCCAACATCAACGTGATCGCCATGTCCGCCGTCGCGTCGGTGAGGACGCCTGGAGTATTCCCGACCGCGATGCCACGTCGTTTCGCTTCCACTAAATCGATGTTGTTGACCCCGACGGCGAAGTTGCTCACCACGCGCAGGTTTTGTCCAGCGGCATCAAAGAGTTCGGCATCGATTCGATCGCTCAGCAAAGTGACAATCCCAACGCAACCGGCAACCGCCTTAAGCAGCTCCGTTCGACTGGGCGGCAAGCGGTCGGGCCACACAACGGCATCGCAACCAGCTTGGATCATCTTCAAACCCACCGCAGGTAGTCGACGCGTGATGAAGACTTTCGGTCGGCGATCGTCGATGTTCGCATTCGTGTTGGAACGATTCAATGAGAAGACTCTTTGAGGAGGATTCGAAAAAGTTGTGGATTCGGTGTGTTCCGTGAGGTTGTCGATCCGGTACGATAAAGAAAAGACGGCATTCAGAAAGTAGTTTTAAGCAAGCTTTCGCCAAATTTTTAGTAAAACTGTCAACCATTCGAGTCGCTCGATGTCCATCAAAAGAAAACTCGTAACGTCAAGTGTCGTGCTTGGTGCTTCAACCTTCTGCGTCCCGTTCATAACGCTCCCGAGCCAATCTCATGCTCAAGAGGCCGCAGTTGCCGATGCACCTGCGAAAGCGGTCGCGACCGATCCCGCTCCCGCGTCGACATCGGGTGAAGCCGGCCAGGCAGATCTTGATGAAGCGATGGTCCTTCGAATCGATGCTGATTCACCGGAAAAGCTGGAATCGGTCACCACGCTGGTTCAGTCTGCGATTGCGAAGGGATTGAGCGACGAGAGCAAATCGTTTGCCAAGAAAATGCTCGCGTCAATTCAACTTGAACGGGGACAAACGATTGCCGCCCAAATCATGCAGGGCGGAGGTCGTAGGCTTGCCCAGATGCGAAAACAAGCGATGGAGAGTCTTCGCGCGGCAATCGAGAGCGATCCGGAATTGGTCGAAGCTTACATGTTGATTGGGCGATTAAACCTTCTGCCTGAAGGAGATGCAGAGGAAGTTCGCAAGGCAGCCACCAAGGCTATTGAACTGCTGACCGACAATCCTGCCGAGCAAAGCGATGCCTATTTGCTTCGCGCGCTGCGTCAAGTCGACGACAGCAAGCGACTGGAGGATCTCAACGCAGCCATCAAGTCAGATCCAACCAGCGCCGATGCACTTCAAGCTCGGGCGCTGCTCCGACTCAAGAACAGCGACGTCAATGGTGCCGTCGAAGACTTGCAATCCCTGCTCAAACAAGATCCGACGAACCAGGCCATTGCTCAAGCCGCCGTCGAACAACTGGTCAGTATGAACCGAATTGACGATGCACTGAAGTTGTTGACGGAAGCCTTGCAGGCGAACCCAAATGAAGGGCTTTATCGACTTCGCGGCATCATTTATCGCACCGAAGGTAAAGAAGACGAAGCCCTTGCGGATTTCGACAAAGCAATCGCGATGCAACCGAAGGATCCGATTTCGCTGCTCCAACGCGCCGAGATATCGCTCGCACGAGACGATGTGAAGAGCGCCAAGCGTGACTTGAAGGAAGCCATTCGAGTCGCACCCCAAGTCGCCGATTCCGTCGCCGCCGTTCGTGTTCGATGCTACATCGCGGCCGAAGAAGGCCGTATGGCAGACGCCATCAACGACATGAAATTGTTGGTTGCAAACGCTCCTGAAGACCCATTCTGGCTGCTACAACTCGCAAATCTTTATCTTCAAGACAAACGCCCGACTCAAGCGATCGAAATCGCGAACTCCATCATCGATCGCGACGCCAAGAATGTTTCCGCGTTGCGATTGCGAGCCGACACGCTGCTCGGCATCGGCAACCATGCGAAAGCGATCGAGGACTACCAGACCGCACTGAAGAACGGAATCGAAGAACCGGTTCAACGCAGCGGTGTGTTGAACAATCTCGCTTGGGTTCTGGCAACGTCACCAAAAGACGAAGTGAGAGACGGCGATTTGGCAATTAAATTTGGTCAAGAAGCTGCTGAATTGACCGAGTACAAGGAAGCTCACATACTCAGCACGCTGGCAGCCGCATACGCCGAAAAAGGTAACTTCGACGACGCAAAGAAGTGGAGTACCAAAGCGTGCGAGTTGGGCCGAGAAGAAAAGCACGAACAAATCGAGCAGCTTGAACTCGAACTGAAGAGCTACGAAGAAGGCAAACCTTGGCGAGAGAAGCAAGAGACGGAAGAAAACAAAGTTCCGTTGCTTGGCCCCGAAGACTTGATCGACACCTGAGTTTTTCCCGCCTTCGTCCGTTAATCCGCTGATGCCTAAACCGCCCGTCGTTGATACCCATGCGCACCTTACCGATGCGTCTTTTGCCGACTCTTTACCGCAGGTGCTTGCATCGGCAAAAGCTGCTGGCCTGGTCAAGATCGGCGTGATCGGATTCGATCGCACGACAAGCGAAGCGGCTTGCGAAATGGCAGCCGCGCATGCGGATATCCTTTTTGCAAGTGTCGGTATCCAGCCCAATAGCGTTGCCGAGGCTCAATCGCCCGATTGGGAGGTCATTGAGCGGTTGGCACGGTCGAACCCGCATGTTCGTGCGCTCGGCGAGACAGGTTTGGACCTCTATTGGAAAGACACACCGTTCGAATTGCAGCAAGACTACTTTGAACGACATCTTGAGCTTTCCGGCGAAACGGATCTGCCGCTAGTGATTCATCTTCGTGAGAGCGGCCGACAAATCGTTGATCAACTACGACCCCATGCCGTGAACTCAACGATCCGTGGCGTCATGCATTCGTTTACGGGTGATCTGGCAACATGCCGCGATTGCTTGGACATGGGACTCTACATCAGCTTCGCGGGAATGATTACGTTCAAGAAGGCCGATGACTTAGGGGCAATCGCCGCATTCGTACCGGCTGATCGACTGCTCATCGAAACCGATTCACCTTACCTGAGTCCAGAACCCTTTCGTGGCAAACGACCGAATGAACCAGCGAGAGTGGTACATTCGCTCGAAGCGATCGCCAAGATTCGTCACGTTTCGTATGCCGAGCTTGCAGAACAGACAACGGACAACGCGATGCGTTTGTTTGGGATTTGACCCATCCCGAAATGAAAAGACCCCGTGAATAACAAAGTGTTAAACACGGGGTCTTTAATTCTTGAAACCCAAGCAATCAGACTATCCGATCAACCAAGGTTGGCTTATCAAAGCTCATACTCCGGCTTCAGCCTTAACAGCATCGGTTGCTGCGTCTGCTGCTGGAGCGGGTGGTGCATCGCTTGCCGATGGTGCTTCCGGTGCTGCCGGAGCTTCCGGAGTTGCAACTGGCGTTTCGCTGATGATGGTCTCACCGCTGGACATTGAAGCGCCACCGCAGCAAGGGGCCGCTTCCATTACTGGAGCAGCTTCGCCGCAGCAAGGAGCTGCTTCCATTACTGGAGCAGCTTCGCAGCAGGTTGGCTCTGGAGCTGGTGCACAGCAGGTTGGCTCTGGAGCTGGTGCACAGCACGTTGGCTCTGGAGCTGGCTCGCAGCAAACCGGAGCTGGTTCGCAGCAGGTTGGCTCTGGAGCGCAGCACTTGGCTGCTCTGTGTGCCTTAAGCTTTGCAAACAAACCACCGCCGCACTCATGCTTTGCCTTGAGCTTAGCGAACAAGCCGCCGCCGCAATGACCAGCACTTGCCTGGCTTTCAGTCATGAACATCGCGCCGCCGATAAGCATTGCGAAAACAACCATCACACTCGTTACATTTCGACTCATCTAATCTCTCCAGTTCGTACAGGTAATCAACATCGCCAATCCCTTCGCAAATCAACGACACCCTGGTCCCCAGGGCGTGACATTGTTCGCGATCAAGGACGGCTTGAATCGCGATACCGACAATAGTCTACGCAAGGAGCGCAAACATTGCCGGAAACTTAAACTTGGGCGTTAAGGTATCCAGTAAACGATTGCTGTCAATCTGCCAAGGCAGAAAAGTTGCCCTGAACGACCAAGTTTTCGCAGACTGCCCAATTGTAGTTCCAATTTCGCCGGATGTACGACCCGAAGACGCTTTAGCCCAACAAAAGCAAATGCGCCGGCACCCATCCGTCTTCCGACCGGCCATCGATTTCGATCCGCCACGGTTCCGAAAAACCGAAAAATCAGCGAGTTTTACGCGAAAGACGTGTCATTCTCGGCGTCATGCGGGCGTCAAGAGGCTTGCACGAAGCGGCCAGCGTGGTCAGGCCAGCTCATTCGCTGGCGAGAAAAACGACTAATTTCCCTAGCGCTGGATCGCGGAGGGGTCGGGCGGGGCCTGCGACACTGCGTCTCCCCCTGCGGGGGACGCTGTGGTGGTTGCAGCGTTCTGGTTGAAAAGGTTGGCCATCTGACCAACATTTTCAAAGTCAACAATCATTGGCTCTTGGCCCGGCTGCAAGTCCATCGCTAAGCCGGAAATACGCCATCCGTTTGACTCATTCATCAAGGCCCAAACCACCTCGTAAGACTCAGTCTTTCCTGGCTCTGTGGGTTCGGTCCAAAGGCTATGAACTAGCGCCGCACCGGGCGTATCGGGCACCGATTCCGCTCGAGTGACTTGGAAGATGGCGTCTGGCGACCCGATCGGCTGAACGGTTTGTCCAAGTTGCTTGAGCACGGTTTGCGCTTGTTGCGTGAGCAACTGATTTGCGCCCCCGGTTTCACCACCGCGTCGAACGGCATCAAGAAACTGCGCAACTGTATTGCTTGCCGCAGAAACGTCGGTCGCGGCCGTCATCGGGCGATTGCCAGTGGCACCAGGTTGCCCGCTTGCCGTCGTTGTGGTTGACGATCCGCAACCGCTGAGGACCAAAGCGGTGGTCAGCAGCGATAACTTATGGAACGTCGAAATACGTGTTTTGATGGTGTTTCGGGATCGCATCATGCCTGACCGAGTTCGAGAGTTGATTATGTCAAGCTCGGGTTTAGCAACGTTCAAAGTCGGAGGTCAATAGAGATGAGTCTTCCATTCTCGCCAGTGTGATCGTGGATCAGCGGTTCCGATTCGCGCACGAAAAAACCGCCATCAAAATAAGGTTTTGATGGCGGTCTGGGTCAATCGATCGTTTCCGAATTGGTGCTATTCGCGTGGACGAATCGCTCCGGTCAAACCGCTGTAATCGACGCGGTCAGTCGTGTGCCACAACGGCTGGCCAAGCTCAACTCGTTTACGCAAAACTTCAATTTTCTCGGGACTTCCAGCGGGCGCATCGGTTGGCTGGAAATGATTGTCTTCATTGGGCACGAAATCTTCATCGTGACCGTACCGCAAAATTGCCTCGAAAACATTCTTGCAAGTGCTCATCTTCTCTTTGCTCTTTTCTTTCCTGATTGACAACGCAGGTTGCCTGTCATCCCGTTCACCGATGCGATCCAGTCCAATCGGACGCGCAATCGGCACAGCGGGCTGACGTGTATGGATAGTTGTCGGCTCAATGAAATCGAGTAACTGAAACCATCGAAACGACTGACAAATTGCCGGTCAACTCCATGCTGAGCCGGTGAGCGAATTATTGACGATTTATTAACCGTGTCAACAAAATTCTTGGGCTCGACGGCTTGCTCTTAGCGGGATCGCCAACACCTCGCTTACCTAGCGAAGCAGTCACGATTAACTGGATTGGTCCGATGACTCGCGGACGGGCCAAACTTGCATTCGATAGCCCTCTGTTTCAAAATCATTAATGAAGATTTCTAAGCCTCTAAGGACATACACCGCAGGTTCAATTGCCATTCGATCGATCCCCCTGCGCGTTTCCGCAACGTCTGACGTCGCTTGCGAATCGCTCCATCGGCAAAACCACGGGAGATTTTACGCACAAATGAAGAAATGACGATGATCAAAAAAAATCTAAAATATTTATCGAAAAAATTCCCTTGGAAGTGTCATTTGAAGCGATGAAAACACTCAAACAGTCCGGATGTCGTCGTTTCAAGACAACGCATCGAGCCAATCTTGAACACGCAATTTCGATAATCGACCGGTCCTTGCATGGTCGCAAACGTCACCTCGGACGCCGATCCAGTGTGGCGTCAGCTGTGCAGTACGCAGGTATGCAAGTGCTGCTAACTTCAACGACCCTGCAATCGCCCAAGTCGACCGGGAATCGATCGCAAGTTTAGAAATTGCCGATAAGTGTTCGATAGACAATTGGTCAATCGTTGACTTACCGCGTTTCTCAAACGTGTCCACCAGCCAAGTGTGCATCTTGGACTCCAAAGCCGCCGCAAAAACTTCGTGCGGCGGTGGGCAATTTGCAGCCTCGTGATCGGCATAGGCAACCGCAACCAACTCGACGTTGCGCGGAAGTCGGCCCCGAACTGCGGTCCACCGTTGGCAAAGCAGGTCGGTCGACTCACAACCCGCAGGCCCCATTTTTGCAAACGAAAATGCTGGGGGCACTGCATCGGCAATCTCGATCGCATCGCTGAACTCGCCCATCGCCGCCGACAAAACGGTCCGTTCTCCCCAAGCCTTCGCGACCTCTCGCCAAACGCTTGCAGCCACGGGAGCAAGCGGTCCCGCAGACGGTTCCTTCAGATCAAGGATCGCGAGCCCCATCTCAGCAACCAAGTTTGCCTCCTCTAAACTCCGCACGCTGACCAACAATCCGGTTTGGCAAAAAGCGTCGCGACGCAGCGCCGAAGCAGCCGAAGTCAGTTGATCCATAAGTCGTATCTTTTCGCTCCACCCAAACCCAATGGCAATAAACCGAAGTTAACCGTACAAATCGAAGGACACTTAATTCACGTTCATGACTGTACACGCGGGTGGTCGATTCGGCGTACCAACAGTAAAGTTTGTACTAGGCGAGGCGATTCCACTGATGAATTGTCAGCGAGCCATATTTTTCCGACAAGAAGCGGACACACTGGGTTTACTTTGAATTTCGAGTTTATCGACTCCGACGCGGCATTGGATGATCTTTGCCAGCGATTGGCGAAGAAGTCGTGCATTGCGTTCGATACCGAATTTGTCTCCGAAGACCGATATCGACCGCAGTTGTGCCTGATTCAAGTTGCGGCCGAGGATATCGTCGCGATCATTGACCCGCTTCCGATCGAAAAAACAGAACCGTTTTGGAATTTATTGGCCGAACCGGGGCGAACGGTGCTCGCCCACGCCGCTCGTGAAGAGATTCGATTTTGTTACCGATACAGCGGCAAAAAAATCGCGGGCTTGTTTGATACCCAGCTCGCCGCCGGGTTCATCGGCATGGAGTTCCCCGCGTCGCTCGCCAACCTGGTCCAGCGGATGCTCGGCAAGATGTTACCCAAAGGCGAAACGCGAACTAACTGGCGCACCCGACCGCTTACCGAAGCGCAACTTCGCTATGCCGCGCACGACGTCACCGATCTTGAAGCGATGTACACGAAGCTTGCTGCCCAAATTGCAAAAGCAGGCCGACGTTCATGGCTTGACGAAGAAAGCGACATCATTCAACAAAGTATCATCGAATCCGAGAACGCTGAAAGTTGGCGACGCGTCAGCGGTGGTTCAGGGCTTCCGGCGCGGCAGTTGGAAATCATTCGCCAGCTCTGGCGTTGGCGAGAACGTCGAGCCCAGCGTGCCGACATTCCGCCTCGTCGTATCATGCGAGACGACTTGATTGTCGAACTCGCCAAGCGACAAGCGTCTGATGTCAAACATGTCCGCGCGATTCGTGGCATGGAACAACGACAATACGTTGATCATTACGAAGACATCGCCAAGGCGATTCAAGCAGCGCTGAATGTTGATGAATCCGAATTGCCCAAACGCCCGCGCGGAACACGCGATGTCGTGTCTCCGATGCTTTCTCAATTCCTAACCACATCGATCGCATGCGTTTGTCGTCAACACAAGATGGCTCCGATGATCGTCGGCAACACCGATGATGTTCGCGAGCTGATCGGCTACGAGCTCGAACGTCACAGTAGCGACGAGTTACCAAGCTTGCTTCAAGGCTGGCGCGGTGAAATTGTCGGTGTACCGTTCCGCGAGTTACTTGCCGGAAGGCTGGCGATACGGGTCGCCAACGTCCGGGAAAATCAGCCGCTTGAGTTCATCGCCGTTGCCGCAGACGGAAACCAAACGCGTCCTTAATTCCAATGGTTCGCTACTTCGACACGACCGCGTGACGGTGCATCGGACGCCAATCAACGAGCTGAATCTCAACGCTTCGATACCCGTTGTATTCGTTGATCACCGGTCGATAAGCGATATCGATAGGTCCTTCACATGCGTTGAGAGCCTCACACCAATCACCTTGCCCGAACGCGACCGCTCGCATCTGGACACTGTGCTGGACCACCTTCATCATCAAATGCCGCTCGCCCATGCCCATTCGTCGCGACGGTTCAACAAGCGTCACGTCAGACGCACACAATACCGGTCGAGGGTTTGATTGTCCGAACGGTGATAGCTGCTCAATCTGAGTCACGGTCTTCAGATTCAATTGACCTAGCGGTGTTTGTGCATCAATCAAAATCTCCTGAATCGGCTCGATATCCGCCGCTTGTTTGCTGATCGCTTCAAAGAAGTCACTGCGGAAGTGATCGATTTGCGACTCTTCGATCGTCAGCCCCGCCGCCGCACCGTGACCGCCAAACCGAATCAGTCGATCGGAGCATTCCTGCAGCGCCGCATGAATATCGATCTCAGGATGACCAGCCCGACCTGAACCAACCGCGGGACGCGTACTAGTCGCGTCGAGCGAAAGAATGATCACGGGCTTCCCGTACTTTTCAGCCATTCGGCCTGCGACAACGCCAATGACACCTTGATGCCAACCGACCCCCGCAACCACGATCGCCGGATCCGCTTCGGGATCAAAGTCCGTCTTGGATTGCTTGCTGGCCGCGATCTGGACCGAACGCTGAAGCGAATCACGGCTGACGTTCAACTGGTCGATGTATTCGGCGAGCGCCTTTGCACGATCACCCGCCGGTGAAGTCATCAATTCAACCGCCAACTGTGCTTGCCCTAAACGTCCCGCCGCATTTAATCGCGGCGCGATTGCAAACCCGATATCCTCGCTATTGAGAGTCGACTTCGTATCGGTCTTGGTCAGCTTCATCAGTTCCGTCAAACCAGGCAACGGATTGGCTCGCATCGCTCGCAACCCATGATGAACAAGGATCCGATTCTCATCCAAAAGCGGAACCATGTCGGCGACCGTTCCGATCGCGGCCAACGCAATGGACTGCATCAGGTAATCACGCATCGCGTCGGTTACCTTCTTCGCCCCGCAAGCTTTCTGACACAACGCCCAAGCAAGCTTGAACGCGACCGCCGATCCACACAGCTCACCAAATGGATAATTCGTTCCTGGCAATCGAGGATGTACGATCGCATCGGCGTCGGGCAGTTGATCCGCCATGCGATGATGATCGGTAATGATCAACGACATCCCCAGCTCGCGACAAAGCTTCGCATGATCGACGCTGGTGATCCCGCAGTCGACCGTGATAAGAAGTCGACGACCGCGACGATACAGTTTCTCGATCGCATCAGCGTTCAGCCCGTAACCGTCTTCAAGACGATTCGGAATGAAATAGTTGACGTCCGCACCTAGCATCCGCAGTCCATTGAACAGAATCGCCGATCCTGTCATGCCGTCCGCATCGAAGTCACCATAGACCGTGATCGCTTTCTTTTCCGCGATCGCTGCCCAGATCAACTCAACCGCGCGAGCAACCCCCGGTAACTCCATCGGATCGCGCAGTCCAACCAGCTTGCACTCAAGAAAAGTTTTGGCTTCTTTCGCGTCATAAACCCCTCGCGCGACAAGCAATTGCGCCACGACCGGGGGTAAATTCGCATTCCGGATCAGCGATTCGACGCGATGCGAATCATGAGGCAGAACCCGCCAAAGCTTTTGCATCCGATGCCCCGAGTTCAGAAAGAAAACCTTCGCTACGGAAACGATACCAAAACCAAACCATCAAAACGCGCAGCATCGATCATGACCAAATAACGACCGATAAGACGGTCACGAATAGTCAATTGCAGCGAGAAACTCAAGCGAGCGAAAAGATCGCCGCCAAATTACTTCTTCTTCTCGAGATGCAGTGTACGGCGGCGCAGTCGTGGGCTGTACTTTTGTAATTGCAGCTTTTCTTTGCCGGGCTTTCGCACGATCGTGTAGTTGTAGTCACCGGTCTCTTGGCAAACCAAAAAGACGGTTTCTGCTTTTTTCTTACTCTTGGCCATGATCTGTCAGTCTAAAATCCATCGGGCGGACGCATAGTACGATTCAAGCGATTCGATATCGGCGAATCGCGAAAAATTGCCGCGAAGCAGTTTCGGGTCGCGGATTATGCTCTAGAAAGGGGCTTCTTGGCAAGCCTTGTCGGCGGTCGGTTGCCGAAAGTTCGCTGAGCTTTTGCTTAAGTCAGTAAAATTAACCTCAAGGAATCGGTAGTAATTGCCCTTTTCTCGCGAGATTAACGTTTCAGTGGGATTGATGTCGACCGCTTATTCGCCCGTCATTCGGAGTGGACCGTACTTTTCGCAAGACGTTGATTGCTCTCGATAATGGCCTTCCAATCGTCATCGTAAAGATTGGCGTTTTGACCTGTCAGCGGCATCGCCGGCAGCCAAACGTCGGGTGAAAAATTTGCCAACTGTTGTAGTGATTCGAGGTAGGACTGAGACACCGCTGACGAAGCAGCCAACTCGTTAAGCAAAGCACTCGATTGAGGTTGCAAACTGCTGGCCGTCTTGCGATTGTTTTGGCGATTCGTCCACTCAAGATTGATGTTGCGCGGCACATTCGAAGTGACAAGAACCTTTTTTTTGCCGATGCTAAAGGAGTAACATAGCGTCTCCTGGAGTGAAATTGTCGTGATCGGAAACGCAACCTTGTCGGCCAATTCTTGTGGTGACACGACAGCGACACCGCTCGCTCGAAGTGACTCCCAGACTGATGGCGGGGCAACGACCTGCGGCGCCTTGATCAATGACGCTAGGCCGGAACGACAAGCTTCGAGATCCGATGTCAACAGAACGAGCGTCGGCGCTGTCGCCAACAAGCCGAGCGACTTGAGTTGTATGGAAAGGAAATCAGCAAACTGGTTTCCGCCGGGCGAGTTGATGACAATGAGCTGCTGGTTGTCCACGATGCAATAGATCGCGATACCATCCAAATCACCTAGGTAATAAAGACTGGGCTCAAGCTCCTTCGGCACGCCATCCAAGAAATCAGCGCCGTCTTGTTGCTGCCTATTGACCGCATCCGTTAGTTCCAACTTAGCTGGTTCAAGCAACCGATTCCAAATCTGCTCGTCCATGCGAATTGTTTGTGATCGCGTTTGTTGACGTGGGTGGCCTGTCAACAAGAGATCCGGTGGTTCCATCTCTAGCAAGCGATTGATAGTTTCCAAGTAGGAAACGGCATCACCGCGAAAGCGAGGCGAAATATGAACAGGATAGGTTGCTGGTCCAAAGTTTAAGGACGCGATCACATCGCCACTAAACAAAATTCGTTGCCCGTCCTTCTCGACGAGGTAACAAACGCTACCTGGTGTGTGGCCTGGGCAACCGATGACATGGAACGTCACATCGCCGAGTTGAATTTTGTCCCCGTCCAGTAGCTCTCGGACAACTTCGATGGGCGTGCCTGAGTAGTTAACTCTTGGAAACAAAGAGAACAAAGCGTCTGCATCGCCGCGGCGCAAGACGTCGCAATCGTCACGTCCCGCCGCAACAATAGCTCCAGACACTTGCCGCAATTGATTCGCCCCAAATACATGATCGTAATGTGCGTGCGTCAGCAGTATGTAACGCAATTTCTTGGTGGACAGGCCGACTTC
>Ga0105045_10004604_pt1 | contig 11998 bp, 10 predicted proteins | sample MAT02_FD_78089 | JGI IMG/M metagenome (GOLD analysis project Ga0105045, IMG submission 78089) | Freshwater microbial communities from Lake Fryxell liftoff mats and glacier meltwater in Antarctica - MAT-02 (megahit assembly) | ecosystem: Environmental > Aquatic > Freshwater > Ice > Liftoff... | reverse complement strand
GTCACGAATTGCAACGTATCGAATTGAATGGACCGGTTCGGACCAAGCGCTGGGTCGATCACGAGCAAGGCCTCCATGCAGGCAGCTTGTGCGATCGAATTGGGAATGTTGTTCACACCAGCATTTCGGTTCTGGTCCTCGAAACGGATATAATAGTTGCCGTATCCGGAATACGTGTGGATCGATATGTATTTGCTCAGGCGGACCGGGCCACAGGTTTCGGCCGACAGGAAATCAGAGATGGAATTCCGCGGTACTGTATCCAGCACACCATCTCCATAGTCCACCAAAACATACGGTCGATCGGAAGCGCTGTTCAGGTCGGTGAACATATGTACTTCAATAGTGTAGGCGAACGGGTCGGTTCCATTGGGTGCATAGCGGATCTCGGCTCCTAGAAAATGCGAGGCCCATGAGGGCAGGGCGAGCAGCACCAGGAACCCTTTCACTACGGATCTTTTGAACATGGTCGATGCAGTTGGTGGATACGAAGTGTGAAGCAGTACGAAGTTAGTAGCTGCATCCAAGCGTTCAACCCGCCGCATGCGCGAGGTAAACCGCTCCCCCCACACTATCTCTTAAAGCCCCCGTCACACTGGCCAAGGCATTCACTTCACCACCCAGCCTTTGGCGCCGGTAGGGCCATCGTTCCATTCAAAGACGATCTCGGGGGCACGCTCCTCGAAGCGACGTAGAGCATCACGCATGTTCTTCCAAGTGCAGTAGGCTGCGAAAGTAACCGTGCGGGCAGCGGGCCGAGGGTCCCCTTTTTGCAAGGTTATCCCAAGGGGGTGTTAATTGGCTTGTTCACTGCTTCAGCACCCGCCCTGTAAAACGAAGCCCGCTATTGGCCGTGGCTGAAACGAAATAGGCGCCAGAGGGCAACGGGTTTAGGTCGATCGTGGTCGGACCGGTATTGATCACCGTGGAATGGACCACAGCACCGCGCGTGTCGTGGATCAGAACCGAGAGCGGCGAAAGTGTGGGATTCTCGATCCGGACAAGGTCATGGGTGATGCTTGGCGATAGCGCAAGTTGTTGTATCGATCCCATTTCGTCCGTGCCAATGACGAGTTCGAACACGCAGATGATCATGTCTCGCGTTACACGCCCGATCAGCTGACCATCGCGGTATTCTGAGCCACGTATCGTGAGGTTCGTTTCCCCAAGGTACGTGGGGTAGTCCCACGTGAAGGTGCCATTTTCTGCGTTCATTCCGGCGAAATTGGGTCCAGAAGGGAAGGTATATCCATTGATCGGTAGACAGGATGAGCCGCGCGGAACGATCCACTCGAAAGAGAGGCTATCACCGTCCGCATCAATAGGGGAGGGTATGTGAGTGAGTGTGTTCCAGTTCTGGGTGACCGACGTGGGTGGCGTATCGAATAGGATCGAACTATTGGAGGTGATGGCGGGGTCCACCAGGATCTCCGCTCGGATACACGCCAGCTCACTGATCGAATTCGGAATGTTGACGACTCCTCCACCACGGCCCATAAAGATCGCATCAACGGTGTGCATTCCGGTTCCAACAATATCATGCTGGAATGTGTACTCGCTACGGCGGATGTCTTCCGAGGGGTTGTCCGTGATGCTGGTCCTGGGCACGGTAATAGCATCCTGTTGGTCGAAGGAGACCTCGATCTCGGGTAGGTCGAATGGGAGGCTCAAGCAAGTGTACACGATGACATCGATGCGGTACGTGCTCCCGGTTATGATCTCGTAGCGGATGTCGGAATGCATCCGACCACAACATGCAGCGCTGAAATATGCGATCGCATTGGCGAGGATGAAGAGTGCGGTTCTCATGGGGTGGCGTTATCAATTGATGTTCGATCTCCCAATTCGAGCAAAAGATAAGGGTGAAAGCGCTTCAACCGTGATACACCGCCCCGCCAATGCTATCATGTTCCGCACCGGTAACGCTGGCCATTGTATTCGCCTCACCGCGCACCCGTAGCACCCCCAGGAAGGCGAAGATCAAGGCTTCCTTGTAGTCCACGGTCAGCTTGTCCGGGATCATGAGATCATATTCGGTGTTCGCCCTCAACCGCTCCATCAGGAAGATATTGTGTGCCCCGCCGCCGGTCACCAGCATGGGCGTGCCATCAGCACCGGCCGTATGCCGATCGACCTCTTTCGCAATATGAGCGACCACTGTATGCATGCGGTCCGCAAGCGGCATGGATCTGTCATCGAGCAGCGGACGCACTTCCTCATTGAACCACTCGCGGCCAATAGAGCGCGGCGGTGTTTTCGCCATTAGAGAAAGGGAGCTCAGTTTGCCCAAGAGTTCGAAATTGATCGACCCTGAGCGTGCTATTTCGCCGTCCTTATCGTAGGCCGATCCAGCTTCTTCAGCCAAGGAGTTCAGCGCCTGGTTGGCGATGCACAGGTCGTAGCCATGCACCTCCTTCAAATGAAAGGAAATGTTGCAGATGCCGCCGATGTTTAGGAATAGCTTGTGCTCCGGGAAGAGCAGTTTTTCGCCCAAGGGCACAAGCGGGGCGCCTTGTCCACCGTAGGCCATGTCGGTTGTCCGGAAGTCGCAGACGGTGGTAATGCCGGTGATCGCTGCGATCCGTGCGCCGCAACCTATTTGGGTGGTAAGCCCTTCGTCCGGTTTGTGGAAGATGGTATGGCCGTGTGATCCGATCAGCTCCACGGGATCATTGCCGATCATTTCCTTGCATGCTCTGCCGATCATGTCGCCGAGGTCGCGGTGCAGTCGGGCCAGGTCCAGCGCGCTTCCGTGCATCACATCACGCAGTCGAAGGCGCATGGCGGCATCGTACGGCACGGTGCGCGCTTCCTCGATCCTGTAGGTCCAGCGGCCTTCTTCGAACTGGAAATTGCAGCGTGCCATGTCGATCCCATCCAAGGAACTTCCGCTCATTACGCCGATGGCCCTGTAGTCCTTCATGCTGCAAAGTTGTCTCCGAACTGCCATCTGCGGCAAAGCGAACAACACTTCGGTACGAACCGTTAAATTCGCATCCCTATTCAGAACCATGCAAGACACCGCCACCCTCGCCGGACTCAATTTCGAACTTTCCGAAGAGCAGCTCGCCGCCCGTGATGCCGCCCGCGATTTCGCCCAGAACGTACTGAAACCCGGCGTGATCGATCGCGACCGTGAACAGCGCTTTCCGACTGAAGAGATCAAGCAACTTGGGGAGCTTGGCTTCCTGGGCATGATGGTGGACCCCAAGTACGGTGGGGGAGGAATGGACACCATTAGTTACGTGCTGGTGATGGAAGAGCTGAGCAAGATCGACGCCAGCGCAAGTGTGGTGGTGAGCGTGAACAACAGCTTGGTGTGCTACGGCCTGGAGCATTACGCCACCGAGGAGCAGAAGCAGAAATACCTGGTACCGCTGGCCAAAGGCGAAAAGATCGGCGCCTTCTGCCTCAGCGAGCCCGAAGCGGGCAGCGATGCAACAAGCCAGCGTACCACCGCCATCGACATGGGCGACCACTACCTGCTCAACGGCACCAAGAACTGGATCACCAACGGCAACTCCGCCAGCACTTACTTGGTGATGGCACAGACCGATGCGGGCAAAGGCCACAAGGGCATCAACTGCCTGATCGTGGAGAAGGACATGCCCGGCTTCGTGGTGGGCGCCAAGGAGGACAAGCTCGGCATCCGCGGAAGCGACACGCACACGCTGATGTTCACTGATGTGAAAGTGCCCAAGGAGAACCGCATCGGTGAGGATGGTTTCGGCTTCACCTTCGCCATGAAGACCTTGAGCGGTGGCCGCATCGGCATAGCTGCACAAGCACTGGGCATTGCCAGCGGTGCCTACGAACTGGCGCTGGCTTACAGCAAGGAGCGCAAGGCTTTCGGCAAAGCGATCAGCGAGCACCAAGCCATTGCCTTCAAGCTGGCCGACATGGCTACGGAGATCGAAGCAGCGCGTTTGCTCTGTCTCAAGGCCGCTTGGCTGAAGGACCAGCACATGAACTACGATCAAGCAAGTGCCATGGCCAAGGTCTTCGCCAGTGAAGTGGCCATGAGGACCACCGTGGAAGCAGTGCAGGTACACGGCGGCTACGGCTACGTGAAGGAATACCACGTGGAGCGCCTGATGCGCGACGCCAAGATCACCCAGATCTACGAGGGCACCAGTGAAGTTCAGCGTATTGTGATCAGCAGGAATGTGCTGAAGGGGTAGAAGCTTTCTGGCATCGGATCAGTTAGCTCCACGTACCACCGATCGAATCACTCCAAGCGATCATGCTCAGCCTATCTCAATGTGTGCGAATAGCGGCCATGGCCTCTTTCGCATTGGCTTGCAATGGTGATGGGCTTGAAGAGAAGGGTTTTCGGGTAGATAGCGGTGTACAGCCAGGCGATACCCTCGGTCTGCTCACCTCGAATGATGGTGCTGCGATCTTTGAGACCAGACCAGCAAGTGTTTTGTTGACTGGTATTGGGAACGTCAGGCTTACAACAGTCTACAAGGTCAATTGGGCCAAGGATGGCAAGTCATCCTTCATCGGTTCGGACAATTTCCACTTCAGCTATGAGGACCCGGAGGACGATAGCGCGAATAATTGGAATTACAACCTGATGCCAGGCTTGGCCGCTGTGTACGGCTACAATCTGGTGAACGTCTCCCATTACGACATCCAGGAGAACAGGCAGAAAGAGTTCTTTGAAAAGCCGGTGCTGATCAAAACGCTTTACTATCCATCGTTCTCGAAGGATACCCTGAATTACCAGCCCGTGCAGCGGAACTTCTTTATGGTTTCCGTGTACGACGAGGATACCAATGGCGACGGCTCCATTGATCTGAAGGACCTTCGGCGATTCTCCTTGTTCGATGTGAATGGCATTCGGCAGAAGGCGCTCATTCCGGTGAACTATTCGGTCATCAGTTCCGACTATGATCCAGCCAATGACCTCATGTACGTATTCGCCCAACTCGATGCCAACGATAACGGGCGCTTAGATGATGGGGAGCCGATCCACATCCATTGGGTCGACCTGAAAGATCCGCAGCGAACAGGGCGTCTCTATTGAGATGGGGCCGTCGCAGGGAGGTGATCAGTCCAGGTATTAGGCTGTGAGGTGAAGGCTCCAAAGGAAAGTTTGATCGTAGTTCTCTTTACGTGAACAGCTCTTTGATCGTCCGCATCGGAATGAACATCTTTCCGCTATCCGGAAGGGCAATGAAGCCGAACTTGGCGTAAAAGGCTTCTGCATGCGTGCTTATCGGGTCAACAACAACGGCATAAGAGCCGATCGATCCAGAAGCCTGAAAGCTCATCCTGAGCGCATCCAGCCGATCTACTCTCGGAAAATTCGATCACAGCACCCCAACCACGTCCTCCAGCTTTATTCCCCTTGAGCCTTTCACCAGGATCAAATGCTCTTTGATAGGCTGCTGTTGAAGTTCGCCCAGTAATTCGTTCGCGTTGGGTACTGCCTCCAGGTGTACCGCCTTGAACTCAGGCCCCACATAGCGCGCATGAAGACCGAGATCGTTGACCAAGGCGATAATGGATCGGTGTTCGCTCTCGCTTTCACTGCCTAGTTCCCGCATGTCACCAAGGATCGCCAGCTTGGGCCGGTCGCTGCTCATGGCGGCGAAATTCTCCAGCGCCGCCTTCATGCTGGTGGGGTTGGCATTGTAGGCGTCCAAGATCAGTTGGTTGCGACCGCTGTCGCGGAATTCCGATCGGTTGTTGCTGGGGGTGTATGCTGTAAGGGCCTCGGCGATAAGCATGTCGGGTACACCGAAGTGCTGGCCGATGGCCACTGCGGCCATAGCGTTGGGTGCATTGTAGTTGCCGATGAGCTTGGTGGAGATGTGGTAATGGCCGCTCCGTTCCTTGTCGTCGAATACCAGTTCCATGCATACATCGTCGCTATCCACGGCGTGGCCGCAGGTGTCGCAGGTTTCATCACGACCGTAGGTCACGCGCTGCAGTCCGGTGCTCTTTTCCATCAACAGAGGATCATCGGCGTGAACGAACACGGTGCCACTGTGTGCGCCCAGGAAGTGGAACATCTCGGTCTTCGCGGTGATCACGCCTTCCAAGCTTCCGAACCCTTCCAAGTGTGCCCGTCCGACGTTGGTGATCATGCCGCATGTGGGCTCGGCGATGTTCACCAGTTCTGCGATGTCGCCCACCTTGTTCGCACCCATTTCGACGATCGCGATGCGGTGTTCTTGGGTGAGCCGTAGCAGTGTCAGCGGTACACCGATGTGGTTGTTGAGGTTGCCCGTGGTGGAAAGGGTAGGGCGGTCGGCGCTGAGCACGGCATGCACCAGTTCCTTGGTGGTGGTCTTGCCATTGGTTCCGGTAATGCCGATCACGGGTATATCGAAGGTGCGGCGATGGTAGGTGGCCAACTCCTGCAAGGCTTTCAGCACATCGGGTACCAGCAGGAAGCGCTCGTCCTGCACAACCGAAGGTTCGTCCACCACCGCATACCGTGCCCCCTTCGCCAGCGCTTCCGCAGCAAAGGAATTCGCGTTGAAGTTGGGGCCTTTTAAGGCGAAGAACAAGCTTCCTGAAGCGATGGAGCGCGTGTCTGTGCCTGCTTGGGAGCAGGTGAGGAAGGCTTTGTGAACGTCTTGCGTGGTGGTCATAAGCAACGAGCCTCCCCGACTTGGTCGGAGAGGCTCGCAAGTTAGTTGGCTGTATGGCTTAGCGCTTCAGCTTGTCGCGGCGCTGGGTATCGTTCATGCCACGTGGGCTGCCTACACGCGTCATTGCACAGCGGAAGCCGATGGTGGCCGTGCTTTGGCGCTCGTCCAAGTGGCGACGCGTGGCTGGATTGGCCCAGTAGATACGGTCGGCCCAAGAAGCGCCTTTGTAAACACGGCTGCGGTCGTTCACCAAGGTGGTCTTACCCCAGTCGTACATCGGGTTGCCCTCGAAGCTCGGATCTTCAAAGTAGAGGCTGCTTTCGATGTCGCCATCGCGGAAGTCGATGTTGTCGCTTTGACGGTAGGTGCGACGGTCGATGTTCTCTTCCACCGTTACATTCCGCACGCGCACATCACCCGGTTGATCGGCCATGTAATCGCTGATACCGCTCAGAAGCTTTGGACAGATCTCCAAGTCCTTGCTCTTGATGTTGTCGATCATGTCCTGCACGCGCTGCATGGCCGCATCTTGTTTGCGGGTGTTGTTGAAATCGATGGACTGATCGATCTGGGTCAACAGGTCGTCGATGAGCGCTGCTTCCTCATCGGTGGCACGGCCTTGCATGGCGGTCTGGAACTCGGTGAGGTAGTATTTGATGCCGTCCACATCGTAGATCACCAGATCGTGCTTGTCCTGCACAACCCCGTCACTGTTCAACACCTTAGTCTTGAACACATTGCCACGGAATGCATTGAAATCGTCCTTATCCTCGGGACTCAAGGGGCGGTAAACGTCCATTACCCACTCGCTCACGTTGCCAGCCATGTTGTACAGGCCGTAATCGTTAGGCCAATAGCTGAATACTGGAGCAGTGATGTCAGCATTGTCGTTGAGGCTACCTGCAACACCCATATAGTCACCACGACCACGCATGAAGTTGCCTCGGAAATCACCGTAGAACTGGCCTCCTTTCTTGCGGTTGTCATACCGCACCCAGTGTCCGTTCCATGGAAAGATCCGGCGTTCAACCACACGTTCATCAACGGTGTTACCCACCAAGCCATAGGCCGCGTATTCCCATTCTGCTTCGGTTGGGAGCCTATATCGGGGAAGAAGGACACCATCTTCCATCTTCACGTTGCGGGTATCCCGGTTCGGGTTGAAATCGGTCACACCATCCACGCGCTTGCCGCTTTCATATTGGCCTGCCAAGTAGGCATCCGTGTTGAAATGGTCCTCGTTGATCTGGTTGGGATAGTGCTCGAACAGACCTTCACGGATCAGGATCACCTCGTTCACACGGTCTGTGCGCCAGGCGCAATAGTCATTCGCTTGCAACCAGTTGATGCCTACCACCGGATAGTCCCTAAATGCAGGGTGCCGCAAGTAGTACTCCACCTTGGGTTCATTGAAGGCCAGCTTGCTACGCCACACCAAGGTGTCCGGCAACGCTTTCTTGTAGATCTCCGGGTAATCGGCAGCGAACACGCGATCCAACCAATAGAGGTATTCCAACCAGTAGAAGTTGGTCACTTCAACTTCGTCCATGTAGAAGGATGACACCGTGACCGCACGTGGGATCATATCCCACTCATGGCGCAGGTCATCCACCACGCGTCCCATGGTGAAATGGCCGCCTTCGATCAGGACCAGACCGGGGCCGTTTTCCTGTTCCTCGAAGCCGACCTTCTCGAAGCCGCCGTTCTTGGAATCGTTGTAGCTCCAACCGGTGGCGCCGCTTTTTTCGAATTGGCAAGCGCTAAGCAATGCCGCTCCTGCGGTAAGTATGGCTAAATTCCTTACAAGGCTCATGGTCTTGTGTGGTTCGTTGCTTGGACTGGTTCAGAAGGTGGGGCAGGCAACTACCCGGAACCTCCGTTTCTTGGGTTTGCAGTTGAATTGCAGCTGCATGCTGATCTCGTGCGATCCGGCAGTTTGCGTTGTCAGACGCGAAGTGGTCACATCGTAGCTATATCCGAACTTGAACTTTTCCGTTTGGAAGCCGATCAAGGCGATGAAGGCATCACGCGTGCGGTACCACACACCTGCCGTGATCGGACCGTGGTCCACATACAGGCCGATGTTCAGTTGACGGAACGCTGCTTGTTGCTGGTATAGTATGTTGGGCGAGATCTTGGTCTGTGCTTCGCCATACTTGCCTCTCATTCCCACAGGAATGGCCGCTCCGGCATGTCCTGTCAATTTCATCGGCAGTTTGCTCTCGCCAACGATCAGTGATTCGTTCGGTTCAGCCAAGTGGTGGGCCGCAAAGCCCACGAAGAACACATCGGAGTAGCCCAGAACACCGGCGCTAAAGTCCACATTACCCACGGTTCCGCCACGGGGCACATCATTGGTATTGTAGATGAAGCCCCTGCGCGGGTCGATCTGGTCGCCAAAGGTGAGCTTGCTCCAGTCCAGCGACTTCTGGAAGTAGGTGGCCTCGAACCCCACCTTCATGGAGAATTTGCGCGAAATGGCCTGCTGGTAGGAATAGATACCACTGACCCGAGTGGTGTTGAGCGTACCACGTCCGGCTTGGTCGTTCATCACCAACAGCCCAAGGCCGCCGCTCACAGCATCCACGTGCTGGTCGAAGCTGGCACTGGTGGTAACGAAGGTCCCCGACAGGGCAGGCCACTGGTTACGGTAGTTCATGACGACCCTCGGACACCTAGCCGTACCTGCAAAGGCCGGGTTGAGGTAGAGCGGGTTCGCATAGAATTGTGTGAATTGTGGGTCCTGCGCGTACACGTCCATGGACGCACACACCCCCATCAATAGGCCCACGGCCAAATACCTAATGGTCCATTCCATCTTGCTCTCGATCGATCAATGCTTTGGAGCCAGCGCCAAGTATACGGATACTACTCCATTCCGGTTCGCGATCTTCGTATCCGGCAATATGTTCGAACCGGATACGTTCACCGCTTGTTCCTGAATGAAGTGGTCGAAGGTAGTATTTTCGGCCATTCTGTTGAAAACCCGTTGATCAGAGTTCATGATGAAGGTTCGTGCCTCAGTTTCGTTTCTCGCTTCCCTACTGTTCGCTGTAGCTAACGGTCAGCAGTCCAAAGAGTATACGCTGCGTTGGGAATTGAAGCCCCCGGTAGAAGCTGTCGATGGCAAAGAGATCAACGCAGCAGGACGCGATGGCATTGTGCGGCAAGGTAGCCCAGCCATCCCGAATGTGTTCCCAGAGGCATTCATTGACCGTGATCGCGGCGGCATGCCGTTCTTTCAAGAATCTTTCCCATTGCCAGGCGGGTCGGTCGATCTTTCGGCAGCGCTTACCAATGCGGTGTATGTAAGCGTAAGCGATGCTGAGCGTTCCACGTGGACCGGGTGGGAAGAACTGACGGCTGAGCCTGTGCTCGATCAGCGTCTTTCCTGGTATCGCAAGCAGCCGTATGCCATTGTCAGCTTTTATCCATTCCGAAGGAACCCGAGCACCGGCCAGTTCGAAAAGCTGCTATCCTTCCGCTTGGATATCGGGGCATTGCGTGGTGCTGGAGGCGGCGGTAGACCAAAATCCTATCCGGCCACATCCCGCCTTCTTCGGGTGATTGGTACCGCTTCTCCATAGCGCGCGACGGCGTATATCGGATCACCTATGAGTTCCTTCGCGACCTTGGCGTGAACGTGAATGGTCTGTCTTCCGACCGTATCAATATATACGGCAACCATTTCGGCATGCTCCCCTTCGAGAATGCCATACCGCGACCCACCGATCTGCTGATCAATGCGATCGAGGTGGTAGATGGTGGGGATGGTGAGTTCGGTCCTGGCGACCAGCTCCTTTTCTATGGTACAGGTGCCCAGCGATGGGGTCTGGTCAACGGAGCCTTCCAGCACACCAAGAACGTCTATTCCGATTCTGCCATTTATTTCGTGGGGATCGACATTGAAGATCCCAAGCGGATCCAATCGGTGGCTCTGGCCAATGGATCTCCTACGGCCACTGTTACTGCATTCGACGACCGGCAGTTCATCGAGCGAGACCTCGTCAACCTGATCAAATCCGGGCGCACCTTCTACGGTGAACTTTTCGACCAAGTAACTACCTACAACTTCAATTTCGAGACTCCCTTCCTGTTGCCAGGCACTTCGGCCAGCCTCGTCTTCAGCGGTGCTGCGCGCACCATGGGGAATACCAGTAGCAGCACATTTACGGTAAGCTCGAGCGGCAATTTTGCGAATACGTTCTCTGTGCAAGGGGTCCAGAATAGTTATACCTCCGATATCGCCCGGTCCTTCGAGCAGACACTTACCCTGACGCCTGCCGGCAACAGTATTCCGGTCACCATCACCTTCAACAAGTTCGACCCTGTCACCTCCACGGCGTGGATGAATTTTCTGCGCATCAATTGCCGCCGTGAGCTGCGTATGGTCGGTGATCAGCTGTCTTTCCGGGATCTGGCCTCCGTTGCACCAAATACCGTGGCTGAATTCGTAGTACAACAGGGGCAATCGATCCATCGGATCTGGGAGATCACCGATCCAACTGATGTTGGCCGTGTGAATGCAACGGAAAGTGGATCGGACCGCACCTTCCGCTTGCAGACCGATAGCCTGCGCGAATTCATCGCATTCAGGGATGGTGGTTATTTGACCCCTACCCGCATCGGGCGTGTTCCCAATCAGAACCTGCATGCTTCTGCACTGCCCACGGATCTGGTCATCGTAAGTCCAGAGTCCTTTCTTTCGCAGGCCAATAGGTTGGCCCAACAGCGCATGAATGATGGACTTACCGTGGCGGTGGTCACACCTCAGCAGGTGTTCAACGAATTCAGTTCTGGCGCGCGGGATGCTACCGCGATCAAGCGGTACATGCGCATGCTGTACGACAAAGCGGGTAGTGATCCACTCCTGATGCCCCGATACTTGCTTCTGTTCGGCGATGGTTCGTTCAACAACATCGGGCTGCTGGACAACAACCAGAACTGGATCCCAACTTATCAGACCGCGAACGCGATCTCTCCCACCCGGTCCTACACCTCCGATGATTACTTCGGATTGTTGGACGAGAATGAGGGCGAAGGCACCGGGGATATGGTCGACCTCGGTATCGGCCGCATACCAGTATCCAGCGCCCAACAGGCGCGAGATGTCGTGGACAAGATCCTGCGCTACGATCGGTTGCAGCTACTAAGTTCTACTGGCGATGTATGCTCAGAGACCGGCGAAGGGGGGGCGGCCGATTGGCGCACCAAGGTCCTATTCACATCGGACGACCAGAACGGGGACAACTTCGAGGGCCAGATCCACATGTCGCAAAGCGACTTTCTTGCACAGCGCGTCGAGGTGGAGCACCCCTGCCTGAACGTGAACAAGATCTACCTGGATGCCTACCAGCAGGTCTCCACCCCTGGAGGCGCTCGGTATCCTG
>Ga0105045_10004602_pt1 | contig 12002 bp, 5 predicted proteins | sample MAT02_FD_78089 | JGI IMG/M metagenome (GOLD analysis project Ga0105045, IMG submission 78089) | Freshwater microbial communities from Lake Fryxell liftoff mats and glacier meltwater in Antarctica - MAT-02 (megahit assembly) | ecosystem: Environmental > Aquatic > Freshwater > Ice > Liftoff... | reverse complement strand
GACTATGGCCTGGTCATTCCCAATGACAAGCTGACATTGCGCGCCGGTGCGATCAAGCCGATGCAGACACCCGCCTGGCAGGAATGCCAGGACGATCTGATGCGCCATGCCGAAGACGCCGGCATACCGCGCGATACACCATGGAACAAGCTCAGCGCCGAACACCGCCACTGGGTGGTCAACGGTTCACCGAACTGGAATGGCAAATGGAATCAGCACTGGTTCGGCGTCAAGCGCTTCTTTGAGTACCTGGAGACCAAGGCCTACAAGATGCATATCCGGGTGTTGCTGTCCAAATACCGCAGCTACACCCCGTGTCCCGCCTGCGCCGGCGCGCGGCTCAAAACGGAAAGCCTGTTGTGGCGCATCGGCAGCAAGCAGCATGCGGATGCCGTGATGGAACCGTCGCAGCGGTTCATGCCGCAAGGCACGTCCTGGGACCGCGCCCGACTCGAGGCCTTGCCAGGCTTGTGCCTGCATGACCTGATGTTGCTGCCGATCGACCGCTTGCGGCATTTTTTCGATCGCATGGCCGATTCCCAGGGTCAGTCGCCGGATTCCGACGGGGTGCCGAACCCGGCGGCGGCTCAGACCAAGGCGCTCAAACTGCTGTTCGAGGAAATCACGACCCGGTTGCGTTATCTGGTGGACGTCGGCATCGGCTACCTGAGTCTGGACCGCCAAAGCCGAACCCTCTCCGGCGGCGAGGTGCAGCGCATCAACCTGACGACGGCACTGGGCACTTCGCTGGTCAACACCTTGTTCGTGCTCGACGAACCCAGCATCGGCCTGCATCCGCGCGACATGCACCGCATCATCCTGGCGATGCAACGCCTGCGCGACGCCGGCAACACCCTGGTGGTGGTGGAGCATGACCCTGCGGTCATGCTGGCGGCCGACCGCATGCTCGACATGGGGCCGGGGCCGGGCGAGCGCGGTGGGCAGATCGTGTTCGACGGTTCAACCCAGGATCTGCGCAACGCCGACACCTTGACCGGCGCGTACCTGGGTGGCCGCAAGCAGGTCGGCTTGGGTTTCCAGCGCCTGGTGGCGGCCAACACCCCGCGGCTGGAACTCGAAGGTGTGCGCGAACACAACCTGAAGAATGTGACGATCGAGATTCCGTTGCAGCGCCTGGTCTGTGTCACCGGCGTCAGCGGCTCGGGCAAGTCAACGCTGGTGCAGGACGTGCTGGCACCCGCGCTGATGCGGCATTTCGGTCGCTCGACCGAGTCGCCGGGTTTGCATGACCGCCTTTTGGGGGCCGAGTTGCTGGCCGATGTGGTGTTCGTCGACCAGTCGCCGATCGGCAAGACCGCGCGCTCCAATCCGGTCAGCTATGTCGGTGCCTGGGATGCGATTCGAGAGTTGTTCGCGAATGCGCCACTGGCACGCCAACGCGGCTACACCGCGTCCAAGTTCAGCTTCAACAGTGGCGACGGGCGTTGCCCGACCTGCGGCGGTTCGGGTTTCGAGCATGTCGAGATGCAGTTCCTCAGCGACGTGTACCTGCGGTGTCCCGATTGCGATGGCAAGCGGTACCGGCCCGAGGTGCTGGAGGTGCGGATCGAGCGGCCGATGGTCGCAGAGCCGCCCGCGGTGAACGCGGACACGCTGTTGGGTACCGCCCGCAATCCCACGCCGGACGCGATCGCCAACCCGACCCTGGTGCGGCGCGCCCCGCCGGTGGTCAGCCGCTTTGTCAGCCTGAATGTCGCCGAGGTGCTGAACCTGACCGTCAGCGAGGCCAGCCGCGTGTTTGCGGGAGACCGTGACGTGATCCGCGCGCTGCAGCCTATCGTCGACGTCGGCCTGGAGTACGTGAAGCTCGGCCAGCCGGTGCCGACGCTGTCGGGCGGCGAAGCGCAGCGGCTCAAGCTGGCCGGCTTCCTGGCGCAGGCAGCGCGCGACGGCAGTTCCAGCCGCCAGCCGGTCGCGCGCAACGGAACCCTGTTCATGTTCGATGAGCCGACCACCGGCTTGCATTTCGACGACATCGCCAAGTTGATGCGCGCCCTGCGCAAGCTGCTGGACGCGGGCCACTCCCTGCTTGTGATCGAACACAACCTGGACGTGATCCGCGCCAGTGACTGGTTGCTCGACCTCGGACCCGAAGGCGGTGATGCCGGTGGCGAAGTGGTGGCGGTCGGTACGCCCGCCGACCTGCGGCAGCATCCGACATCACACACCGGCAAGGCACTGCGCGACTACGACGCCAGCGTGGGGCTGGGCGCGCATGCGGCGCAGGAGGCTCGGGGCGTGGTGGCACTGCATGGCACGGAACGCGTGCGGGCACCGGGAGCCGACACGATCCAGATCGTCAATGCCAAGGAACACAACCTCAAGTCTTTGTCGGTCAACATTCCGCGTGACCGGTTCAATGTGATCACCGGCGTCAGCGGCTCGGGCAAGTCGACGCTGGCGTTCGACATCCTGTTCAATGAAGGCCAGCGGCGTTATCTGGAGTCGCTCAACGCCTATGCACGCAGCATCGTGCAACCGGCAGGTCGGCCCGAGGTGGACGCGGTGTACGGCATTCCGCCGACGGTGGCGATCGAGCAACGCCTGTCGCGCGGCGGGCGCAAGTCGACCGTCGGTACGGCCACCGAGGTGTGGCATTTTTTGCGGCTGCTGTATGTGAAGCTGGGCGTGCAGCACTGTATCCACGATGGTGCCGCCGTGGCACCGCAGACGCCTGACAGCATTGCAGCGCAGCTGATGCGCCAGTTTCGCGGGCAGCATATCGGCCTGCTGGCACCGCTGGTCGTGAATCGCAAGGGCGTTTATACCGAGCTGGCGGACTGGGCCCGGCCGCGCGGTTTCACCCATCTGCGGGTGGATGGCCAGTTTTTGCCCACCACGGGGTTTCCGCGTATCGACCGCTTCAAGGAGCACACCATCGAATTGCCGGTGGTGAGTCTGGATATCTCGGCCGAGGGCGAATCGCTGCTGCGCGAGATGCTGGCCCGGGCGCTGGAGCACGGCAAGGGCGTGGTGCATGTGCTGAGCAGTCTGGGCGGTTTGCGCGAAGCCATGCTGGCGGGCGCTGCCACCGACACCATCGGCCAGTTGCAGGTGTTCTCGACCAAGCGCGCCTGTCCGGTGTGCAGCACCAGTTATGCCGAGCTCGACCCGCGCCTGTTCTCGTACAACAGCAAGCACGGCTGGTGCCCGGAATGCGTCGGCACCGGCGTGCGCCTGACGCGCGATCAGCGCAAGGCGCTCGACGATTCGGTACGCGACGACAACGCCTCGGGCCGCGAGCAGACCTTCGCCGAGGTAGAAGTCGACGATGTGGCCGATGACGCCTGCCCGGCATGCCACGGCACGCGGCTCAACCCGACGGCCAGGGCGGTACGTTTCGGTGCGCGGGATACGACCCATGTCGGCATAGCCATCACCGAGCTGGCCCGCATGAGCGTCGGCGAGGTGCGCCGCTGGATCGAGACGCTGCAGGCCAGCAACCGTTTGAGTCAACGCGAAAACGATATCGCACGCGACCTGGTGCCGGAGATTCGCAGCCGATTGTTGTTCCTGGAAGAAGTCGGGCTGGGCTATCTCACGCTGGACCGTGGCGCGCCCACGCTAAGCGGTGGCGAGGCGCAGCGCATCCGACTGGCCGCCCAATTGGGCAGCAATCTGCAAGGTGTCTGCTATGTGCTAGACGAACCGACCATCGGCTTGCATGCCCGAGACAACCAGATCCTGCTGGCCGCGCTCAAGAGCCTGAGCGACAAGGGCAATACGCTGGTGGTGGTGGAACATGACGAAGAGACCATCCGCAGCGCCGACCATGTGATCGACATCGGACCGGGCGCCGGCAAGCGCGGTGGTTCCCTCGTCGTCGAGGGTGATGTAGCCACGGTCATGCGATCGCCGACCTCGCAGACCGGGCGCTACCTTGCGCATGCGATGCGCCACCCGTTGCAGCCGCGTCGGCCGGTCGCGCCGCAGGCTGACGATGTACTCTGGCTGCGGTTGCGCAACGCGCGGCTGCACAACCTGCACGGTGTCAGCGTCGGCCTGCCACTGGCGCGGCTGGTGGCGGTCACCGGCGTCAGCGGTTCGGGCAAGTCGACGCTGGCGCGCGATGTCTTGCTGGCCAATGTGCAATTGGCCGTGGTGCGAAACAGCACCCGGGCCGGCCGCGAAGCGCTGGCCGGCGGCGAAAAACTCGCCTGGACCGGTTGCGACGGCGTCGATGGCTACCAGGCCATTGACCGTGTGCTGGAGGTTGACCAGACGCCGATCGGCAAGACGCCGCGCAGCTGTCCGGCCACCTATATCGGCTTCTGGGACATCATCCGCAAGCTGTTTGCCGATACGCTGGAGGCACGCGCACGCGGTTATGCGGCGAACCGGTTCAGCTTCAACACCGGCGAGGGGCGCTGCCCGTCCTGCGAAGGCCAGGGCATCCGGACCGTGGCGATGAGTTTCCTGCCTGACGTGAAGGTGTTGTGCGAGACCTGCCGTGGCACCCGCTTCAACCCGGAGACGCTGGCGGTGACCTGGCGCGGCAAGAATATCGGCGACGTGCTGCAGATGGAGGTCGACGAGGCGGTGGTTTTTTTTGCCGCCATGCCCTCGGTCAGCCATCCGTTGCAGCTGCTCAAGGATGTCGGCCTGGGCTACCTGACGCTGGGTCAGCCTTCTCCGACGCTCAGTGGCGGCGAGGCGCAGCGGATCAAGCTGGTGACCGAGTTGTCCAAGGTGCGGGACGACATCACCCGCCGGGGGCAGAAAGCGCCTCATACCTTGTATGTGCTGGACGAGCCGACGGTTGGACTGCACATGGCCGATGTCGAAAAACTCATCCGGGTTTTGCATCGGCTCGTCGATGCTGGCCATAGCGTGGTCGTGATCGAACATGACCTGGATGTGATCGCCGAGGCCGACTGGGTCATCGACCTGGGCCCCGAAGGAGGCGAAGCAGGCGGCAACGTGGTGGCGGCCGATACGCCCGAGGCGGTGGTGGCCTGCGGCACCCATACCGGGCGGGCGTTGGCATCGGTGCTGGCGCGATGATCGGGGTTAGCATGGTGCCGCCGGGTGTCCATGAAGTGAACCTGATGCAGGGGTTCGAGCGGCAGGCCGGTGGACGCCGCTGTTGCATGGAAGGTGGGACATGATTCGCAAATTTATCGCACTGTTTCTCGCGACCCGATTCGGCTTTCCGTTGATCGTGGCGTTTGTGCTGGTCATTCTGATCGTCAACGAATCGACCTACCGGCTCACGGTGCGCACCCTGGATTGGGGCATTTCCCTGACCGAGGCCCGGATCGCCGGTAGTCGCACCTTGCAGCTACTCACCGATGCCGAGACCGCGCGGCGGGGCTATCTGCTGACCGGCAATGAGAGCTACCTCGATCCCTACCGCGCGGCCCTCGATGGCTTGCCGGCGGTGCTGGAGCCGACGCTGGCATTTCTGCGCGCACGAGAGGGCAGCTCGCCAGTGGCAGCGGATCAACTCCAGGGCGTGGTGGCCCAGAAGCTGCGCGAGCTGTCGGAGACGGTGGGGCTCAAGGCGCAGGGTAACCATGCGCAGGCGCACGCCTTGTTCGAATCGGGTATCGGCAAACGCCAGATGGATACGATTAGGGCTGCTTTCGATACCGCGCTGGACCAAGCCGCCGACATGCAGACCGACGCGCGCGTGTCGATCTACGACTCGTTGAGCGTGAATCGCTTCGCTGTGGCGGGCCTCACCTTGCTGGGGGTGTTCGGCTTGTACCTGTTGATGCGCCAACTGCGCGAGGTCGAGCGAGAGCGGGTCGAGTATGCGAACCAACTCGAACGCGATGTCATCGCGCGCACCGATGATCTGCGGGCCCTGGCCAACTATGTCATTACCGTACGTGAGGATGAGCGGCAGCATCTGGCGCGCGAGTTGCACGATGAGCTGGGCGGACTGCTGACGGCGGCCAAGCTCGATCTGGCGCGTGTGCGCAGTGCCAAGTCGTTGTCCGCCGAGCTGGCCGAGCGCATCCAGAGAGTCAACGAGCGCCTCAACGACGGTATTTCACTCAAGCGCCGCATCATCGAGGATCTGCGGCCGTCATCGCTCGATCAGCTGGGGTTGACTGCCAGTTTGCGGGTGTTGTGCCAGGATGCGGCGCAGGGGCTCGGCATCCCGGTGGAGCATGACTTGGTCGAGGTTGCGCTGCCTTCCGACCTGGCACTGACGGTCTACCGCCTGGTACAGGAGTCGCTCACGAACATCCGCAAGTATGCCCACGCCCGCCACGTGGAGGTGCGTCTGGGCCTGGGCGCTGACGATTCCTTGCAGGTGTCGGTGCAGGACGACGGAGACGGCTTCAATGTCCGCTCGGCCGCGGTGGGGCGCCATGGGCTGGCCGGTATGCGCTTTCGGGTGGAGGCGCACGGCGGCAGCATGCAGATTCGGTCGCAGCCCGGGGCGGGCACAACCGTTACGGCAAGTCTGCCAGCGTCAGCCATTTCCCGGCGACCCGTGTCGGCCTGATCCGGGCTGCCGTTGCGGTCATCAGACCGTGGCGGAATCGCTGTTGCGGGCCCGCAATAACGCCAACAGCCCCAGGCCGGCCACCGCCGCCAGCAACGCGGGGAATCCGTACGTCGGAGACCATTGCAACAGAAAGCCCGACGTTGCCGAAGCTGCCATGCTGCCCAGCGTGTAGGTGAGCACTAACACGGCTGTGCTGTTGACAAGCGTGACGCCGGTTTCGCGTGCGCCGATATCGATCATCGCCAATGTGTAGAGGCTGCCGCCAGCACCGCCCCACAAAAACACGATCGGCCACGCTAGCCAGCTTATCTGGGCGACAAACGGGAGGCAGACGGTCGCCAGCAGTGTCACGGTGGCCAGGGCCACCATCAAGGTCCGTCTGCCGGCTGCCTGGTCGTCCCACCGGTCCGCCAGCAGGCCAACCGGCAACATCATCAAGGCACTCCCCAGTCCGCTGGCGGCCACCAGCAAGGCGGCAGCGGCAGCGCCCAGGCCCAGTGCCAGACCGTACAGCGGCAGGATCGACGTGATGCCGCTTTCGAAAAAACCGCCGACAAACCCGGCCATCATGATGATGGGATGCTGCACCAGCGCATGCCAGACGCCACGAACCCCCACCGGTGAGGTCATTGCATCGGCTGCAGTCGGCATCTCCGGCACCAGGAAGGTCCACGCCAGGCCGGTAAAAATGAAGCCGATCGCGACCCACAATGCGGTGGCGCTGGTCGGTCCGACCCATACCAGCACAGCGGGACCGATCACGAAGGTGGCACCGACCATGGTCTCGAACAAGCCGATATACCGGCCCCGCTGCCCCGGCGGTGCGAACTCTGCTACCACCGCTTCGGCCAGCACCCAGCGCAGTCCCGATGCCGCGCCCGCCACCAGTTGCAGCGCGAACCACAGCGCCAAATCGTCGGTGAAGGCAAATCCCAGCGCTGCAATAGCTGGAACGCCTGCCGATAGCCACAAGGCCTGGCGGCGCCCCAGTTTTTGCGCTACCCAGGAACTGAATGGGGTGAACAGGAAAATGCCGGCCCAGCCGCAGGCTGCAAAGAGGCCAGCCACCGTGGTGGAGACGTCGGCTTCCTTGAGCCGCAGCAGCAGCAGCGGCAACAGCATGAAATAGCCGATCAGCTCCAGGAAGGTGGAGCCAAAAATGGCACTCAGGCCAAGGCGGGCGTGGGGGTGGGATGCTGCTGCGGATGCCATCGAATCGTGCCGATGGTCAGGTTGGCGCGCGGGCCGGTGCGCGGCCTTGCAGCAACCGGTCTGCCATCTCGCAAAAACCAGCCCCGCGCTCCGAACGGGTGACAAAGTGCGGCAAATGGGTTAATTCAGGCAGGAAACGTCGGATATTGGCAACCCCAATGCTGTTCGCAAAACTCTCGAACATCAGCTGGTCGTTGGTGGAGTCGCCGACATACACCCAGCTTGCGCTCTCACGGTCGAGATCTCTGGCAAACAGCTCCTGCACGATCCAGCGAGCGCCTTCGAGTTTATTGTGGCCGCCGAACCAGGCGTTGATGTGGATGCTGCTCACCGTGGCCGCCATGCCTTCTGCCTGCATGATGCGAACCACCCGGGCGATATCAGTGGCCGGCAGGTGGACAAATTCGCTGTGATCGATCGCAATATCGGTTTCGCGGCCGGCCGAATCCTGCGCCATTGTCGTGCCGGGCACTTCGTGCAGGACGCGCTGCGCAACTGCCTGCATGCGCTGGAAGTTTGCTTCCCGAACGGTCGCGTTCTGCTGGTAGAGACGACGCAGGCCGACAGGCACGGTCCCATCGGTCGGGTGGGCTGACGAGCGCACCAGCGCGACCGATCCGTTCTCCGCCACGATGGCATCAACTGGCCAACTGCTTGCAAACGGTTCGCTCCAGCCAACCGGCCGACCGGTGATGGCAATCAGATGCAGCCCTGCCGCCTTCAGTCTGCCCAGTGCAGCCAGTGCATCCGCCGTGATTGCGCCATCTGTCGTCAACGTGTCGTCTACATCGGTAAAAACACCAATGATGTTTTTCCTGTCTCGTAAAGGCCAATGGTCGATCGGCAGCATGGCGGAACGTTTTGGCAGGGCGCTTGGCTGCGCTGCCCGCAGTCGCTCGGGCCCGGTTGTGCTCACGCCGCTACCTGCAATGCCAACCCGGCGTGTTCGCGCAGCGGATGGAAGTGGATTTTGGGGAAGCGCTCCTGCGCCAGACGTACGTCGTAGGGAGAGGTGGTTAGAAAGGCCAGGGTATTGGCCGCATCCCGCGCCATGCGCATCGGGTAAGCATCGATGAAGGTGCGCAATTCTTGCGGTGTGTCGGCGGTGATCCAGCGCGCGCCGACATATTGGCAGGATTCGAGCCGGATGTCGGCGTCGTATTCGCCCTTCAGTCGGTGTTGCACGACCTCGAATTGCAACTGCCCCACCGCCCCCAGCAGCATCGGTCCGCCGACTTCCGGTCGAAAAACCTGAATGGCGCCTTCTTCGCCTAACTGCGCCAATCCTTGCTGCAATTGCTTTGTACGGAGCGGATTTTTCAGGATGACCGTTTGGAACAGCTCTGGCGCGAAGAACGGCAGGCCGGTGAACTGCAGCGCCACTGAGCCGTCCGTGATGGAGTCGCCCAGTTGCACGCCTCCGTGGGTGGTGAACCCCACGATATCGCCGGCAAAGGCCTCTTCCACCGCTTCGCGGCGCTGACTCATGAAGGTCACGACGCTGGTCGGACGCAGTTCCTTGCCGGTGCGTTGCACCTTGAGCTTCATGCCGGTTGTGTATTTGCCCGAGCAGATGCGCACGAAAGCGATGCGGTCGCGGTGCGACGGATCCATGTTGGCCTGCACCTTGAATACGACGCCGGAAAACGCCGAGTCTTGCGGTTCAACGGTCGTGACCACCGGCTCGGTTCCGGGGCTAGCCTTGGCCGGCAGCATCGAACTGATGCGCGCCTGTGGCGGCGGTGCCAGGTCGACCAGCGCGTCGAGTACCTCCATGACGCCAAAGTTGTTCACGCCAGAGCCGAAGAACACTGGCGTCTGGTGACCGGCCAGGAATTGGGCGCGATCAAAGGTGGGCGACGCGCCGCGGACCAGTTCCATGTTCGACTGCGCCTGCGCGAAGTCGTGGCCGAAACGTTTGTGCAGCCTGTCGACGTCGGACAACGGGATGGTGTCGAAGTCTTGTGGTCGCCGATCCTGCCCGGACTGGAACACCGTCATCGTGTCGGTGCGCAGGTTGACGATACCGCCGAAATGCTTGCCCTGGCCCACCGGCCAGGTCAGCGGCACGCAGGACATGCGCAATTCGCGTTCGATCTCGTCGAGCAGTTCCAGTGGCTCGCGCACTTCGCGGTCCATCTTGTTGACGAAGGTGATGATCGGCGTGTTGCGCTGGCGGCAGACCTCGATCAGGCGCCGGGTCTGGGCCTCGACGCCGTTGGCCGCGTCGATCACCATCAGCGCAGCGTCCACTGCAGTCAGCACCCGGTAGGTGTCCTCCGAAAAATCCTTGTGGCCGGGGGTGTCGAGCAGATTGATGACATGGTCGCGGTAGACCATTTGCATCACCGAGCTGGCCACCGAGATGCCGCGCTGTTTTTCGATCTCCATCCAGTCGCTGGTGGCATGGCGGCTGGCTTTGCGCGCCTTGACCGAGCCGGCGATCTGGATCGCGCCCGAAAACAGCAGCAGCTTTTCGGTCAGCGTGGTCTTGCCGGCATCGGGGTGGGAGATGATGGCAAAGGTGCGGCGCCGCCGCGTTTCGGCCAGGTAGGACATGGTGTGTAAGGTCGGTGGGGGCGGCTGCGATGACGCCCGTTGCCGGGGTCCATGCGCAAGGGCATAGGTGCGCCGGGTCGTGAAAAGGTTAGAATTATCACCTTCCGAGGAGCGTTGCAGTTCACGTCGCAGTGAACGAGGCTCGGACAGCATGGTCAAGGCCCGCAAGGCTTGGACCATCGCCCCAACGGCGCTCACCCACTGGTCTGTGCGGTGAGCCTTTCCCCCAGAAAGCCCCGCGCGGCCAGTGCTTGTTTGCAAACAACCATTGGAGAGAAGCATGAGTGCCGTACTGAAACCGATTCATAACCAGGAATACGAGATCGCTGACCTGAGCCTGGCCCCTTGGGGCCGCAAGGAACTGGCCATCGCCCAAACCGAAATGCCAGGCCTGATGGCAATCCGTGAGGAATATGCCCAATCGCAACCGCTCAAGGGTGCGCGTATCACCGGCTCCTTGCACATGACGATCCAGACGGGCGTACTCATCGAAACATTGCAGGCGCTGGGCGCGCAGGTGCGCTGGGCATCGTGCAACATCTTTTCGACGCAGGACCACGCCGCCGCAGCGCTGGTGGCTGCCGGCACGTCAGTTTTTGCCTACAAGGGCGAATCGCTCAGCGATTACTGGGACTACACCCATCGCATTTTCGAATTCGGACCCAAGGGCTCGAAGGCCGAAGGCCCGAACATGATCCTGGACGACGGTGGTGACGCCACGCTGCTGATGCACCTCGGCACACAGGCCGAAAAAGACATCAAGGTGCTGGCCAAGCCAGGCAGCGAAGAGGAAGTGTGCCTGTTCGCCGCCATCAAGGCCAAGCTCAAGCAGGACCCGACCTGGTACAGCCGCCGCCTCAAGCACATCATCGGCGTGACCGAAGAAACCACCACCGGCGTGTTGCGGCTCAACGAAATGTCGGCCAAAGGTACGCTGTCGCTGCGCGCGATCAACGTCAACGATTCGGTCACCAAGTCGAAGTTCGACAACCTGTACGGTTGCCGCGAATCGCTGGTCGATGCGATCAAGCGCGCCACCGACGTCATGATTGCCGGCAAGGTCGCCCTGGTGGCCGGCTACGGCGACGTGGGCAAGGGTTCGGCCCAGGCGCTGCGCGCCCTGAGCGCGCAGGTGTGGGTGACCGAGATCGACCCGATCAATGCCCTGCAGGCGGCGATGGAGGGTTACAAGGTCGTCACGATGGAATATGCCGCCGACAAGGCTGACATCTTTGTATCTGCCACCGGCAACAAGAATGTCATTACCTACAAGCATATGGAAGCGATGAAAGACCAGGCCATCGTCTGCAACATCGGGCATTTCGACAACGAGATCGACGTGGTCTCATTGGCCAAGTGCAAATGGGAAGAGATCAAGCCGCAGGTGGACCATGTCATCTTTCCGGCCAAGGGCAAGAAGCCGTCCAAGCGCATCATTCTTTTGGCCAAAGGTCGGTTGGTGAACCTGGGTTGCGGTACCGGCCACCCGAGTTTCGTGATGTCGTCGAGTTTTGCGAATCAGACGATCGCGCAGATCGAGCTGTTCACCAAGACCAAGGACTACAAGGCCGGCAAGGTCTATGTGCTGCCGAAGCACCTGGACGAGAAAGTTGCCCGCTTGCACCTGAAAAAGGTAGGCGCGATGCTGACCGAACTGAGCGACGAGCAGGCCAAGTACATCGGCGTGAGCAAGGCCGGCCCGTACAAGGCGGAAACTTACCGCTACTGAGCATCTTCCAGCCGGGGG